>ERZ1740068.53-NODE-53-length-69164-cov-16.009622_pt1 | contig 69164 bp, 60 predicted proteins | sample MGYA00581735_ERZ1740068 | MGnify/ENA primary metagenome ERZ1740068 (study PRJEB43018, sample SAMN04849740) | marine metagenome | isolation source: floating plastic debris | place: Pacific Ocean | collected 2008-08-30 | study: EMG produced TPA metagenomics assembly...
TTTTTCGTTTTTCGAATTTCTCTTCCGCGCCTCCCCCTTTTATATTTTTTTTTTTTTTTTTTTTTGGGTCACGCACGGCCCTTACCGTGTTGGCCACATAATGCTTGTGGTGTTGTACGGACCTGTTGTGGGAAATATGTTTGGCTTCCTCCCCGTTTTACCAAGGCTGAATACCTTGCGACTGTTGATTACTAATATTGGCGATAAAGGTGGCTTGGCGTTGGCTTCCGCCCTTCCCAAGACACGCATGCGCAAACACTCGACTTTCACGTTGTTATCGAAAACGGTAATTATTCTTCTTCGTCCGAACCATCGGTCGATGCCCCCGCCGAGCAGCAGGCCAAGAACAGTCCGGGTGACTTGGCGCCTGGCTCCGCGGGCAGAGGATCGTAAGGGTTTGTCGGATACCTCAACCGCATGCGCGTCTTGCCGTCCCACAAGGTCTGGACGACGTAGGCGTGCCAGGTATGCGGACGAGAATAAGCCCCGGCCAGCGACAAGAGCGTCGTGATGTCGTGGATCTGCGTCATCGACCGGGCGTGCTGAACAAAGTAGTCCAGGCTGGCTTGCCAGCGTGCCGTCAGCTCCTGGGAAAGCGGCTGCGTGTCTCCTGTGTGGTCCGATACACGCCAAGTCTGCTTACGGTCTCCCCAGCTGGTGGGGCCCGGCCGTGCGGGGTCCAAAAACAGGAGCCATTGCGGGTTTTGGACCGCCAGTCGGTTGTCAAAGGTCAGCGTCAGGTTGATCCGAGAAGAGGGTACGCTGCGGGAAGGGCTCTGCGCCCGGGGCCGCAGGAACGTGTTGTTCCTGGCCAACAGGTGCAACTTGCTGCCCTTGTCGGGAGCACGGAAAAAAACGCCGGGGTCTTCCGTGTTCGGCCCGGGCCAGTAGAAATTGTGGGTCATGGCGACGAAGCTGACGCCCGGGTTGCTGGAGTAGCTGGCCCGGTGGCCAAAGTTGGCGATGAGGTTGTTGCAACACCAAAACTGGCCCGAGCCAAATCCCGGGTTGCGGCTGGTGTTGTTGACCAGGACGTTGTACTCAAACACGATGTCGCCTCCGTCCAGCTGCGAGGCAAACGCGTGGTCTTTCTTGGGGCCCGGCAGGGAGTACCCGATCAAGCAATAGCGCACGACGCACCGCTCGCTTTTGGTCACGCTCAGTGTCTCGTCTGCTCCAAAGAGCACGGTCAAGTGTTCGAGCAACACGTCGTGGGTGCGTTGCACCCAGAGCGCGTCCGCGTTGTCCTTCTTCTGCTCTCCTGCTGCTCCTCCTCCTCCTCCTCCTTTTCCTTCGGCTGTGGCTGGGGACTTGTCGTTTTGTACCATGATGTTCAAGAAGCGCAGGGTGACGTGGTGTCCTCGAACAACGACGGGAAAACGGCGCACCGCCACCGGTCCGGGGGCGTCCTCCCCGTCAATGGTGACGTAGTCGCCGCGAATGGTCAGCCTTTCGTTGAGCCAGATATCCCCGGCCACCGAAAAACGAATGACCTGGGGACCGCGGTACTGCACCAGAGCGCTCAAAGACCCCGGATGGTGCACATCGTCGGTCAACGTAGTGACCCGGACGATACGCCCTTGCGGCTCCATGAACCTGTTGTTTATTTTCTTTGTCAACAACGGCGAGACAATGATGAAATTATACACATATTTGAGGCGTGGTGGTCACGCATAAGCGGGGACCTTGTGTGTGGAAACGATACTCAAACCAAGCCAAATACACTTTGTCCACTTCCTTGTCTTTTCCAGGGTAAAAAGTGGTGCCGCACTGACAACTTGCGTGATTGAAGGAGGCCGTAGGTGCCTGAACTTTGACAGTGCCGGTCCATTCTTTTTGGGAGTCAACTCGGACTTGAGAAATGGTGAGGCACATGGCTTGGGCCTTGAGTGAGAAGGTGACGTCTTGGGGTTGGTAGTAGTCTTCGTCTTCCGGGTACTGGACTTCGGGCACGCTACATACCATACACGGCTCAAATTCGGGCGTATTATTACGTCCGCGAGTGTGCAGACGAACGCAAAGGGCGCTGTGGCTGTCTTCATGGACACTGTCCAGCTGCGGGTCGGGTGCGCCAGCCATTGTCTCAAACCTTCCAGTTTGTTTTCGGACCATTCAACGGCCATGTCCACGTCCATGCCTTCTTCCGAGGGCAATTCCTGGGGACCTTGGAGGCGTCGCTTTTTGGTCGGTGGCAGAGGCTCCGGCTCTTCGCCGAGCTGGGCCATAGCTTGGATATACTCTTTTTGGACGTCTTTGGCAGACCCCAGGTGCGCCGTGGCGTGGAAAAACGCAAAAAGTACGGCCGCCCGGATCGTCGGACGATTTGCTTCGGAAATACCCTGCGTTTCTGCTTCGCTCCATTCGACCACAGCCGAGAGACAGTTCTTCTCGGGAAGAGAGGCTGGCTCGGGTGAAGGCGTGTGTGGAAGCTTTGGTTTATCGCTTTGTGCCATCACACGATCGCAGGGAGTACCGGCTCGAAGAGCACATTCGCAACTGTGCCACACAGTTTCCCCAAGCTTCGCTGTCTCAGCTTGCCTTCCAAGTGGAACGATCCATACGACCACCTCGTATAGTCACAATACCCGATGTGTACCAAACTTGGGTGGCGCATTGGATGGGAACATTGATGGAGCTGGTGGAACACAACAATGTGTGCGTTACGCTCGAATACGGCGATCAGGACCATTGCCTCCTTCACCCTGGTAGCGCCAAGGAAGGATGGCTGGTGGGAAAACCCCTGAGAATCGGAATGTATTCCAACACAACGCCGGCGCCCATCTTTCTGACGGCCCCCAACCGCGCGTATCAGCATCCGACAATGCGGGATTCGGTCGTCAAGAACATGGAAAAACTGGTGGAAGCGCATCTACCCAACCAAGTTGGAGATTACGACTTTGCCGCTATGCTGTCCAAAGCTGAAGCTCAGAACCCCGGGGGAATGTGGAAACACATATGTTCGTCGCTTCGCGACGTGGTCATGAAGTGGCCTGGATGGAACGTCAATGGACACCGTGCGTGGTTGGCATGGCTTTGCCTTGTCAAAGGCGGACCATGCCTCGTCGATTTGTTGGTTCAATGAAAAAGTACCGGTACCAACGCACGAAACCCTAGCTCTGAACCCTAGTCCCGAAACTATTCAAACCTCCCGCGGCTAGCCGTTGAGAAAGGAGGAAACCTTTTCGCTGCTCTCCTCCCTACCATGCGTCGCCGGTTTTTTGGTCGAGACGTCCAACAACTCCTGTCTTCTGTTCAGCTGTACCTGGACAGCGGACGCCAGCTCACCCTGCCGAAAATATGCGACCAGCTGGCCGAAGACCTGCCGTGGACTCGCCCCGACACCAACGGCACACACCTCTACGTAAGGGTATACTGCCAACCCTGTGAGACAAAGTGTTAAAACCTTGCTTCGTTCCACCAGAAACTCTATCAAAGACTGCAAAGCGACGCCCACCGGGCCCGCCACTTCCCGTTGTTTAAGCCGCGCCGAAAACGGGTGCCGTGGACCCCCGAGGAAGAGCAGTGCTTAGAGGAAGGAGTCTCTACGCACGGACGAAAATGGAAGGCCATTCTCCAAGACCCAGACCTGACGTTTGACGAGCACCGTTTGTCGCGAGATTTGTGTGACAAGTGGCGCGTCATGCAAAAATCCAGGGTGCGTGTCGCGTTCCGTCGCCCCTGCTCAAACTCACGCCTCGTTTCGCCTTGACCCAGGCACGACCCATATCGCGCCGGTTCGAAATCGTCGACCCCAACTGCCACACCGACATCAAGTTGCGTGTCAAAGCCACCCAACCGTGCTTCGCCGCCAAGAAGGCCGCCGTGCGCCGTAAGCGTGTTCTATGTTTTTGAGGGGGAGACGTGTTCCTTATCATTGTCTGTGATGTAGTTCTCAAGCACCAAGACTTGCTGCGCATCGGAGTCCGGGACGTGGCCGAAGCCTACGTCCACATCTACGACATTGACGTCGAAGAGAAAAAAGCTCCGGCCAATTTGCCCTGGATCAAGGCGTCTGGAGGCATCGTTCGACAAGGGCACGCCATAAAGCGGCACCGACAACTGTTTGTGGGAGCGGGTGTGGTCTACGTAGAGCCGCAAGGCGGGGGGAGGCCCGCCAAGAAGCAGCGCCGCGAAGAAGACGACGACTTTGAGGAGAGCGACGAAGAAGACGACCTGTAGGAAGAATAAACGGGTTCCAAAAAGGAAATGGCGTGCCAAAAATTTTTTCAAGCTCTGAATCTTGATCCTCAAAAAGACGATCTTGACACCGTAAGCCGGAGCTTGTTTGAGCAGGGCTTAGGGTGTGTGAACGAAAACAGCAATTTTTGCGACCAGCATTGCCGAGACGTGGTGAAAACACCCCAGGAGTGCTACACATGTGTGGACCAGACCGGAACGTGCCCTGACGAAAAGTGTCGCAGCAGCACCGTCGACTGCACCGCCAACCCCAAGGACCCGTGTTGTTTGCCCGAGTCTTCGCAAGGCGCGTGCTGTCCTTTGGCACAAATGGCCATCGAATGCTCCTACTGTGTAAACAAGAACAACTCGACCGGAGCACAATCCAGAGCGGCCTACTTAGCGTGCACGTCGCCTGGGGCCCAATCCCGCACCATTATCATCGTCGTTGTGGTCGTGAGCGTGGTGGTCTTGGTTGCCGTCGGCCTGGTGGTGTACGTGTGGCGCAATCACCGTCACACCCGCCAAGCCAAACAACAGTTGTTGCAAGACCTTCAAGCCAAGGGCTTAGTGTCTTCCAACACCCGAGCCCAGGACCTGCAGGTCGATGCCGAAGAGGCCGAACGCTTGGACGCCGAGGTCCTCACCCGATAGGTGAAGAAAAAAAGTCTTGCATTTTTTGTTTTCACAACCAGGTCAGCCTAAAATTTCTTTTCGATTGTTCTGTTGGCCACAATTCCAAATGGCAGGCGCCATGATCGCTTCAGGCGTTGCCCCCGAAATGGAGGGCACACCAGTATTGTCCTCCAACCTCAAGAAGATTTGCAGCTCCTTTATTCGGAATATCATCCAAAGAGCCCACAACGTCGTGGTGGGTGGAGAACCATGCTGGTGGCATCGTCCCCCGATATCGTGACTCGTGGTGTTATCAGAGATGCACTACTCGGAATCGGCCGAAAAGGATCCTCACACAGATGAGAAATATTCTCCGGTTGTGTAGTCAACTTAGTGATCCTATAACCCAACTCACCATCATGAACACGGTGGGAGAAGTCTTTGCGGACAATCACCGTTTCTCATGGGCTCTGATGATGTATGATCGAGCCATACAACGGTTTCGAGAGCTGGGAGACGCACCACGTTGTCGTTTTATGGCCATAATTACTTGGATCAGCATATCCGACGTACGATGCGTGTGGGAACGTGTCGGTTTGATTTTTTTTCCCCGTCTCACGCTGCCTTGTACATTTGGCACAGGTGCACGAAAGAATGCAAGATCGCAACAAGGCCCTGGAGGTGTTAAACAGCGCCATGGAATACTGTGGACAAACCCTGGGCTTTGGTGACGTGGCGGCCTCAATATTGATGATACGGCTTGGAAACGTAAGTTCGCGCTCTCTTTTACATCCGCCTCCAGTGGAAAGATGACCAATTTTCGCTTGGGGGAACTAGCAATTGCACAGCATGAAGAAATACAAAGCCGCAATCACCATGTACAATAAGCATATTCCGCCTCTCCTTACCAACCCCCGGTGCCAATTAAGAATAAGTTCTGCCTACCAAAACCTGGGCTTGGCGTACCAAGCTCTGGGTCAGCTGGATCTCAGCGCCAAGGCTTTCAAGGCAGGCATCGCGCTTCACCGTAAAATTGAGACCCAACACCCCACCTTTGAACGCATGGTTGAAAACTTTGCCCAGGTAAACGTTTTCACTCTTTGATCGTGCGAATGGGTCGTGATATTTTTCATCACTATCTTCTGGGCAGGTTCAAGGAGAACGTGGTCGAGACTTTTTGTCTCGTTCTTTGCACCGAAAAGCTAAGAGACTTTGCTCAGAGAGGATGGAGCGCAAGACAACCGCGCACGGTGCCAGTTCCCCCGGGAGGTGAAATTCTTTCACACGCAAGGTTTTTGGGTGTCGGAGGAATAAAACGAAAAAAAAAAAATACTCAAGTTGGTCTGCTGTACTTCACACACAAGGTCATTGCTATGGGCGTGCAAGCCTCTCGAAGCTTTCCTGCGCCTTGGGGTCACCATCACCGACCGACCGGGCGCCGGCTCCCCCCTGCCGCCGCCAAGTTCTTTTTCTTTCGGAGGACCACAAACACGAACAATTCGTCCTCTTGGAAGCGAAACATGAACAAGATACGATATTTTGGAAAGCCACACCAGAGCATGGTCTTTCCGTTCCGACCAAGAGGTGGACTCGCACGGAAACGTATTTCAGGAGAGAACAAGCACCGACTTCGACTTAAGAAAACTGTTTCACCTTTATGAAAAGGGTGTGAACCGAACGTCAGAACTCAGAGATAAAAGAAAAAAAAACACAAGCCAACATGACTGATCGCGATCGATTCGCTGCTGAAACGATGGAGTGGCTTTCAAACCCACAAACACATTCGGATCGAATAACTAAGGGAGCGCTCGAAATCCTGGGGTGTGAGACATTGGAAGATCAGGTAGAGTATGTATGGCAAATGTATTTAACGAAGAGGGACTCTGACAAAGATTGCCTGGAACCGGAAACAGAGGCGGAAGTAAAGCAGCAGTGGATGAGAACCATGGCCAAACAACTCAACGCTCCGACGAAGCAGCAGAGAACAATTCGAGACGCTTTAACCTCGCTGGGATTCACCGACCCCCAAGCCCAGTTGCATGAGCTTTGGCGCAGGTGTGTTGCAACACCAGACACGTTTTTATCTTTTTAAGCTTGTCCTTCGAACAGACCATAAAAGTTACTCTTTTTGGGACCGCCGCAACAAGCGTTGAATGTCGCGAGCCGCCCGCAACTGCTCGCTCAGGTGTTCCAGCCCTATTCCTTGGTTTCGGTCGCCTTGTACGCTCTCCGTAACGGCTTGCAAAAACATTACGTCTCCAAACTGGTGGCCGGTTCTGTCGCGGGGCTCGTGCCGCGAAGTGTCTAGCATGCGACCCTCTTCGTCTTGGCGTTCGAGGAGACACTCGTCCATGACACACCGCAACCGTCCGCGAGTACCGAGAATCACCAGCTCCCGGTTGCTCCGGGCTGCGTGTCCCTGCACCCTCAGCGTGACACGCAAAGGCGGTGTGTTTGGCGCGTTTTCCGCTCCTTCGAGGGTGAGGTCCACACGTACGGTCTCAAAAAAGTCTTGGCCCAAGACGCACTCGTACCGGGGCTTTACAAAATAGCGTCCACTTCCTCGGAAAGCGCAACGCGAAGCCGGGCAAAGCAGACAGCCGCGCTCGAACGGAGCGAGGTGGCGAACGGCCCAGGGCACGTAGCTCGCGCCAAGCACACGCACGCGAGACCGTCCGGTGACCCACATGAGCAAGTCTAGATCGTGGCAGAGCTTGGTGCTGACAAAGCGGGTCAGGCAGTCGAGCGGCTCGTGCCACACACGGCGAAGAAAGCTGGCGGTGTGTTCCGGCGTGAGGCCCAACTCCAACTCGGCGGTCCGAAGATGCCCCAGCTCGCCGACCCGAAGGCGGGCTGCTTGGAAGACCGGGACGAAGCGCAACACGTACGGCACGTGAAATACGGTGGGGCGAGCTCTCGTGTTCCACCGGCACAACGCAGCCCACTGCTCGGGCTGGGTGACCACGGGCTTCTCCAGAACGACGTGCCGCAAGCGGCGCTTCAGCGCCAGGCGGGCCAGCTCGAAATGGGTTTCGTCGGGGGTGCAGACGAGCCACAGGGCTTGGGGCTCAGCCGCCACGCCCGCAATGTCCACAGGGTTGCGCCAGGCCTCCAAGTCTTGTTGAGTGTGTTCTTTCCACCAGGCTTGCACCCGTTGCGTGTTTTCCACCACGGGGTCGCAGACGCCCGCCAAGTTCCAGGCCGACAACATGCGGAAACGTGTTTGCGCCCGGTGCAGGTACTTGGCGTATCCGAAGCCCCGCTGGCCGCAGCCGACGATCACGACCTTCATTTCTTATGGGGGACTGTGCTCTTGAGCCGAAAAAGAGATTTCGGGCGTTGGCGTGTCCGTACAATAGCGTAACGTAGACAGAAACTGGGGCAGAAACGAGGCCATGTCCTTTTCGCCCCCCAGCAGGGTGGGAGGCCCGGCGTCCCCGGCTTGCCACACGGCCAGGATTTTGTCGACCCATTCTTCGAGGTTTCCGTAGCTTTGCACGACGTAGTCTGCGTGGTAGCACTCGGAATTGCCGATGTTGGGCGAGATGACGGGGCGCACGCCGCAGGCGACGGCTTCCCGCACCGTGTTGGGCGACGCGTCGAACAAGGAGGGCATGGCGATGACCTTGGCGTGCGCCATGACGTCTTTCAACACCTGGCTGTTGGGCAAGGTAGGCTTGCACTCGAGGTTGTCCTGGACGGAGGCAAAGACCTGGTCCGAATAATCGCCCACCACTAACTTTTTCAAGTGGCGCAGACGCGGATGCCCAAAAATGCGGACGGCCATGTCGGGCCCTTTGATGCCTCGCTGGCAGCTGGACACGACGTAGATCAGGTCGTACTTGCGCTGCGACCAGGCTTTCACCGGAGAAGCTTTGGATTGGCGGCTTTTTTCCTCCAACGCCATGGAGCACAGCGAGGTGTCGATAACGGGCACCATGCGGGGCTTGACCTCGGGGTAGATGTGGGAGAACACGTCGCGCGACAACACAGAGTTGGGCAGGATCCAGTCCGAGGCTTGGTTGGCCTTGACCTCTTCGGGGACCATGGCCGCCAGTTCCGCCACCGTGTGGGCGTCCTTCACGTCGGCAAAGGTATGGTTTAACAGGGTGAGGTGCTTGGAGCCACTGACGAAATACACCTTGGGCACTTTCGGGTACAGAGTCGTGATTTCGTTGGGGGAGACGTAGTTTTTGCATATAATCAGGGTGGGTTCGCCGCCCAAGAACTTGCGAATGCTGTCTCGAAAGCGCTTGGCGTCTCGCCGAAACTGGGTGTGCACCAAAGGAAACTTGGCTTTGTCGAAGCGGGTGATCTTACTCCAACGGGGGCAACGGAACACGCCGCCAATGTTTTCCGGGTCGTACTTGTCCGGCGAAGCAAAGTCCAAGGCTTCCAGAAACAGGCACGCCGTTGGGACCTGACCAAAGTCCCTCAGGTACCGGCAGATGTTGTACGCGTTGGTGGCGGATCCGCCGTACCCCGGGTACTGGGTTGCGCACACCAGCATGCGCTGCTGCGCCGCCCACGGCAGGATCTCGGCTAGTGTCTTGATCGACACGGCCGGGTAGTCAGTCGCGGGCTTTTTCACGACAACAGCCTGGCTGGGAGGGGGCGCCGTTTTTTCGGGAATTTCCACTTTTTTTTCCAGGCGCAACACCGCGGGAGGCTCGGTGGTCTCCACGACCGCTTCTTTCGGTTTGGACTCGGGATTTTGTTGTGCGTCCAAGAACCTGTGCCACTCGGCAGCGTGGGCCTGCACGTAGCGTAGCAGCGCACGGGCTTCTTGGGGACGCTGGCGCACAAGGTCCAGCATGAAAAGGTCCGCAGCGGATTGCCCCGCGTAGCGTAGCAAAGTAGAAAGCTCAAACAGGCATGACCCAAACGCGCGGCTGTTCATGGAGGAAGATGCTTTTTCTTTAAAATCAGGGAAAGCGCAAGTTGTAAAAAAAAAAAATTGCAGAGACAGCATCGGCATGGCCACCCCCCTCAAGGTCTTTGTGTTTGAAAACTATTTGCGAGGCCAGTGCAGCGCCAAAATGAAATCGATCTTGGAAATGCAAGACGTGTGGCGAGAGGCCGGAATAGAACTCGTAGACAAGGTCAAGCAGGCCGACCTCATTCTCACCAACTACATGGACTGCGAAATGTACGCCGCTTGCCGCAGCAAAAAAAAAACGTGCGGCGTGGTGATTTGTGAGCGCTTCGACGCGTGCTCGTTAGGTGAGAGCTTGCAGCACTACAAGAACCGCCAGGTCATAGGGGTGTTTTCTGAGTTTATGCACCGCGACTTTCCCAGCGTGGCCGGGCAAACCTACCGGGGCCGACACCACCTGTGGTTGTTGCGCCGGGCCCAAGGCTTGAATACCCCCGCAGACGAAAAACACCGCTCGGTAGACGCCAAGTTTCAACACAAGCTGCGCGCCGTGCCCTGGAACTTGTGGCAATATTCGCACCTGACCGCAAAGGGCGACATGGCCCGGGCGCAAAAGCTGAGCAAATCCCTCAAGACGCGCGACGTGTTTGCGGTGTTCCACGAACACAAGGAGTTTCCCTGCATCGAGGCCCACCGGGCCGAAGCTCGACGCATTGTCCGTGAAGGCAAGTGGACGAGCTTCACCGACGCGTGTCCCAAAGAGGTGTACTTGTCGCAGCTGGCTCAGAGCCGGGTGGTCGTGGCCCCGTGGGGCTTGGGGGAACGCATCGCGGCCGACCAGTTTGCGATATGGGCGGGCTGTGTGTTGATCAAGCCCCGGTGTGATTTTGTGCAGACCGTTCCCGACCTGTACGCGGACGAAACATACTATGTGCCGTGTCGTCCGGACTGGAGCGACCTGGCCGAAGTGATTGACCGTGTCCTGTCCGACTACGCGACCTACATCGCGCGCACCCAAGCCGCCCAGCAGGTATTTCGCGAGTGGACGCAACGCAAGTTCACCCAACACTTTTGCGAAGAACTCAAGGACGCCTATCAACAATGGAAAGCCAAGTAAGAAGAAAGGACAAGTCCACAAAACCATTTACCCGAGAAATTAAAAAACTTCCGCTTTGAATAGGTTTTGCCGCGAGGGTCGGGTTACGCTGGTGTGTTATGTCGCACAAAACCATGTCCTACCTGGCCCCCATGACTTTACCCGTAACGTTTTGGGAATACTGTTGCACCCGAGACGCTTCCGAGCGCGTCTGTCCTGACTGGCCGATCAATCCGCCCCAGCCTGGGTGGAAGTGGAAAGCCGGACAAGCCGCTCCTCCACAAGAGCAAGAGCACAAGAAGAAAAAGGCTCAGCCACCAAAGAAGGAAGAAGAAGAAGAAGAAGATTTTTATGCTTCCTTTGAGGACAAGACCGACCTTTGGCCAGCGGACGTCAAACCCACCAGGTCCACTCCCAAGTACCAAGACCAAGAGCTGCTGCGCTGGAGCGACTTTGAGCATTGGTGGAAGGAGGAGGAACAACCCATGGCACCATCACAGGGCAAAAGGAACATTGCCGAAACAGAGACTTGTCGTGTGAAAAGATTAAAAGTTTTGTGACGTCTTTCTTCTGGGTCTGAGTCCGTTGGGCACAAAACATTCTGTGTGGCAATACGCGACAAACGCCGTCGGGAACCCTTGCACAGACAGGACCCGAAAGCCCAGCGTGCACGACCCGGCAGCGTCGAAAGCGGCGTGCGACACACACAGCTCAAACCGAAACACCCGGGCTCCGAGCTGGGGCTGCGGCACCAAAGACCGGTCTATTTCGGCGGCAAGCCAACGATGTGGAAACCGGCGGACGATGCGGGAAGCCTGCGGTACCGGAGTAGCAGCACCGCAGACGGAAGAAAACTTGACGCCAAGGTGATTGCCGGCTTGGCGCTCAAAGCGTCGCAGCTCGGCGTGCTCCTCTACTTGCAAAGGCTGGAGGTAAATGTGGGCGTGCGCCACGTCGAGGGCAGACGAATCGTGAAACTCGGCTCGGGCCGTCACGGACCAGTGCAGCGGAATATCCAACCAGACGCGACGGCGTCCGGGGTCTACCCGGAAGTGAAGCAAAGGAAACGCCCAACGCTGATGGAGCGATTTGGCTTGCAAAAGCGGCCAGGCCTTGGCGTCCGCGCTCGAGGGAGGCAAGACGGCTTTGGCGTCCCACACCCCGGACAACCAACACGCTACCGAGGCGTGGAGGTGGCGCCCATCGTAGTAGGCGTGGTGTTCTTGGGACGTGTGCTGCTCCCACAACGCCTGGCCCGGAGAGACGGCGGTCGTGATGGCCAGGCGCAGGCCCGCTGGCCAGTGGGGGTGACAGATGCGTACGGAGCGGGCGGTGCCGTACACCTGGGCGCCTTCGCACATCTGTGCCAGAAACGCCCGGTACACCTTGCTGTCGTTACGCAACACCACCAGTTGGAGATCCACAGACGGACTACTGTCCCCCCGGCCGGCCCGGACCAACGACTCTCCGGTCCACACCAAGTTGGGCAAGTGCGTCAGGGCGGCCTTGACCCAGACGGGCCAGCGCCTCAGGCAGGCCTGGAGCTTGGCGGAAGGCAAGTGGTAAAAAGCCAACCGCGTATCCTGGTGCGCTTTCTGGCTCCACCGCATGACCGTACGGGACCACGCGGCGTACCACCCCAAGAGCAGAGAGGAACAAGCCGAGTCTTGGGCACGTTGCCGCAGCTCCCGACCAAACGCCATAAAAGGGTTCAGGTCCGTTTTGTCGGGGGGCGTGCGGAACCAGGGCAGAACCGAAAACCCCTGGGGGAGGATACCCCCCGGCTGGAGCCGGCTCCGGGCCTTGATCTTCAAGAGCGTCGAAACCTGCCACAAGCCCACGTGCATCCACGGACTTTCCAAGGCCCGGCGCATCCACTGGGCCAGCGTTTTTCGTTCCGCTCGGTTCTTCCATATCTTTTGAAAGCAATACCCAAAGGCGAGAACCTCGTGGGGGGATGAAACGTGGATCACCTCCACCCTCGGTTTGTCGTGCGTGGGGCGTTTCGGGCTGTTCATGCACTGGTACACCCATTCGATGAGGTGACAGGCCTGGGCGTGTCGAAGATCTTGACCGGTGAACCGCAATCGCAGACAGTCACCGGATTGTGGTTTCACTACCCGTGACAAGGGCGCCAGGACGACCTCGAAACGAGCCTGGTCGAAAGAGACGTCCAGCGTAAAGTTTTCCATTTCCTCCATGACGCTCTGGTTGTGCGCCCGAGGGAGAAACTTTAAAAGTCACCTCTTGCCCCAGAAGATAAAAACGTGGGGGAAAAAAATAAAATAATAATTACAAAGTTTGGCCCGTTTTATTTTGGGAGAGGTGAGGAGACAACAGGAGGGAGGCTACCGGCCAAGACGAGTGTGTGACACACGCGTAGAGAAGCCGGGACACGGGTGGAGCGCCATTTTCCAATAGGAGTTTCAACATGTTTAGTCAGAGCACAGAAGAACGTCGCCAATAAATGTCCACCGCGGTTTCCAGAACCGATTTTCCTTGGTGTGTGGCGTGGACGTCCGCGTGGTGGTGCAGCAAGGCCTGGTCGAGATCGAGAGTGTGGGAATTCGTTGTGGCCACGACGACATGAAGCAAAGGGGGTTGGGAGAGGTTTGTGCCGTATACAGAAGCTTTGGCCGTCAACAAAGCTTGGGCCGAAGCGAACAATCCGCCACGAACGGCCAAATACAGCGGAGAGGTTTCGGCCGCCGTATGGGTTTGGGCCTTGTGCTCCAACAAAAGCCGCAGCACAGGCAGGTTTTCGTGGTCTCTCTGTTGCAACAACACTCCTTCCAAAGGCGTAATGGGTGGACAGAGTCGGGTGCGAAGGTTGGGGTCGGCTTTGGCCTCCAACAGGGCTTTCGCCCAATAGTATCGCCTGTTTTCGACGGTCAGATGCAAGGCCGTGACTCCGTCTGTGTTGGGTACGTTTATGACGTGCCGAACGGACTCTTGTTCGAGCAAGCGATCAATCCTGACCACGTATTGGTGTCTGAGGGCAAAGAAGAGAACCGATTGGTTCGAATTGTCCAACAGATGCAAGGCTGCCCGGTGTCTGAACAGCCATCAAACGCTTGGTGCCTGTATTGCGTCACAGACAGCATGATAGGTGTGTGGCCTTGGGCGTCTTGCACGTTGGGATTGAACCCCAAGCTCAGCAGTTCTTCGATTCTTTTCAGGTCGCCCACCATTACGGCGCGATGGAGCAAACACCTCTCAGGGTCGGTTTCCTGGCAGGGCATGTAGGAAGCGACGAGGTCAGAAAGGCCTTGAGCCATCGTTCAAAACTGGGAAACTTGTCGGTGATTTTTCTCCCAAACGCGACAGCACGAAACCGAAAAAAAAAAAGCTTTTCTTTCTCTGCCCGTCTCTTGGCCACAAAACCTCTCAACATAGAGAGGTTCCATGAACCGAAAGGGCACACCTTTCCCCCTTTTTTATTTGGAGAACATGTGACTTGTCAAGACGGGGAAAGTGTTATAGGTCACGCATCGTGTGTCTGAAACAGGCATACCCGATGCGCGGATGGCGTCGAAACGCAAACACGATGAGGATAAGGACCAGTGTCAGAGAAGCAAGCGCCAAAAGAGGCCTGGTGGAGGGACAACGGAGAAATCGGAAAGAGTCTGGCCCAACGGCAACCGATACTACGGGGAATGGAAGCATGGGAAACGACACGGCACCGGAATTTTTGTCTGGGCAGACAGGCTCGACGTGTATGTGGGACAGTGGCACGAAGACACCAGACACGGAAACGGCAATCTGTTCAGTAACGATGGAAGTAGATTCGCGGGTCAGTGGAAACACGACCAAAAACATGGACACGGTACCCAAAAGTGGCCCGACGGATGGGTGTACACGGGCGAATGGAAACACGGCCAAAGGCACGGATACGGTACCGAAAAGAATTCCGAGGGAGATGTGTTCACAGGAGAGTGGAAAAACGATCGGAAACACGGCCACGGCGTACACGTTTGCGCCAGCGGTAAAAGATTGGAAGGAAGGTACAAGCGTGGGGAACTTTGTTACGGCACGTCAGAAGAGTGCGACGGAGTATCGTACACAGGCGAGTGGAAACACGGTAACCCGCACGGCTACGGTTGCAGCCGATATCCAAACGGAAAGGTGTACACGGGGGAATGGAAAAGGGGGAAAGCCAGCGGAAAAGCAGTCATAGTGTATGCGAACAAGAATCGGTACGTGGGACAAGTGGTCAATGGTTTTCCACACGGTCGAGGTGCCATGAAGTATTTCGACGGGTGCCGGTATTTGGGAGAGTGGGTTGAAGGATTATTCGACGGACAAGGCACCTTTGTCTCTTCAGACGGATTTTCGTACACTGGACAATATAAAAAGGATAGGCGTCATGGTGTGGGTACCGCAGTGACCCGTAAGGGAGATATTATTACCGGCGAATGGAAAGACGGTAAACTTCACGGGCCCGGAACTCTGATCTCTGCTGCCTCGGACGAGTTATTTACCGGAACCTTTCAGAATAACAAAATTCACCGCCAAAGCACGTATTTTGATAGGTTTGGAAGATACGATAGCGTCGGGGAAGACGGAAAAGGTGTGAGAGTGACAGAAGACGGAGATCGATACGAAGGGGAATGGGAAAAGGGTGTTTTACACGGAAGTGGGAAGAAAACGTGGGCAGACGGCAAATCGTACGACGGAACGTGGGACGGGGGTACTATGCTGGGCACCGGCAAACTCACGTGGCCCGACGGGTCGTATTTTGTGGGCGAGTTTGACGGAAAGACTAAGACGCGTAAAGGGACGCTGTTTACCGCCGAGGGTCAGAAGAAGCGTCAAGGCACTTGGAAGAACGACGAATGGGTTGAGGGATGGGAGCTCGTGACCGACCCTGAAACGCAAAGCTGGTGCAAGGTGAGCCCGGAAGGCTCCATTTTGGAAGCGCACCACCCGCGCATCGTGCGACTGCTCGACCTCGTCAAAGCCTTGCCCATGACGAAAAGGCAATAAAAATACCGTATTTTTGACACACTCGGTCTCGCACAAGACGCTCTGGCTCGTTCAGACGTTTGGGACAAGGAACAAAAATTAGAAAAGTTGGCTGATAAATTTGTTTGGTCCCAGCCAGGAACGTATTCATGCATTCGTCCGGCCTGCGGAAACAAATACGGCAGTACGGCAGACGTGACATGTTGGCCCAGGTGATCCAAGACGCCAAGGCCGGTTCGCGAACGGGGTTTGAGGCGGCGACTATACGAGATTCTTGATTTCTTTGCCACCAACGACCACGGTTATCGCCTTTGACATGCGCCTTGATCTGAGATCCTTGGCACAACCATAGTTCCCAGGGCTCACTAGGGTACGAAAACTTGGCCGTAAGGAGTGTACAGTGGTTGCATCATAAGTCGTACGCTGCCCCACGAAAACAGGATTTCTCGAAGTTGGGCACCATATACATGAGACACTGTCGCTGGTAAAACTTGAAAGCAGCTTCCCAAAACTTCTGGCGGTGTGTGCCTGCAGGAAAAGGGGAACGGCGACCGTGATGCATGGTGAAGGGTTTCGCCGGCCAAGAGGGAGACAAGGCCGAGTGGATTTGGGTGGCCGGATGATTTAGAGACACCGGGTCAAAATCCGGGTCGCGGAACGCTTGGATGGCGCGAAGCATGGTGTTGGGCGAGTGAACGGCGCTCCAGGTCGGCAGGTCGTTACCGGATGGAGAAAACTGAAAAAGAAGTATGTTTACTTCGTTGCGCTTCTCCAAAAAACAAAAAATCCAAGCTCTTTTGATACGAACAAGGAGAAAAAAAAAAGAGAAACAAAAATTTGGGCATGCCCAAACCAAAACCAAAGTTTGTGCTGACCCTCCTTCGTGGCCAGCTTGGCCGCCAGTGATTTATTCGTCAGCGTCAAACTACAAACTATGGATCTGGGTATCACTACCGAGCAAAGGAACCAGGCATGGGCCCACTGGAGCAGTGAGTCCAAATTAATTGTCGTCTCCCAGGCGCAACCGCAACGCACAGACAAGCCGGTCGGCGTGTATTGTGCTGTCGGAAACGCGTGGGCCGACTGGACCTCGGAAAACGGGATTGGAACGGGGGAACATCGCTACGAGGTCAAACTATCTCCTACGGCCCGGGTGCTGCGCATCGACCCATCTACTTGGCCCCAGGTCTACCGTCTCTTTGGTTGTGGTGGAAACCTCATCCCCCGAATCGACTGGAGAGCCGTCAGTGAAAAATTTGACGGTGTTTATGTCGCGGTAGACCGGTCTGAAAACCAGACCAAGACCCCGCTGTTTTGGTTTCAACGCATGTTTGACGTAGAGACGCTGTGTATTTGGAATAAAAACAGCCTCGAGCTTCAATAACGCTCTTTGGAGTGGTAGTACTGAGACACACCAGGGGGCAATTCAGGGTCTGAACATTTCTGAATTTCGTTCGAAACGTAGACGGTGGGTGGTCCTCTGGCGTTCAACACGAACACGACAGCGCCACAACCGCACGTGTTCTGGATGCCAGGGTTCTTGGCCTTGTGATCGGGAGTGACGTATTTGTCGAATTCCGGTGTGCCCCGTCTGGCGACGTTACAGTGGTAGCCAATGTGTTCTCCCGTGCTGAGAACCATGCGAAGGATGCGGGAGTTTCCGGATTCTGGCTCGAGATTCGTCGACGCCAGCAAGCTTGTGGTAGGTGTTAGCGGACAACGCCAGAATCCCTCAGGCACGACCAAGCCACCCTCGGCATGGAGCACCAGAAAAATGCCAGCCCTGCGTTTCAGATTCTTTCCCAAGACTGGCGGAAACACGGCGCCCGGAGAAGTCATGTCCACCCAGCCCACGCGAAAGATATTGAAAATGACAGGACAATACGCATCGTGCAACTGCGCGTGAATCTTTTCCGAGACGGAAGAAGGGAACGGGGACGAAGAAGCTTCTTGACCCATGGTTTACGACAATGAACTTGTGGGCAGAAAGGTGAAATCCCAAAAAGGCTTTACTTCCCTCAAACCTATTTCACTACGAAAATTCGTAACGGCAAAGTTGGTACATTTCGTGTGCCGGGTAACAGAACGTAGAGCAAAAAGGACTCTTTTCGAGTCGGGACGACACCACGAACCGTTGCGCTGAGGGCAGGAAGACGATGCGGTCCACCGTGCCAATATCTTTTACAGGAGGTGGAGCCGAGGCGTATTCGGTCTTGTGGTGTTGGCGGCGGAGAACGTACGGACTTGTGTCATCTGGAGCGACGACAACGTGAACGCCGGCTCGACCCCGGAGGGCCAAGGTTTGAAAATAGTTTGGTCGCATGTTCTCGCTGGAGATCACGCCGGACAAGAGCAACGTCCACGCGCTGGGCTCTCCGTAGGAGTGTTCCCAGTACTTTGGGTGCGGCCTAAAGTCTTGGGTCTTGATGTGGTGCAAGAGAACGATGATAGGCTTGTTTTCAGGATCACGAGACAGCAACCTTCGGGCCGCGACCTCGTCGCCGGGTACGGTCAAGTCGAACATGCCGACGTGCCATTCGCACGCTTTCAGAGGGGGTGGCAAAAAAGGTAGTTTTTTCTTCCAAGAGTTTCCCATCTGGGGATGAAGGTTTGTCAGACGGAGAAGAAAAAAAAAAAATCAAAAAATTTTTAGGGCGAGACACACTCACCACCTTCCGCCCGCCCCCCAAAAAAAAATTAGAAAGGGAAGAGATCCAGGGGGCGGGGGGGGCCGGGGGGGGGGGTTAGCATGACGGCTTGCCAGAAACGGAAAGTTGTGGGTCACAACCCGGCACCGACGGCGAAGCGCCGCGCGTTGGACGGCCTGGAAGGCTTGGTGCGTGAGTGGCACGACGAAAAATATCCCACACACCAGACCTCCAACCCAACCTTACTCCGGACGTTGGCCTGTGGGAATTCCGTAACGGCGGCACAATGGAAGCAGCTGTTGCAAACCGCACCGGCCGCCGAGGTGTGCCAAGCGTTTCAAGCGCACTCAAGACACGTGCCAAAGACCTTGGATGATGCCGAGTGGAAGGAATTGCAAGTCAGAGCCCGGGATCTCGCTGTTTCGCACCATGCCATGGCGCATCTGGTGACCTCCGAGCGGGAAGCCCGCTGGCGTGCCGCTGTGCAAACGTACCCCGGATGGCGAAACCCACGTCTTTGGTGGTACCTGACCCAAGCCTCGTCTGAGTTTCTGAAAATTGCGCGGTTCTGCGACACCGGGTTCTTGGAGCGACTGTCTTGGATGGCGCCGTTGGAGAAACTGTTGCCCTTTGTGGCGGATCACGGGTGGGCGGTGGCTGGCTCGGCCGCTGTGTGGCTGGCCGAGTACTTCTTTCGGGTGTACGTGCCGGGCCAAGACGCCCCCACACCGCCCGAGGAATTTTTGTCCTGGACGCCCAACGACGTTGATGTTTTCGTGAAACTTTCCAGGGAAACCAATCTGGCTCAAGAGTTGCGATGGTACGCCAGCATCCTGAACCCGGACACGATCACCCGCGCCTCGGCCTCGGTGGTGACCTTTTCATTTCGTGCGGACTGGCCCAACGTGCAACTCATATTCGGTTGCCGGAGCATCGAAACTACCGTTTCGGCCTTCGACTCATCTCTCTTGCACGTCGCTTTGGTGCCCCAAGGCCCCGGTCCCAGCGTCTCGCCCAAGTGGAAGTTGTGGATAGCGCCGTTCTCTGCCTTTCAAATTCTCACCCGCCAAGCTTTTCGATGGAAACCTTCCCGGGCGTGCGATGCGCGCGTGCGAAAGTACAGGGCCCGGGGGTACCGCATCGAGATACCCGAAGCGTTGCCCAAGTACGACCAGAATGACCAGAGCCATTTCAACGTCTGGTCAAGGTCGTTGGCGGAGGAAATGAAGTGCATGGATGTGCTGCACCCCAGCGCAGGGAACCCTTTTCACGAAACGTACGAAGGCTGCGGTTGCGAGCCGATGGTGTGGAGCCTCTTTCCCGAAGTGGGAAACGTCACGTTCTTGCTGCGCATGACCGAAACACCCCGAAAGATACCACTTCAGTACGGCCGAAAAGGGATTTGGATTATGCCGGTGGAACGAAATCAGGCGTTAATGTCTTTCTTGGGGCGTTACGTCTCCTTGTTTAGGTATTTCAAGTCAAAGCAAGACTTGAACCCACGCTTCACCTGGGTTCTTTGTCGAGATGCGCCACGGTTTCGTCAGGCAGCGGACGTAGGCGCGTGGTACGAGGTCGTGTTGTCGCTTTGCACCTTTACGCGTCGTTCCTATGAGATTTCGTTCCGCACTTGTAAGCGCCCCCGTACAGTTCTGGCCACAGACATGCACCTTTGTCGGTTCGCCCAAAATTGACACCTTTTTTTCTGTGGAAATGTTTTTTGTTTCGTTTAAACCCAACAAACTTGGAAATGGTGGTGAACCTGGGGGTCGGGGGTGAGAAAAGCTTGGCTCCCAGCCGGTCACTGTTTCAAACCCATGAGCCACGACACTGTGTTTGAATTGTCCTTGTTGGCGTTTCCTTCTGTGGTTTCTACCCTGGGGTTTCTTTGCCACCATGGCTGGCAACACCCGGCCACGTGTTGGGAGCTGGTGCCCCACCACTGGGTGAACCTGGACTTTGCTACGCTGCATGACGTCGACCAAGTGGTCAGGGTTTTGTCCGTCTCTCTCTTCGTGCTCTTTTGGATTCAGCGTGCCCGTTTTGACGAAGACAAGGGTACGGCACACTCCTGTTTTGCCAGCAGTCGGGCTTGGTTGGCTGAATGGGATGGTGGATGATGCAACAGATGGGCGAATTTCCAGCAAGACGAAGGATTCTACCTACGTGTGGTTCCGGCGTGCTTCTGCTGTGTTCATGACCGTTCACTTGCTTTTGGCGGTCGTCGCGCATCCTTGGGCGTGGCCACCGCGTTTTCGACGATTATCGTCAGCACCGTTTCGTAGCTGTTTTTTCCACGCTGTTCTGGCGTTTGTATATGGTGTGATTGTCTATTCGTCCAACACGTAAAGTTCGTTGAGCTACGACAAGGCCTGTTATACGAAGCCGAAGGCCAAAAGTCGGTTGCCCGTGTTGTTTGACAAACCCACACAATTTGCGGTGTATTCGAGCCGTGGGTTTGTTTTAGTTGCCCGGGGCTAAAAATGTCCCGGTGCGCACGAGAAAACCAATAGAGAAAGAGGAAAAAAAAAAGGAATGGTTGGGGGTCAGCCACCTTCATTCCTCCAAACATGAAAAAAAGGGCAAGTCTGAAACGTGGGTTTCGGGAATCCGCGTCCACAAGCCGCCAATATCGGCTGTGGCTGAGGTTCTGCTTGGTTCCAACTTGGAAAGTCTCGATTTGAGCCATAACCCAACAGCCTTCGGGGAAGTCTCGGCCCTGGCTGACGCGTTACCCAAGTCCAAGATTACAAGTCTCTGTCTCAGTTCTTGCGCTCTCAAATGGCAAGGAGCTTCTCGTTGGGCTCGCGCACTTTCCGGCACCCAACTCAAGACCCTCGGTCTTGAACGGAACGATATTGGCGTGCAAGGGGTTTGCGCTTTGGTCATGGCCATGCCCGGTTGGCGAAACCTGACGTCTCTGAACCTTGGCCGGAATTCTCTGGGTGACACAGGAGTCTCGGCTCTCGCCGGCGCGCTGCCATTCACAAGCATGACGAGCCTCGATTTATCCGACAACAACATTTCGTCCTGCGGAATTTCCATTCTTTCTCATGAACTTCCGAGCTTAGGAGGCCTTACGGCTCTGGACCTGTCGGGCAATGGTCTCGAACACCGAGGTGCCTTTTTTCTCAGCGATGTTCTTCCCCATACTTCTATCACGAACCTCAAGCTGAAGCGCCCCAAGTTGGGCGGGAACGGCATGGGTGTCTTGGCCCGAGCCTTGCCGAACACCCTGCTCGCGGAACAAGCTCCAAGACTTTGGTGCTTCGATCTTGGTGATGGCGCTGGCCGAATGTAAGACTCGCTTAACGGAACTTTTTTTGGGATTCAACGAAATCGGCGAATTGGGTGGCATGGCTCTGGCTGGAGCCTTACCAAATACGCACATTACAATGCTCCACCTGTCAGGAAACCATCTTGGAGACCAAGCGGCAAAGGATCTGGCAGAGGCACTTCCGAACAGCTACGTCACCTGTCTCCACGCATTCAACAACAACATTCAAAACTTTGGCGCTTTGGAGTTGGCAAAGGTTTTGCCGGATACTTTTTTGGTAAACCTGCAGCTGCTCAGTAATCGAATCGACAAAGCAACACAGCAAAAAATGACTTCGGGCCGCTTGTTCATCTAAACGGGTGCTCGAGAGGCGGACAAAGTGAAAAAAAAAAACAACTTTGGCGAATTGTCGGCAGCATACTCGAGGATTTTAGACTCAAGAATCGGACGCGGTGGAACGTTTGTGCTGCTTGTTTTCGTGACGGGTCAAGCTGCCTTTTTGCGTGAAACTCTTGGAGCATTGAGAGCACTGGTACTCTCGATAGGAAGAGTGTGAACGCATGTACCCCAAGAGGCTGTTCCCCTGATAAAAGGTTTTCCAACACAACACACACTCGTAGCGAAGTACTCTACCGCCGTGCCTGTCCAAATGGGCCTGGAGGTCGAGTTCTGACCCGAAATCCAGCAAACAAAACTGGCAGCGTTCCATCGAAGCATGCGCCGGTTCAAAAGGGTTAAGGTGAGAAGACGAGCCGTCCGGATGCACGAACGGATCCGAAGCGTTTTGTCGGGCATCTACCAAAACATACGCCAACGGGCGGTGCACCGGTGGACGCAAGGGTATGGGTCTGACCAAAGGGACGGCCGCCACCGACGGAGCTGCTTTCGAGTCAAAGCACGGGAACCGGGTTTTGCTCTCACGCATCCGTTGCAGGTCTCCCGGAGACACTCGGGATTGTGGGTCGTGACCGATGCCGATGGGTATTTGGTCTGACTTGAAGATATGAAGAAATGGATTTCAGCGGTGTTTCCATCCATACAGTATAAATAAAATAAGCCTTTAGCACTGCTTGGCGATGCCCAGGTCTCCTTCTTTTCGCACCACCGCTGACAAAACCGTGAAAGCCCAAGCCGAGGTGGAAGAAGCTATCACTGCTACTTCTACGGTCACATACGCAGAACAAGAGGACAAACATTTCAGTCCGACACTCTCCAGGCATGAAAAAATGATTTGGATTTTACTTTTGGCTGTGGGTATTGTGGGAACATCGATCGCCGCCTTCGTTTGGGCGCGTGCCCTCTCCGATTAGGATTCACGGCTAGCCCAAGCAAGGGCGCGATAAGTCTTGTTGTCCACGGTGGAAAGGGCAAAAGTACGCGACTCGTTCTCCCGGCGAGAGGCAGCCTGCCACCACACAAGGGCGGGATAAGTGTCGTTGCCCAAGGTGAAAGGGGCAAAAGTACGCGACTCGTTCTCCCGGCGACAAACACATGATGAAGAAGTGACGTTAAGCTGACGAAGTGGAAGAATAAACTGTGTGGCGAGAGCCGTCCGTCTTTGGTTACAAGTTTCAAAAGTAGAAAAAAAAAATGTAATCTCTTTTCTTTCGTGGTCGCGTGCTCGGGTTAGAACACGCGCATATTAGGCAAACGCTCTCGCAAATGTTCGAGGTTTTGAACACGGAGCACCCCTAAATGAAGGCTCTGCAAACGCTGACAACCCAGCAAGGGAGCCACGTCCTGGACGCCTGTGGTATATAACGAAACTTGGCGTAAGTGTGAACAACCCGTGAGTGGCTGCAAAGAAGTCAAGTTTCGACAACAAGAAAAGTCGAGACGTTTAAGACGGCGACAAAAGGCCAGACCTCTGATGTGAGAAAGATTGTGGCATGACGTGAAGTCCGCACGCTCAAGGCTGGCGCATGAGCTCAACGCGTCCACGTGTTCCAGGGAGACACACCTGCGTGCGATAAGCCGCCGCAACTTTGGCTTGTTCTCGACACCTCCAAGGTTTCGCAACGATGCGCAAATCCACAATTCGAGCTCTTCAAGAAACGGGCAATGACGCAAAGCAGTCACGTCTCGCAGGTCGGCGGCACGCAAGCAAAGCCGCTCCAACCGCGCACAATTCGTTAAAAAGTCCAGGTTCTGAATGGTGTCGTGCCTCAGTCTCAAATCCACAAGATTTTGTAAACTCCCCATCGCTTCCGCCCCAGAAAAGGAGCGAACGGGACCCATATTCGTAAATAATCCTAACCACAGCTTTTTCAGCCGGGAGCAGTTGGCCAGGGGTGTCAAGTCTAACGGCTCTGTTCCGGCAGGAGCACGGAAAAAATTCAAGGTCTGAAGCTCGGGTACGTGAGAGAGAAAATTTAAATCTGAAATTCGAGATCCCTCCAAATACAGGTGCCTAAGTTTTGGACAGTGGCGGAATACTCCTAAATCGGTTATGAGGACAGAACCTTGAAGATCAACAGAACAAAGGTTTTGCATGCTGGTCAAGGGACTTAGGTCGGTTATGTCAGTTCCTCTGTAAACTTCAAGGGTCTCGAGGCGGGTGCACGGAACCAAAAAATGTAGGTCTTGCGGACCTACAGTTCCTACTGCCGGTCTTGATCGGAAGAATCGGAGTTCACGACAGGCCGACACCGGAGCAAAGTCTGCGATGGGGCATCGATACAGGTTCAGTTCACGGAGTTTCACACATTTCGCCAGACCGCTGATGTCCCGCACGGCCGAAAAGGACAAATCCACGTCGCACAAATTTTCGCAATCGGACAGAGCGTCTACGTGTGTAACGCCTGTACACCTTAACGATACACTCTTCAGGTCCGGAAGAGACGCCAATAAGCCTAAACGGTCTATTTTGGCAAATCCCCACAAAGTCAACTTGGTTAGTTCTTGGTTGTGTCTGATCCACGCCACGTCAAGGTTCCCTTCGCCTATCAGTGTCAAACTTTTCAAGTGCACACACGCCGACAGAGAAGAATAATCCAAATCGCCGGGAGCTTCCGATGCCTTTAAACGCAGGATTCTCAGTTGCGGTAAACACCCAAGATAGTCTATGGTGGTGGGTCGAACCACGTTCAGAAAAAGTTTTTTCAACTTTGGGCAGTTTTTCAAGGCTTGTGCGTCTCGCACGTTATTTCGGCCCATATGCAGATATCGTAGGTGGACAGATTTCGACAAAAAGTCCAGCGTCTCCAGATTTTGGTACTCCATCTTGATCAGGTGGCGGAGCGAAAAATGCTTGGTGGACACAGACGCCAGGCGGAGCAACAGATTCAAAGGAGGACGAGGATGGCCTTTTGCAAAGTGTATGGCCTGCCAGGCTTGGGGTTGGGCCAACAGATTCCGGGTGGCACGGCAGCACGCTCCCAAGCTCAAATGGTCCAGCGCGTTTAACCAGTACAGGGCGTGACACAACAAATCCGGCTGGAAAAACAACAACCCCGGGCCATCCGACACTAAGGCCCGCCGCCGCTTCGAAGGGGGTTCTTCGTCGTCGTCGAGTTGTTGATGTGGCTCCATATCGGGTGGATTACTGAGGGATTGAAAAAAAAAACCACAAAACGACATTGCATGGTATTGAGCCATATTCATACTCGCCTGAATCAGGTGACAAGATCGCAAAACACCCTCCCGCAGTCCAACAAGAACCAACCCAAACCCTTCTTTCCCCCCAACGTAAAAGCTATGGAACCTTGAAGACAGAGCCATTCCTTTTGGTGGTGCAGAGCTGAGATCGCTAGTCTTCCAAGCACAAAAACGTTTCCTCCATGATCGATCCTGTGCCTTTTGGCGTGGGGTTTGTGCTGGGAGGTATGGGCGCAGGCGTCTTTACGCTGCTTTCTGTAGCTTGTAGGCTACCCTGGCTCCACTTTACGTTGTTTGTCGGAAGCGCCATGTGGCTGTATGCGGCCGTGGCCTATCATCCGTGCTTTCAACCTTTGTCCGACGAATTTCTCCCCTTGCTTTTTGTTTCCTCGGGCCTGGGTGGTGTGGGTTTTGGCATGGCGACGGTCAACACCGCTGTTTTTCTGGTCCGACCCAAAACGATCCTGGCACTCTGCCGTTTTGTGTGGCGGTATCCCGGAATCCCGTTGGGGGTCGGGCTTTTGTGGCATTTGGCCAAAGAGTTTTAAGTCTAACACACACTAAATAGCTGAAATAAGTGCCGGTGTTTACTGCGGCAAGCCTTTAACACCTGTCGAGGCGTACACGTAATTCTCCAGCACACCAGCGGTCGGTAGTCTCGTTCATTACCACAAAAGCCTTGATTCTGGGGATATAGGGCACAAAGGGCCAGCCGACGCACCCGCGTTCCAACACACACCGGCAGCCTGGCTCCACCAGGTGCTTCCACCCGGGTTGCACACACCCGTGCGCATTGACCGCCGGGGTCGCGTACAGTTCGAGCTCGACCTCGGTTGCCAAGCAGACCTCCTTCCATTCCGTAAATGGTTGGTCTTCGGCTATTACTTTCACGACGCACGGGCCGGAAGCAGCCAACAGAACAACGCGGCCGTCGACAAAAGGCAGCTTGGCATAGGAGCCAGCGAACCAGGGGCGCAGAGCCTTGGCCCAACGCGGCCAATTGTGCCGCAGCCAAGGTCGCAAATACTTGTCCTTGTGCAACGTAGCCTCCAGGCGAACAAAAGTGTCCCAGACGGAAGAGACCAAACGCTCGGGCACGAGACACCACAGCTGCTCGGCCGCTGCCCAAGCCTGTGCCTGGCAGGAATTGCGGCCGTCGATGTCGGTGCTTCGTCTCTGGTGCGCTTCGCTCAGGAGGTCGGACAGAAGCAACACCAACCGCCCTTGACCTCCCGCACAGGGCATCCAAGGGCGCAAGGCTCGCAGAGTTCCCAAAAGAAAAGCCCTCCACATCCAGGGCCAGCGCTGCGGCACCTGGGCTTTGCGGGCTCGGCACACCCAGTCGCGAAAACCCTGCGCTCCAGCCCAAGAGCTTGCCCAAGCGTCCTCGGTCTTCAGTACGCGACTCACGTAATTCAACAGAGAGCCGGGTGTATAGCGCCTGTTGGCCGCCCGTCCAAGGAACAAACCGTTCCAAGACAGCGGGAACGGCCAATTCAGAAAGCGCGACCACGAGGCTCGATGCTCTGTTTGCAGTGTTTCCCAAGAGGGTGACAAAACGTCTGTGGGCGGTTTGGGCCACGAGAGTGGTCCGTTCTGGTGGTGAAGCTGCTTGGACAAGTCGATGTCGTGGTGGAATTCGCGGTGCGACCCTGAAGGCCGGGTCCAGACGGAGAAGCGGAGGCCCTCGGGGGCGGTCAGGCTGATTTGCAAGCGAGCAAAACCTTTGTGGGCTGGAGCCTGCGGATCGGTCAGGTTCCAATAAGGCTTGCGTTCGTGCCACTCCCACTTTTCTGGGTCAAGGACCGTGGTTACTTCGACCTCCACCCACTCCGATTGGTTCCACCGACGATACAAGCCGAGGCCCTGGGGGAAGCAGGGAGCCACCCGATGCACCCAGGGCACCAGGGCCTGGGCGATAAAAGCGTTGCCCAGGACGGACGATGGCCTGACCGGACGTTTCAAGACCTCGTTGGCCCACTGGTCTCGCACCAAACGCCATAAGGCGTCCAAGTCGTGGCAACGCTGCATCGTCAAGGCGCAAGTACCTTGGGTACAAAACTGGTTTCGCAGAGACGGGTGGTGGGTGAAGCGACAGTCATCCAACACCGCCACCAACCACTCGCGCGTGGTACACAACGCGGACCACAGGCGGCCGGTCGAGTCCTGAGCCAGCGGATGGGTAAAATCACAGGCCAAAAAAGCCCGGATATACCGGCGAGCATGTTTGGCTTGGGTGGTGGACCGCAGGAAGTGGCAGAACGAAAAAGTGCCCAACTTTTTACCGGCTCTGCCTTTGACGGCTTTTCGTACCTGGGCATCGGACGCCAAAGGCAAAAAAGGCCAGGTGAAAGGCCTTACTTGTGCTTGCACGGCTTGCCACGCCCTTTGGAGTCCTTCTTCCGTGCGGGCTTCGGTGCTCATGGTCGAAACTGTGTGCCTTGGTCTCGTTAAGAAAAAACAAAAGGAGACCTGAACGAAAAGAAAGCTTTTTTCTGCCAAAAGTAAAAATTCATCATGGAATAGGTTTTGTTCCGGAGAGGGTTGGGGGGTGATTTCGGAGTGGTGTTTTCCCCAGAGCTTCAAAACATGAACGTGCAAGTGGCCAAGAGTTTGAGACGCTGGCTCTTTCATCCAGACTTTCATGATGGTACCATCGTCTCCGATGTGTCCAGCGCAGCGACATGTCTGGAGCGTCGTATTTCGTTCCCGGACGCGTGGCCGAAAGACGTGCTGCAGTGCGTGAAACACGTAGTGCGTACGAACCCACTTTGTTTTAATAACGACGGCCAAGGCCTTTCTCTGACCATTCGGGGAGCCCGTCAAGCGCTTCTCGAGTGGCTTCAAGAAACGAGGGAGGATGATCACTTGTCGCCTTTCTACCGGGAATTGTTGGCACACCTGGATCCCGCCCAAGCACCACCGCCTTTGGGCGGTCGTCTCTGCCTCGTTCCCACGTACCTCCAGCTGGCCTACGACGTACCGCCTTGCTTGCCCGACGCAGACCGCAGCATAGCACAGAGAGCCCTGGACTTTGCCTGGATACTGCTGCCCCCGGTGTTTGTGGCGCTGCAACACCACAAGTTCTCTTCGGTACTCCAAGTCGTGTACCAGGGAAAGCGTTCAGGAGCATTGCACGACAGGGATTTTATGAGTCGAATTCCCAACGAAAGGCCTGTGTTTCCGGACGGAGAGCATCGGTACGAAAAATGGCGGAATGACATTCGGTGGGATCTGCAAAACCTGCAACATGACTGGCTATTACACCAGAAGAAGTATCCTTGGCTCGCCCTGTGGCAGCACCCCGTGGGAAAGATGTACTGGTGCATGAACCGATCGTTAGTTGCGCCCACTTGGTGGAAAGATTTCCCCTGCCCCGGTTTTGACAATGTATGGCGTTCCGCGCACGTGCGCCATAACATCTCATCTGCCGACGTTGTGCACACCGACACGGACAGCGCCCTTGCGTACCTGAAAACGGGGTCTTGGATCGAGGCGCTGCTGGGAGGAGGGGTGGTGTGGAAGTGGCGTTCCGATCGCCGCGGACCTGAGAGCTGGATTTTCACCGCGCCCTCAAAGCCACGACCCGACCAGAAAAGCTTTTCCCACCCACAAGGCGGGGAAGACTTTGCGCCCTTTCCGTATCCGTTCCTTGCATCGTTTCCCGAGTTGGAGGCACTGTACGACACGCTTCTTTCCTTTCAGTGTCTGCCCCACGCGCTGGTATTGCTCGTGTGTGATGCGTTGTTTCCTTTCATTGAGGTTGTAAACAAGCTCCCAAGAGTTTACTAAAAATATCATGCTTGTCTTGCCCATGGCTTTTAAAACCCTGAAAAGAAAAGTGGCCATCCAGTGGTCGCCTTACAGAATACCGCCGATGACGCCAAGGTGCTTTCACCCTCGTGAGTCTTACAGGGCGTTGTGTTCGCAAAGGCCAACAATCGGTGATTTCAGAAACGATCTCATAACGTCGCTCCAAGAACCCATGAAAACTGTACGCCATGTTCCTTCAATCGCACATTGGCTTCCCTTTTCGGACAAGTCACCTGAAAAGTGCCTGGTCCCTCGACATAACTCCAAATTGTTTCTGCCATGGCTTCTGTGCCCGCGCCTGCCTCTGCTGCTGCCGACGCTTGTCTTGCGTCATCTACGTCGACCTTGGGGTGCTTGAAAATAGGATTGGGGAGTCACCAAATTATTTACCCTCTCTCTACGCCGACCGGAGCGGTCGTGTTTCCGAAAACGTGGCCTGCCCAACACGCTGGCCGCTTCCAGTGGCGTGTGCATTCCAGTCAGACCAGTCTCCGGTTCATTCACGTCGTAGCGGACAACCGAACTGACGCTGAGAACCAGGCGCGTCAGCAACATCTTAAAGACTTGGATGGGCTTCACGCTTCGGTTTGGGCTGGCCATCGCCAGCTTAACAGTCCGGTGGCTGCTGCCCTTGAGGCAGCGACAGGACCTGGCGCCACCGGCGAACGCAACCCTTCTGCTTGGCAAGACGCCGCCCGACTCCACGCATTGCACAACGAGAGCAAATTGGAATTTACTGTGCATCAAGAAGTTTACAATATAGATCTGGCACCGCACCAAGAAGTCTTTTATGACGAAGCGTGTCTGCTCCTCCAGTGGATTCCGGGGAGAGACCGCGTGTTCCGGGAAGTCAGAGTCATGGCCGCAACCGAGCCTCTCCTGGTTCGTTGGGTATTGCGTTCCGACGCCTTGGAGCGCCCATGTTTCGAAGGGCTGGTCCATAAATATCCCCAACGAGAACGTATCATACTCCAGTATCTTAGGAACCAAGGACGCATAAGTTACGGAACTCTCCACGGCGTTCATAACGACCAAACCGACCGAAATGCCGCACTTTCTCAGTTTGACACAGCGGCGCCACTTGAAACGTTTATGCCCCAAACATCCCAAACCCTTTGGACGGGTGATCATCGACGCAGCCACTTTGCCGTGGAACTCTGCCTTCGGCCCCGGGCACAAGATTCCGAAGACAAAACCGAATTCGATACTAATCTGACCCAACTGGGGCCAGACATGCGACTGGGAGCTTTGCATCCGCGCTATTTCCATCCACAGCATCCTGTTGAGTTGGCTCTGCTCATTGACCTGGTTGGGAGAACCCTGACGTGGGCAGAAGGTTCGACACACACGAAGGAGCCCATCACTTTCGAGCGGAAGGCCAACACAACCCGCCTCCGCGTTGGACTAGCCTCCCGCGACGATACCTTTGTCCTCACCCTGGACGGAGTCAAGGTCGCCGAGAAGACCATTCCAACACACCGTTCTTGGGGCAACGAGTTTTGCCCGTTTTTCCTGGTCGACAACTTTCAATCCACTGTTCTTGTCGGAGAAAGCGTGGTTCATTCAGTTCATGGCGGCAAGCAGTAGCAAGTCCTTGAAACCAAAAAAAAAAAAAAAACTTTTTTTCAAACGGATCTAATTCTTTTTGGGTCGGAAGGAGCAAGGGGTATCTTGCTGAGAGACGTTTCCTGCCGGTGTCGCTATCCGATTCCGGAGGAGTATAGTCAGAATTGGGAATTTGGACGGGCTTTCCCTCTGTGATCTCTTCTTTCGTAAAGGTACGGAAAATGACGTTAAAAACCCGTTCCACGCCTGTTCCGTGCCAACACGATTCCTGTGAAAACCTTGTCTTCCGCCGACACGCTTCTAAGCAAACTCACATATCCAAAAAAAAAAAAACAATTTCTTGTCCGTCTGCCATGTCCAGAAGCATAAGTCCAGGGCCCAGGGAGTCTGGGCATAAACATCGACCTGGGCACCGCGCGGGCGTATTCCGTCACGGGACGGTCAAGCATCATCGCAAGAGTCTACTAAAATATCATACTTGTCCTACCCATCGCTCTAAAACCCTGAAAAAAAAAAGTGGCGATGCAGTGGTCGCCTTACAGAATACCGCCGATGACGCCAATGTGCTTTATCTTGAAAATCGTTGTTGTCGCCACGAAAGCGAATTCGTTTGGCACTGGTACTTGACATTCGTCGGGTGTCAAAGGATTGACCGTTTTCTGATCGACACTTTTTTTTTTTTCATTCTGTCAAATGAGCGCCTCCAAACGACGCCGCTTGGCCCGACAGTTGTTGGTTACTCTACCCAACGAACTTATTCGTTCCGTGGTGGAGTTTCTCGATTTGCTTGATGAGCACAGGTTGCGGCGCGCTTGCCGCGGCTTGGTGTCATCTATCCGGCCCATTCAAAGGACCCATTTCGTGTCCAACTGTATTCTTTTGACCGAAGCTTGGATCCACCTGTTTCCCTATCGAAATTATCTGCAAAAAATCTGGATTGTGCTTGGGCATGTCGAGAATGTTTGGTGTTTGGCGGAACGCATTCTCCAGTGTTGCCCCCATCTTAAGACCCTCTATCTCCAAAAGCCTCTTTGTAGCGGTTTCTACAATTTTTTGCCACGGAAAGGGTATCTACGGTACGACACCTGTCAAAACCACGATTTTTTACCCTATCGATTCTTGGGCGCTCCTAAGGCGGTGATGCAGCGCGTTGAAGTCCAGGGCTTAAGGCTAACGTCGTGTAGTTACGTCTTACACAACCTTGTGTCCAAGTACACAAGTGCAAGGCCAATTGGCCTCCGATTTTCCAAATGTCGCATTGACGATGTTTGGAGAACGGTTTTGGACTCTACTTTACACCCCTCCTCACTGGACTATCTGGAAGTCAGCAATTGCAGCCTGGAAGATACACACGCGCGTGAATTGATACAACGATGGTCTCTCGTCCGATGCAAGGCCCGTGTCTTGAATCTCAGCTACAACCCGAGATTGACCCCCAGTGTCGGGGAGTTTTTGATCACAAGATTGAGCCCCGGATTGAAGGTTTTGTACGTGCCCGAAACCATGATTTCACCCAGATTATGTACATTGGGCGAATCTTTCGGAGTAGTGGTGATAAAGCATTTCTAAGCTTTCTGCTTTTTGGCCTTTTTGTCGTGGTCGACAACTTTTGCTCCACCAAGCGTTTTGGGGCGGAAGGAGCAGAGGCATCTTTGGCGAACCGTGTCCTGGTGGTGTAAGGAATTTCGACAACCTCTTCTTTTGGGAAAGGCACGGAAGACAATGGTCCTAATTTGTTCCACGTTTGCCCCCGGAAGCTATTCTTCAACAATATCCATCTTAACCACGAGGACACTGTCGTTTTTCAACAATTTCGAAATTTGTCTTTTAGGGTGAGCGCTTTGTGCATTGCTCAGGCACGGTTTCGGAGACATGCGGAACGCCCTACGAAAAGCCTGAGCACTTCTTGTTGTCATTGATGTCCTTCTTCGTACACGCGCAGCCAGGCGTCAAGTTCTTTTTTCTTAACCGATTCGCCCAAAAACTAAGGATGAAAGAAAAAAAAAAAAATTATATATTGTTTTTTCTTGCCTGGGTCGCCAACACGATCCTTGTGAAAACCGTGTTCCAGCCGACACGCTTCTGAGCAAACTCCAACATTCCCCAAATAAACCCAACCTCTTGTCCGTCTGCCATGTCTACCGAAGCCAAATCGTCTCCAGAAGCCAAAGGCAAGGCCCCAGGGGGTCTGGCCGTGGGCATCGATCTGGGCACCACGTACTCTTGCGTGGGCGTGTTCCGTCACGGCACGGTCGACATCATCGCGAACAACCAAGGCAACCGCACCACCCCCTCGTACGTCGCTTTTACGCAAGAGGAACGTTTGGTAGGCAACGCCGCCAAGAACCAAGCCGCCATGAATTCCAAAAACACGGTCTTTGACGTCAAGAGGCTCATCGGGCGGCGTTTTAACGAAGCCTGTGTGCAAAGCGACATGAAGCTTTGGCCGTTCAGCGTGGTGGATCAGGCCGGCAAGCCTGTTGTGCAGGTGGAACACAAGGGCCAAACCAAGCGCTTTGCGGCCGAAGAAATATCGTCCATGGTCTTGGCCCAGATGAAGCAGACGGCCGAGTCGTTTCTGGGCCAGGAGGTGAAGAACGCCGTGGTGACCGTGCCCGCGTACTTTAACGACTCGCAACGACAGGCCACCAAGGACGCCGGCACCATCGCTGGCCTGCACGTGCTGCGCATCATCAACGAGCCGACGGCCGCCGCTATCGCCTACGGCTTGGACAAACAGAAGCACAACAGTCCGCAGGACGCGGCGGCCAGCGAACGCAACGTGCTCATCTTCGACCTGGGCGGCGGCACCTTTGACGTGTCTCTGCTTACCATCGACGAAGGAGTGTTTGAGGTGAGAGCTACGGCGGGCGACACGCATCTGGGTGGAGAAGACTTTGACCAGGAGCTGGTGAAACACTTTGTTACCGAGTTTCGGCGCAAGCACCGGAAGGACCTCACCACCTCGGAACGCTCTGTGCGTCGCCTGCGCACTGCCTGCGAACGCGCAAAGCGCACGCTTTCCTCTTCCACTCGCGCCACCGTGGAGATCGACTCGCTGTTTGACGGCATAGATTTTTACTCCACCCTGACGAGAGCTCGCTTTGAAGACCTTTGTGCCCACTACTTCCGGGACACCATGGCGCCGGTGGAACGCGTGTTGCGGGACGCCGGTATGTCCAAGAACCAGGTGCACGAGGTCGTGCTGGTAGGGGGTTCCACGCGCATTCCCAAGGTGCAGCAACTCATCACGGAATACTTTGGCGGCAAGGAGCCTTGCAAGAACATCAATCCGGACGAGGCGGTTGCGTACGGAGCGGCGGTGCAGGCGGCCATCCTCAGCGGAAGCCAGGACGCAGCCGTCAAAGACATGGTGCTGCTAGACGTCACCCCTCTCTCCATGGGCATCGAAACAGCCGGAGGAGTGATGACCAAGCTGATCGAGCGCAACACCTCCATCCCTTGCCAGAAGACCCAAGTGTTTTCCACCTACAGCGACAACCAACCGGCGGTGACCATCCAGGTGTTTGAAGGCGAGCGTGCCATGACCAGCGACAACAACCACCTGGGCAAGTTTGACCTGACCGGCATTCCTCCGGCTCCTCGGGGCGTGCCGCAGATCCAGGTGACCTTTGACGTAGACACCAACGGCATTCTCACGGTGTCGGCGGTCGACAAGAGCACGTCGCGCAAGGAGCAGATTACCATCACTTCCAACAACGGCCGGCTCAGCCCGGCCGACATCGAGCGCATGGTCGCCGAGGGCGAAAAGTTTCGAGCGGAGGACGAAGCCAAGGCGGCCAAGGTGCAGGCACGCAACCAGCTAGAGTCCCAGGCTTACCAAATACGCAACACCCTCAACGACCCAAAGACCAAAGACAAGGTGGAGCCTGGGGATCGCCGCGTGGCAGAAGGCGCCGTGCAGAGCGCGTTGGACTGGCTGGACACGGCCGAGACCGACAGCAGCACCACCTTGGAGGACATTCAGCGCAAACTCCAAGAGCTGCAGACCGCCACCAACCCTATCCTGAGCAAGTTGGTCCCAGAAGCCTCTGCCGATAATCCCGGAACGACGCCCCCTGAGGAGAACAAGACCGCCCAGTCCGCCGAACCCACGTCTGACGACCTCGACTGAAACATTTTTTTTTTTTTATTTTTGGGTTGGGTTGGGTTGGGTCGGCCTTGTTGAACAAGAGCCCTGAGTAAATTTCATTTTCGTGTTTGGACCGAATTCTCGTCTCGACTCGAAATACACCAAAGAAAAGGAAGCCAAGAAATGGGGTTTTTAATCGAATTTAAGTCGGTTTGCGCGTCGGCGTCCTTCTTCAAAAAGGGACCGCATGCCCACGTTGTAGTTTTCCACGTACATAAACGGAAGGTTGCAGTGTCGCAACATGCTGACGAAAAGCTCGTCCGGGTGGGGTGAGGTGGAAAACGTGTAGACGGTGTGTATCTTCTTGTTTTGCGTGATAATAAATCCCAACGGCGCCGCTTTTTCGTCGCAGAACACCCATCCGCTAATAGCGTCCAGGACATGGTAACGGACATCATCCCGGGAAGAGTACTGGGTGTCGCTCACATCGGTTTGGACCAAACTTGCCAGATAGGACTTGTCGTAGGAGTCGAGCATTGCCGGATTAAGCTTCATGACTTGGGGGTGTGTTGATTTACATACCCCGTCATCGAGGTCCACTCTGCGAGCTGGGGTACAACAATTTCTTGGCGGTGAGGGGAAAAAGATTCCATATCATAAAAGCACTCGTTTTTTTTCTTTATGGCTTGTGTTGTTACGGATCAACTCCAATATATCCCACTCGTCCTCAGCCACACACTTGGAACTATCTCTGTCGTTACTGTTCATAAAGTATAGGCTGCACTTGAAAGAAAGCGGATAGTACGAAATGTTTACGTATGGGAACTGAATTCCGAACCATTTCGCGTCGTAGACATGAAAATCGATGAAGCCTGTTATGCCATCATGCTCTTCGTAGAACGTGGCCTGGTCCATATTTAATACAAGGCAGTCGGACCCTAAGCGTTCCAACACAATCCGAACGAAACGTTCGCTGCTCATGTCGGGAAAGTGAGATGAAAACGGTGTGCTGTCCATGTCGGTAGAGTCTCAAGGTATTGGTAGTTTTTTGGGACCATTTCCAGAGTTGTAAAGTTCGCCGTGCTTCGGGGTACAAAGAAGACAAGGCTTGAAAAAAAAAATTTAAAATGTTTATGATCACAGTGCAGCAGCGACTTGTGTGGAAGAGCAGAAGAGCCGTTGTACAACGAGTCTGGGGAAAACAGTACCGACCAACAACCGTCTTTGTTCCAAAGAACTTGGACGCGGTGTGGTTAACCAGTATAGCAGCGTCGAATCCTAAAATTCCAAGGCGACGGGTATGTGGTCAGACCCCACGCCCCAAACCATTTGCTGGAATTCTTGTACGCTAACCGATTGTAGTAAATCGATCATGTCTGAGACGGATTGCCAGTTTCCATTGAAATAGTACTTGGCCTGGGTGGGGATCCGCACGTTGGTAAAGAAGCAGTCAAGTGCTCCTAAAAAGATATCTTCCTTCGTCGGATGTCCTTTGTATTCCACGTTGGCGTGGGTGGGAACCAAGGGAGGCGTCGCTCGGAAAAAGCCACTTTTTTCTTCTTCAAAGCTGTCCGAATGGGTGTTTGCGTGGGCCATCACGCTGGGCATGAGCTCTGCGTAGTCGGCCGGCTTGACGCGGGCGCCGGGAAAATTGAAATCCCCGGCCACCACTGTGGGATAGGGCGCATGGGCCGACACGCTCAGCGCCAGCCGAGCCAAAAACTGGGAATGGAGGGGGTTTTTCGCAAACACGGGCATGTGGACTACACAGACTTGGAAAAGCTTCCGGCCCTCCCGGGACACCACAAATCGAACCAAGCGAAGATTGTTTTGGTCCGTGATAAGGTTGCGAAACTTGTCGTCCTGGAGCAAGTCGGCAGGAACCGGAGGTGTCGGCGTCCAAAACCGACCAAAGTGTTGGTGGTCGTGCCCCTTGGAAATCTCTACACGGCGATCGGTGGGGAATATCAGGGCCAAAAACAGTTGGCTGGGGTGGCCGTTGGGGCCAAAGATATCCAGGGCGTAGCTCCTCCCTGTCTGGACGCGAAACTCGTCCAGCCAGTCCGAGATGCGCGTTATCCAACGAGACGAGCATTCTTGCAGCACAAAAAGAGAAATCTTTTTTTGGCCGCCAGTGTCAAGAAGCAGTAAGGCCCAGAGAGTGATTTTCAACCGTCTTTCCTTGTCCATGAGCTGTTGTCGAATTTCTTCCGCCCTTTGCCGGTATTCTTCTGATCCAGGCGGCGCGCGTAAGCGATATTTGGGGTCCAAATGGCTCTCCACGTTAAACGTCACCAGGCGAAATTTGGCCGCCGTCGCCACCACCGCCGCCTCCTTTGACGCCTCCAGGAAAAATGAAGACCGGAAATTAAAACTCTTCTTCATGCTGCCAATATGGAAGTCGGAATACAATACCCATTCGGGATGCAAAGGATAAATGTTGTTCTGGGATGAAGACGACACCCGAAAAGCCGGCGACACGTGCCCCAGGGTCCATTTCTGATACATAGAAATGTACACCGCATACTGGGCCCCGGGTTGGAGCGGCAGAGAAAGCGCCCGGGCTCCGTTCGGAAAAAACGTGACACAATGTCGATCCGGTTCGAGCCGGAAAGACACCTGGTCTCCTTGCCATTTTTCTCGGTGGGTGTCAAACACCACCCGGTTTTTCATACAGAGACCCGCAGAGGTGACAGGTATTACGCCAAACTCAACCTCCTGCCCTTGGCATCCGTACAGAGCCAAGGCCACGGTCACGGCTTGGTGTGCGGGCAAGGCGCGCAGGCCAAAGAAAAAAGCCAATTGTTTGTCCGACAGGCGAGGCTTCACCTGAACATCCGTGGCTTGGACTTGCATCGGACAAAGAGTCTCATCTAGCAGACTTCCCAGGCACACGTGACCAGGAATCCCGGACAGGTTTCCGGCTGGCAACGTCAGAGTCCGAAGCCCTGCCCCTTTGAAGCGGGGTTGGACGCCGCTTGGGTCCTGAGCGAGAACATACTGCGACCGCATGGGAGGTTTGGTGCTGTGATGTCGGGGGTTTGGCGCAATGAACACACACTTTTTTGAAAACCATTGAGTTTTGATTTTTGATCTCATCTTCTTGTAAAGAGATTTTTGTTTTCGAAGCCGATAGCCAAAAATAAAAAATAATAAACTTTCGTTCGTTCTTGTTCTTGGGATGACACCACACACATCACCAACCATCGCCATGGCTAGTCTGGAGGAACAAAAATCCATGTTCACGCCTGACACGGTCGAAATCACGACCCAGCCAGCGATTTCCGTCAGTCGCCTGAATTATGGAGAGACCGCTTATCTGCAGAAATTTTTGTTGGACCGCCACGAAATCAAGTTGATCTGGGCTCCAAGAACTTCAAATCTGCTAGTGTGTGACCCCAAGAGTCAAAACGCTAAGCGAAGCCCAAGAAGCACCTTTACCGAAACCGTTACTGTTCCCGTGTGGAAATTAATGGAGAGGGAGATGGATTGGATGCGTGTCTCAGACCAAGTACACGAACATGTGAGCCCATCGCCCGGATGGTACATGGGTCAATGGGAAAGATGCATGTTCCCGGCGTTTTTATACCCCAAAATTAATCTGGTGCTGCTATCCACGGCGGTTGGTCCGTTTCAGAAGGGATCACCGCCGCCCTATTCAGAATGTGAACCGGGAGCCCCCACCAAAACGAGTGACACACCCTCCTGTGTTTTCCGTTTTTTTTTCCTGTTGTGGAAACCAATAAAGTTTCATTTTCTGGCTTTTTCCATTTCCGTGGGGAAGCGCCGCCACTTGCTTGGCCTGTGATGAATTACAGCGAAACCCCATATTAGCGACGGTCATAATAGGGATTAGAGTTTATTCGCGCTCCAGGCGACATATACACGGCTCGAACAAGATCAGCGCAATGAAAAAAGGCGGAAGTTCTTCCCTAGAACGAAGAACACTCGGAAAATGTCGATTGGGCAAACGGTCGAACCGAAGCGAAAGCTGCTTTTTGGAAGGATCAAACGTAAAGTGGCACACGTCGCCTGCTTGAAACATGGGCATGTGTTGATGCAACTCGATATCTTCTTCCAGGGTCCAAGAATACATCGAGCCGCGTGCATCTCGGCTCCAGAAAACGCCTCCAGTGATGTCAATACGGTCACTGCAATCCAACGGACCCGATTGGATCCCTACAGCCACCCTTTTGCAACCCACACCGGACACCAGCTCGATGCGCCACGACGTCGGACGGTCCCTTGGTAGCGGACCCGCACCAAAGACGATTATCCGTTTAGTAGTGAGGTTGCCCGTACGAACTCTGGTGGCCTTTACTTCTGTTCTTTGAATTTCCACACGCGTAGCGCAGTTGGCCCAGGACCTGGTTATTGGAGACCACTTGGTACACAACGCATCGTTGGCTTTCGTGTCCGCTGCCAAGGCAGCCGACATGACGGTTTGAAGGTTCAGATTCCTCGCCACAAAAATAAAATGTTGACAGATTTATTTTTTATTTTTTTGGCTCACCGAGTCTGTGCCACCACCTTGAGGTGCATTGTTCGTCATGAAAAAATTTGGCAAGTCAGCGTTCGAAAACTGTCGCGACACCCTAATGAACCTGCCCGACTTGTTTCGCCCCGCTCGTACCGAAGCGACGCTTCAAGAATGCACCAGGTTGCCCCAAAACGTACTGCGCGTGTGCACGGATTTCTTCAAAAGAGATGTCCACACGCTGCGTTTGACGTTCTTTTACGTGAACACGCGCACGTGCAAGGCTCTTGTTCAAGGCCTTAAGAAGCTTCCCAGGATCACTACCCTGGACTTTACCGGGAATTTTATGCTCGATGACGGCTGGGATTGCCTTGTGTGCGAGCTTTTAGGGTTGGAACCATCATCCTCCATTACAAGCTTGCGCCTTGAGCGGAACAATCTCACGCATGCCGCTGTGCCAGCGCTGATCCAATTGTCTTTGAAGACGCTTGACCTCACGAAAAACAACATCGGAGACGAGGGAGCGGAACTTTTGGCTCAGGCTTTGCGTGCCAAATCGTCGATCACACGCTTGATGCTGGAGTGCAACAACATTTCGCCACGAGGTGTTTCCGCTTTGGCCCAAGCCCTGAAATCATCTCAGGTGCGCAGCCTCGATCTCAGTCACAATCCCGCTGGACCCGAAAGCGCCACAATTTTAGCCGGCGTGTTGTCCGGCTCAGGTCTTCGATGGCTCCGCTTGGCCCACAACGGCATTGGTCCGAGGGAATGTTCTATAATGGGCAAGGCGATTTTAAACCTGAACACCCTGGACTTGTCGAACAACAGGATCGGCGATGACGGTTGTGGTTATCTGGCTGCGTCCCTCCCTTTGTCACAACTCTCGGTGTTGGTTGTTTCCAACAACAACATTGGGTGCGACGGATGCGCCGCCCTGGCCCAATATCTACCCACCTCCCCGCTCAAAACCCTCGTCCTCAAAGACAACCGGATCAGAGATCCGGGCTGCGAGGCCTTAGCGGCAGCGTTGGTGGGCTCATCTTTGACCGACCTGCACCTGAGTAACAACAGCTTTTACACCCCTGGCGTGCGGGCCTTTTCGCAAGCCGTGCCTCAATCGGCCTTACGGAAACTGCACTTGACGCGCGTCGATACGGTTGATCCCGTGGTCGTGCCTCCTCTGGCTCCCTTCCTCGTCTTGGACCCAAGGATGGCGCTTGACTGGGGTATATAGAAAAGATGACGTTATTAAAAACCGAGGATTTTTTTTTTTTTTTTTTTTGGTTCATGTAAAGGCAATTTCGCAGGCCAAACATTTGTATTCTGGTCAAGGGCACGGTGCTGCCCTTTCCAGCGCTATTGTTCTTGTGTTGGAGGAGAGAAGCGATGCGCTGTCAAGGGTTTGGGTGTCATGCGGCATACACCGAACAAACAAAAACGCAGTATAAATGCAAAGAGTTTACTCTTTTTTATCACAAGGTTGAGCCAGGGCCCATGCCCGGATGCACTCGCGCCCTTCTTCCTCCGTGGCAAACGGGTGAAGAAGACGCCAGTCAATTTGTCTTTGTATGCATTCGCCAATCTGAAACGTCAAAACCAGCCTTGTTCATAATATTTTGAGGATAGAAAGAGAGAGAGAGAGAGAGAGAGAAAAAGAAAGGTGACTCGCCTCTTTTCCATGAAAACCAAGACGAGAACGAATTTCGTTTCCGTGCACAAAAGGCTGCCACAGGTGGCACCCAATCAACCCCTGTCGAGCACATACACCGGTTGAGTACAGCAACCGTAAAGACCTTTAATTCCTGTACGCACCGATCTGTTGTGAATCCACGCCTTTAGGAAACGAGACGGCCACACGCGATCTGTAATACAACTGCGAGCCAATCCGTGCGCCAGTTCCAACGCCGGTTCCCAGCATGCTTCGGCCTCTCGCATGCATCGTCCGATACGCAAGCGCAACTCCGGAGGAAGACTTGGAGCATCCCATTCCGTCGGTGTTTGCAATATGCGTACAAACGCGCTCGCCGAAATGAGCAAGCGCATTACGGTACACCCTTGGCGTTTCGTCCATTTCAGGGAGCGTGTTATTTCATACGGAATTCCTCGCTTCACCTGAACAACACATGAGCAGTGAACACGTGGCCACAGGTGCGTCATCGAAACCTTCCATACCGGATCTTTGAGGTCAAGATTGGCGTATCCGAAAAACACGGCCGTAAAAGCCGCGAACAGCCATTCGGAAGACTGGACAGACGCAGACGCGCTTTGTTGCGCGGTGTCCAGGACACGCAGACAAGCTCGACCCAGCTCTTGCTCGGTAAGTTGAGAAACATCATTCGCAAAAAACGGAAAGGGCGAATAGACCGGATCCTTTCGCCACAACTTGATCCGAGTAAACACGACAGGAAACACATTGAAATCTACCATGTACCGAAACGACGAAACCACTCGACCTTGTGCCAACATTTTCTGCACCTCCATACCGATCCTGTCTCATAACAAGCATAAAAGAATTGGAAATTCAAAGTCCGACACCATGTTTATCCTCACCTTTCTCGAGACACTGTTTGTTCCAGTCTGTCGCGGATCCGTACATTGGCAGCCGCATCAGCCAACTCGGAATGGATAGCAAATCCAAATCGCACAGCGAAACGAATGGCTCGCAGCAGACGCAACGGGTCGTCTTCTAGCGTTCGAAACGAAGAAACGGGATTCCGGATGATCCCGTCCCGCAAATCTTGCCGCCCAAGTCCACTGTCACCACCAAACGAGGTAATAATTTCGATACAGGACAAACGGCACTGTACGTACGTCCAGTCTTCCACCTCTTTGGTATGGATATTGTAGAACAGCGCGTTTATCGTAAAGTCTCGTCGGTTTGCGTCTTGTAGGGGCGTACCCCAAGCTATACGTGGAATTCGACTTTTTTCGTCTATCCAGACAAAAATTTGTGTATCTCGGAGAGGGAGGACCGGAGTTTTTTTTTTTTTTTTTAATTTTTACACCACATATGCCTGCGAAGATGATTAACGTCAACGTAGTGTACGTGTATTAGAAAGGTTGAAGTTTACAGGTGTTTGGATTTTTTGGGGTTTTCAGGTACGACAAACACCGAAGAAGTTTGTTGTCCCGTTTGTTGTAGGTAGTGGTTCACCGCTTGGGCCAAGGCTTGGCCCGTTATGTTGTTCACCACCAAGTCGATGTCATGGCTGTTGCGTTGCAAAATCTTGTCACGAACCCATCCTCCGGCAACTCGCACGACGGTGTCTGTAAGGCGGGCTTCCCGAAGCGCCGCTCGCACGGTGTCAAAAATCTGGGCTTCTTGAGGGGTGAGCGTTAGCATCGGTGTGATATTTAAAACGCTGTCACCTTACCCACACTGAAAAGAGGCGTCCGTGTCTTGGTGTGGTTGATAAAACAACGGACAGAGCGGTGTCTTCAATTCTGCGATCGCTTTTTTTTTTCATTTTTTTCTCTGCGGTGTTTGAAATCCAAGCTTGTGGTGCGAAGAGCGCTGAACTCCGAAGACAAGGACTTTGTTACAAGCGGGTTGACGAATCAGAAATGGGGACCAGAACCCCAATCAAACAAGGGACCCGTCAGAGCTTTCTCACCACACCTCCCCCAACTGGAGCGTCGTGATGCTAGCTTGGCTAAAGAAAATCCTATACGATCCTGTCGACCCTCCCAAGTCCGAAACCAAGATGCTGTTTCACAGAAAATAACGTTTTTCAGCGCCAATCAACACTGGCACGTGGATAAGAAATACCCTACTTCACCCTGTATTGGAAATGGACTCGAGGCCGCCAGGAAGCACCGCCAACGACTTTGCGGACGTATTGCAAGAAATTCGCTCTGAGCTGGAGAGAGCACGAAAGGAGCGCAAACGAGCGCATGAGAACATTCACTACCAGCACGCAGTCGCGGCCGTATATCAGCTGCACAAAGTCATCAGCGAGCACTGGGCGACGACCCCCGCCATGGAAGAAAAGTGTAAAAGTCAAGAACAGACAGAGTCGTTCCTCCAGCGGTTCGCCACAGAGTGCGGCATGCCGTATTCCGAGTTCGTCTTTTTGGGACAACACGGTCGTGGTCGACAATTTGACGCGATTCCTTACGAATTCTCTTCGCCAGACGGTTTTGAAACATTGCTCAACGCCGTGTATCGTCCCGTCCACATCCGAACGAATCCGGTCGGACAGCGCGTGTGTCGCTACGCCAGGAGCATGCTAAACTATGCTAGAACCCAAGAACTACTATCCAAGGTTTTCTCCTCCGATATGGACGCCTTGAGGTGTGCTTGTTTCTCGACTTGAAAGGGGAATTTTTTTGTCACGAACATAAAAAGTTTTATCACATTTCGGTCAAGATTTTCGGTCAGGGTAACGGTTCCGTTGCTTTTTCGTACTGCGACACACTTGTCCAACCATGCAGGCGGCGGTGGCGCGGTTTCAAAGTCCCCGCTTTCACCCCTCTGAAAACCTGCTGGACCCCGCCAACCAAATCTACTTTAGCTTGGCTACGCTGCTCTACCGACAGAGCTTTGAAATCTGGCCAAAACAACACCCGGCGTACCGTCAGTCTCGGCACAAGCTGGTCCATCATGCTCGTTCACTGTTACGTTGGTACACCCCGAAAATCAAGCACCGAGACGAAGTCTACGGACACGTATTCCCCGAACAACGGGACAACCAACCCAACGGATTTGACACGTGGTGCTTGCACATAAGGGACACCAAGCGTGGCACCGTGTTCACCACGGTTCGCTTTTCCCTCCCCAGCCAGCCCTGGCGGCTGCGTGTTCGCCGCCAATCCGTGCAGGCGGTCTTGGATCCACCGTCTTCTTTGGTTCCGCTTTTTTTGCGCTGCCATTACACGGTGGCCCAGGCCCACGGCAGCGTTCCTGCGTTGTTGCGACCCTGGTTTACTCTCCAAGAACACCTGCGAGACGTTTTGCCCCGGGCGCTCGCCCAAACCTGCTTTGGATATTTAATTCCTTCCGTGTGCGCTACGGAAGTCCGTTTGGACGCCTTTGCCTGTCCATCCTTGGCCCACGTCGTGGACGTTCTGTCGCGCATGCCGCCCGACCGTTGGCAACGCGTGCACACGCTCGTGTTTCCCGATTTTGGGGCGACCGACTTGTTGCCGTTCGGCTCGCCAAGGCCATGGAAAACGGCTGCTGCCTCCGCCATCTCGATTTGTCGATTGGCAGCATCGGAGATACAGGTGCTTCGGCGCTGTTTCTGGCCATCCGGAAAGTTCCTTCGCTGACACACCTAAACCTCTGGTGGAACGAGGTGGGAGACTTGGGCGTGGCGACGTTGGCTGACGTAATCGGTCACCCCGGGTGTCGTTTGCAAAGCGTCAACTTGGGACACAACCACCTTCATAGGGTGGCCCTCTTGGCGGATGCATTGAAGAGAAGCAGAATTACGGATCTCAACTTGTCGAAAAATCGCCTCCGCGAAGCGCACACCGTCGCCTTAATTTCCGCCGTGCCCCAAACGCCTATCCAGTGCTTGAACCTGTCAGGCATTCCTTTTTGCACAGACCTGGCATTTCACCTGAGACACTCTTACCGAACGCACTCTCGCACTTTCCGCCTTAGGGAGCTCGTTTTAACCAATTATGACATCTCGTTGGACCCCGCTCTGGAGGCGTTCCTGGGAAATTTAGAACAAGTGCCCGTACAGGTGCTGGATCTTTCCAAGTGCAACCTCGGCGACACCCGAGGTGCCATGGTAGCTAAATTTTTGCCCGAGTCTCATTTAACCACCCTGAGGCTCGAATCCAACGGCTTGGCTGGCGCCTTTGCCATTCAAATGGCTCAAGCTTTGCCTGCGACGCCCAATTTGACCTCACTTTCGCTCAAAAACAACAAGTTTGGCCTCGAAGGCAAGAGAAGCCTGTTTCAGGCCTTGCGCAGGTGCAACCTGACACACCTAAACCTTTCTGGTCATGGCCTCGACAAGTACGACATGTATCCTCTCGCGGAGGTGTTGCCTCAAACAAAAATCGAGGAACTTTACTTGGCTCATAATTCGATTCCAGACGAAGGCGCTGCGCTCCTGGCCAGGGTCGTCCGGCAGTCTCACAGCCTTTGTCGGCTCGACCTGCGAAACAACAGAATTTGCGGTCTTGGCGCCAATATTCTGGCCAAGGCGAAGCGTGACTCTGGCTCTGCCGTCGCCCTCCAACTCCAGGCAAACTGCATTGACGAGGAAACGGAACACGCCTTGTCGAACATCCAGGGCTTAGACTGTCGTCTCCAAAGAACCCATTCACCACGAATGTAACAAGTCTCTCTCCAGCCCGTAAAATTTTCTTTTTTTTATTACGCCACCAGATTGTTTCTTCGGACCCACACCATGAGCATGCTGTGGTTGCCGTCTACTTGCGCCACCCCGGCGTTGGTCGACTTGTGAGCGTACACCCGCACCGTGCGCGTGCCGGCCGAAGTTTCAGGCACCAAAACGGCCTGAATTTCCAGACTGCGCTCACGTTCTTGGGCCAGCGGCAGAAACGCTTGGTGCTCTCCCCCGGTGCCGCCTTCGTGCCGGACCTCCAGCACCACCGAGTCCGCGGACGTGCCCCCCGCCGTGCTCACCACCACCGCCACCACGGCCACAGCCGCGACGACGTCCCCGGCTTGCACTTGCACGGTCGCCGACAGCTGCGGCAGGGCTTGCTCGGCGTCGGTCAAGACGAGGGTGCCCGTGCCTTCGTATCGGTCGAGAGACCGCAGGCTCGTGGCACTGGGCAGAGCAGAGGCCTGGTAGGTGCCGGAGCTGCCGTTGTACCGCACAAACTGTTGGTCGACCACCGGCGGCTCGGCCGACAGCCACAGCGACACAAACGAAGACGCCGCCGCGTCGATGAGGACGACTTGCGTTCCGTTGGCGTTCAAGAGCATCGTGTCGTCGGTGACGCCGTTCAGCATGTCTCCGGAGGCAACCGCCAAGGTGCACGGGTGCGTCTCCGTGTCGTGAGCCACAAACACAAACTGTCGCTGGGTGCCCGTGGCAGGAGGCAGCGTTAAGGTGTAGCCTTGGGTCGGAGCGTGGACCGCGTACACGCCAGGCAACAAGGCGCCGGCCGGAGTTTCCCGCAAGTGTCCGCGGGGCAGGGAATCCAGGTGGGTGTCCAGGCCCACACGGCTCGCGGGAGGCAGTTCCCGGACGGTGCACGAGGTGTTGTCCGCCCGGACCGTGTTGGGGGCATCGAGCCAGTCCAAGGCAAAGCCGTCGGACGCGGACTGGGGCTGAAACACAAACTCCTTGTACGGCATAATGGACTCTGCGGCGGAGTTGGCTTCCGGGAACACTACGGTCGTGGACGCAGCCACCAGCTGCCCGTCGGCCAGACGGCGAGCCCCGTACACACCTCTGGCGGCCCCAAAGGTTCTCAGGATGTACGTGACGGCGTACGTCGAGTCGGGACGAAACCCGGTCATGTAGGTGCCGTCGGTGCGGATCGCGTTTTCCGTGCTCGTCGTGGTCAACCGCCAGCCACTGATGGAAGTGGGCACCGTGGGCGGGCTGGCAGCGTCGGCGGACAGGGTGAGGGTGGCGTAGCTCAACGGCCGAGCTGGCTTGTATCCCGGCATGATCGTCAAAGGGGTTGAATCCGTGAGAAGAATCACGAGGGAGACGGCGACGGTCGTATCCGACGTTTCGGAGGTGGGGCGTCGCAAGTATATCTCCCGGCCGTTGCGCACGGTCACCAAGGGCGTCCACGATCTCACGCTGCTGAAGGACACCAAATCGGCGCGGGCGCTCGATATTTGGGCCGAGGCCGGCATGAGGCTCGACGAAAATTCGAATCCACACTCGTCGAGGTTCATGCTGAGCAACATGGTGGCCAGGCGCAGAACGCCTTGGTCCCAATAGGCCAAGGACCGAAACCCAAACGAGCCCGCAGCCACGCCTTCAATCGGACTCACGCCTTGGTACGTGCCGGCCAGCGCCACCAGGTCCGTGGCCGTCAGGGACATGGTGTCCTGTGGTCGTTCTCTTTGCCCCCAAGGTTGCCACAAGTAATGGCCGAGGCTTTGGTCCACCGCCACGTACGCTTCCGTGTTGCTCCGAAACACAAAAGCGTCGTTAAAAACGCCGTTGAGCGTTTCGCCCGCGGCTACGGTCAGGGTGACAGGGTGGACCTCGACGCTTTGGGCCGAAAACAAGTAAGCCCGGAGAGACCCCGTCGCCGCCGGCAAGGCCACGGAAAAAGCCCCGACGTCTCCGTTCAAGGCGTACGTGCCCGGCAACAACTCCGAGGAAGGCGTGCCGGTCAGAGTGCCTTGAAAAGCCAGGTGGTCTTGCGCCTCTCGAAGGTATTTGTCCACCGACGGCTGGAAGCTCATGGGGAGGAAGGTCGGTGGTGTCTTTCTTCTTCTTCGTTCGCTTTAGTAAAGAAAAACAAATGTCCAATGTTAGCACGTACGTGGACTCTGGCGCGGTCACCACTTTTTCCTCTCGCCAAGTGCTGTTCCACAGCCCCGGAACCTCGATTCAGCCGGGCACCTACACCGTAGACTCTTTCGACAGCGGTGGCTTCGACCTCGCGCTGCCGCCGGCGACCGGATCCAACCACAAGTACGTGTTTTGTTCTGCGCCCCGCGTGGACGGCTCGTGCCCCGTTCGGATTCGACCGAGCGAAAACGACACGTTCAACACCACGCTCGGCGGCAGCTACGTCTTGGACACCCCAAATCAGACCCTGGTCACGGTGGACGTGGCTCCCGGTTTGTATGTCTTGCACCTGCAGGCCGTGCCCACGACCTCGGCGCCCCGCACCTTTACGGCCTTCAAGCATCGAGTCACTTACGTGTCCGGCTCGACCGCCCTGCTGTACGGCGGTGTGCCGGCGGCCAACCAAATCGTCTTGGATTCGGCCACGTACACGGAGCAAGGATACATGCGGCACATCGCCTTGGATTTTCGCTCCGTGTTGGATTGTGAGCTGGCGGTGGACTTGGGTCAGGAGCTCGTGCCCGACGGGGTCACCGTCGACGACGTGTGGGTCCAGTTCGTGGACGTGGACACCGCCCCGCCGTCTCTGCCCGCCAACGTTCGCAACCCGACGGGGCGCAGGATTCAGCTGCAACGGGTGGACGCGGTGGCCGGCGTGGTGGCCCTGCGCGTGCACGTGCGCACCCTGGCGACCCCGGCCTTGGGTGAAACCCTCGTAGCGCATCACACCCAAGAAGCGCCGCTTCTCAGCAACTTGTACGCCACCGCCGGAGGAAGCCACCAAACCACGCCGGGCAGCGTACTCCAGGTCTCCAACACCAATTTCCTTTCCGGGTTTGTGCCGGGGCACTCGTACCTCATAACGTACCAACAGGGGTTCCCAAATATCGGCAATATATCGCTACGAGACGCGGTCACGGACGAAACGTTGCCGGGATCGAGCGCCAACATTTTTTTCGCCTCGGACCAAGAAAGCATCGTTGGATTCGTCAGCTTTTTATACGTTCCGTCGACCACCAATTCGCTGGTGTTTTACAACGACCTTAACCCCGCGAGCACGGACCCCAAGTACAACCAGTTGTGGGTGCAAGAGCTGCCTTACGCTTGGGGCACGGGGAAAGAAATACACGGATGGCCAATCCAAGGCACGCTCAACGCCCCAGTGGCCCAGTCCTTCTTGTCCGAAGGTGTGTTTTTTACCGATAACTCGATAGACAGCTTCAACATATGCTTGCCTCCCGCTACCGGATCTCAGAAATCGTACGTCATCACGACTCAGCAAGGGTTGCCTATGGGGCGCGTCCGCAACCTGTGTGTTTCCGCCGGAGAAAACCTCAACGGACGAACGGACGGCATCTTTGTGTTGGACGGGGTACACCAAGGCGTCAGCCTCATAGACGTCGGACCGCAACAGTACGCGTTCGGCTGGAACAACTTGCAGGTGTACGACGCCCCGGGCGTGGCCGACGGCGACTGGTTGCGGTTCGACGCCGGGGTCAGCATGTACCGGCCCGTCACCCTCACGGGCAAAACGGTCTGGGTGGAAGACACGGTGCGAGCCACCGCCGCCACGCCCTTGGGCATCGTGGAGACCGTGCTGGCGACGCTGGGCAGCGCCGTGTCGGCGGTGGAAGCGGAAGACGTCTTTGATCTCGAAGGCCAGGTAACCGTGACCGTGACCGGCGACTCGGGGGGCTTGCAATTGGGCTACCGCACGGGGGGCAGCACCATACCCTTGACCAGCGTGGACGTGACGAGCGCGGGCACGTACACTCTGCCCGTCTCGCTGCAAACCGACACGGCCCCGATCGAGATCGTCGCCCAGTCCTCGGCGTCCGGAACGGCGGTCGTGGCAGCGCACACCTTCTTTTCCGTGTTGGGTTGGCGACTTCTCTAAGAAATAATTTTTTTTTTGGACTCGATTTTTTATTCCCACGCCAACACCAAACGGACCAATTCCGGAATCAAGTAAACTCGCAACCGAGCAACAACGTACGCTTTTCGCACAATTTGCTTCCAGCGTGTACGGGTCGGAAAGTCTCCTTGGTCTGACACGTAAGGAATTCCTGCTGGGTTGGCGGACACCATCCCGCTGTCTGCGTTGACGGTTAGAAGCTCTGGAGATTGGGACCAATACACGACATGCACAAAGGAGATGATGTGGGAATTTCCTCGGCATTGAAAGATTTTGTCGAAGTATAGGTTCTCTTCGTGGTCGGCGATGACGTTTCTGTGACTTCGCTGGCGAAAAAAGAAAAGTGAAACATAGGCTTCGTCCATAACGCTGCACATAAAACTCACAGCGGTCCATACCAATGTGTAAGGAACATAAATAACGTTAAGACGAAGATGCCGCGCATCGCCCAATATATTCCTCCAATACTCGTCTCGAAAACTCACCCCCCAAAGCACCAAGGTTTCGGTCTTTAAGGATGGGTCGTTGACCTGGTCGTACCGAAGGTACAAAGCGCGTTCGATGTCCTCCTTGGAACGTACGCGATGCAACGGCCAAGGCTGATGGTGCCAACGCCAAGCAATTCTACGCTCTCTGGGGGGAGGAAAACGGCAGACAAGAAAACGAGGAGTGTTGCCTAATATGCGCAAGGTGCATCGGTACGCGGCCTGTCCGCAGTCGGAGAGAACCATGGTGGTTTTTCCGTTCGAAAAGCTTCTTGCAACACGACTCATGGTTCTTTTCTGAATTTCGGATCTGGCTTTGAGCCCAACCCGAGAGACGCTGAAAGTGCCTGTCAATAAAAAACTCGTGAACCATGAGCGCCTTGGCGACTCGCGATTGGGGTCCGCCTTCGGAGAGGCTGCGCCCGCGCAGCGTGCTGACCTCCGACCCGGGAGGCGTGTTGAAGCCCGGTGTGTACCAAGCCGACACTTCCTCGGGCGCTTTTACCTGTCAACTGCCCTTGGCGACGGGGTCACAGAACTCCTATGTGTTTGTGTTTCGTCACACGGACGTAAACCCCGTCACGTTCGTGGCCTCGGGGAACGACTCCTTCAACGTGGAGGGGGTGCATAGCGTGGACGCGGTGTCCGACTCGGACATGCTCACGTTCTTGGACGCGAGCGCGGGTATGTACTGCTTCGTGCAACACAGCGCGGCCCAGGGCGCGGGCGTGCAGCACGTCGGCGTTCCGGTGGAGACGATCACGCAAGTCAGCGGCGCCGGCAGCACCATATACGCCGGAGCCCCCGCGCTGGGCCAAGTGTTGGTCCAGTCTTGCAGCTATTTCGAACAGGGCCACCTCCGCTTTGTCACCCTGGATTTGTTGGCCCACGAGCCCGGTCCGTTCGTGTTGGACCTGGGCCAGCGCGCGTTGCCCGCTGGGGCGGTCTTGCATCGGGCGTGGGGCTGCTTGGTGGACTACACCGGGACGGAGGCGACTTCGGCGTCCCCTTTGGTGGCCATCTCTAACACGCGGAACGTGCGCGTGGACCTGGGCAGCGAGCTGGCCGGCACGGTGGTGCTGCGTATTTCGGCCGTGACCGGCGCCGAGTCCATACCGCAGGCGGCCCTGACCGGAGTGTTGGAACACAATTTGCGATCTGCCAGTTTTTTTGTCTTCTCTCAAGAGCAGAGTATGAGCGATCCTTTTTATGAAAACAGGTGGGTGCGTTCGTGGGCCAGCGAAGGCAGCAAGTTGACCACCGACGGAGACGTCATTACCGGCTTCGATCCCGAAGAACACTACACGATTAGTTGTGGGGTTCGGCTGAGAGACCTGGCTATATCGATCACGTTTCTCTCATCCAGCGGTTTTAATTTGCTTCCGTCGCCTCGCCTGCCCACTTCAAGCAGTCCTTACAGAGGCGGATTTGAGCTGTACTTTGACCCCACGTTTAATGACGATTTACAGCTACGCCCCCAAGACGGGAGCCGTGATGGAATCATTACGACCGACGCGACGTACTGCTTGATTCAACAGCTGCCCAAGCGGGCGGTGGCGGGCTGTTGCAGGAGTGGCGCCCAGAAGCACGGCGACGTCACCCAGGCTGCGTCGGAATATACGCCCCTCCCTGGCCTGCACAACCTGGACTCTTCCCAAGGGCCCCTCGACGTGCGCCTGCCTCTGGCCACAGGGAGCTTGCAGCGGTTTACCCTGATTGCCCTAGACGTAGAAAGCAACGCCTGCCAGGTGAGGGTGCCGGCCGGAGAAGCCTTGAACGGCGTCGTAGACGGAGTGTATACCGTATCCTCGAACCGCCAAGTGGTCATGTGCGTGGACGCCGCCCCGCAACAGTACTGGGTCATGTCGCCACTCGCGTCCGTCGCGGGAAGCTACGCGGGCAGAAACACCGCCCTCAACCAGTACGTGCCGACGGCCTTTCCGGCGTTTACCCTGGTGGCGGCCGAACACCAGCGTTCGACCGGCGCGTTTCAATCGGCGACCACCACCGCCACGCCGCTGTTCGGGTGGTCCATAAGCGTCGCCGTGCAAGAAGGCGACGTGGTGGAGGTCATGGGCAGAGCGGGAGGGCGCGTCACGCAAACAAACTCGACCAACCTGGTGTTGGCGTCTCTGCTGCACAACGGCTCCACGGTGGGGGGCGTCGAAGGGCGACACGACACGTCCACCATCGGCAATTTCTCCATCCCTGTGCGAGCGCTGTTTGGTCCCCTCACGACGGAGACGACGAGCACCCTCCAACTGCAGGTGGCCTTGCAAAACAACCTGGCCAACGTTCTCATGGTCAGCGACACGTCCTTGCTCAAGGTCAAGGTGTACCGTTCCACCGCCGCCTAAAGGCTGACCGAAGCTACGATGCGCCATGTGGTCGTGTGCGGCGTTTGGTCTTTACAGGGGGTGGGAGTTTTCTCCCGGCTGGGTACTTTGACGAAATACACACCATGCCGGACGAAAAAGCCGTTTGCCAGAAGCTCTTGCGCACGGCTTGGCTCCAATCGCTTCTCTTGGAGCACACAATCGAGTGTGTCGCTAACTTATGCCTGGAATACGTTTTGCCGTGCTTGGTCGACGTGGGATGTTTATCCCTCTCGCCCTGGCACTGCGCCGAGAACTTTTTGTCGGCATTGGCGCTCGCCATACCTCGCACACGTGTTCACACCCTGCACGTCTCCACCTGGCAATACCCGGCAACGTCCATGGCACAACTCGTGCAAAACCAATCGTTTCGCACGATTCTGACACGTTCAAGTATCAACACCCTTCGCTTGAGCTGCGACTCGATTGACAAGCGTGCGGTCAGGAACTTGGAACGCAACGCGCACGCCTGGCTCGTGATTTCAAAATAAAAAATTAAAATTTAAAAATTTATTGCTGCGATGCGCCTTGCGCACGTGCGCTTACCGCTCCGTGCTGGATTTGAACCAGCGACCACTCGATTAACGGTCGAAAGCGCTACCGCTGCGCCAACGGAGCTCATTTCGTTTCGTTCGGTTGGATGATACAAGTTGCATAGTTTGTGGGGGAAATTTTGGTGCCACAAAGTCGCCTTGCTTGGTGTCAGAATTTAGACTTGGCTGCGCAACCAAACGATGAGGGTGGTGCGAGCCCCGTCCACCTGCGCCTCAAAGAAGGTGCCCGTTCTGCGGGCGTACACGGTCACGACCCGCGTGCCCGCCGACGGCTCCGGATCCATTTCGGCCCTCACTTCCAGGATTCTTTCACCGTTCCGGAGCATGGAATAAAAGCCTTGGTGTTGGCCGACGGTGCCCGTGTCCGTACGGATTTCCACCACGACGCTTTCCGACGACACGTCGGGTATGGTCAGCGACACGCACGCGACGGCCGAAATGACGTCGCCGGCCTTGACCACCACGGGCACCGACAGCTGAGGCACGACTTGTTCGGTGTCGGTCAAGGCGAGCGTGCCGGTGCTCACGTACTGGGTGACCGAGCGCAGGTTCCGCACCGACGGCACAGGCGCGGGCTGAAACTCTCCCGCCGTTGCGTTGTACTGCCCGAAGCTCACCGGGGATTCAGGCAGCTTCTCCGCCAGCCACATTGACACGTACGACGAAGCCGCGGCGTCCACCAGGGTCACCTGAACCCGGTTGGTGTTCAGCACGTACGCCCCTTGGCTGACGCCGTCCAGTGTGTCCCCGCTCGCCACCGTCACCGTACAAGGATGGTTTTCCGTGTCTTGCGCCAAAAACACGTATTGGTCTTGGCTGCCGGTGGCGGGGGGCAACGTGAGGGTGTAGGGCTGGGTCGGAGCACGCAGGCCGTAGATGCCCGGCCTGAGTGGCCCCACCGGAACCCCCGTGAGATGGCCGCGAGGCACAGAGTCTCGGTTGGCGCCGAACCCCACCCGACGCGAGGGCGCCGTCTCCAACACCGTGCACGTAGAAGTCGTCGCCTGCAAGACGTTGGGGGCGGACAAGCAGTCCAGAGCCAGGCCGTCCGAAGCGGAGCGAGGCAAAAACACAAACTCCTTGAGAGGCAAGGAGGTCTCGTTGGAAATGCTGTTTTCCGACAGAATGGTCGTGCGTGAAGCCTCTATGAGTTGCCCGTCCGCCAAGCGGCGGGCCGCAAACGTGCCGTCAAAGCCGGTCACCGTGCGGAACGTGTACGACACGGTGTACGTGCTGCCGGCCTTGAACCCGGTGATGTACGTGCCGTCCGTCTGCAGAGTGCACCCGGCGTTGCGCGTCCCCAGGGCCCACCCGCTCACGGTCGCGGGCAACGTCACCGGAGCCGGAAAGCCCGAAGGCAGGTTGAAGATGGCGTACCCGAGGGGCTCGACCGCCGCGTACCCCGGCATCAAGGCCAAGGGCAAAGTGTCGGCCAAGAGTATCAGCAGGTCCACCGTCACCTCGACGTTGTCTGTGTACGTGGCTTGGCGCCTCAAATAAATCTCTTGTCCGTTGTTCTGCACGGTGACCATGGGGGCCACGCGGTCGTGCGCCCCGCCGTAGGCGGACACCCGCGCTTGCGCGCTGGAGATGCTGGCCGACGCGGGAAGAAGCCCGGCAGAAAAGCCAAGACCCACGAGATCCGAGGTGTTGAGGTCCAGTATGAGTGTGGCGAACCGCACGACGCCTTGGTCGTAGTAGGACAAAGCCTCAAAGGCGAAAAACCCCGAGCCGGCGGGCCCGCCCGCGGCCTCGTAGCTCCCCGCCAAGGCGGTGGTGTCGGAGCCCGACAGGGCCACCACCCGGCGAGACTCGCCCGGCTGTCCCCAGGGTTGCCCCACGAACCTGCCCGGACTTTGGTCCACCGCCAGGTAGGCCTGCCCGTTGGTGGCCAACTCAAACGTGCCGTTAAAGACGCCGTTCAAGGCTTCCCCGGCAGGCACGGTGACCGTCACCGGGTGTGTCTCTACGCTTTGCCCCACAAACAAATACACGTCTTGGGAACCCGTGGCCGCGGGCAACGCGACGGAAAACGGTCCCGCGTCGGCGACCAGGTAATAGCTCCCGGGCCCCACACCCGCCGGAGCCGAGGTCAGGGTTTGCTTCGGCTCCAGGTGGTCCTGGGCGGTTTTCACCAGGCGATCCACAGAAGGCAACAGGCTCATGGGTGCCCCTTCCCCCGTATTTGTTTTTGGGCACACCAAGACTTGAAGAATTTTTTTTTTTTTTTTATTTTATTAGTTTCTTATGACCAAGAAGGAATGATGAAAGGGAAAAAAAAATAAATGTCGGATGTGAGCCAGTTCCTGGCGTCTTCTGCTCCGGACACGAGCTTGTTTAGCGCGCGAGGCTTGTTGTACCACAACCCCGGCGCCTTGCTCCAACCGGGACGATACACCCTGGCCCCCCCATCCGGGGGCCAAAACAGCTTTGAGGTAACTCTGCCTCCCGCTACCGGATCCAAAAACAGCTTTGTGTTCTACGCCGCACCCGGAGTCGGTCCGACCAACTCGGTTACCCTGCGGGCGTCGGGCAACGACACGCTAAACACAACCGCGAACGGCTCGTACCTCGTAGACTCTCCCGGACAGACCGTCCACGTGTCGGATGTCGACGCCGGACGCTACGACCTGCAGGTCCAAAACGTTTCCGCGGTGGCTTCGGCGCAGAGGGTCGTCACAGCCTCCAAAAACCGGGTGACCGCCGTGGGAGGCTCCACGACTCTCCTCTACGCCGGCACACCTGTGGCCGACCAGATCGTGTTGGTGTCGTGCTCTTTCACGGAGCAAGGGGTGCAGCGGTGCGTCACCCTTAACTTCTTGTCCCAGCTGGGATGCACGGTAGACCTGGACCTGGGCAGAGAGTTGGTGCCGGAAGGGTGTTCGATCGAAGAGCTGGGCGGTCAACTGGTGGACATCACCGAAGACGTCACCCTTCCGTCCCCACGGGTCACCCAACTGTCGGCGCGACAAATCAACGTGCATCGCACCGACAGCATCGCGGGGGTTGTGTCCGTGAGGGTGCACGTGAGGACGCAGACCAAGCCGGCCTTGGGTCAAACCCTCTTAGCCGCCCACACCATGCAACCCCCGCTCCTGAGCTACGCTGCCCTGGAGTTTGCCGAGGTGCCAGCCAACCCCGGCACCCGAGCGTGGACCCTCACGGACGCCGCCCCGGGAAACAGCATCACGGTGGAAGGCGGCTCGGTGCTAACCGGTTTTGTGCCAGGAGAAACGTACTTGATTTCGTTTACCGCTGCCGAAGTCGAAGGGGTGCTGCCGGTCGTGTTCGAAGACGTGCAAACGGGTGACGTCGTGTCGGGCTCGTCGGTCGTCAGGGTGGTGAGCGCCCCCGAAAACGAAAGCACGCTGGGGAACGCGCTGGCCCTCTACACCCCGGCCCACGGCGACGGCGTCCGGTTGGTGGTGCTGAATTCCGCCGATGCACCAGTCGCGTCGGGCGTGGCGTTCGTGCAACAACTGCCTCGGGCCTGGAGCGTGTCCGGCGAGGTCTACGGGTGGCCGGGCCAAGGCGTGCTGAACGCCGCTTGGCCGGACGCCTACTTGCCAGAGGGGGTGTACACCGTCAACAGCGCCCTGGGGCCCTTTGACATACGCTTGCCGGAGGCGACCGGGTCTCAAAAGGTGTTTGTGTTTGTCGCGGACCAAGTCAGCACGCACCCGTGCGACGTGCGTGTGCCCACCGGAAACAGCATCAACGGCCTCCAAGACGACGTGTACGTCTTGGCCCGAGACCACCAAGGCGTGGTGTTTGTGGACGCGGGCTCGCAACACTACGTCACCCTGGGCCACACTTTTGTGCCGACGGACACGTCCGGCGCGGTCGACGGGGACTGGGCGCAGTACGACCGCCAGGCACAGGTGTTCCGGCCCGCCACCGTGAGCCACAAGACCATTTTCTGGGAAGAAACCCAGTACTCGCCGTCGAATTTCGCCTTGTCTTCGACCCCGAGCGTCCTAGGGACGTTTGGCAACGGGCTCGCGGTGCAGAGCGGGGACGTGTTTGAGCTGGAAGGACAAGTCACCGTGGACGCAGCTACGAATAGCGGCATACAGGTCAGGTATCGAAAATCGTCTGGGGCAGAGTCTCAACCCGTATTGGGCAACTTTACCAGCTCCGGTTCCAACCGGTACACCCTCCCCGTGGTTCACGACGTGGACAGCCTCCCCATCGAGGTCATCGCCACGGCCACAGGCACCTGTTCGGTGGTTTCGGCCCACACCGTGTTCACCCTGATCGGATGGCGAAATTTTTTGGGATCGTAAACAGCCAACAGAAAAAAATAAAAAGACGCTTCAATGACGGAGCTTGCGGTGAGCGAGTGGGTTCCGGATTCTCAGCAGCGTTGGCGATCGCAGGGCGTGTTGACCGCCAGCCCCGGTACAAGCCTAAGACCCGGGGTGTACACCATAGACGCGTCCCAGAATCCCGTCACCTGTACGGTGTTGCCGGCCACCGGCTCGTATCGCTCCTACGTTTTTTTGGGGCTTCATGCCGACACCCATCTCGTGACGGTGCAAACCGCGAACGACGACGTCCTCGACCAAGACGACGTGCACAGTCTGACGATGGGGTCGGACGGGAACATCGTGAGCTTGGTCGACGTCCTCCCGGGTCGGTATGCTCTCACTTGGCACGCCGCCCCCGATTTTACCGCCCCAGAGCGCATCAGCGTGCCCCCGGAAACCGTGACCCAGGTCAGCGGCGGCAGCATTTTTGTCTACACCGGCACACCCAACTCGGGCGAGGTGCGCGTCCAATCGTGCAGCTACTTTGAACAAGGCTTCCGTCGGTACGTCACCGTCGACCTGGAGTGCCAGGAAGAAGCCCCGTTCTCCTTCGACTGGGGCCCCGTGCTGTTGCCGCCCACGTCGACGATCACCCGCGTCTGGGGCAGCCTGGTCGGGTACAGCGGCAGCGCCACGTCTCCTTCTCCTCTGGTGTCTGTGCTCAGCAACAACCGACACGTGCGGGTGGACCGGGGTGACCAAGTCACCGGCGTGGCCACTTTTCGCATTCTCGCCTACGCCGTCAGCCCCGCGCCCAGCCGCGCCGTGCTAAAAGGCGCCTTGGACCCTGCCTTGCGGTCTTCCGGCTTGTTTGTCTTGAACCAAGACGGCGCTCCCTTGAACAACTTTGTCAACCAGTGGAGCCGGCAGTGGGCGTCCGCCGGGAGCCGGCTCACCGCCCTGCCCTCCAGCCCCAGCAACACCCAAGGCACGTCCATTCAAGGCTTCGAGGCCCACCAGCCCTACCGGGTGACGTGCGGCTTGCGGGCCTCTTTCCCCGGCCTGGCGACCCAAACGTTTACCGCTTCGCAGTTTAGCGGCTCTGCGGTCTTGCACCCACCCGGGTTCAACCAAGGCCCTTCGACGTCTCTGATGTCGTATCTGTTTTATCCCCACACGGCCGGCGAGTTGAACGTGGAATCCACCACCGACGGCTCCAACGTCACCCTCTTGGCAGACGGCAGCTACTGCCTCGTGCAACAGTTGCCCAAGTACGCGGTCGCGGGCTGTGTCGTGAGCGGGGCCCAAAAGCACGGCGACTGGGCCGGCAGCCTCTCCCCGACGCCCGGGGTGTACAACCTGGACGCGTCTGCCGCGCCCCTCACTTTTCGTCTGCCGACGGCGACGGGCAGCTTGCAGCGCTACGTCTTGGTGGCCAAGGACGTGGAATCGCACTCTTGCCAAGTGGCCGTGCAACCGGGCGAGACGCTCAACGGCCAGGTGGACGGAATCTATGCCGTGGAGCGGAACCAACAGGTGGTGACGTGCCTGGACGCTGCCGCGCAGGAATACTGGGTCTTGGAGCCGAGCACGCCGACCGCAGGGCAGTACGCTCGTTTTCACCCCGGGCTTCAACGCTACGTCCCGGCGGATTTCTTCAGTTACTTGCTGGTCGAGTCCCAGTCTGTCTCGGGCAGTTCTGGTTCGTACACGGTCACCACCTCCAACGTGTTTCTCTTTAATTGGTCGATTACCCTCAACGTACGAGAAGGAGACATTGTCGACGTGGTGGGCTACGCGTCCGGAAACATCAACACGTCCGACCCGAACAATTTCGTCAGGGCTGCCTTGGTCCACAACAACGTGACGTCGGAGGCGTACGAAAGACGGTTCAGCATGAAGGACACCGTGGGACTCCACATTCCTTTGAGAGGGATCTTTGGGCCCATGACCACGGAGACCACCAGTACGGTCCAGATCCAGGTCTCCAAAGAATTCGCCGCGGGGTCGGCCCGGTTTTTCGACTTTGTGTCTTTGCTCAAGGTCAGGCTTTACCGTTCAACATTGGTCTGAAAAAAAATAAAAATAAAAAAAAAATCAAGGTTTGGGGCCGAAGGCCACCCAGGAGAACCCTTGGGCGGACTGTCCGACCGTGTTGGTGCCGTCGGTGTGCTCCAAGAGCTCTCCGCTGGTGCCGGACGTGGTGCGAGCCCCGCCCGACTCGGCAAACCCGACGAGCACGTTCGTGGCGGCGCTGGCGGCGGCCTTGGGCGTCACCACGAGGGAGTACGCCGTGCTGGCAAACGCGGCCGGAAAGGTGATGGTGCGAACCCCGGCGCCTTCCACGTTGTCGCCCCACATGTGCCGCATGTTGCCCACGTCCATGAAGCCCGACGCCGTTTGGTCGTTGACGGCCACGTCCGTGGTGGGTATGACCCGCGTTTGCGCCCGGATCGCGGTGATGCGCACGGCCGCCACGCTGTTGTACACCCCCGAATGTTCCAATTCTACGCCAGTAATAGGATCCCCTAACATCTTAATAAGTATGTAAGAATCTGAAATATCGACCACGATAGCACGATCCCCGGGTTGGAGACTTTCAAGCGTCACCTCGCCGCTGCGCCAGTCTTGGTTGATAGCGGGGCTTCCGCCGTTGACGGCGGCGACCTCCAGCCGCAGCCGCTGGAAGCCCGCGCTGATGACCCCGGCCAAGTCCGTGTACTGACCAAACGGGTTGACCAGGGCGCCGTTGGACAGGTTGGTACCCAAAAACAGTTGTTCTTCGTTGGGTTCGGTGGTGGTGTTGAGGTTGGTGTTGCCGCTTTCGATCGACAGGCCAAAGTCGTTGCCCCTCGTGTTGTGCAACACGGTCACCTGCTTCCCCCCCACGTCCAGCGTCAAAGGACCCGCCACTTGCGCCCCGCTGGCACTGGAAAAGGTGTGGCTCGCCGTGCCCAGCGTCACGCTGTTGGTCCCGAGCGAGTAGTTGCTGTTGTAGAAGCGCCACACCCCGATCACGTTGGCCAGCGTCAGGTTGAACCCGGCGCCCGAAGAATCCAGGTTGTAGGCTCCGGGCATCAAGGCCGTCTGGGCTTGGCTCAGCAACTGCAGAGGCTCGCGCACGACTTCCTCGGGCGCCTGCAGATCCACCGAGCGCACCACACAAGAGCCCAAGGCGCTGGCGTCGGCCGTCGTCGTGCCGTCGAGGTTAAACACCGGAACACACACGAACTCCACCGGCGCGGACGAAGCGGCCTTCCACTCTATGAGTTGGTCGACTTCGACAAAGGTGTGGTTGCCGCGCGAGAACACCCTAGATTTGGTGGTCCAGGACACGACGGCGTTGTCGTCGTCCGCCGTCACCAGGCTGGGCAGCGCCGCCGATCCGATCTGCACCAGCGTGGTGGCCGTGTTTACGTTGTCTCTCAGGCCCACGGACACGACGTGCTGCGCTTGGGTGGTGTCCTGCTCCAACACCCAACGCACCTGGACCAAATCTCCGAGGGCAAACGTCCCGCCCCAAGGGAAACGGTGCTGGGTCGTGGCCGAGCCGCTGGTGTCCTGCAGCTCCAACGCGGCGGTGGTGTTGTCGGCCGCCAAGACCCGGGCGTACACCCCGGCGCCTTGCACGGCCACGCCTTCGGTGCCGGCCAGAAAATCCAAGGGCTTCAAACGGTCCAGGCTGATGGGCGTCACGTTGGCCGACTCCCCCGCCAGCGTGGCTTGCTGGGGCGCGAACGACGCGGGCACGACGTACACTTGGCCACCCGCCCGCAAGAGCTCCCCGCTGACGTACGCCGAAGTTCCCCCGGCAAAGACAGGGACGGTGTTCAAGCCGTGCACCACCCACCGGGCGGCCTCCGTGGCGTCAAAGGCGGCTTCCCCGGTGTGGTCGCTGCTGGTGACGATCACGTTGCCGACCGGACTGAGCGCCAGCTGCTGGGCGTAGTAGTAACCCCCGCCCACGTAGCTGGCTTGGACAAAGGACGGAGTGTTTACGCTCCATTCCGCGGCTTCCGTGGCGTCGAACGCGGCTTGCGAGGTGTGGCCGGCCACGGAGGACACCAAGGCGCCCGTGGGCGTCACGACCTGCTCTCCTAAGGCGTAGCCGGTGGTCGGGGCCCACGCCCCGCGAAACGTGGGGGACACGCTCAGCTCCACCACTTGCCACTGGCCGGCGGTGTGGTCCATGGCCAGCAGGACTTGGCCGTTGCGCGTGACGGCGGTGGGGCCCCCCGACACGGTGCCCGAGGCGGTCGCCAGGGTGACCGACGTGGACGCTCCGTTGGGCGCGTGAAACAGATAGGCGTGCCCGGCTCCCGTAGGGGCCGGCAAATTGAAGGTGCCAAACCCAGAAGTAATCACGTACACCCCCGGACCCGCGTCCGTGTCGCTGGACAAGAGCCCACGGTTTCGAAAGTGGGTCGCGTCCACCGCGTTCGCCACGGCTTGCAACGTCGTGTCCGTGGGCGCCAGGTTCTGGCTAAAGCTGGCGGCGTCGAGGGGCAGCGAGGGCAAGCTGTCGGCGCCGCTCACCAAGATGTTGTTTGCGTCGGTGGACACCGCTCCCGAACCGGACAAACCCAGGGTCACCGCGTCCCACTGGCCCGCGCTGCGGTCCACCACCAACACGATCTGCCCACTCGTGTTCACCACCGTCACGCCTTGAATGGCGCTGGCGCTGGCCAAGGTTACGGCGTGCACGCCGGTGTTGATCCCGTGGAAGAGGTACTGGCTCTGAGACCCCGTGGCCGTACCCAACGGAAAGGCAAAAGGGCCGCCCGCAGAGTCCAGGCCGTAGATACCCGGGCCGGAGTTCGTGCCGTTAACCACGACTCCTCGCCGGAAGAAGCCGAGCTCCAGCTGGTCCAAGCGCAGATAAGCCAAGCCGTCGGCCCCGTTGCTCAACACGTTGTTGGCGTCGCCCGACACGGACTGCGCAGGGTGCTGGTGGTCGCCTCGCGCAAACTCGGCCGACGTGCCCACGGCGCCGGTGCTGTTGCTCGACGCGGGGGCGACGCTCGTGCTGGGGTCTACGGCCGTGCCTCCCAGGTCGACCGCGTACCACAGGCCCGCGCCGATGTCCGCCACCAGCACAAACTGACCGTCTGTGTCGACAGAGGTCACGCCCTGGATGGTGCTCGCGCTAGCCAAGGCCACCGCGTTGCTGCCGGTGTTGATGCCGTAGAAGAGGTACTGCCGCTGGGACCCGGTGGCGCTGTCCAGCGTAAACGTAAACACACCTCCCGCAGAGTCCAGGTTGTAGAAACCGGGCCCCGAGTTGGCGTCGGACGTCACGACCCCGCGCTTCACAAACCCCAACTCGAGCTGGTCCAGGCGGTTGGCCACTTTTTGCAAGGTGTCGTCTGACGTGGACAAGTGCCGAGCGAACCCAGACGGGTCCAGAGGCAGGGTGTGCAAGCCGTCGCTGCCCACCGACAGCACGTTGTGGGTGTCGGCAGACACGCCTTGGCTCGGGTGTTGGTGGTCCTCGCGCGCAAACGACTGGAGCACCCCGGGCGCGCCCACCGTGTCGCTGGCGGCAGGAGGCGCCGAAGTGGCCGCCACCCCGCCCGTCGTAGTGGCCACAGACACGGTCTGGATGGCGTCTCGCACGGTGTAGGACGTACCCACCAGAGGACCGCTGTCGAAAGACAAGGAGGAGGCGCCCAAGGCGGTTCCGCTGAGTTCTCGTGAGCTGCGCAGCTCGTCGTCGATGGCGCCCAGGTTTGCCACCAACGAGTCTGACGCCGGCAAGAACTGGTTCGCCACGGCGCGGCCCGAGGCGGAAGGGCCGTCGAGCACCACGTCCAAGAGTTGGCTCAGCGTGTTGTTTTCGAACTTGAGGCCAGAGGTCCCAAATTTTAGCTCCCCGCCCTCTGCTTGGTACAAGGGCAAAAAGTTGTTGAGCTGGTCGGGCGGCTGGCCTTGCACGGCTTGCGTGGTGCTGTTTCCGCCCCCTTCAGAGCCTTGCCCCCCGGTGACACCGGCCAACGGCAAGACCAAGGCGATAATGGCGATGACCAGCGTCAAGACCATGAACGCTATCTGTACGACAGACGTGCCGGCGAGCCACTTGGGCGGTGACGACGATGACGATGATGATGATGATGATGCCATCGATCTTTATTTTTACTCGCAGACACGAAATACGTGGTTGGAACACAACCGAAACAGCGACGGGCCCCCGAGGGTAGACACGAAAACACCTTTTGACCTTGAAGCACAGCCAAGCAAAGAGTCTCGAAGAAAGTTTCAAGCCCAAGGTTGAAAAAAAAAAAAAGTTTCGAGTCGTGTTGACCTTTTCAGAAGGTTGCGTGTAAGTTGAGAGCGAAGCCAAACTCTGAAAAGGGAGGCAAGGGTACACTCAACGTTAAAAGTTTCAAGTCAAGAGAGTTGAGGTCGAGTCCATGGTTCCAAAAAGTTTCGAGTTCAAAAAATTTTCGAGGTTGAGAAAATTTTCAAGTCAAGAGAGTTGTGATCATCAAGTTCCAGGTGAACAAAATTTTCGAGGTTGAGAAAAGTTTCGAGTCAAGAGAGTTGGGATCATCGAGTGCAAGGTGAACAAAAGTTTCGAGGTTGATAAAAGTTTCAAGTCAAGAGAGTTGTGATCATCGAGATCAAGGTGATCAAAAGTTTCGAGGTGAAGAAAAGTTTCAAGTCAAGAGAGTTGTGATCATCAAGTTCCAGGTGAACAAAATTTTCGAGGTTGAGAAAAGTTTCGAGTCAAGAGAGTTGGGATCATCGAGTTCAAGGTCATCGAGAGCGAGTCAAGAGAGGTGAGGTCGAGTCCATGGTTCCAAAAAAGTTTCGAGTCCAAAAAATTTTCGAGGCGAACAAAAGTTTCAAGTCAAGATAGTTGAGATCGAGTCCATGGTTTCAAAAAAGTTACAAGTGAAAAGGGTGAGTCCAAGAAAAATAAAATTTGGCGACAAGACAACACTGCTAATGTAGAATCCTGTTGACCTTCAAGAAGGTGTGGCATGCTGCACCGGATCCAGGTTTGAGCGAAGCCAACTCAGAGAAAGTAATGCCACGCCCAATGTTGAAAAAAATTTTCAAGTCAAGAAAGCGGAGATCGAGTCCAAGATGAGAGCGAACTCGACGTTGATAAAAGTTTGAGTCAAGAGAGGTGAGGTCGGGTTGATCCAGGTTTGAGCGAAGCCAACTTTGACGAGGTAAGATCGATACAATGTTGAAAAAAAAAATTCAAGTCAAGAGTTGATCATGCTCAAGGACAAGAAAAAAACTTGGGGCGAATGAACGATGTCTGCTCCAAGCCGTAGACTGGTGTGGTCTCTTGTGTACAAGGACATACTTGGCTCACCATCCACAGCAGTTCTTCAACATGGCGCTGACGAGGGTGATAATAATGTTGATGAGCGAGCTGGGATCGTCGTTGCGGTCGTCCGCCAATACGATGATGGACAAAACCAGAAGTGGAATGTCTTCAAACAAGGTCTCCACCACCTTGGTGATGTTGAACACGATCCTCTTGACGTCGTCAAACTCGTTATACCACGCGTAGCCCAAAAACGGAACAAAGGAGTAGAATAACGCAATAGCGACGTCTCCGTCTGAGGGAAATTGATTCGTAATTTCTTGCCACTTACTCCCAATGCAGTTGGTGCCATAGACAATTACATTCAGGAAGACCAACCCTGAAGCGGCCATAAACCCGATGCCAACATTCGTTTCCGTTGGAAAGTCTTCCCGGTTCACCACAATCCACCACACGCTGGAGACGAAATCCAAATCGCGCAGAAAAGCGAACAACACCATCTTGAGGTTCATGGTGGGTTGGGTGAATGGTCAGCGACAAACGTTCTGAGGGGTTAGGGGTTTTAAAAAAAGGCTACAATTGACTCACCCCGAAAGGTTTCAGCCTCGGAGTCGATTCAAAAAGAGGTCAAAGACGAGAAAGAAATTTTCTCCGACTTTTTAGGGTTAGGGTTTCAGGTGTTGGGTCTACCCTGGACCAACTTTCCACGGATCCGTACCGTCAAAGAGTAGACCCGAAAAGTGTTACACCCCGTATGGGGAGGCGTCGCGACGTCTGGCGAAAACGAAACTGGTTCAAGAGATTGCGCAAAAAACGATACGAAGCGAGTTGTGGGGGCTGGGCGAAGTCATGGCGGTTTAGTACAATCGGCTGTCCTTGGTGCGCTTTTTTCTGGTCTCACGACGTTGACCCCGACGAAAGGGCGAGCAGCGGAGGCACGGCACCGAGACGGCCGCAGGGCCAGGCTCTTGAAAAGGTGCGGAGCGGACGTCATGGCGAACGACCACGGAAGAAGTGCGTGTATCCACTGCGTCAATCGCCGCGCCGTGGGTAGGACTATCCTCTGGCCATGGCGGTCTCGCGAGGACACGTCCCCGTGCTCAGGTCTTTGGCCAAGGCAGACTTGAAGGCCGACAAAGGAAACGCCCTTCTTCGGACTTGTTGGAAACAACGAATCGACAAGTTGGACGTGTCGGTTAAGGCGGGAGCCGAACCCAACGCGACCACTTCCCCCATATTGGGGCAGGTTATTTTTTTTCGGACGATCCGAAAACAGCGACATGCTCTGGCAACGGCACCACCGTTCTCGTGAAAGCCGTAAATCACCCCGTGTATGTCAAAGGTAAAGGTGTGGCCTTGCGGGAAAATCACTTAGCTAAGGCAGTGTTCTATTTTATTTTTTGTTGTTTTGGATTGACTATCAAGCTTTGGAAAAAAAAAAACCTCGGACGTTTAAAAGTCTTGCTCTGTGGCTGGGACCGGTCACACTCTCGTTTGAATAAGGGTACCTAACCCTCATGAGCAACAAGCGTTCGCGTCAGGAACTTCACCCGCTGCGAAAGCGTCGTCGCGGAGGATTTGTGGCGAACCCGGAAACGCCCAACGAACCTGAACCTGCAACTGCCGTGACCGGGTTGCCGTTTTCCACGGACGTCATGTCCTACATGACGTCCTTTCTTGGTCTTCGCGGTCAGAGTCTCAATTCGGCGGTTTGCGCAGAACATCGCCGCCATTACTTGAAACATCCCCACTTTGGTTCCATACACTTTATCCAAGACGAGAAAGACATTCCAGAAGAGGGAATGATTCAAGTTCTGGAACGCGTCCGTCAGTATTCCCTCGTTCCGAATCCTTTAGGTCTGCCCCAAAGCCACCTCAGGGAGTTGCGCTTGAATACCCTCACGCCCACTTTGTGGCGTCTTACGCTGGAGCAAAATCGCACTCTCGAAAGACTGTGGATCGGAAACGAATTTGGTGGTGAAAAATACGAGTTTACCCGGGTCATGCATGCCTTGAAATACGTCCGGTGTTATTGCCTGGCTTTGTACGGCAGGGCCCAGTTCTTGCCTCGACTGGAGTATAGTTTCGGACTGAACCTCGAGAGTGCCAACGGGACTGAATACGTCTTCCTCAACGATTTCGCCCATTTGGAACACGCGGTCCTGCGCCACGCACCACGCTTTAAGGCCGCGGCTCCTCGCTTAAAGCGTCTGGTATTAATGATGGGCATGTTTTCGGTGAAAGAATACGCGGCCGAACACGTACCCAACCTCAAGTACATGCACTCCCTATCGCCGGCCCGGTTCGAACTCTTGGGAGGTTTGCAAGACGCCTCGTGGAACCCGTGTATTCAACGACTGGAGGGCATCACCATTTGTAGACCCGATCAAGCACGCGCGCTGCGAGAGGCGGTTTCACTTCACTCTCTGGAATTGTACTGCCGCGTCACGCCCCAAATTGTCCGAGACTCCCCACAAGTGAAGAACGTGAAACTCTTTGACTTTCAACAAGAAGACATGAAGAAGGTGGCTGAATGGTCCCAACTCACCCATCTGGAAGTCGAAGGTCGCAGCCTATCGGACTTGGTGATTCCCAGCGAAATGCAAAGCCTGGAGTTGGTAAGTGCGGGCATCCGCAGCCTCCGTCAAGTGCGCGCTACTTCTACCGGACCAGTCGCAAGTCTTCTCGCGTTGGACATACCCTGGGCGTCGCTCAACCGCACCGACAACATCGTTGACGACTTTCCCCACCTTGTCTATCTCGGACTATCGTGGTCCAACATGGAAAGCCTAGGCACCCAACTGTCCCGACTGCCCCGTCTCCAGCAACTGAGAATCTACGACGACGCGGATGATCAACCTCGAGACGCCACCTTTCTTTCGGAATGTTTGGCTCTGAGGGAGGTCTTCATCAACAGCCGCTGCGCCAGGTCGTACGTTTGGCCCAGCCCCAAAAGGTTTCTCCCCACGCTCATGTCCAAAAAAACCATCTCTTTGTTTGAGTATCAACCACCGCAACACAGCGCGAAAGCGAAACGGAACATCTGGAGTCAACACCAAGTGTTTGAGTGTCTGGAAGATAATGAATTTGATCATTATTATTGACAGCCGGGAGAAGGTGTCTTGCAGGGAAATGAAATCATTTTTTCTTTTTTTCTCTTTGGTCCGGTCACCTGGTCTTTTCCAGCTTCGAGCCTATGCCACTCATCCAATCTTTTTTTTTTCTCCCCGTTATGGCCGACAGCGCATTGGCGCCTGCTTCGGCGCCTGCTGAGGTCAAGGATGTCGAACACTGTGGATATTTGGAACTTACGCCTCTTTCTAAGCCCCAAAACATCAGGATTGAGAAGCTTGCCGGTCACCGAGGCCAGTTCATGTACCAAAGGGGATATTGGAGTTACGAAATATCCTATCGGGAAGGGGAACCCGTCACCGGAGCTCACGATATGGTGATGGAGCTGAGCTTCGCGGTGTACAATGACGAAAAAAACTGGGCGGCGTTTGAAACGGCGAGAGCGGAACTGTTGTCTCGGATTCAGTCTCTGTCGGCTAGCGTCAAACATGCCCAACAAGAACTCGAAAACAGCTTGGCTGGACTTGCCGATCCGGTGGCTGCCGAAGAAAAGACCCCCGCTCGCGGTTATGACGACGCCTTGTCACAGGCGCGCGAATTGCGAATCATTTTGGGATCCAAACGGTTCCACTACACTTCCACCAAAACAATTCGCAGTTGGGTCGTGGTACCCAACCAGGCTTTTGTGGACCCCGCGACCAATACCAAAATCGTGTGGGTTCCTGTGGCCCATGCTGTGAGCAAGCAATCGGAACGCCTGAATTATCGACGTATGGATACACGATGGTTCCGTTGCCAAAATCCACAATCATACATTCTCAACGAGTCTGCTTCTTCTTTTTCCAATTTCCAAAACGACCGTGCTACTGCTTCCCGGTGGATGGCCGACTGTCTATTTCAAGACGATTTCAAGCTCCGCTATTTGTCAGTTACAAACTTTCGGGACCAATTGGGAACCCTGCGCCTACTGCATCCTTATTACTTCCACCCGACCGATGCCGTGAAACTCGAAAGAAAGTTTCAGTTCGCCAACGGGGAACAGCAGCCGCCACCTCCGACCAAGAGATCCAAGTCTTGGTCTCAGCTTTACAGCGAGATTATTCAACATACCTGGTCAAAACGTGTGATTAACGCACATTTCAAAGTGGAAAAGGGCGTGTGGACTCTGCTGTTGAACGACGTAGAAGTCGCGGCTTGGGTCGACGAACCCGGACGTTCTTGGGGAAACCGAGCTATTCCTGCCGTTACTTTGCCAAGGTGTAATGTTTTCATAAAAGGGCTCGAAGTCTAGTCCGTAAAGCTCTTGTATTTCTGACAAAAGGTTCAGAACTTGTAACGTGGTTATTTATTGGGTTGGGCGTTAGCCAGGGATGAACAATCCAGCGTTACCAAATCCTTGATATCGAACTTTTAGAGTCGCCAGGTGGGTGTGGGGTCGGGTGTCGGCCAAAGCAGAGCAACCATCGTTACCAATTTGGTTTTCCATCAGATTGAGCGTTGTGAGGTGGGTGTGGGGAAGGACGTCAGCCAAAGCAGAGCAACCCGCGTCACCGATCTGGTT
>ERZ1740068.54-NODE-54-length-69086-cov-7.188292_pt1 | contig 69086 bp, 77 predicted proteins | sample MGYA00581735_ERZ1740068 | MGnify/ENA primary metagenome ERZ1740068 (study PRJEB43018, sample SAMN04849740) | marine metagenome | isolation source: floating plastic debris | place: Pacific Ocean | collected 2008-08-30 | study: EMG produced TPA metagenomics assembly...
TTGCGCACTTCACAGCTGTGCATGATTGCTGCGACCTGCCGATCATCATTTACAATATACCGGGTCGTTCGGTCGTGGATATGAGCCCCGAAACGATGGGTGAGCTGGCCAAGCTGCCGCGCATTGCGGGCGTGAAAGACGCGACGGGGGATCTGGCTCGGGTGAGCTTGCAACGCATCAGCTGCGGCAAAGACTTCATTCAGATCTCGGGCGAAGATGCCACGGCGCATGGGTTCAACGCGCAAGGCGGCGTGGGCTGTATTTCTGTTACGGCCAATGTGGCTCCAAAGATGCTGAGCCAGATGCAAGAGGCCACTCTGGCCAATGATTATGCCGCGGCCTTGGAGATCCAGGATCGGTTGATGCCGCTGCACAAAGCGATCTTCACCGAGCCGGGTTTGGTCGGTGCGAAATACGCGTTGTCGCGCCTCGGGATGTGTAGCGATGAAGTGCGCTCGCCACTGACACCGCTGACCGATGGCACAAAATCCCTCGTTGATGATGCGATGCGATATGCGGGCCTGATCAACTGAGCGTCTTTTCCGGGCGCTTCAATTGTTCACTTCGGCGTCAAACAGCTCCTGCATCAGGCGCTGGCCTTCTTTGTGCTTGATGGGCTCGAGTTCGGCGTCAATCAACACAAAATCCGTTTTGGGCACCAGTATCGCATCCGGCTCGGACAGGGCGCCGACAAATTCGATACGCATCGTTGTCGGCGGGTGTGATCCATCCACCCGCCGCTTTTCCTTGGCGGCCAGTTGGAAATAGCGACGACGGGTGTCCTGATCGCGGGTGGCCAGGGTTTTCGCCATGTGATCAAAAATGCGTCCGTTCTGTTCAGACCGATATGGGTAAAGATCCCGAACCGCGCGATAGGCCGGTTCAACCCGCGTCAGCAACTCAAGCGTATCAATAACCGCATCACGCCCTGCCACGCTGACAGAAAGGGCGTCTGCGCGATACTCTGCCCGTTGGCTTTCATGAAAGACAAAGCGCATCAGCAGACCGTAAAGCCGTTCGATCAAGAACATCCCAATCAGTTGAGTGCCTGGCGCGCCTGCGCGTGTTCCCGCGGCCATTTCAAAAGACGTGACCTCATCAATGTAGAAGGTCTCGTGCCAATTCATCAGAACTTCCTGTGCTTCTCGGTAGATACCGCTGCGCAAAGGGTCATTGTTGACTTTGTGCGCCAGTTCATGGGCAAGAAGCGCGACCTTTTGCGGGCCGGTCAAGGCAGCCCAAAAAGGAAGGCCTATCCCAAGCACCCATTCGTGAGGGCGGCGAAACTCCGTCATGTAGGCATTGCATTCACGATCGATATGCACACCTTTGGGAGGCTCGGTCCCAACCCATTCTGCAATTTCATCAAGAAGAGCGAAGAGCTGTGGCAGATCTTCTCGGCGATACGTTTTGTCCTTGTTTTTAATTTTTGCGGGTTTGAGAAAGTAACCAAAGGTGATCAGGATAAGACCCAGAATTGCAGGACCCCAATCGAAAAAAGACGCGTAGATAATGAAGACGCCGAGCCCCATTATGAGGTAAGCCGTCGCCACAAAGGTGCCTGCGAAGAGGTAACCCAAAACACTGCGCAAGGTCAGTGGCGGCGCTGCGTCTTGAGTTTCACGCATCGCTTGGGTCAAGAGCGCATCAGCATGACGCGCCTGCCATTTGTCTATGATGTTTCTCAATCGAACAGTCCCAAGGGAATTTTGCCTTTGGAACAGTGTCACGCAACCCAGGGGTGATAGGAAGCGCTTTCTTCACCAAGCCTCACGAAACGTGCAGCTCTACAAGATGTGTCTCAGCCGATTTTGTCCTGGGTCTTGGTCGCAAAATCCTCAGGCCCATGGCGTTCGCGCAATTGTTCATGGGGCTCACCCGAGGTGCGGTTGACCATGCGCCCGCGCTTGGTGGCAGGGCGCGCATCAATCTTTTCCGCCCAGGCGATCACGTTTTCATATTCGTGGACACTCAGGAACGTCGCGGAATCCCCATACTGACGTCCAAGCACAACGCCGCCATACCAGGGCCAAATCGCCATATCCGCGATGGAATAGTCATCACCGGCCACGAATGGACGGTCCGCCAAGGTGCGGTTGAGCACATCCAGCTGACGTTTCGTCTCCATCGCATAGCGGTTGATGGGATACTCAAACTTCTCCGGCGCGTAGGTGTAGAAATGGCCAAAGCCACCGCCGAGAAATGGCGCGCTACCCATTTGCCACATCAACCAATTGAAGACCTCTGTGCGCGCAGGCCCTGAGGCAGGCAGGAATGCCCCGAACTTTTCGGCCAGGTGCACCATGATCGACCCGCTTTCAAACACATTGAGCGGCTCATCCCCGGTGTAATCCACCATCGCCGGGATTTTGGAGTTCGGGTTAATCTCGGTGAAACCGCTGCCGAACTGATCTCCATCACCAATCTTGACCAGCCACGCATCATATTCTGCGTCATGTCCTGCCTCGAGAAGCTCTTCAAAGAGCATGGTCACTTTCACACCATTGGGAGTGCCCATGGAGTAGAGTTGAAACTTGTGCTCACCCCTTGGCAGCGGCGCATCATGGGTCGCACCTGCAATCGGACGGTTTGTGGACGCAAACGTACCGCCGTTTTCCTTGTCCCAGATCCAGACTTGAGGGGGAGTGTAGGTGCCATCAGCCATCTTGCAGTTCCTTTGCGAGAGCAGTTGACCGATAAATAACCGCGCTTAGCGCGGTGGCAAGATGCCCCGACGTGCAATCGCGCACACAACTACGTGCGATCCAAAGAAAACGGCCCGAGTCGCGCCCGGGCCGGTTCTGAAAAGGTCAGATCTTAATAGACCCAGATTTTAGTAGACGACGACGCTGCGAATGCTTTCGCCCGCGTGCATCATGTCAAAGCCTTTGTTGATCTCTTCAAGCTTAAGCGTGTGCGTGATCATCGGGTCAATCTCGATCTTCCCGTCCATGTACCAATCGACGATCTTCGGCACATCCGTGCGGCCGCTTGCGCCACCAAACGCCGTCCCACGCCACACCCGGCCGGTGACAAGCTGGAATGGGCGCGTCGCAATCTCTGCACCGGCCGGTGCCACACCGATGATGATGCTTTCCCCCCAACCCTTATGCGAGCATTCCAAGGCATCGCGCATCACCTGCACATTGCCGGTCGCATCAAAGGAGTAATCCGCGCCACCGCCCGTAAGGTCCACCAAATGATCTACAAGCGACCCTTTGACATCCGCCGGATTGACAAAATCCGTCATGCCAAAGGCGGTCGCCATGTTGATCCGTCCGGGGTTGAGATCGACACCCACGATCTGGTCCGCGCCAGCCAACCGCAGACCCTGAATGACGTTAAGTCCGATGCCACCCAGGCCAAAGACCACGCAGCGGCTGCCAATCTCCACCTTGGCCGTATTGATCACGGCACCAATGCCGGTCGTGACGCCACAGCCGATGTAGCAGATCTTGTCAAACGGCGCATCCTTGCGAACCTTGGCCAAAGCAATCTCCGGCAAAACGGTGTGGTTCGAAAACGTTGAGCAACCCATGTAATGCAGGATCGGCGTGCCATCGAGCATAGAGAAGCGGCTGGTGCCATCTGGCATCACGCCTTGTCCTTGAGTGGACCGGATCGCCTGACACAGGTTCGTCTTGGGGTTCAGACAGTAATCACACTCGCGACATTCGGGCGTGTAGAGCGGGATCACATGGTCGCCCACTTCCAGTGAGGTGACGCCGGGGCCAACCTCGACAACCACGCCCGCACCTTCATGGCCGAGGATGGCGGGAAACGCACCTTCGGGATCAGCGCCCGACAGAGTGAAATCATCTGTGTGGCAAAGTCCGGTGGCCTTGATCTCTACAAGCACCTCTCCTGCTTTTGGCCCTTCAAGGTTCACGTCCATGATTTCCATGGGCTTACCGGCCTCAATGGCCACAGCGGCGGTCGTACGCAATTGACTGTCCTCCCTAGTCTTTCCCAGAACTGTGGGCGAAAGCCTGCTTTTTTTCAACAATTCTCAAGATGCGACATTGAAAAACTTTCGGATTTGGAGAGGATTAGGATGTCAGCCAAAGGAGAGCACATGCGCATTTCTGTGATATTGATGGTGGCGATCCTTGCCGTGGCTGGCTGCAAGTCTGAAACAAGTAGCAATGCCGTGGACGATTCTGACCTTTGTGGCGCCTCCGGGCTGCAGTCCCTTGTGGGCCAACCCTTTTCAGAGGACGCATTCAGCGGAGACTGGCGCGTGATCCGCCCCGGCTTGGCCGTAACTCAAGAATACATTGCCGAACGGTTGAACGTTGAGGTGGACGAAAATGACGTCATCGTCCGGATCAACTGCGGCTGACCCTGCGACAGCATAAGACTCGACTCATTCAGGCGCTCGACCTAAAAAGAACAAAATAAGAACATACAAGCTTTCCATGCGCACGCTGCCCCGTGTGTTTTTCGGTGTTTTGATGTCTGCACGCCGCATCCTGTCGGTTTGGTTCCCCCGTCTGGGGGCCGAACGCCTGCTTCGACGCGACCCGCCTCCCGATATCTTGGGGTGCGACGCGCCCTTTGCCGTGGTGCGCGAAACTGGGCAGATGCAGGTGATCTCCTCGGTATCAGAAGCGGCACAGGCAGAAGGAGTGCATGTGGGCCAGCCGCTGCGCGATGCTCATGCCATGTGTGGGAAGCTAATCACGCGGCTGCAAAACCCACAGGCCGAGGCGGCGTTTCTGCGATCGCTCACCCGTTGGGCCGGGCGGTTTTCACCCTGGATCGCCGCCGAAGAACCCGACGCGCTCTTGCTGGATATCAGCGGCTGCGCGCATCTCTTTGGCGGTGAGGCCGCGCTGATCGAAGAGATGACCTCGACAGCGGCCAATCTCGGTCTGACAGCACGGTGCGGGTTGGCCGATACGGTCGGCGCGGCCTGGGCGCTTGCCCGCTTTACGGGTGTGAAGGCAGGCAGCAACCGGACAGGGGACGCGATCGATCAGGAGGCCCGCGCCACCCGCTCACGCGCGGCCAAGCGGCGCCATTGGGAACGCGGCGGGGCCGCCCCTGCACTGATGACCAAGAACGCTGGCGATCTGCCCTGCATCGCAGCGCCCGGCAAAGCCTATACCGCGCTCTCTCCTCTCCCTGTCGCCGCCTTGCGATTGAGCCCGGAGATGGTGGCGGATCTGGGCCGCGTGGGCCTGCGCACAGTCGGCGATCTTCTGGGTCAGCCCCGCGCACCGCTCGCCCGGCGCTACGGAAAGGGCCTGATCCTTCGGCTTGATCAGGCCATCGGGGCCGCCGCCGAGCCTGTCTCTCCCGCCGCACCTGCCCCACGCTTTGCCACCCGCCTCACCCTGCCAGAGCCTATTGGCCTGCGTGAGGATGTCGAGGCGGGGCTTGACCGGTTGGTGGCGCGGCTCTGCAAAATGCTCAAGGACAAATCTCGGGGTGCCCGGCGCGTGCGGCTAGAGGCCTGGCGCGTTGATCACACCATGCAGTGGATCGAGGTAGGTCTGGCACGTGCCGCGGACAGGCCCGATCGCATGCGCCCCCTCTTGCTCCACCGGCTTGACGAAATCGACGCGGGCTTTGGCATCGAAATGCTGCGCCTTGACGCCGTGCAGACGGAAGGCCTCAACACGCGCCACGCCACCGGGCATATGGATGCCGCAAATGCCGCCCGCGCACGCTATGAACAGGAAACCGCCGTGGAGGACCTGATCGGCCGGATCGGCGGGCGGCTTGGCCTGGATGCGATCACCCGCCGTCACCCGGTTGATACGCACATCCCTGAAAAAACCGCCAAAGTGCTGGCCGCTGCCTGGTCCGAGCCTGCAGAGAGCTGGCCCGCGCCCTCCACACCACGTCCGCTGACGCTTTGGTCCCCCGAACCGGTATACGCGCCAGAAACCCCGCGTCTGTCCGCCCAGTTCCGCTGGCGCGGCCGTGTGCATGAGCTGTCGGAGGCTCGCGGGCCCGAGCGCATCGCGCCCGAGTGGTGGCTGGATGAGCCGGATTGGCGGAGCGGTGTGCGGGATTACTGGCATGTGGTGACCAAGGACGGCGAACGCCTGTGGCTCTTCTACGCCCATGGCGCCGCGAAAAGCGCAGGTTGGTTCTGTCACGGACGGTTCAGCTGAGATTTACGCCCACCATTCTCTCTGCCGGGGGCAGCGCCCCTATCTTGCGCGCCGTTGCCGCCAAAGTGTAAAAAGACCAGCGGCCACCACCAGCCCTGCCCCAAGAGCCACATTCGCCTCGATGCTCTCGCTGAACACAAGCACCCCAAGCGCGGATGCAAAAACCAACTGAAAATAGGCAAACGGTTGTACCGCGCTCACCTCGGCCAATTCATAGCACTTGATGAGCGTGAAGTGCCCCAAAGCCCCAGTCAGGCACAAGAGCGCCATCCAGGCCCAATTTCCCGCAGACATCGGCTCCCAATATCCAATGCCCACGAAGGTCATGACAACCGCACCCACAATCCCGGTCCAGAAAAAGCTGGTCGCGGCACTGTCGGTGCGACCGGCGAAGCGCGTGAGAAGGCCGTAAACGGCAAACATCAGTGCACCAATCAAAGGCACCACGGCGGCCGGATCGAACACACCCATGCCAGGCTGCAGCACGATCAATACACCCACGAACCCGACACAGATCGCCGCCCACCGCCGCCAGCCGACATACTCCCCAAGGACCGGCCCGGAGAGCGCCGCCGCGAGAAGGGGATAAGCCGCAAAAACTGCATGGCTTTCGATAAGACCAAGAAGCGTGAAGCCATAGATCATCACGCAAATCTGGCTCACCAGCAAAGCCCCGCGGATCAATTGCAGCCAGAGGATTGGGGTCCGCGCCGTCGCCCGAACCCCACCTGCACCACGACTGGCCAAGACAATCACGAAGGCGGCCAGGAACCAAAAGCGGATCATCACCACCATGAACACGTTGTATTCGCGCGCCAAATGGCTGGAGATGCCATCCTGCATCGCAAAGACAAACGTGCTAAAGATCATCAAAGCGATCCCCATGCGGGTGTTCTGCTGCGCCATCAGGTTCCTTTCCACGCGCGCGTCATGTGACGTTTGCGCCCGTAGCCCGGAGCGCGCTCCACGCGAAATCCTGCAGCCTGCAGCCCTCGCCGCACATGGCCTGCCGCGCTGTAAGTTGCCGCTGTCCCCTCTGATTGCGTGCGGTCGGCCACCGCTTGCATCAGATCCTCTTGCCAAAGCTCAGGGTTCTTTGCAGGCGAAAAACCATCCAAGAACCACGCATCCGCCTTGCCGTCCCACGCTGGCAAGGTCTGACGTGCATCCCCGACGATCAGACGGAACCGAAGGTCCGGCAGATCGATAGTTGGCAGGTTGGCCCACAAGGGACGCAGCTCTGCAGCAAGATCATCCAGCATAGGAAATGCCGCATGCGCCTGCGCCATCTCGGCAGGTGACATCGGGAAGGCCTCAAAGCTCGTGAAGTGCAGCGTCCCCGTCTTGCCTGACGCCCGCCACGCAGCCAAAGCCGTCAGCAGGTTCAGGCCTGTGCCAAATCCAAGCTCCGCAATGTGAAACTCATCCTGAAATCGGTTGGGCAGGTCATTGCCAGCCAGAAACACATGCTGCGTCTCGGCCAAACCATCCTCCAGGCTGAAATACGGATCATCGAAACGACGGCACACCGGCACGCGGCCCTCGCGCCAATCCAGATCAGCTTGGGGATTTATCATGGACGGTCTCTGTTCATCTCGACGGGGCCTGCGCCATAGGCTAGGCACGCGCGACACTGCAAGGAGGCAGGCGGAATGGCAAGCGCAGACGTCACGGTTCTCGGGGCGGGGATCTTCGGGCTCTCGATTGCCTGGGCGTGCCGGCAGCGCGGCGCGTCTGTGCAGGTGATTGACCCAAGCGGACCGGGCGCAGGCGCTTCGGGTGGTCTCGTGGGCGCGCTTGCCCCGCATGTGCCAGAGAACTGGAACAACAAGAAGGCATTTCAGCTAGACAGCTTGCTGATGGCCGAAGGTTTCTGGTCAGAGGTCGAAGCCGCCTCCGGACTATCCGCAGGATATGGGCGCGAGGGCCGCGTCCAGCCTGTCCTCGATGAACGAGGCTTCGAGCTCGCCCGGCAGAGAACGGAAGGTGCGGTAAAGCTCTGGCAAGGCGCTGCCACATGGGAGGTGACGCAAACACCGCCGGGGCCGCAAGGTGTGCCGTCACCAACCGGTTGGTTCATCTTCGACACGCTTTCGGCGCGCATACATCCGCGCCAAGCTTGCTTCGCTTTGACCGCCGCATTGCGGGCGCAAGGCACCGATGTTTCAAAGGATGGCATACCGGGCGGCCAAGTCATTCATGCCACTGGCACGGCAGGCCTGCTTGAAATGTCACAGCGCCTCTCCCGGCCGATTGGCAATGGTGTGAAGGGTCAGGCGGCACTGCTGGATTTTTCCGCGCCCAAGAGCCCGCAGTTTTTCGTGGATGGCCTGCACATCATCCCGCATGCAGATGGCACCACGGCGATCGGGTCAACATCAGAGCGGGAGTATGAAAACGCCACCAGTACCGATGAGCAGCTGGACGCTCTGATTGAGAGAGCCCGCCAGGCCTTGCCAGTACTCTGCAATGCAGCCGTTTTGGAAAGATGGGCCGCGACGCGTCCAAGGAGCCGATCGCGCGCGCCGATGCTTGGGGATCACCCGCTTTACCCTGGCCAGTACATCGCCAATGGCGGGTTCAAGATCGGCTTTGGAATGGCGCCCAAAGTGGCCGAGGTGATGGCCGACCTGGTTCTGGACGGGCGTGACAGAATTCCAGAGGGATTCAGGCCTGACGCATCGCTTTGATCTTTTGCTGCGCCCTCTGACTTTACACGCGCACCTCAACCCGGTTCAGCACCGCGGGTATGCGCAAACCCACATCCGTTTCATACATCCGGTATTGCGCGGCAACATCGCCAATAATGGCCTTGGCATCCTCATCCGTCCCTTCCTTTTCAGCGAAGATACGCGACGCCGGGCCAAGCGTCAGAGCAAACTCGCCCATCCAATCTGCCGTACCAGGAGGGGTAAGTTCCATTTTCACAGGGCTGATCCGAACATCTGTAATTCCGGCCTTTGAGAACAGATCTGCGGTATACTCCCGATCGGCCAACCCCATTGGGCCGGGAGCGTTTGGGGGTGTGGGTTCCACCGCGCCAAGGCGATCGATTGCAACATCGCGGGGAACCATGAACCATGGATTTTCCATGATGCTCGACCACGTCATGAACACCATACGCCCGCCTGGTTTCACAGCACGAGCAATGTTGGCAAAGGCGGCAGCGGGATCCGCAAAAAACATCACCCCAAAGCGAGAGATCACAGCGTCGAAAGCGGCATCCTCAAAGCTATGGGTCTGTGCATCGGCACGCAGAAAATCGACATTGGAAAGGCCTGCTGCTTGCGAGCGCGCTTTCACCAGCATCTGTTCCGCGATGTCAGCGCCCACGGCCCGGCCTCCAGGCGTTACAGCCTCTGCCGCCTTAAGGGTGCTCAGGCCCGTGCCACATCCAATGTCCAGCACGGTCTCACCGGGCAGAAGCGCTGCAACCTCAAACAAATGATCGAGCACGGGCGCAAGCGTTGCATCCATGATCCCGTCATTTTCAGACCATGTCAGACCCGGCTTCTTGGACCAGAAATCCTCCTGGTCCTGATTGGGATTTGCGTCGACCATCCTAGCTTTCTCCGACAAGGCCAGCCATCACGCAGAGCAGCTCATACATGATCGACACGCCGAGAAACGCGGTGCCGCCGCTGGCATCAAATGGTGGAGAAACCTCTACCATATCAGCCCCCACGATGTTGACGCCCTTCAGCTCTCGCACAACCTGCAAGGCCTGGAACGAGTTCGGCCCGCCCACCTCTGGCGTGCCGGTCCCCGGCGCGAAGGTGGGGTCGACGAAATCAATGTCATAGCTGATATAGGTCGGTCCGGTCCCAGCAATCTCTCGCGCTTCGGCCATCACGTCTTCCACACCACGGGCGAAAAACTCTTCAATGAGGATCAGTCGAATACCCTCGGCGGCGGCGAAGTCGCGATCCTCGGTGTCATACATCGTGCCCCGAAGACCGATCTGCACCACGCGCTTCGGATCGAGCAAGCCTTCCTCCACCGCACGACGAAACGGCGTACCGTGCGTGTACATCATGCCCCCAAAATACGAATGAAAGAGGTCCGTGTGGCTGTCAAAATGGATCATCCCCACAGGACCGTTCTTGGCCACCGACCGCAGCACCGGCAGGGAACTCAGATGATCGCCGCCCGCCGTGAGCGGCATGATCCCCGCGCCCATCACCTGATCATAGAAGCTGGTGATCCGCGCCATGCTGTCTTCGATATCTGCGGGGTTCGGCCCCACGTCGCCCAGATCGGCACAGCGCGCCGCCTCAAAGGGGCGCATGCCTGATACGGCATTTTGCGCGCGCATCATGGTCGCCGCATCGCGGAGCTGACGGGGGCCATGACGCGGCCCGGGGCGGTTGGTCGTCCCACTGTCCCAAGGCACGCCAATGAGGCCGATCTGCACATCGTCAAACCGCTCATGCCCTTGCGGCACATAGGGCAGCCGCATAAATGTGGGCACCCCGGCAAAGCGAGGAAGGTCAAAACCAGAGATAGGGTGGAAGAATGGATCGGTCATGCAAATTGCTCCAATCGTTTGCGAGATGTCACAGAGCCATCGCCTTGGGTCTCAATGCGTGCGATGGCCTCTTGGATAGGTTCATAAGCAACCGCCATATGAAATGCATTGGCATGGATAAGGTTTTCAGCGTCAACGACCAAGGCAACGTGGCCCTTCCAAAACAAGAAGTCATTTCGTTGCAAAGCTGCATCTTCCGGAAGTGGTCGACCGAGGGCCTTCTCTTGTAGGTCACTGTCGCCAGGACAATCTTCGCCGGTTACATGCATAGCGTTCTGCACCAAGCCTGAGCAATCAATCCCAAAAGTAGAGTTGCCGCCCCAAAGATACGGAGTACCAAGATAGAGTTCGGCGGCTGCCGCTAGATCCTCTTCTTGCCAATTGCCCAAGTGTTTTTCTGGCACCCAACCAATTTCGGTCTCAATGAACTTGCCGACCTGTTTCCCCGCTCGAACCAGCGATAAATGCGGTAGCGCAACCTTCTCTTGAGATTTCATGTCGGGTCTCGAGTAAGCATGTGTCTGGCGCGAGATGACCCATGCTAAAGCCTCACCACGATCTGCTTCTCTACCCAAATGTTCTTCATCAACCCAACCGACGTAGTCGGCTGAAGGAGAAATGCCAAAAGCTCTTCCTGCCCGCCGCTCCAACACTTCAAAATGGCTTCCATAGAGCAATTGCCGATCTCTACTTCCGTGGTAGTCCAAGCTTAAATCGAGAACTGCTGACTTCACGTAGCAGGGCTCGACCTCTACAGCCTCAAGGTCAGGCCTTTTGTGGGCGCACCAGTTTGCAACAACCCTGTCATTGGCAGGAAAATCTCTTCGATCACTCACAACCCTAGAACCTTGGGCAGTGCTTCTAAGAGCGCTCTAGCGCCCATACCTACGCCGCCCTTGGGCCGGGCAGGTTGTGCCGACGTGGACCAGCAGTAAATGTCAAAATGCGCATAGTTCGTATCCCCGGCAAACCGGCGCAGGAACAAAGCGGCCGTGATTGCTCCGGCAAACCCACCTTTCGGCGCGTTATCCAGATCTGCAATGCCCGGTTCAATCATCGCTTCATAAGGCATGTGAAGCGGCAGGCGCCATACGGGATCGGCCACGCGGTGCGCCGCCCCTTCAAGCGCATTGCTAAAGTCCAGGTCATCGCAGAAAAACGGAGCGAGATCGGCCCCGACGGCCACCCGTGCCGCACCGGTCAGCGTCGCCATAGAAACCATCAGATCTGGCGCGTCCTCTGCGCCCAGGGCCAGAGCATCGGCCAAGACCAGACGGCCCTCGGCGTCAGTGTTGTTGATCTCAACTGTCTTGCCGTCTCGCGCGGTCAGAATATCGCCCGGACGGAAAGCGTTTCCGGCGACAGAGTTTTCCACAGCAGGGATCAGCACCCGCAATTGCACAGGCAGCTCAAGCGCCATGATCATATGAGCAAGACCCAACACCGTGGCAGCCCCACCCATATCCTTTTTCATCAGTCCCATGGAGCTGCCGGGCTTTAGGTTAAGCCCGCCCGTGTCAAAACACACGCCTTTGCCGACCAAGGTCAGCTTCGGCCCATTACTGCCCCAGTGTATATCAATCAGGCGCGGCGCCTGCTCGGCAGCCCGACCGACAGTATGGATCATCGGGAAATTCTGATCGAGCAGCGCCTCTCCGCGGATCACGTCAATCTGCGCGCCGTGCTGTTTGGCTAGATCTGATGCTGCCGCTTCAAGATCAGCAGGCCCCATATCAGACGCAGGGGTGTTGATCAGATCGCGCGTCAGAAACTCGCCCGCGGCAATGATTTGCAAACGCTCTGCGTCAACCGCGTCAGGCGCTACAAGCCGGGCCTTTGCGCCGGGTTGCTCGCGATACCGCGAATACCCGTAGCTTGCCAACAGCCAGCCCAAGCTTTCGGTGCTCTGGGCGTCTTCGGCCAGGCCCTCCAAGCAATACGTGCCCTCAGGCAGAGACGCGGCGAGAGACGCCAAATGAAAGCGACCGCGTTCACGTGCAGACGCCGTTCCATACCCGGCCAGGATGGCGTGCAATCCGCCATCCTCCGCAGGCACCAAAACCGACGTCCCCAAAGCCGCTGAAAACCCCGAGGATCGCGCCCAGGTCGCGACGCGGGCGGGTTGAGCCTCCAGATATGTCTCGAGGTCTTGTTGTTCTATGACATGAACGACAATCGCATCGGAATGAGGAGAGGCAAATTCTGGAGGCATGGGTGAGATCCTGACGGTGTTACCGGCCAACCTACGCCGTCGGGCGATGCCCGCAAGCCCCGTCTTGCCCTGGAACCCAGAAAAGCCAAGCCGCGCGATCAGATGTCCTGCATGTCCCACACTTCGGACAGGGAGCTTTCACCAACGCGCATCAACCGGGCCAGTGTGGCCGCCGTGGCCACCGGATCGCCGCTTTCGGCACAGGTTTTTACGTCGCGCGCGACCTTGGCCAGCACCGTGATCCCCAGTTGATCCGCAATGGCGCCTAAACCGCGCGCATTCTTACGCAGGTCGCCCCAGTTCCCGGATCGATAACTTGCTTCGATATGCGACAGTCGCGCAGCCATCTCTTCCAAGGCACGGCACACGACGTCTTCCGCCGCATGCTGCCCGAGCTGCTTGTAGAGATCATGCAGCCGATCGCTGTCCAGCATGACACGCTCACGCTGCTTTAAAGATGTCACGAGTTCCACAACTCACCCCGAATTACCGCACCCCCCAGTGCATGGATCAAATATGGGCAAGTGAGGTTTTCAAATAGTTGCTGGCAAAATGGAAAGTTCGTCCAATTCTCTGAAATTTTGACGATCGCCGCTGGACGCCTGAACACGCAAGATCGTCCGGAAATGGCGCTTTTGGCAGGCGGCGTTGAGAATCCGCGCAAGACACTCCGTTTTCGCTTCCCTTCTGCTCCACTCTCTCAGATAACGCCAAACATTTACGGAAGGTGCGCGAAAATGTCAGAGATTCTTGCACTTGCGGCCGACAATCTGATGTCGCCCATCGTGCTGAGCTTCGCGTTGGGGTTGGCCGCGTCCCTAGCCCGATCCGATCTCACATTCCCCGAAGCTGCCGCCAAAGCTATTTCTCTCTACCTGCTGTTTGCCATCGGGTTCAAAGGCGGTGTGAGCGTGGCCGACCATGGCGTTGACGTGACCCTGGGGCTGTCTCTGCTGGCGGGCGTGGTGCTTTCCGCGACACTCCCGTTTGTGGCATTCATGATGCTGAGGCTGTTGTCGGGTATGGATCGCCTCAATGCCGCCGCCGTTGCCGGACATTACGGCTCGATCTCCATCGTCACCTTTGTTGCGGCGACCTCCGTCCTCGAAGGGCGGGGCATATCATCGGAAGGCTACATGGTTGCCGTCGCTGCAGCGATGGAAGCACCTGCCATTTTGTCAGCCCTGTGGCTTGTGACGCGCGGGGAAAAAGGTGGTCGAATGGACAGCCAGCTTTGGCGTGAAATACTGCTCAACGGCTCGATCGTACTGCTTGTCGGGGCGTTTCTTATCGGGTGGATCACCGGAAAAGATGGTTTGGAAGAAATCGACAGCTTTATTGTGGCGCCCTTCAAAGGTGTTTTGTGCCTTTTCCTTCTGGATATGGGCCTCGTGGCCGGGCGTGGCATGCGCCGGGGGCGCAAGGCTCTTGGCCCGGGCAGTCTGGCGTTTGGCATTCTCATGCCAATCGTCGGAAGCTTCTTTGGTTTGGTGGCAGCCCTGGCACTTGGTCTCTCAACGGGCGGCGCGTTGCTTTTGATGACGCTTTCGGCATCGGCCAGCTACATCGCTGTGCCTGCTGCTATGCGTGTGGCCTTGCCCGAAGCGAACCCATCCATCTATCTTACCCTGTCTCTCGGGGTGACCTTTCCGTTTAATCTGACGATCGGCATTCCGCTTTATTTGACGGTCGCGCAGGCGATGACAGGAGGCTGACATGCAAACCCATGATGCAAAACGCGTGGAGATCACCATTGAACGGGCGATGCAGTCTCGATTGACACGCGCGCTGCAGGAGGCAGGTGTGACGGGGTATACGATCTTGCCGGTCTATGGCGGGTCTGGTCGGTCCGGAGAATGGGAGCGATCTGGCGATGTGACGCGCGGCTCCGGTATGGTGCAGGTGGTGTGCATGATCCGGCCGGAGCGGCTTAACGAGCTTCTTGATGCAGCGTTTGCCGTTGTCGAGAACCACATTGGTGTGGTGTCTGTAGTGGACTGTCAGGTGCTGCGGGCAGAGCGTTTCTAGCGTGTGACTTAACGCTTTCGTAACCATGACCATGCTTGATGAGCGGCATGGAATGGGTAGATGTAAAACTGCAACCAGAGCTGGCCGATGCCGCGCACCGCATAGCGCGAGAACGTGACGTGACCGTTGGGCAGTTGGTTCGCGATCTTCTCGCACAAGAGATTTCGCGGGCAAATCGCGCGAGGCCGCCCGTCGGGGCGGATGAGCAGCTCATCGCTCCCTTACGGGCGCGCCTCGCAGAAGACCTTGCTTACGCAAATAGCTGGGATGAGTTGGACAGAAGGCTCAAAGCGAAAGGGTACCATTTGGTTGCCGCCGGAGGCGGCCTTGCTTTGCATCATTGCTCAACGGGTCGGAGAATTTGCAAAGCCTCAGAGCTGGGGTTCAGCTACTCAAAGCTGGCCAATCGGATCGGCGCACCGTTTCCCGGACATCCCCATGCCTATCTGGCACAGAAGTTCACTCATATCCCACTGCAAGGCGCGCTGCAGCCCCGAAACCCTGTACGCGCATCGGTGATGTCCGCAAAGGCGCGCGACATCACCGACGACTTCGATGTGATTGAGCCGTTTTAGGCGGGCTCAAGGCCCTTCTTGAGCACCCGATTGCCCAGTGTTTCGGCGATCTGCACGGCGTTCAAAGCAGCCCCTTTGCGCAGGTTGTCCGACACGCACCACAGGTTCAGCCCGTTCTCAATCGTGCTGTCCTGACGGATGCGGCTGATGAAGGTCGCGTAATCGCCAACGCACTCGATCGGCGTTACATAGCCGCCGGCCTCACGCTTATCGATGACCATGATGCCCGGCGCTTCGCGCAGGATATCGCGCGCTTCATCTTCGTCGAGGAAATCTTCAAACTCGATGTTCACAGCCTCAGAGTGCCCCACAAAAACGGGTACGCGCACGCAGGTTGCCGTGACCTTGATCGACGGATCCACGATCTTCTTCGTCTCCGCCACCATCTTCCACTCTTCCTTGGTGGAGCCGTCCTCCATGAAGGTGTCGATGTGGGGAATGACGTTGAACGCGATCTGCTTTTGGAACTTGTTGGGTTCCACCTCAGACGTCGGATTGTAGACAGCTTTGGTCTGATCCCAAAGCTCATCCATGCCATCCTTGCCCGCACCAGATACGGATTGATAGGTCGACACGACGACGCGCTTGATCTTCGCGCGGTCATGCAGCGGCTTCAGGGACACGACCATCTGCGCGGTCGAACAGTTTGGGTTCGCGATGATGTTCTTCTTGGCGTATTTCTCCACCGCTTCCGGGTTCACCTCAGGCACCACCAGCGGCACGTCGGGATCATAGCGATAGAGCGAAGAGTTATCGATCACCACACATCCGGCTGCGGCCGCTTTCGGCGCATAGACCTTGGTGGCGTCAGACCCGATCGCAAAGAGCGCAATATCCCAACCGGTGAAATCAAACGTGTCGATATCTTTCGTCGTCAGCGTCTTCTCACCAAACGTCACCTCTGTGCCCAAAGAGCGGCGCGAGGCCAGAGCGGCAAGCTCATCCACAGGAAACTGGCGCTCGGCCAGGATGTTCAGCATTTCACGGCCCACATTGCCTGTGGCACCAGCGACGACGACTTTGTATCCCATTTTAAGATTCTCCAATATCGGGACGTTCCCGAGGCGCGTCATACTCCCAACACCGGTGCGGGGAAAGACCTATCTCAGGTCGTAGCGTCGCGGCTGAATAGGTAAATCGCGCAACCGAGCAGAAGCGTGAGCCCGAACAACGCAAAAAGTGCGGCATATGCCGAAACCGCTCCAGACGCGGCAAAGACGGCGCTGTGCAGAGATCCAGAAGCGAACTGCAACAGCCCAACACCGCCAATTCCAAAGAGGTTCATCAGTGTCACACCGCGCCCGGCCAGTGCCGGGGGAAAGAAAGCACGGGCATGGGCGATGATCACGGGGAACGTGGCCCCGAAGAAACCCAAGGCCGCGCAGAGCGCGATCGCCAAGACAGCGCCGGATTGCACAATAGCCGCGAGGCACAGGATAGACGCCGCGCAGACCAGATTGCCCAAGAGCACGACCCACTTGCGCGTACCGAAAAGCCGATCCAGCGGACCGTAGGCGAAGGTCCCAAGGATCATGGCGACGCCCATCACCAACGTCGCCTGTCCAACCTGAGTGGTGGTCAGTCCGTGCACATCGATCAGATAGGGCCCCATCCACAGACCACGGATTGCAGCGGCGGGGGCATAGGCCACGATCATCATGGGGAAGATGGTCCAAAGCACCGGCATGCGCAGCAGGTCGAGTAGGGAACCCTCTTGTGCGTCGGAGGCAGGCGCGGGATCGCGCACTGTCAGGTAGATCCCGATGGCCACAGCGATAGACAGGCATGCGAGCCAGACGAGGCTCAAACGCCATCCGAAGAGCTCAGTCGCCAGCGCCATCGGGTAGGAGGCCACCAGATTGCCTATGGATCCAACTCCCAGCATGAGAGCCGCCAGCGTAGCGAATTGAACGGGCGGAAACTCACGCGCGAAGATAAAGTAAGAGGCCATGAGTACAGGCGAGCAGCCGACGCCGATAAGCATCATTGCAACATTGATGTGCGCAGGTTGAGTCGCCGCCGCAAAGAGCAATGCACCGCAGCCCCCGCCCAAGAAAAGCAGGACAGAGGCCGTGCGCCGTGGGCCTATTCGATCAAGCGCCCAGCCAACCGGGATTTGCATCGCTGCAAAGGCCAGGAACCACAGCCCGGACGCAACAGCAAGATCATCCGCCGTTGCACCAATGTCTCGGCCAAGGACTTCCGTGAGCACGGCCAAAAACGCGCGATAAAACTGGCTCAACACGTAGCCAATGCACAAAACCGAAAGGCCTAGGCGCATGTCATCTTCAGGTCTTGGGCTGTGTCGACGTCTTGCAATCTGTCCACCAGAGCGATCCGGGCATCGGGAAGGCTGGCCGCCGTGTCTGACAAAGCGTATTCGCTCGACCACCGGACATCTCGAAAAAGAGAGGACGGCACGCGACCGGATCGTTTCAATCCAACCAACCAATATCCACCATCCGGGGCCGGGCCGAAAACGGCATCATGGTTGCCCAGAGCGTTGAACGCTTGGGCCACATGGGCACGCGTCACGCCGGGAATGTCGCCACCGATGATGCAGACGGGCCCTGGCGGCAGGCCTCGCATCAAGCGGCCCATCCGATCGCCAAGATCGCCCGGACCTTGCGATATGCGCGCCAAATGCAAAGGCCAGCCGCGAAACATGACACCCGCGCGATCAGGCGCTACGGCCAGCACGAGTTGCCAGCGGGGATCTTCTATCCGACGCAAAAGGGAGGTGACCTGATGACGAAACCACCACGCCGCATTGGTCATGCCAATGTCGCGCCCCAATCGCGTTTTCACCAGGCCAGCCTGCGGGACCTTGAGCATGACCACCAGTTTTGCACGGCTCAAAGCGCGCGTTCCATCATGCGGTGCGGGATGTTGGCATCGAGAAACTCAGGGCCGAACGCAACAAAACCCAGCTTCTCGTAAAAACCCAACGCATTGGTTTGTGCGCCCAATGCCGCGCGGGTCACATTTGGGATCGTGCTCAAATGCGCCAGGCAGGCATCGATCAAGGCCTGCCCAAGCCCAGTGCCGCGGTGGTCTTTCAAGACGCACACGCGGCCAATCTTGCCTGTGGACCCGTCGATCAAAATCCGAGCGCAGCCCAATGGCACCCCGTTGTCTTGCGCCAGTATGTGATGCGCGACGTCATCCTTGCCGTCCCGCTCATCAGCCTCTGATACATTCTGCTCGACCATGAAAACCACGCGGCGCAGTTCCAGACAGGCCGCCAGATCCGTTGTCGGTCCAACCTCGAGCGTCATGTGAAATAGTCCTTTAGAATGCGCGCATAGATGGCCTTCAACTGATGCACCTGGGCGATCTCAACGCGCTCGTCCACTTGATGCATGGTCTGCCCAACAAGGCCGAACTCCACCACTGCGCAGTGGTTTTTCACAAATCTCGCATCAGATGTCCCGCCGGATGTGGAGAGCTGAGGCACCACCCCCGTCTCCGCTTCGACCGCGCCCGCCACAAGATCAGACAGTGGGCCTGGCGGCGTGATGAAGCTCTCACCAGAGACCTTCACCTCCATCTCAGCGGCCACGCCAAACGCATCAGAGATCTGATCAAGCTCGCGCTGCAACCACTCCGACAAAGACGCACTGCTATGGGTGTCATTGAAACGGATATTGACGGTCGCCCGGCAGGTCGCGGGAATAACATTGGTTGTCTCATTGCCCGTCTCGATGCTGACGACAGCCAGGGATGAGGGATCAAAGTGATCCGTGCCCTCATCCAACACGTGCGACGACAGGCGGTCCACCAATCGCGCCATGGCGGGCAGAGGATTTTTGGCCCGATGAGGGTAGGCGGAGTGACCTTGCACGCCAGTGACTGTGATCCACGCTGACATGGACCCGCGCCTCCCAATCTTCATCATCTCGCCCATGTGATTTGGGCAGGTCGGCTCACCGACAAGGCAGACATCCATCTTCTCGCCCTGTACATCCATCCAATCGAGCAGCGCGACCGTGCCATCGAGGGCGTCGCCTTCTTCATCCCCGGTGATCGTCAGGATCAGCGCGCCATCCTCTGGCGGGGTGTCTGACACAAAATCCACAGCCGCCGCCACGAAAGCCGCCACGGCTGATTTCATGTCTGTCGCCCCACGGCCCCAGATCATGCCATCGCGGATGTCGGCCGCGAAAGGCGGCACGCTCCAGGCCGCTTTATCCCCCTCAGGCACCACGTCTGTATGGCCGTTGAAACCAAAGCTGCGTGCCGCATCTGGCCTGCCCCAGCGCGCAAAGAGATTTGACACTTCGCCACGATCCACCCGCGTACACTCAAAGCCCGCTTGACCGAGAAGACTTTCCAGCAAGACCAAGGCGCCGCCTTCTTCGGGGGTGACGGATGGACAGCGGATCAAATTAGCCGTCAGCGCAGCAGGATCCATCTTGTTCGGCATCACACCCCCCATTATTCGAAGCCGCTATCCCCTACACGATAATTCCCGCGCGGTGAATAAGGCTTAACAGGCACACCCTAATCTGCTATCGACAACATCAACAAATGACCCGAGGCAGGGCACTTTCGGCCAAAAAGGCCGTTGATCGAGTGGATAAGATCGAGCAGATGATCTGATATCCAGGTGGAGCGCGAAAGCCCTGCCACGAGTGCGACTTGGCCTCGGAATAGAGAGGCGGGTTTTGATGGCTCCTTGTTCAGCGTTGGCGCGCGTGCGTGGCACTACGGCCATGAGCAGAGGGCGCGCATGCGTGTGCAGGCCTGCGCTTGGGATGCAGATCTCATGAGCTGGATCGGCGCTTGCACACGGCACAAGGGCTGGTTTCATCAACCGGATTCTGATCATATTTCGCTGGATCCGCGCCACCCCCGCGTAGAGCTTTTGCCTCAAGGCACATTGACGATTGAAGCGCGCGTGACGCCTGAAAACCGTCCGCAAACGCTCTTGTCCTTCGAGCGGTGCTTTCCCTGGCCTGGACAGTTTTCTTTGCAGGTATTGCCGGGCGGCAGTGTTGTCATGATCGAGGCGCAGGGCCGGGATACCATGAGCGCTGTGCTGCCCTGCCCCTATGTGGACAGAACGGATATTGTACGCCTGTCCTACAGCTGGAACGCGCTTGAAGGGTTCGCACGGCTTGCTATTGAACGGCCGGAGCCGGACAGCTTGCACATGGTGCATCTCGACAACGCACGCCCCATGATCCTGACAGATCTGCGCAGTCTGATGACCAGGCCACATCTGACGGAAATTGACGCAGATGTCATGCAGATCGGTTTGTCTGACAGTATCGAACCGGTGGGCCCGCGCCCCGGTCTTCTGCCGCAATCTCCAATCATGACGGACCAAGGAGAGCGGTTCATCCATACGCTCAAACGTGGGGATCTTGTACGGGCAGCGACGGGTGATCTTGTCCCTGTTCTGCACGTGATCCGAAACGAAGTACCCGCCCAGGGCGTGTTCCGGCCCGTTTGCCTGCGTGCCGGATATTTTGGATTGAAGCGCGATCTGGTTGTTTCCGCTGATCAACGGGTCGTCATGCACGGATCCGATGTCGAATACATGTTCGGGCACGAGGCCGTCGCCGTTCCCGCGCGCCACCTGATCAACGACAGATCCGCCACGTATGTTGACGGGCCTGCAAGCCTCGCGCTCTATCAATTGATCTTGCCCAACCATGAGGCGATTTTGGCGTCCGGCTGTCCTTTGGAGAGCATGTATATCGGGCGCATCAGGCGTCATCCGGAACGGTTGTCCGCCAGCGTGCTGAGCCATATCGACAGATCCCTGCTGCCCGAACATGCGCGGCCTGTATCGCCTGTCTTGAAGCCGTTCGAAGCCATCTCATTGGCCAGCGCACGCGCGGCCTAGTCGTCAAAAAACGGTGTCACCTGCGCCACGATAACGGCGTTCTCATCAAGCGCACGCTGCATCAGGGCGCGCTCTTCATCCGAAATGTCGTGTCCCTCGGCCTCGCGCTCCGACAGCGTGCCATAGCCCGAGACGTCCAAAGGCGCGGTATCTGCTTGCTTCAGGATCGCGACGGTCTCCCGCACGGCCTCAGCCTCGTCTACGCCACTGGCATAGACCATCAAGGCCGCACCTGTTGCGCCATCGGGAAGGCCATCTCCCGCCTTGCGTCCGATCTCGACCAGCAGGGTGTAGACGTCATGTTGTCGTTTGGCTTTGGTCATAGCCCGGCCATACGGCGCGGCCTGAGAGCGGTCAAGGATGCGCGCTGAATTCCAAAGCAGTTGGTGGCGCAGACCCAGCATAGGCTGTGGCCGCAACAACTGTGCACGCTGCAAAAACTGAAATGGCGATCATGGCTTTCCTTGTTCACTCCCACAGTCTTTCGATGGGAGTGATACGATGGTCCAAAAGCGATACGTCGCTCAGCCCTACAATGGATCAGTCGCGCAGAAGTTCGTTGATGCCGGTCTTGGAGCGGGTCTTCTCGTCCACGCGCTTCACGATCACAGCGCAGTAAAGGCTGATGTTGTTTTTCGTCGGCATGGATCCTGCGACAACAACCGAATAGGGCGGCACCTCTCCATAGGTGACCTCTCCGGTTTCGCGATCCACGATCTTGGTGGATTTGCCGATGAAGACACCCATGCCAAGCACAGATCCTTCACGCACAATGCAGCCTTCGACGACCTCAGAGCGCGCACCGATGAAACAGTTGTCCTCGATGATGGTCGGCCCCGCCTGCATCGGCTCCAACACACCACCGATGCCCACACCGCCCGAAAGGTGCACGTTCTTGCCGATCTGCGCGCAGGATCCCACTGTGGCCCAAGTATCAACCATCGTGCCCTCATCCACATAAGCGCCAAGGTTTACAAAGGACGGCATCAGCACCACGCCCGGCGCAATAAAGGCGGATTTGCGGACAACGCAGTTCGGCACCGCACGGAACCCAGCCGCTTTCCACTGATTGTCGCCCCAGCCTTTGAACTTGCTATCGACCTTGTCCCACCAGCCACCGGCTTGCGGCCCGCCGGTCTGCTCTTCCATGTCCTTGATGCGGAACCCCAGCAGCACGGCTTTCTTGGCCCACTGATTGACGTGCCAATCGCCGCTCTCCATGCGCTCGGCCACCCGCAGGCTGCCGCTGTCGAGCGCATTGAGCGTGTCTTCAATCGCGTCTCGCGTCTCACCCGTGGTTGTCGGCGTTATGGTATCGCGCGCCTCCCAAGCGGTCTCGATTGCGGTTTCCAGCTGCGCGTTCGACATGGGTACCCTCCAGTTCAAAATCGTCCCGGCTATAAGGGCTGAAAGCCGGGCGCGCAATGCGGAGATGGCGGGTGCTAGGCCAAAGGATCAGGCGTGATGTTACCGCCGCAGATCAAAACCGCGACGCGTTCGTCCGGCGCCGGTTTGTATGCACCAGAGGTCAGCGCGGCCATGGCAGCGGCCCCTGCCGGTTCGGTGAGTATGCGGGCCTCCCGCCAAAGCAGGTTTTGCGCCTCGATGATCTCATCATCCGAGACCAGAATGCTTTGGATATTGTGCGCCTGCGCCAAGCCAAAACAGATATCCCCGATCTGGCGCGGGCCGAGCGCGTTCGCCGCAATGCCTCCAGCCTTTGTCTCAACGGGTTTGCCAGCCTTTAGAGCGTCGTGCAAAGACGGGCATTCCTCGGGCTCAATAGCCACAACCTGTCTGCGACCATTTACCCAGGCAATCGCGCCCCCAATCAGGCCACCTCCGCCGACCGCGATCAAGACTGTGTCAGCCTCCAAGCCCTGCTCCTCCCATTCGAGCATGACGGTGCCCTGACCGGCCACCGTGGTATTGAGATCATAGGCATGGATCTGGATGGCGCCTGTTTCCGCTTCGTAAGCCCGCGCCGCTTTCAACGCGTCGAAGTATTTTCCTTCCACGACCACCAGATCGGCGCCTGTCCGTTCGATCAAGGCGATCTTGGAAGGGCCCGCGATCTCAGGCACATAGATGCGCGCCTTATGTCCCAAACGATTGGCGGCATAGGCCACGGCCGCTCCATGATTGCCACCGGATGCAGCCACAATGCCACCTTCTGGGACGTCTGAAGACAGAAGAGTATTGAACGCACCACGCGGTTTGAAACTGCCGGTATGCTGCGCAAGCTCCAGTTTCAGCGCCACGGGATGGCTCAGCCCCTCAATCTGCATTTCCATGACAGGCGTCCGGCGCACATATCCGGCGATCCGATCTCGCGCAGCTTTGATATCAGATTGCCAATGCAACGGCCAACTCCTCCTAGCCAAGTCCGTCAGATACCTATACGCCTGTTAAGCCAAACCCAAGATCAGAAAGGCGGATCCATGAGAGACGACCGCACCAACCCCTTTCCGGATGCCAACACCGATCGCACGACAGCCAAACGCGTGCCGGACACGCCGCAAACGCGGGCACCAGCCTATCGTCTTGCCTTTGCCGATGATGATTTCATGTGCCGCGAAGAATTGCGTCCGGTGCGCCTGCAATTGGAGCTTTTGAAGCCTGAGCTGATCATGCAGGAACGCGGTATTGAGAGCACGGTTGTCCTCTTCGGCGGTGCGCGCATTCCGGAACCGGCCGACAAAGACAACGCGCGCACAAAAACCCTCTCCGAGCTGTCAAAGTACTATGACGAAGCGCGCAAGTTTGCTCGCCGAGTGACCGAAAAATCCATGGAGCATTACGGGCGCGAATATGTCGTGGTCACCGGTGGTGGTCCCGGTGTGATGGAGGCTGGAAACCGTGGCGCGGCCGACGCGGGTGGATCCTCCATCGGTCTCAATATTGTGCTGCCCCATGAGCAGGCGCCCAATGAGTATGTCACGCCTGAGCTGTGCTTTAACTTCCACTATTTCGCCATTCGCAAAATGCACTTTCTGATGCGCGCCAAAGCGATCTGCTGTTTCCCAGGCGGGTTTGGCACGCTGGATGAGCTCTTTGAATCGCTCACCCTGATCCAGACCACCCGCATGGCGCGGGTGCCATTCCTGCTCTTTGGTGAGAAATTCTGGCGCAGCATCATAAATTGGGATGCGCTCTCTGACGCAGGCACGATCTCAGCAGAAGACCTCGATCTCTTTCAGTATGTCGAAACCGCAGATGAGGCCATGGCGATCCTGGAGGCGTGGGAGGTCGAAAGCGAGTGATTCCATGCAAGGCACCCTTGAGATCTACAGACCGCGCTTGCTCACAGCTTTGGGCCAATGGCCCTATCCCAAGCTTCAGCTGAAGGTTTATGGCCTCATTGCGGATGATCAGTCGCTGGATCAAAGCATGCGGGACACAGCCAGGACGTTCATTGAAAATGAAGTCTTGGGTGCCGTCGCCTCCACAGGTGAGAGCGACGGCCTGGGATTTGTGATCGTCCATCCGGGCACGTTGGGTCTATCAGTGTCCGCGCATTGGTGGACGCAGGGCTCTGTGCTGTGCCAGCGGTTCTATCGCAAACTCTATGACGCAAAAGATCCTCTCAACATGGCGTCGCGCGCGTCCATCGGATGCGTTTGGGAGTTGGGGATCATCGACTCGGAGCGGCAAATCTGGATCCGCCGGATGATGGGGGAAATGCCTGATCCCAAGGGGTATTTGGCCGAGTTCACGAACCTCAAGGAGGTCTAGACACTTCGCTTCAGACGACTCGGGCCGCAATCCACCAGGTATTGCCACATGGATCCGTAACACCTGCCATCCGGTCACCATGGGGCCGGATATTGGGCTCCATGATGGCGGCTGCTCCCGCCTCAAGTGCCGCGGCAAAGACCGCTTCAACATCGTGGACCAACACATGCATCTGTGAAACGTTCGGCGCGTAATCTGCCGTGCTTTGGTTCATCATGATCACAGTGTCACCGATCCTGAGGCGCGCATGCTGCAACGTGCCATCGCTGTAACGGTTCATTTTGATCAGTTCAGCGGCGAAGACAGTGCTCAGAAAGTCGATCAGAAGATCAGGATCCTCCACCGTGAAATACGGCGTCACAGTGCCATAATCCTCAGAGGTCGCGGTCACGGACATGAGCTTGTTCAAGCTCCCTCAAACTCGCAGATCGTGTGCACGTCCATGCCCATGGCTTCCAGCTTTTTGCGGCCGCCCAGTTCTGGAAGATCCACGATGAAAGAGCAACTGACGATCTCTCCGCCCAAGCGCTCAATGAGCTTGATCCCCGCCTCGGCAGTGCCGCCTGTGGCCAGCAGGTCATCAACCACCAGGATCTGCTCACCCGGCGCAATCGCGTCATCATGCAGTTCAACCACGGCGCGGCCATATTCAAGCTCATAGGCTTCACTGATCACTTTGCCCGGAAGTTTGCCCGCCTTGCGCACCGGCACAAACCCAACAGACAGCTGATGTGCCACGGCCCCGCCCAAAATGAAGCCGCGCGCCTCCAGACCCACCACCTTGTCAATCCGTGAACCGGCAAAAAGCGAGGTCACGTCACGAAACATGATCAACGCATGGGGAAAAACAGGAATGGTCCGAATATAATCCCGAACGGTGGCATATGCTGGCATGGTGACCTCTCAGATGGTGCGCTGACCCTAATCGTTTGGCGGACCTCACCGTTTGGCGCAAGTATGATGGATGTGGTCAGGTTTGTCTGCGGGCAAGCGCGGTCATGACCCCCATGCCGATCAGAACACACCCGCCCCCGCGCGTGAACCACGTGATCACCTCAGCGCGCTTGATGGTCTGCCGCAAACGGTCTGCCAAAAGCGCGTAAGCCAGCGCGTTGAGGGCCGCGATCCCCACGAATGTCGCGATCAACACGGCGAACTGAGGGACGAGCGGTTGATCCACGATCACGAATTGCGGAACAAAGGCGATGAAAAACACGATGGATTTGGGATTGAGCGCCGTTACCGCCGCCGCGTGCCAGAAGACACCGCCGCCCGTTACTGCGCTGGTGCCGGACATCGCGTCGAGACCATCCGCCGGCGGGCTGCGCAAAAGCTTGATCCCCAGATAGACCAAGTAGACCGCACCCACCCATTTCAGCACGGTAAAGAGCGCGGCAGAGGCCAGAACAAGCGCGCCGAGGCCTGCAAGCGACAGGCTCATCGCAATCAGATCACCAAGCGCGACACCGGTGGCAGAGGCCACCGCCACTCGCTTGCCCTGGCTGATCGCATAGCTCAGCACCAAAAGAACGGTGGGCCCGGGGATGAGAACGAGAACGGTGGACGCGGCGGCAAAGGTCAGCCAAAGATCGAATGTCATGGTGAAACGTTACGCCTGCAAAACCCGCCCTGCAACCGCGTCTAGCTTGGCAACCAAAGCAGGGTCGCGCTTGTCGGGGGCGGTGAGAAGTGCGTATTCTAATGCCCTGTCACACCCATGCGGGCAAGGCTCCCTTTCAACGCCGAGCAAGGCTGGCAGGTAAGCCACCATGTCTCTTGCTTTGGCGGCATTTCCGGTCAGCGTTTCGATGATCTGGGTCACGTCCACTTCGCCATGGTCGGGGTGCCAGCTGTCGTAATCCGTGACCATGGCAACCGATGCATAACAAAGCTCTGCTTCCCGGGCGAGCTTGGCCTCGGGCATGTTGGTCATCCCGATCACATCGCAGCCCCAGACCTCTCGATAGAGCTTTGATTCGGCCAGCGTGGAAAATTGCGGGCCCTCCATGGCCAGATACGTCCCGCCATTGTGCACCGTGACACCTGCCGCTTGGGCCGCTGTGGTGCAGGCATCGCTCAGACGCGGACATGTGGGATGGGCCACACTGACATGCGCGACGCAGCCCGGGCCAAAGAAGCTTTTCTCGCGTGCGATTGTACGGTCAATGAATTGATCGACGACCACAAAGTGGCCTGGCGCCATCTCTTCTCGAAACGACCCGCAGGCGGAGACAGAGATCACATCAGTCACACCGATCCGCTTGAGCGCATCAATGTTGGCACGATACGGCACGGATGTGGGGGAATTTACGTGACCCCGCCCGTGACGCGGAAGAAACGCGATGTCCACGCCAGCCAGATGGCCCGTCAGGATCGCATCAGACGGCTTGCCCCAAGGGGTTTCAACTGAAACCCACTCTGCTGCTTCCAGCCCGTCGATGTCATAGACACCGGAGCCCCCAATTACCCCAATTTTCACCCCAACTTTCGTCGTCGCCATGCCGCGCCTCATCTTCCATGGTTGGCACGAAGTTACGCAAGCCTGGCGCAGATGAAAATCAAAAACGCTGAGAGGCCTTAGCCCAAATTCAGCGTCAGCAGATCATCTTTGCGCAAGAGCGAACTTACAACGCGACCCTGCTCGGTCTCACGGATCGCATAGCCATATCCGCGCACGCGGTGCTTCCACTCGCGCTCGGACACGGCAAGGCCACGCTCCCGCATTACGAGGTCACGCACGTGCTCGATATCTTTCTGTTCCATCGTTTCTTCCCAATTTACAATGTTACCCTTGCCGAGACGTTAGGAAGCGGCTGTGGCGACAATCGTTCTGAAATTGGGCAAGCCAAAGGTCTTCTTTGGACATAATGGCAAAGAGATTAAGAGCATTCGAAGGGAGCGATCGGCCCTCAAAGGTAACTATGCAACGCGCTCCGGCAAGGGTTACATGCCCGCGCGCGCCTCAATCTCGCGCCGGGGTTTGCGCTCACGTTCTGTCGCGGATTTAAGCTGACCACAGGCTGCCATGATATCTTCACCCCGCGGCGTGCGTATTGGGCTGGCATACCCTGCCTTGTAGATGATGTCGGCAAACCGTTCGATCCGCTCCCAATCAGAGCGTTCATGCGGGGACCCCGGCCATTCATTGAACGGGATGAGGTTGATCTTGGCCGGGATGCCCTTGATCAGCTGAACCAAACGGCGCGCATCCTCATCACTGTCATTGACGTCCTTGAGCATCACGTATTCAAACGTGATCCGCTCAGAGTTTGAGGCCTTGGGATAGGCGCGCAACGCCTCCAGCAGCGCCTCAATGTTCCATTTGCGATTGATCGGCACCAGATGGTTGCGCACCTCATCAGTGGTGGCGTGAAAGCTCACCGCCAGCATACAGCCGATCTCTTCGGCCGTCTTTGCAATCTGAGGCACAACTCCTGAAGTCGAGAGCGTGATGCGCCGACGGCTCAGGCTGATGCCTTCCCCATCCATCGCGATCTGCATCGCGTCCCGCACATTGTCAAAATTGTAAAGCGGCTCGCCCATGCCCATCAGAACAATATTGCTCAAGAGCCGGGGCCGTTCGCCGGAGCCTTCGCCCGAACGCGGCCATTCGCCCAAATCATCACGCGCCATCATGATCTGGCCGACAATCTCGCCAGCCGTCAGGTTGCGCACCAGCTTTTGCGTGCCGGTATGACAGAACGAACAGGTCAGGGTGCAGCCCACCTGGCTTGATATACATAGCGTGCCGCGGTCGGTCTCTGGGATGTAGACCACCTCCACCTCATGCCCGCCCGCAATCCGCGCCAGGTATTTTCGCGTGCCGTCTGCACTGACCTGGCGGGTGACCATCTCCGGCACAGCAATCACGAACTTCTCTGCCAGATCGGCGCGATAGGCCTTGCTGAGGTTGGTCATGTGCGAGAAGTCCCGCACGCCCCACTGATAGATCCATTGCCAGATCTGATTGCTGCGCATCTTGGCCTGCTTTTCCGGTGTGCCATGGGCAATCAGCGCCTCGCGCAGCGAGGGCCGCGTCAGACCCACGAGGTTGACAGGCCCCTCCGGAAGCTTCCGGGGGATCGTCAAAAGATCCTGCGTGATCGGGGCGGGTTTGTTCATGGCTGCGATGCGTCGTTAAGCTAGATGGACAGGTATATAGGCGATCTGCGCGAAAACCAAAACAGGCTTTGTCGGTCGCTATTCCGTGTATGCGTGATCGACGCTTGGCCTGTATGAAACCTTGGCTGCAATGCGCGCCACATTGGGGAGCTCATAGATATCAGGGTGTCCCGCCTGTGGTTTCAACCATGTCGTCAGCATATGCATGTAGATGTCCAAAGCGCTGAATGTGGATCCCAGCACCCAGCTGTTGTCCCCGATCTGCGCATCGACCACCTGCCAAACATCGCGCAACCGGCGACACGCCTGTTTTTGCGTCCCAGCATGAGTTTCAGAATGCTCTGCAAATCGCTCAGGATAATAGTATTGCTGAAACGCTGTCTGCACCGTGTTTGAAAAGTAAACCAGCGTCTGAAGGAACAGTGGCCGCGTTGAATCACTAGGCGCCGGCCCCAAACCTGCCCCCGGATATCGATCACATAGATACACCGTGATCGCCGCAGCCTCATACAATGAACCACCATCCCAAGCGAGCGCGGGCACCCATCCATTTGGGTTATGTGCCAGATGTGAAGGGTCGCGCGGCTCAGTCTTAGAGATCGGCACTTCGATCAACTCATACTTGGCCCCGATCTCGTCCAGCAGGATCCGAACAACCATCGCCGCACTGCCCGGGCTGTAGAAGAGAGTGTAGATCAAGCGCCGCTCCAATCCCGTGGCGTGCCCATCGTGGCCACATCCGCATGTCGCGGGCACGAGATAAGATGATCATTGACCATCCCAACCGCCTGCATGAACGCGTAGACAATAGTCGGGCCACAAAACTTGAAGCCGCGCTTCTTCAAATCCTTCGAGATTGCCTGAGACAGGTCTGTTTGCGCCGGCACCTCAGTCAGTGTCGTCCACTGATTCTGAATTGGCGCCCAGCCGACAAACTCCCAAAGATATCTATCAAACCCTTGCTCAGCCTCGATCTGCTGCCAGGCGCGGGCGTTCCCAATCGTGGCTTCGATTTTGCCTCGGTGGCGTATGATGCCGGGATCAGCCAGGCAGCGCTCCACCTCCGCCTCGCCCCAATCTGCCACGATATTGGGGTCAAATCCGGCAAAGGCGGCCCGAAAATTCTCGCGTTTTTTAAGGATCGTGATCCAACTCAAACCCGCCTGAAATCCGTCGAGAATGAGCTTTTCCCAAAGAGCGCGGCTGTCGTATTCCGGCACACCCCACTCAGCGTCATGATAATCCATGTAAATCGGCTCAAGCCCCACCCAACCGCAGCGATCACCCATCCTCAGACCTCAAAATGATTCAATTTTAGGTTTGAGAATTCCTTAACGCTCTCGCGTCACCCTGTGAAGCCAGAGCAGCTCTTAGCAAAGGTAGAGATCGCGATGGCGCGAAGTATGGTAGATTGGGCCGATGTGCCAGCGGGCCAGGATAGCCCACTCAACTATGCCGTTTCGATGCGGGATAAAAACACCATTCAGATGGTAGAAGACGCGCTAAACCAGGGTCGGGTGATGCTCGCCTACCAAGCTGTCGTCCCATCGCGCAACACCGCAAAGCCCGCATTTTATGAAGGTCTCATTCGCATTCTTGATGATTCAAAACGCATTCTGCCTGCAAAGGATTTTATGAATGCCATTGAGGTTACAGAAGTGGGGCGCAAGATAGACTGTATGGCGCTAAAGCGCGGGCTGATCGAAATGCGCAAACACCAGGACCTCCGACTTTCAATCAACATGTCGGCGCGGTCCATCGGATATGCGCGGTGGACCTACATTTTGGAGAAAGGCATCCGTGAAGATCCCACGATCGCGGAGCGTCTGATCCTGGAGATCACGGAAAGTTCCGCCATCATGGTGCCCGAACTCGTCGTGAGTTTTATGAACAAACTGCAAAAAAAGGGCATCAGCTTTGCGCTCGATGACTTTGGCTCGGGCTATACGTCTTTTAAATACCTCAAGGATTTCTATTTCGACATTTTGAAAATCGATGGTCAGTACATCCGCGGGATTGCCGCCAACCCTGACAACCAGATCATCGCTCGCGCCATTACAACGCTCGCGCGGGACTTCGATATGGTGTCGGTTGCCGAAAACGTAGAGACGCCAGAGGACGTTCTTTTTCTTCAACAGATGGGGATGGACTGCCTCCAAGGTTACTTCTTCGGAGCGCCGACAGTAAAACCTGTTTGGCACAATGATGCGTACGAAGAAAAAACAGCCTGATCTTTGGCAAACCAGCCGTTGCTCGCACTCAAGTGCTGCGTTAAGACAAGCGGCGATAGCGGGGGTAGCGCCAGTCGTTTGATCGCACAATCTGAGACCACTGACGCCAACGCTTCCTCCTGAATGCATGCAGTTTTGCTGGAGGATATCTTAATGACGAATGTGGTTATAGCGTCTGCGGCTCGAACGGCCGTTGGGTCGTTTAGCGGGTCTTTTGCGGGGACACCTGCGCATGATCTGGGTGCTGCGGTCCTGGAGGCTGTGGTTGAGCGCGCAGGCGTTGAGAAAGGCGAGGTGTCCGAGACCATCATGGGTCAGGTGCTGACTGCTGCGCAAGGCCAAAACCCGGCGCGGCAGGCCCATGTGAATGCCGGTCTGCCGGTGGAAAGTGCCGCCTGGAGCATCAACCAGGTCTGTGGCTCGGGACTGAGGGCCGTGGCGCTTGGCGCGCAGCACATTCAGCTAGGCGATGCCCAGATTGTCGCGGCGGGCGGTCAGGAAAACATGTCTCTCAGTACCCATGCAGCGCATCTGCGCGCAGGGCACAAGATGGGTGATGTCAAATACATCGACACGATGATCCGCGACGGGCTGTGGGATGCGTTCAACGGCTACCACATGGGCCAGACGGCCGAGAACGTGGCAGATCAGTGGCAGATCACCCGCGAGATGCAGGATGAGTTTGCCGTGGCCAGCCAGAACAAGGCGGAAGCCGCGCAGAACGCCGGTAAGTTCGCCGATGAGATCACGCCCTTTACCGTGAAGACGCGCAAGGGTGACATCGTGGTCGACGCCGATGAGTATATCCGCCACGGCGCGACGATGGACGCGATGGCCAAGCTGCGGCCTGCATTTACCAAAGACGGCTCTGTCACAGCGGCCAATGCCTCGGGCATCAACGACGGTGCGGCGGCGACGCTATTGATGAGTGCCGAGGAAGCAGAAAAGCGCGGGATCGAGCCGCTGGCGCGGATCGCATCCTACGCCACCGCCGGACTGGACCCCTCGATCATGGGCGTGGGCCCGATCCACGCAAGCCGCAAGGCGCTGGAGAAGGCGGGCTGGTCCGTCGGTGATCTGGATCTCGTGGAGGCCAATGAAGCCTTTGCTGCGCAGGCCTGCGCAGTGAACAAAGACATGGGCTGGGATCCATCCATGGTGAACGTCAATGGCGGCGCGATTGCCATTGGTCACCCGATCGGCGCCTCGGGCTGCCGGGTTCTGAACACGCTTCTTTTTGAGATGAAGCGCCGGGACGCCAAGAGGGGTTTGGCCACGCTGTGCATCGGCGGCGGCATGGGCGTTGCGATGTGCGTCGAACGGTAACGGTCGCCTTAAGGAGCGCGCGACTGAGTGCCGAACAAGACATAATGCGGGGGGCTTTGCCCCCTTACACACCCCCAGGATACTTTGAACCAGAAGACACATCCGGGGTTTGAACGACATTTTAAGGAGAAGACAGATGGGACGTGTAGCATTGGTAACCGGTGGCAGCCGGGGGATTGGAGAAGCGATCTCGAAAGACCTCAAGGACAAAGGCTACACCGTGGCCGCGACCTATGCGGGCAATGACGAGGCGGCGGCTAAGTTCACCGACGCCACCGGCATCCAGACCTACAAGTGGAATGTGGGCGATTACGAAAGCTCGGCGGCGGGCATTGCCAAGGTCGAGGCCGATCTGGGCCCGATCGAGGTGGTCGTGGCCAATGCGGGCATCACCCGCGACGCGCCGTTCCACAAAATGACACCGGAGCAGTGGCATCAGGTGATCGACACCAACCTTACGGGCGTCTTCAACACGGTGCACCCTGTCTGGCCTGGCATGCGCGAACGCAAGTTCGGCCGCGTGATCGTGATCTCGTCGATCAACGGGCAGAAGGGCCAGTTCGCGCAGGTCAACTATGCGGCCACGAAAGCGGGTGACTTGGGCATCGTCAAAAGCCTCGCACAGGAAGGCGCGCGCGCCGGCATCACCGCCAACGCGGTCTGCCCGGGCTATATCGGCACCGAAATGGTCCGCGCGGTCCCCGAGGAGGTTCTGAACACCAAGATCATCCCGCAGATCCCTGCTGGCCGCCTCGGCGAGCCCGAAGAGATCGCCCGCTGCGTCAGCTTCCTCGCCTCCGACGACGCTGGCTTCATCAACGGATCAACGATCTCCGCTAACGGCGCGCAGTTCTTCGTGTAAAAGCAGCAACAGAATCAAAAAAGGCCGCGATCACTGCGGCCTTTTTCTTTCTTGGGCGAAGGCTCGGGAAAAGACCTTATTGCCCATGACATCTCAGTGACTTGCAACGATCAATGAGAGTTAGCTTTCCCAGTGAACCGGCGGAAGAAGGACTTCATCGCTTCGGCTCGGGCTTCGTGGGCTGCGCGGTAGGCGTCACGGGTGCGGGCGTTGGTTGGGATCTCAATCATGGCATTTCCTTTCCATCGAGAATTTCTTACCTGATCCCAATATGGACTCCTGTGGTTTTGTCTACAAACGAGACTTTCTTCTCATTCACTTAAATGATACTTAACTGAAAATGCCAGATCGACTGCCACCTCTCACCGCCCTGCGTGCCTTTGATGCGGCCGCCAGACACATGTCTTTTCAGAGGGCCGCCGCGGAACTCAATGTCACACCGGCCGCGCTGTCGTTTCAGATTAAATCTCTTGAAGAGCATTTGGGCGCACCGCTTTTCCACCGGCTCAACCGCGCTGTGGAACTGACCGAAGCCGGTCGCGCGCTTGCCCCAGGTGCGCGGGATGGGTTTGAAGCATTAGGTGCAGCATGGCGCGCGGCCTCGCGGACCAACGACCAATCTTCGCTCACAGTGACGGCGGGCCCGGCCTTTACGGCAACATGGCTTGCGCCGCGCCTCTTTACCTTTGCGCAGGCGCATCCCGAGATTGAACTCCGGCTCAGTGCCACGCTTGGCATTGTCGATCTGACACGCTCGGAAGTGGATGTCGCGATCCGATTTGGATACGGCCCAGACCCCAAAGAGCTCTATTCAGAGCGCTTTCTCGAAGATTGGGTCACGCCAATGATGTCACCTGAGATGGCAGAGGCATATCCAGGCATGGAGGGGCTACAGACCATCCCGCGCATTCATGCGGAGGATATCACCTTTCTAGATCCGCCAGCGGATTGGCCCGCATGGTTCCGCGCCGTGGGGCTGCCAAAACGGGATTGGACGGGTCAGAAATTCTCGCAAGCTGACCATGCGATTGACGCGGCCTTGGCGGGGGCCGGAGCTGTGATGGCACGGATCAGTTTTGCAGGGCGTTTTTTGCGCGATGGGCGATTGGTCGCACCGTTTCGGCCGGCGCTGAAAACTGTAGCGCATTATCGGTTTGTCTGTGTCAAAGGCTCCGAAACCCTGCCAAACATCAGGGCATTCCGAGAGTGGCTTGTGGATCAAGTCGCGATCACCGCAAGCCATGATCAAGATCATGACCTGATGGATCCTCGCGATGGGTAAAGCAATTTTAAGGTGTTTCAAAAGATGAGGAGCGGAAAAACCGCCCCTCTCGGGCTGCGAAAAGCCGCCCGTGTCTCACTCTGACGAACCAGAGCGTCGTTTATTCAGGCATCCAGCGAAAGGCGCGTTATTTCTTCTTTGACGCGGAGTTTCTGTTTCTTGAGTTCGGCGATTTCGAAGTCTGTCGATCCAAGCGCCCGTTGCGCTTCTTCGACCTTGTTCGAGAGGGTTTGATGTTTTCTTTGCAATTCCTCTAGGTGTGAACCCAAGCTCATTGGCAATCTCCTCTTTTGCTGACCACTCCATATGTAGCGCCCCTATTGCAGCACAGTTTGCGCTTTGAGTCACGCTGCATGCGCAGCATAGACGATCGCAAGTGATGCGAGTTTTCGTCGATTGCTTATCAAAAGTGCAGTGCAACGCCGTCTCGCAAGACGGAAACCGTTGCCTCTGTATAGCTTTCGCGATCGCCCTGATGGCGCGATCCGGCATGCAAAACCCACGGCGGGCACATGCGAAAATCAGCCCGCCCGCCTTTGCGGGCCCGCAACAGGATCAAGCGCGCAGGCCTGTTTTCCCGCGGCGCCAGAGGCAAAAGTTCAAGACTGCCCAGGTGCCTTCCCACAAGGTCCAAGAGATCCGGCAATCGTTCTGCACGATGGATGAAGCTCACGGTTCCGCCGGGGGCGGAGCGTTTTGCCGCCGCATGCACCCAAACGGACAAGGCCGTATTTTCACCCAAGGCGCGTTCCTTGTCTGCAGCAGGGGCGCGCGTGCTGGTCGCGCGATCAAAGTAAGGAGGATTTGCGATCACATGGTCAAACTGCTGCGCTTTGAGCGCATCGGGCATCTGGGCCACGTCGCCCGTGACCACGTCGAACGGCAGGCCATTCAATGCGCCGTTGCGGCGGGCCAAATCCGCGTAAGGCTCTTGCACCTCCAGCCCCACCAGAGAGACACCCGGCACCCTGCGGCCGATACAGAGTGCCGCAGTTCCGACGCCGCAGCCCAAATCCAGAATGCTTTGCCCTTTGCGCGCCGTCACACTGGCAGCCAGCAGAACCGGATCAATGCCCGCTCGGTACCCTGCACGTGGCTGCAAAAGCTGCAACCTCCCACCGAGAAAGTTGTCCTTCGTCAGGTCGGCATCGTGAGGGGGATCAAGGGTTGTCATCCACTTCGATCCCGTTGTCCGTCAGGGTCTCCACAGCGTCCTGGTAGTCTTCGTCTGCGACCATGATTCTACGGGGGAATATCCCGATCCCGCCTTCCAGGACGCTCATGTTTACGTCCAATTCGAAGCAGTCTATACCCTCGCCGTCTAGCAGGGCCTTAGCGAAGGCGATTGACGCTATGTCGGTTGTTCGCAAAAGCTGTTTCATGGCCTAAGTGGTAGGAAGAAAGCGGGCGGTTGTCGAGCCGTGTAAGCGAGGCAGAATGGTGTTGGACCAGGTAGCAACAAAACCTCACGAGGATCTGGCGCGTCGCCTGGGCGATCGGCTTGACAAGGTGAATGTGTTGATCCGCGAACGCATGGCCTCTGAGCATGCCCCGCGCATCCCGGAGGTCACGGCCCATCTGGTTGAGGCCGGCGGCAAGCGGTTGCGTCCGATGCTGACCCTCGCGTCGGCAGATCTCTGCGGCTATGACGGGCGATATGACGTGTACTTGGCGGCGACGGTGGAGTTTATCCATACGGCGACATTGCTGCATGACGACGTTGTGGATGAGAGCCAACAAAGACGTGGTCGGCCGACGGCCAATTTGCTTTGGGACAACAAATCAAGCGTGCTTGTGGGGGATTACCTGTTTGCGCGCGCGTTTCAGTTGATGGTTGAAACAGGCTCACTGCGCGTATTGGACATTCTGTCAAACGCGGCCGCGACAATCGCAGAGGGCGAAGTTCTGCAACTGAGTGCTGCGCGCAATCTGGCCACGGATGAGGCCGTCTATCTGCAGGTCGTGCGCGGCAAAACGGCGGCTCTTTTTTCCGCGGCAACAGAAGTGGGCGGCGTGATCGCCGAGCAGCCCGAAGAGTTGGTGCGTGCCTTGTTTGACTACGGAGATGCCCTCGGAATTGCCTTCCAGATCGCCGATGATTTGCTGGATTATCAAGGCGATGCGTCATCTACCGGCAAGAACGTGGGCGATGATTTCCGCGAAAGGAAACTCACCTTGCCCGTGATCAAAGCAGTGGCCGGTGCCAGTGCGGAGGAACGCGCCTTTTGGCAGCGGACGATTGAAAAAGGCGACCAGCAGGATGGCGATCTAGAACAAGCTCTGGAGATCTTGAACCGTCATGACGCGCTCGAGCGGACCCGCCAGGATGCTCTTGTCTGGACCGAAAAGTCAAAGACGGCAATGATGAAGTTGCCGGAACACGATGTGCGGCGCATGCTTCTTGATCTGGCAGATTACGTCGTGGCGCGTTTGGCCTGAACCCTCAGATCGAGGCCGAAGTCTTTCAAAGATTTCTGTCCGAATTTTTTTGAAAAAATTCGACGTCGCACTGTGTTGCCGCTCAGTGATACTGAGGCGCATTCAATTGTGTGGCAGCAACCCACCAGGAGGGGTGGCTCTCGCGCAAACGCCCGGCGGCTGACCTTGCTGTTTCCTGATCGTTGTAGATGCCAAAACATGTGCCACCAGAGCCAGACATTCGTGTCAGCAAACACCCAGGGGTTCTTTCAAGCGTGTCAAATACCTGTCTGATCACCGGTTCTTTTTCGATCGCTGGTTCCTGCAGATCATTGCGCATGTCTTTGAGCCACTTGGCAAACTCAGATGGTGTCTCAAAGGACGGCACCCGATCCGGCATTGGGCGGTTCACCTTGTGCTTCAGGCGTTTATACACCTCTGTGGTCAGCACCGGCAGGCGTGGATTGACCAGAACGGCATTCAGTGACGGCAAACCATGGATCGGCGTAACAATATCCCCGATGCCCGTCACCCGAGCCGATTCAGACTGCAAACAGAGCGGCACATCCGCACCCAGCTCAATCCCGTCGCCGGGCACAGGCTTGCCCGAAAATCCGGACAAAATGCGTAAGGTGGCGGCCGCGTCGCCAGGCCCACCGCCCAGACCGGCGGCATGGGGAATATTTTTTTCCAGGACAAAATCCGCTTTCATGCGCATCAATCGAGCAGCGCGTATGACAGTATTATTGTGATCGTCCGGAACGCCGTCCAACATGGCCCCCTCAAGGCTCAACTTGAACGACCCCGGCATCGTGATCGTCATCCGGTCCCCGATATCGGCGAACATGGCCAGCGAATCTATTGTGTGGTACCCATCATCGCGTTGACCAGTGACGTGCAGGGTTAAGGTGACCTTGGCCGGGACAAACGTCTCAACCACCGTCATCCACGACCTCCAATGACTCAGCGTTCTCGTCTTCCAAAACCACGTAAAGCCCGACATCGAGCTTGCGGCGGATCCGATCTGGATCAATATCGGGCGAGGGGTTTTCTTCGTCGACCAGAGACAGCGCGCGGCGCCATTGGAACTCCGCTTCGTTGTAGCGCCCCACCAACCAAAGTACGTCTCCCAGGTGATCATTCACCACCGGGTCAATCGGCATAAGCTCAGCGGCGCGTTCCATATGCACAACCGCTTCTTCATAGCGACCAAGGCGATACAGCACCCAGCCGAGACTATCCACGATGTAGCCACTGTTCGGCTCCGCCGCGACAGCTCGCTCAATCAAATCCAGCGCCTCATCCAGTTTGATCCGCTTTTCGACCAAGGAGTAGCCCAGATAGTTCATCACTTGGGGATGCCCCGGGTTCAGTTCCAGCGCCTTCCGAAAGCCTGCTTCTGCATCGGGCCACTCGCCCAAACGCTCCAGGCTGATGGCGCGGGCGTAATGCACAAACCACTGCTCTTGTCCCAGATCAGAATAGATCCCAATCGCGCGATCATAGGCCTCGACGGCATCGTCAAACCGTTCCAACTGTCGCGACATATCCCCAACAGACACATGCACAAGTGGCAACTCAGGATGCGTGCGCGCCAGCTGCTCCAAAACCTCGACTGCTGCGTCAAGTTTTTCAGCTCGGCGCAAGCTTTCGGCACGCCCCATTTCCGCGGCCGCATAGGATGGATGATCCTGCGGCACCGACTTGTAAACAGCCGTGGCCAATTCGTAGCGCTCGAGCGATTCCAAAAGCTCGGCAGTCATCATCACAGCATCGATATGCGACGGGCTCAGATGCTCCGCCACCCGAGAATAAAGCAGAACGTAATCAGCAGAGGTTTCCGACAATAAGGCGCGGCCCAGGGTGTAGAACACCTCGGCAATACCTTCCTCTGGGGAGCTGATCATGCTGAACGGCGCGATATCACCCGCGACCAGCACGTCCCTCAATATTTTGATTTCAGGGTCCATGGCCCCGCCAAAGGCATCGTCCAACAGGGCAACCGCTTCTTCGTTGCGCTCCAATTGGCTGAGCGCTTCGGCATGCGCAATCGTGCCGCGGCGCGTGCGCTGTACTGGGCCATCGCTCTCACCCGAGAAGATGTTCACAGCGGCTTCAAAATCACCCACCGAGGCCAGAGCCAGCGCTTTGTGGTAGATGGCAAAGCTTCTCAGGCCGGGCGACTCAGCCACGGTGTCAAACTCTGCCAAGGCGGTGCGCACATCCCCGTTGCTCAGATGTGCCCAGGCCAGGACCAACCCATCTGCAAGGTCCCCGATGCCGCGGTCATCTTGCATGCGGGTAATGACGTCTTCGATCCGGCCATTTTCGACGTCGTCAGCCACCAAGGCCATATGCGCGATATGGCTCAAGAGCCCGTCAGCTTCGATCTTGCGCGACACAGGGATCGCCAGGTCAACCCGCCCGAGCGATATCTGAGCGATCACTGCACTTTCCATAATGGCGGGGTTCGACGGATCTTCCGTCAGGGCACGCGTGAAATACTCTGCTGCCGCCTTGTAGTCATTGTCAAACGTGGCCTGTCGTGCCGCGAGATAAGCGCCAATCGACTCCTCCGCCATAGCAGGGGGAGGCGCAGCATGTGCCAGTCCAAGCACAATCGCGATTATAGAAAGAGAGTTGCGGGTCAAGAAGAGTAGCCTCTGGTTGATAAAGCACAGCGCATAACCTAGTCCTGCGCCTCTCCTAAAGCAATGCAACGCCCCCTGAGGAGCGCGCTACGTCATCACTTTGTTGCCAGTTCAGGCAGATTGGTCTCACTTGACGTCCCTCGCGCAGACCGCCGACGGACGCAAGCTAACTTCTAGGATCCAGGCATTCAAAGCCCCGCGAGAACGCTGATCGTCAAAAGACTGCCCGCGCCCAACACGCAAAGAGCGACCCAAACCCATGGTCTATAGAGCCAAAATATTCTGATCTCATAGTCGGGGTACTGATACACCCAGCCGCCTTCAACAGCAGCACTTTCAAGATCGTCCAGCGTGATCGGCTGGAAGGGGATGACGGTCCCGTCCTTGGAGATCGGGAGCACGCGTCTGTGCTTGGGCGGCGGCTCGTCTGCCTTGAAGTGATACTCCCACTGCAAAGTGGACATGTCAGCGCGGAACTTTTCGGCAAACGCCTCCAGAAACTCTGTGGCGTCGTCCCCTTCCAAGTGGCACGCACCCCGTACGTCGCATGCATCAATGAGGTCTGTCGCCTGGCCACTCATCAGAGCCGCCAGGTCCAAAATCTCTTCCCTCACCGACATGGGTTTACATGTTGGGGTAGTTTGGCCCGTCTCCGCCCTGAGGTGTCACCCAGGTGATGTTCTGGCTTGGGTCTTTGATGTCACAGGTTTTGCAGTGCACACAGTTTTGGAAGTTCACCACAAATTGCGGGCCCTCTTCCTTTTCCACCACTTCATAGACACCGGCCGGACAATACCGTTGCGCCGGCTCAGCATATTTCCGCAAGTTGTCCATGATGGGCGTCATGGGATTGGTCAGCTGCAAATGGGCGGGCTGACTTTCCTCATGGTTGGTCATGGAAAAGCTGACATTGGTCAGGCGGTCAAAGCTGAGCTTGCCATCAGGCTTGGGATACTCGATCGGCTCATGAAAGCTGACAGACTCTGTCGCTTCGGCATCCGTCTTGCCGTGCTTGAGCGTTCCAAGAAGGGAAAAGCCGAAGGTGTTGGTCCACATGTCCATCGCACCGAGGCCGAGGCTCGCCAACATGCCGTACTTTGACCATAGCGGTTTGACATTGCGCACTTTCTTGAGATCCTGGCCGATCTCACCGTTGCGCACTTCGCTTTCGTAATCGGTCAGCTCATCGGCGGCGCGCCCGCCCTCAATCGCTTCATGCGCTGCCTCTGCTGCGGCCTTGCCGGATAGCATCGCATTGTGGTTGCCCTTGATGCGCGGCACGTTGACCATACCCACAGAGCAGCCCAGCAAGGCCACGCCCGGCGCGACCATCTTCGGCATGGATTGGTAGCCACCCTCAGAAATGGCCCGCGCGCCATAAGCAATGCGCTTACCACCCTTCAGCAATTCCGCCACCATCGGGTGATGCTTGAACTGCTGGAATTCCATGTAAGGGAACAAATGCGGGTTCTTGTAGTTGAGATGCACAACGAAGCCCACATAGACCTGATTGTTGTCTAGATGGTAGATGAATGATCCGCCACCGGCGTTGCTACCCAAAGGCCAGCCCATGGTGTGGGTCACGGTACCTTCTTTGTGCTTTGCGGGATCAATCTCCCAGATCTCTTTCATGCCGACGCCGAATTTCTGTGGCTCTTTGCCAGCGGCGAGATCGTATTTGGCGATCACTTCCTTCGAGAGGCTGCCACGCACGCCCTCAGAGAGGAACACATACTTGCCGTGCAGCTCCATGCCCGGCTCATAGGCGGGTCCGGGCGTGCCATCGGGGTTTTTGCCAAACTCACCGGCGACAACACCCTTCACTTCGCCGTTCTCGCCATAGACCAGCTCTGAACATGCCATGCCCGGGAAAATCTCAACACCCATTTCTTCGGCTTGTTCGGCCATCCAGCGGCACACATTGCCCATTGAGACAATGTAATTGCCATGGTTGTTCATCAGCGGCGGCATCGGCCAATTCGGCAAACGGATCTGACCTGCCGGCCCAAGCATGTAGAAATTATCCTCATGCACCTCAGTGTTCAGAGGTGCGCCTTTTTCTTTCCAATCCGGAATAAGCTTATTGAGGCCAATCGGATCAAGCACGGCACCAGACAGGATATGCGCGCCAACTTCAGAGCCCTTTTCAAGCACAACGACCTCACGAGACGGATCGAGCTGCTTCAAGCGAATAGCGGCCGAGAGACCAGCAGGACCTGCGCCCACGATCACCACGTCGTATTCCATCGCTTCGCGTTCAATCTCTGACATCGCGCTTGCTCCTTCTTTTGGCGGCCCAGCGTTAAAGCGTGGTAGCTCAAGGATTTCCAACTGTTATTTGTTATGGGTGCGCTGGAAAAATCTTCAATCGAAACCCGGCGTAATTCGGGTTGAAAACGCCAAATGCGGCGCATTTAAGACCATTTGACGCTGCGGTACCGCTTCGCCACTTGCAAAGCGATCGTGCATCAGGTCAATCTGATACGGCGTGAACCACTTCCTGGAACTGCCGCAAACACGGCGGAACGAAGACCCAAAAAGGCATCCAGATGGAAAAAATACCAATGACCCACGGTGGGTATGCGGCGCTTGAGACAGAGCTGAAGCATCTGAAATCTGAAGAGCGGCCAGCGATCATCAAGGCCATTGCGGAGGCTCGTGAGCATGGCGATCTGAGCGAAAATGCGGAGTATCATTCCGCTAAAGAAAAGCAGTCTTTCATCGAAGGCCGGATCAAAGAGCTGGAAGGCGCAATCAGCCTCGCGGATGTGATTGATCCCTCTAAGCTTTCTGGCGCGATCAAATTCGGCGCGACTGTCACCTTGGTCGACGAAGACACGGACGAAGAGAAGACCTGGCAAATCGTTGGAGAGTATGAGGCAAACATCGAGAAGGGTCTTCTGAACATAAAATCGCCTATTGCGCGGGCTTTGATCGGCAAAGAAGAGGGTGACAGCGTCGAAGTGCGCACTCCCGGTGGCGAAAAGGCCTACGAGGTCCTAAAAATCGCCTACACCTGAGCAGGGCAGACATGGCAGAAAAACCGACAGGCCCCAAAACATCATTGGGGATTTTTGACAAGTCGTACAAAGAACGCGTAACGCGCATCGAGATTGTGGCCGTTGTACTGTCCGTGATCTGGTTGGCCTTGTGCTCCATTTTCTTTTTGTCTCTCGGCCCTGCGGACCGCAGCGATGGCAGCACTATCAGCTTTATGCTGGTCATGCTGACGATCTTCCTGCCAGTAGCCATGATCTGGGTGGCGGCAACGGCGGCGCGCGCGTCGAAGGTGATGCGCGAAGAAAGCCAGCGGCTGCAAGTGGCCGTGGATGCCATGCGTCACGCCTATGTCGCCGAAAGCCAAAACCGTCACGCCGTCGCGGAACCTTCTGTCGCCAAAAAGCTCGAAGAGATCGCCTCGGCGCAGCGCAAGACAGAGTTGGCGTTGGTTGCTTTGTCCAAGCCTGCGGTGGCAGAGCCAGCGTCAAAACCATTGGTGCTAGAGCCCGAGCCCGATGATCAGGCCGCACTGCCTCTGGGCACGCCTGCAGAAGACATGACACCGCCACTCGGCGCGGTCGATTTCATCCGCGCGCTCAATTTCCCAGATACAGCACAGGACAGAGACGGTTTCGCTGCTCTGCGGCGCGCGCTCAAGGACCGCAAAGCGGCGCAGTTGATCCAAGCCGCGCAGGATGTGCTGACGCTGATGTCGCATGACGGCATTTACATGGACGACTTGCGCCCCGATCTGGCGCGCCCTGAGATTTGGCGGCGGTTCGCAGAAGGAGAGCGCGGCCGCTCTGTCGGCATGCTCGGCGGTATCCGAGATCGCTCGTCGCTGGCTTTGACGTCAGCACGCATGAAGAATGATCCCATTTTCCGCGACGCCGCACATCATTTCCTGCGCCTCTTTGACAAGATGATCTCGGATTTCGCGGACCGCGCCACCGACGGACAATTGACCGAACTGTCAAACACCCGCACGTCCCGGGCGTTCATGATTTTGGGCCGCATAACGGGCACGTTTGATTGAGGTTGCAACCCTTTCGGACGTACTCGATCCAAGGCGCGCCAAAGACGCCTTAGACCTTTTGCAGAGCGAGCCAGATCAGAAATCCGATATAGGCGAAAACGGTGACGTTCAGAACCGTATCCAAGAGTGTGCCAGTCATCTATCGACCTCCTTTGACAACGATTTCAGCAGGCAAACGACGAGAATGGGCACGATAAAGACAAACGCGATTGCCGAAAGCGCGATGATGGAACGCACAAGACCAACATCGCCGACAAAGATCATAGCCAGACCAAGAGCACCCAGAACGGCCCCCCAAATCGTCCCAACGGGCGGCGATGGATTTTCGTCGCCGCCCGTTCCAATCATCGCCAAGGTAAACCCCGCACTCACAACGCTTGTCACCACAAACAGGAAGGCCGCGGCAATCGTCGCGATCTGCGTGACGTAGGACAGCGGGAACTCTTTGAGCAATGCGAATGTGGTTGCATCCAGGCTTTCGTTGTTGACGGCCAGCAGATCGCCACTGCCGTCCAGAACATTGTAAACGCCAATCCCACCAATGACGCCAAACCAGAACATCGAAAACAGCGTTGGTGCGACGATCACCCCGATGAGAAACTCTCGGATAGTGCGCCCACGCGAGATCCGCGCAATGAAGATCCCCACAAACGGGGACCAGGCAAGCCACCAGATCATGTAGTTGAGCGTCCAATCCTGAAACCAGGTGGAGATCGTATCATTGAAGAACTCAGTGGTTGAAAATCCGGCGGGCAAGACGGCAAAGGTATAACGCCCAATGCCCGATACGATTGTGTTCATCGCAAATGACGTGGGGCCCGCAAGCAACAAATAGACCAGCAATCCAATGGCGATGCCCATTGCCATATTGGACAGCTTCGACATGCCTTCCCCCAAATCGCGCCGCAGCGGGATAAGAAACGAAACGCACATCACGACAAAAATGGCAGCTGTCAGTTGGGCTGACGGGTCCAGCCCCAGAACACCGGCCAAGCCGGTTTGGATCTGAAAGACGCCCATGGCGAGGGATCCCGCCAGACCCACGGCGATGGCGACAACGGATAAGAAATCAAAGATCCAGGCCAAGGCGCGGGTCCACGCCTTGCTGCCATAGACATCGAGAAGCGGAGCGCTGAGCAGCAAAGACTGTTCGCGACGAAACGCGAAATACGCGATGATGAGAGCGACCACGCCGTAAATGGCCCAGGCATGGAACCCCCAGTTCAGGTAGGTCACGAAGATCGCAAGGCTGGCCGCGTCCGACTCCGGCAGGAACTCCCGAATGACCGAGAAATGCGTGAGCGGTTCAGACGCGCCATAAAACAGCAAACCCACGCCCATACCGGCTGCAAAGAGCATCGCGATCCACGCCGGGGTCGAAAACTCAGGCTCTGAGCCTTCAGGGCCGAGCCTTATCGTGCCGTACTTGGAAAACGCGAGATATATGGCCAGCAACAAAAGTGCGCTGGCCTCCAACATGATAAACCAACCTCGGCTTTCAAATTGGATGGCGACGATAGAGGAGTACATTTCGCCAAGCCCCTGCGGATCGACAATGCCCCAGACGGCAATTGCGACGCTAACCAAAAGGGCCGAAATCAATAGCGCGTTGATTTTCACCTCTCAGGATCCTCGAGATTGCCGTGCTTTCACTGTAGTGGCAAAATATCTGCATCCAAAGCGGCAAAACGAGTGCGCTGTGTCTCTCGCCGTTGAGCGCCAGTTCGGGATCCAAGACGGTTACTCTTAAGCCCGATTTCTCTGACGTCCACCCAGAATTCCTGATTGCTGTCAAAGAGATATGCAAAGGGCGTCTTCTGAATGTTGCTTATACAAAATCTTGCAGGCATCATGGCGATTAAGATCGGGAGGTCACCCATGCGCAAGTTTCTCGTCGTTCTCGACGACAGCCGCGAATGCCTGAATGCGATGCGTTTTGCCGCGATGCGGGCCAAGAACACCAATGCCGGGGTTGAGGTTCTTGCCGTCATTCCCCCTGAGGACTTCAATCATTGGGTCGGCGTCGGCGACATAATGCGCGAAGAGGCCCGCGAACGCATTCAGGTGCATTTCGATGTCTACGCCAAATGGATGCGCGACCGGCAAGGCATTGACCCAGAGCTTGTCATCCGCGAGGGCGAACCGTTCAAGGAGATCATGGCGCAGGTGCAAGACGACCCCGAGGTGGGCGTTTTGGTCCTTGGCGCCAGCACCGAAAAGAAAGGCCCCGGGCCGCTTGTGACCCAGATTTCCAAGAACTCCAGCGGGCTCAACATTCCGATCACGATTGTTCCGGGTGAGCTGTCAAAAGAGCGTCTGGAGGCGATTACGTGAACCAAAGACCTCGATTTTCCTTGATTTATCCCCGGCGCGTGTCAAGTCTGGCGCGATGAGCTTTCAAGGCCCCACGTCTTTTCCGAGCGCGCACACCGCGCAAGTGACGTTCCACAGAACTGAGCTGTCAGTCATTCTATCCCTCTATGGTCGCATGGTGTCCGCCGGTGAATGGCGCGATTACGGCATTTCGCATCTGCGCGATGTGGCGGTTTTTTCGGTGTTTCGCCGCACAGCTGAAAACCCGCTTTATCGGATCGAGAAACGCCCCAAACTTCGTGGGCGACAAGGCCAATATGCCGTCATTGGCATCGAAGGACAGGTCTTAAAGCGCGGACATGACCTAAAAACGGTGCTGCGCGTTCTGGAACGCAAGCTCATCCGCGCTGTGGAGTGACGCAGCGTTGCAAGGGTTTGACAGAGACCCGGCATCCAATTTAGAATGATTCCAAGACTTGAAAGACGCGCAGTCACCGCGCATATACGTGGCAGTCAACCGAAAGCGCCTTACCGATGTTTATTCAAACGGAATCGACCCCAAATCCCGCGACGCTCAAATTTCTTCCGGGCCTGACTGTTCTTGACGCAGGCACTGCCGACTTTCCATCGGCAGAAGCTGCGGAAAAGTCGCCTCTGGCGGAACGTGTTTTCAAGATCGACGGCGTTACGGGCGTGTTCTTCGGCATGGATTTTGTGACGGTCACAAAGTCTGATGCGATCGAATGGGACCATATCAAACCGTCCATCCTTGGCGCGATCATGGAGCATTTTCAATCTGGTCAGCCTGTCCTTCTTGAAGAAGATACCAGCGGCGGGCACGCTGATCACGATGGGGAAGACGCCGTTGTTGTCGGTCAGATCAAAGAGTTGCTCGACACCCGCGTTAGGCCCGCCGTGGCCCAAGACGGTGGCGACATTACATTCCACGGCTTTGACCGCGGGGTTGTCTATCTGCACATGCAGGGCGCCTGCGCTGGATGCCCGTCCTCCACGATCACCCTGAAGATGGGCATCGAAAACCTGCTGCGCCACTACATCCCCGAAGTGACAGAGGTCCGCCCGGTTGGGGTCTGACCAGCTTACACTTGGATTTGACACGTCGGCCGCGCACTGTGCGGCCGCTTTGCTGTCCGGGGATGAGGTTTTGGTCGCGCGATCCGAAGACATGGCTCGCGGACAGGCCGAACGCCTCATGCCGATGATCGAGGAAATGCTCACGCGCATGGGATTTGGCTGGTCTGATGTGACGTGCATTGGTGTCGGTGTCGGGCCCGGAAATTTCTCCGGCATCCGCATTTCTGTCTCTGCAGCGCGTGGCCTAGCGCTCTCTTTGGGCATACCTGCAATCGGCGTTTCAACTTTTGAGGCCACCAAGCGTACCGCTCCAGAGGGGAGCATCCCAGCCGTCCCAGCGCCGCAAAACCAGATGTACATTGCCCCCGAAGGAGAAAGCCCACGCTTGGTCCCACACGCTGAGGACGGGCACACTGCTTGGCCGCCAAAGCCGGAAACCCTTGCCACCAACATCGCCCTCATTGCTACAGAGGCCACTGCCGCGTTCACCCGCCCGGCCCCGCTCTACATCCGCTCGGCGGATGCCGCACCACCGAGGGACGCCCCGCCGGTGATCCTTGATGACGACAGCTGAAAAGCTCGCGACCCGCCACGCGGCCGCATTCAAAGCCGACTTGCGCCCCTGGTCTGCGGAGGAATTTGAGACGCTGCTGTCCAGCTCGCACGTCCACCTTCTAGAGGTAGAAAACGCCTTTGCTCTTCTCAGCATCATCGTTGATGAGGCAGAAATCCTCACGCTTGCCACGGATCCTGCACATCGCCGTCAGGGCTTTGCCCGCGCGCTTTTGGACACCTTGGCGCAAGAGGCACGGACCCACGGCGCCAAGACCATCTTTCTCGACGTTGCCGAGACAAACACAGCCGCCCGTGCGCTCTATGCCGGGGCGGGCTTTAAAGAAAAGGGCCGACGCACGGCGTACTACCAGACACCAGACGGACGGGTTGACGCGCTCCTCCTTGTAAAATCGCTTTGAGATCGAGACTCTGACAGAACAGAGCTCGCCTTGCCTGAGCACGCGACACAGGCACAACCAGAAATCCGCCGATTTACGCCAAGAAACGCGCCCACGCGTATTGACCCGCTCCCGCCCCTGCGCCCTAATACCCGGCAATAGTTTTTACCCCTGGGAGACACACATGACGCTGCACAAAACCCTGATGACGGCCACGGCGGCCCTCGCCCTTTCCGCTGCTTCTGCGCTGGCTGACCCGGCGCTGATTTTCGACCTCGGCGGCAAGTTCGACAAATCCTTCAACGAAAGCGCCCATAATGGCGCGCAACGATGGGCCGAAGAGACCGGCGGCAGCTACAACGAAGTGGAGCTGCAGTCTGAGGCTCAGCGTGAACAGGCTCTGCGCCGCTTCGCCGAATCCGGCGCAAACCCTGTGATCACCATGGGCTTTGCCATGGCCGATGCGCTCGGCACGGTGGCACCCGACTATCCCGACACGAAATTCGTCGCGGTTGATGTGACATGGCTTGAGGCCCCGAATATTCGCCAGATCGGGTTTGCCGAGCACGAGGGCTCTTACCTTGTCGGTATGCTCGCCGCGATGGCCTCTGAGACCGGCACCGTCGGCTTTGTCGGCGGCATGGACATTCCTCTGATCCGGCACTTCGGGTGTGGCTATGCCCAAGGCGCAAAGGCTGTGAACCCCGACATCAGCATCGTTGCCAACATGACCGGCACCACACCCACCGCGTGGAACGACCCCGTCAAAGGCAGCGAGATCACCAAAGCACAGATAAGCCAGGGCGCTGACGTGGTCTACGCCGCCGCGGGCGGTACCGGCGTGGGCGTGCTTCAAACCGCAGCGGATGAAGACATCCTCTCCATCGGCGTGGACAGCAACCAAAACTACCTGCATCCGGGCCAGGTCCTTACATCCATGCTCAAACGCGTTGATGTCGCGGTTTACGAGGCCATGAAAGCGGGCGAGAACGTGGAAACCGGCGTCTTCACCATGGGCCTTTCGGATGAGGGCGTGGGCTATGCGCTGGATGACAATAATGCACCGCTCATCACGGCCGAGATGCAAGCCATGGTGGATGAAGCCCGCCAGAAGATCATCGACGGCGATCTTGAGGTGACAGCCTACTACACCAACGACAGCTGCCCGGCTCTCGATTTCTAAAACCAGGCTTAAGACAGCTCAAATCTGGGAGACCTCCGCGATGCGCGGTCTTCCAGACATCGTCGGAGGCTCAGATGAGCGACAAAATAAATCGGCTGTTTCTGGCTTGGGGCAACCCGGACGCGGACAGTCGCGCTGATGAGCTCAAAGACACACTCGCCTCTGAATTCTATTACGCCGATCCAAACGCTCCCGAGCCCATAACAGATGCAGATGCCTTTGTGGCCTATGTTGCCATGTTCACCCAATATGCACCGGGCGCCACTGCCCGCGTTGCCAAACTGACTGACTGCAAAGGCCACTACCGCGCCACCGTGATTTTCGAAATGGCCGATGGCAAGCAACAGTTCGGTCAGTATTTTGTGGATCTCAGCGACGACGGACGCGTCGCGCGTATGATTGGGTTTGCCGGTTTGGGAGACCCCGATTGACCGCGTCTGCCATCGAACTCAAGGGCATTTCAAAATCCTTCGGGTCGGTTCAGGCCAATAAAGACATATCGATCCGCGTGGCCCCGGCCACGATCCACGGCATTGTCGGCGAAAACGGGGCGGGCAAGTCCACGTTGATGAGCATCCTCTACGGCTTTTATGCCGCCGACAGCGGAGAGATCTGGATCAACGGCAAGAAGACGTCGATCCCGGACAGCCAGGCGGCCATATCCGCAGGCATCGGCATGGTGTTTCAGCACTTCAAGCTGGTTGAGAATTTCACCGTCTTGGAAAACATTATTCTCGGCGCGGAGGATGGCGGTCTGCTCCGGCCAAGCCTGGTCAAGGCGCGCCGCGTGCTCGGTGATCTGGCGCAAGAATACGAGCTCAACGTCGATCCCGATGCCAAAATCGAAGAAATCGGCGTGGGCATGCAGCAACGCGTTGAGATCCTCAAGGCGCTGTACCGCAAGGCCGACATCCTGATCCTCGATGAGCCCACGGGCGTGCTGACCCCGGCAGAAGCGGATCAGCTCTTTCGCATCCTCGCCCGCCTGCGCGATGAAGGCAAAACCATCATCCTCATCACGCACAAACTGCGGGAAATCATGGAGATCACAGATGAGGTGAGCGTGATGCGGCGTGGCGAGATGGTGGCCACGGTTGCAACGGCCAGCACCAGCCCGGAGAAGCTCGCCGAACTCATGGTGGGCCGGAAGGTTCTTCTGCGCGTCGAAAAAGCGCCAGCCAAACCCGGCGATGACGTGCTGCGCTTGAAAGATCTGTGCGTTACCGACAGCCTGGGTGTTGACCGGCTGCGTGGTGTCACGCTCTCGGTTAAATCAGGGGAGATCCTTGGCATCGCAGGGGTCGCAGGCAACGGGCAGTCCGAATTGCTCGAAGTGTTGGGCGGCGTGCGTCATGGCACCGGATCTTTGAGCGTAAATGGCGCAGATTTGCCTCTCTCCGGCCCGGGGTCCGACGGACGAGACAGACGTCTGGCTGGCGTGGCTCACGTGCCCGAAGACCGCCAACGTGATGGGCTGATCATGGACTACACCGCGTGGGAGAACATGATCTTCGGCTATCACGGAGATCAGGGCACCATTATGAAAAACGCTCAGATCCTGGCCGAAAGCCAATCTAGTATGGATCGCTTTGACGTGCGCCCGCCCAATGCGCGTCTTGCCGCCAAGAACTTCTCCGGGGGCAATCAGCAAAAGATCGTGCTCGCCCGAGAGATTGAGCGCAATCCAGACATCCTTTTGATCGGCCAACCCACAAGAGGCGTCGATATCGGCGCGATTGAGTTTATCCACAAGCAGATCATCGCCCTGCGTGATGCGGGCAAGGCCATCCTGCTGGTCTCTGTTGAACTTGATGAGATCATGGCGCTGTCAGACCGCATCGCCGTGATGTTTGACGGCCAGATCATGGGAGAGCGTAAGCCAACCGAGACAGATGAAACCGAACTCGGCCTGATGATGGCAGGCATTGCGGAAGGGACGCGCAGCCCGGAGGCCGCCCATGGATAAAATGCCTGCCTGGGCCGACGCGATCCTTGTGCCGCTCATCTCGATCCTGCTGGCGGCCATCCTGTCTGCGCTCGTGATCCTTGCCATCGGAGAAGATCCGGTGGCGGCTGTCAAACTCATGGTCACCGGCGCGCTCGGGTCAAGCTACGGCTGGGGCTTTACGCTTTACTATGCCACCAATTTCCTATTCACCGGGCTTGCCTTCGCGATCGCCTCCCATGCCGGTCTGTTCAACATTGGCTCCGAGGGCCAGGCGATGATCGGCGGGCTCGGTGTGGCGATCGTCTGCCTCATGATACCCTGGCCGCATTGGGCATTGGCGCTCCCGGCCGCGATCCTGGGTGCCGCAGCCTTTGGCGCACTTTGGGCCCTGATCCCCGGATGGCTCCAGGCCAAACGCGGAAGCCACATCGTGATCACCACGATCATGTTCAATTTCATCGCGGCCGCCGTGCTGAACTACGTGCTCGTCAACGTCCTCCGCCCGGAAGGATCCATGGATCCAGCCAGCGCCAAGTTCCCAGAAGGCGCGCATTTGCCCACGCTGCACGAAATGCTCCTGCCATTGGGGATCAACTTTTCAAAGGCCGCGCCTGTCAATGTCAGCCTCCTGATCGCGCTGCTCGCCTGCGTGCTGGTTTGGGTGCTCATCTGGCGCACCAAGTTGGGCTACGAGATCCGCGCACTTGGCCATTCTGAAAGCGCTTCGCGCTATGCCGGTATCCCGCCGGTGAAAATCGTGGTCATCGCCATGCTCATCTCTGGCGGATTGGCCGGATGCATGGCGATCAACAATGTGATGGGCGAGGCCGAGCGGTTGGTTCTGAACGCCACCGAGGGCGCGGGCTTCATCGGCATTGCGGTCGCACTCATGGGCCGCAACCATCCGTTGGGCATCTTGCTTGCCGCGATACTCTTTGGTTTCCTCTATCAGGGTGGCGCGGAACTGGCGCTCTGGACGTCTATCCCCCGCGAGCTCATCCTCGTGATCCAGGCGCTAGTGATCCTCTTCACCGGCGCGCTCGACAATATGGTGCGCATGCCGCTGGAACGCCTCTTCCTCGCATTGCGCAAAGGCCGCGCATCATGAGCGATCAGGCCCACCACCTGCCCGGTATCCTCGCCGCCTATTCAATCCTGCTTGTGGGCGCCTCCTCGCCCGGGCCTGCCGTGGCCATGCTCCTTGGCATCTCGACCACCCAAGGCCGCACCCAGAGCCTGATCGCGTCCTTCGGGATTGCCACGGGATCCATGACGATCAACGTGATGACCATGCTCGGCATCGGGCTTCTGCTATCAGAGGCCGCATGGGCCATGACGACGTTGCGCATCATCGGCTCGGCGTATCTGCTATGGCTCGCATGGGGTGCGTTTCGCAAAGCCATCGACCCGCCATCCGTCACCGTGGCGCAGGTAACCCCCAAACCGGCGGCCGTACTGTTCTGGCAAGGCTACTTGCTGCAAGTCACCAATCCCAAGGCCATCGCCTTCTGGCTGGCCATCGCCTCGATCGGGGCGGTGATCGGCGCCGGGCCTGTCGTAGTAACGCTTTTCATCGCAGGCGCGTTCCTGATTTCATTCGCGGCCCATGGCGCCTGGTCCGTCATGCTGTCTACACAGCCTTTCCGCGTTGCCTATGCGCGCGCGCGCCGTTGGATTGAGGCCGCCCTCGGCACCTTCTTCGTCTTTGCAGCGTTCAAGATCGCAACAGATCAGGCTGGGGGGCGCTGAACCTTGGACTTCGTGACAGCCCTCCAAATTCTCGACTCCACCATCCGCCTGTCGACCCCGCTCTTGCTCGCCTGCCTGGCAGGTCTATTTTCGGAACGCGCCGGCATTTTCGACATCGGGCTTGAAGGAAAAATGCTGATTGCGGCTTTCTTTTCCGCCGCGGTGGCCTTCGTCACGGGCTCCGCGTGGCTTGGCCTCCTCGCGGGTGTGGCCGCGTCCATGTCACTTGCTGTCTTGCACGGCGTGGCCTCGATCACCTTCCGCGGGGATCAGTTGATCTCGGGCGTGGCGATCAACTTCCTGGCCGCCGGGCTGACGGTTCTGATCGCACAAAGCTGGTTTTCCCAAGGAGGGCGCACGCCAGCGCTTATGGGCGATGCACGGTTTGAGCCGATCACGCTTCCGCTTGCAGAAACCCTCAGCGCGGTCGCGATCATCGGCCAGATCTATGCCGAGGTCGTCTCAGGCCATACGATCCTCGTCTACCTGGCGCTCCTCTGCGTCCCCGCCGCATGGTGGATCCTGTTTCGTACGCGGTTCGGTTTGCGGCTGCGCGCGGTCGGAGAAAACCCGGCCGCTGTGGACACGGCCGGTGTCTCCGTCATCGGATTGCGCTTTGCTGCAGTGGCGATCTGCGGTGTGCTCTGCGGCATTGCAGGCGCCTATCTTGCCACCGCATTGCAGGCCGGTTTTGTCAAAGACATGACGGCTGGCCGCGGCTTCATCGCACTGGCGGCCCTCATCTTCGCCAAATGGCGGCCCTGGCACGCGCTGTATGCTACGCTGCTCTTTGGCTTTCTGCAGGCGGTTGCCTTGCGCTATCAGAACATCGAACTGGGCGGTTTTATCGTGCCAGTTCAGCTTATGGACGCGCTGCCTTATATCCTGACCGTGATCATCCTGGCGGGTTTTGTCGGAAAGGCCATACCGCCACGGGCTGGCGGCATACCCTATGTCAAGGAGCGCTGAGAGGTTTGGATGCCGCCGGCGGGGGTATTTTATAAATGAAAGAAGAGCACATGCCGGCTTCTTTCTTTTCACAAATACCCATTTCCCACCTGTCCAACATGATCGAAATCACGGCATTGTAAGACCAGTTCACAACTCGTGATATTGCCTGGTGGCGTGCAGCGCGCCTGTCACCTTGCACCTGCAGAAAGCCGGAGCTAAGGGAGGTCATGCAGATTTACCTTCCCATAGCCGAGGTGTCCGTGAACGCCTTCATGCTCTTGGGTCTGGGCGGGATCGTTGGCATCCTGTCGGGTATGTTTGGCGTGGGCGGCGGTTTCTTGATGACGCCGCTTTTGTTTTTCATAGGCATTCCACCCGCCGTTGCGGTTGCGACAGAGGCCAACCAGATCGTAGCCTCCTCTTTTTCGGGCGTGCTGGCCCATGTAAGGCGCAAAACGGTGGATTTCCGAATGGGCACCGTTCTGCTGGTGGGGGGCCTCATCGGGGCCGCTCTTGGCGTAGTGGTTTTCAATTACTTGAAATCTCTAGGCCAGGTCGACCTGTTGGTGCGGCTTTGCTACGTGGTCTTCCTCGGAATCATCGGGTCCATGATGTTTGTCGAAAGCCTTCGGGCGATCCGCAAATCTCGCGCCGGTGGCCCTCCGCCGAAGCGCAAGAAACACACCTGGATCCAAAAGCTGCCGTTCAAGATGCGGTTTCGCACCTCGGGTCTCTACATCAGTGTGATACCGCCCGTGATAGTGGGGATCGCCGTCGGCATCCTTGCCGCGATTATGGGCGTGGGCGGCGGGTTCATCATGGTGCCCGCGATGATCTACCTTCTGGGCATGCCCACGAAGGTCGTGGTCGGCACCTCGCTTTTCCAGATTATCTTTGTCACCGCATTCACAACCCTGCTGCATGCGACCACGAACTTCACCGTGGATATCGCCTTGGCCGTACTCTTGCTCATCGGCGGTGTCGTCGGTGCGCAGATCGGCACGTCGCTTGGTACCAAGCTGAAGGCAGAGCAGCTGCGGATCCTGCTGGCCATGATGGTGCTCGCCGTGTGTATCAAACTGGCCTTAGATCTTCTGATCATGCCCTCAGAGCTTTACTCGCTCGGGCGTGCGGGAGGTCATTGATGTTGCGCGCGATCTTGTGTCTTTTGCTCCTGACCTTGCCTGCCAAGGCCGAAGAGGTGGTGCTTGGCCTCAGCCAGGATGAAGTGGCCATCACAGCCACATTCGACGGCTCGCAAATCCTCGTTTTTGGCGCGGTGAAGCGGGAAAAACCGATACCCGCCGGGCCGCCGCTGCAAGTCGCCGTGGCGGTCTCGGGCCCATCTGAGCCTGTTCTGGTGCGCCGAAAGGCCCGTAGATTTGGCATCTGGGTAAACACCGACAGCGTGCTCATCGATGCCGCGCCGAGTTTCTACAAAGTCGCGACAAGCGCGCCGTTCGACACGGTTCTCACCGATGTTCAGGATCTGCAGCACCGCGTGTCCATTGACCGCGCGATCCAGTCTGTCGGGGCGACCTTCGGCACTGCGGCAGGGTCGGGCGGCGCGCAGGACTTTACAGAAGCCGTGAAGCGCATCCGCGGCGGCCAGGATCTCTACAAAATACTGGAGAGCTCCGTGATCGTTGACCAGCAGACGCTCTTTCGCACGGCCATCGACATGCCCGCGAACCTGACCGAAGGCGACTATTCCATCCGGATTTTCCTGACCCGGGAGGGAGAGGTGATCTCGCTCTATGAAACACAGATCGACGTCAAAAAGGTGGGTCTCGAACGTTGGCTTTTTACCATGTCGCGGGAGATGCCCCTGGTTTATGGCCTGATGTCGCTTGCGATCGCAATTTTTGCGGGCTGGGGCGCGGCGGCGGCCTTCAGGGTTGTGCGCTTGCGTTGATTGTCGGGCTGGGGTCTGCGTGCTAGGTGACGGCCATGACCCAGATGCCAAGCAAAGCCGACATCCTGCAGTGGATTTCTGACAATCCGACGCAAACCTCCAAACGGGATATCTCCCGAGCTTTTGGCGTGAAAGGCGCGGCGAAAATCGATCTCAAACGCCTTTTGCGCGAGTTGGAGGAAGAGGGCCATCTGTCGCGGCGCAAAAAAACATATCGCGACCCGGAAAAGCTGCCGCCAGTCGCGGTTTTGACAGTCGCGGATCAGACACCCGATGGCGATCTTTTGGCGCGCCCCATGGAATGGCAGGGGGATGGCGCGGAACCCGTGGTTATGATCGTGCACCGCGCGTCGGATCCGGCCCTTGGAGGGGGCGATAGGATCCTTGCGCGCCTGCAAGAAGTGAAGGGAGAGGCGCACCACTATGAGGCCCGTCTCATTCGCCGCATCGGGACCAACCCGCGCAAGATCCTCGGTCTCTTTCGCAAACGCGCAGAAGGCGGACGCATCAAGCCCATCGACAAGGGCGAGAGCAAAGAATGGACCGTGCCGCCCGGGGCAACCGGCGGCGCGCAGGATGGGGAGCTGGTCGAGGCCGAGCAATCTGGCCCCAAGGATCGCATGGGGCTTCCACGCGCTCGGGTGATTGATCGGTTGGGGGATCCGATGGCGCCCAAGGCGGTCTCGCTCATCGCGATCCATCAGCATGGCATTCCCGATGATTTCCCCGATGAGGTGATCTTTGAGGCCGACGCCATGGCGCCCGCTCCCCTTGGCGACAGCGAAGACTTGCGTGACATGCCTCTCATCACCATCGACCCGTCTGACGCCCGCGATCACGACGATGCGGTCTTTGCCCACGCTGATGACGATCCCAAGAACGAGGGTGGGCATGTCATCTGGGTCGCCATCGCGGATGTCGCCCATTACGTGACACCGGGTTCTGCCCTGGATGTCGAGGCGCGCAGGCGGGGCAATTCCAGCTACTTCCCGGACCGCGTCGTGCCGATGCTGCCTGATCGTCTCTCGGGGGATCTGTGCAGTTTGCACGAGGGCGTGGATCGCGCCTGTATCGCGGTGCGCATGCAGATCGATTCCCATGGCGAGAAAATCGGCCATCGCTTTGTGCGTGGGTTGATGCGCTCCCCTGCATCGCTCAACTACCGCGAAGTGCAAGAGGCGATGGACGGCGCGCCAAATGACGCCTGCGCGCCGCTTCTAGAGGATGTGATCCGCCCGCTCTATGAAGCCCATGATGCTTTGAAGGACGCGCGCGCCAAGCGGCAACCACTCAATCTGGATCTACCCGAACGCAAGGTCGTGCTCACGGACGACGGCAAGGTGGAATCGGTCAACTTCTCCGATCGTTTGGAGGCGCACAAACTCATCGAAGAGTTCATGATCCTGGCCAACGTGGCCGCCGCCGAAACGCTGATGGCCAAGAAAACACCGCTCCTCTTCCGCGTTCACGAAGAGCCTCCGCAAGAGAAGCTGGAAACGCTGCGCGATGTGGCTGAAAGTGTGGGTCTGACGCTCGCCAAAGGTCAGGTTCTCAAAACCGCGCATCTCAATCACTTGCTCAGTGCCGCGGCAGGCACGGACGATTCTGACGTGGTCAACATGTCGACCCTGCGCGCGATGACGCAGGCATATTACGCGCCCGCCAATTTCGGCCATTTTGGTCTGGCGCTGAGATCTTATGCTCATTTCACCTCTCCCATCCGCCGCTATTCAGATCTGATCGTGCATCGGGCGTTGATCACGGCGCATGGCTGGGGGGACGATGGCCTGACACCCGCCGATATTGAGCGGTTGGAGAGCACAGCCGAGCATATCAGCGAGACAGAACGCCGCTCGATGGTCGCCGAACGCGACACCACAGATCGCTATCTGGCCGCGTTTTTGTCCGAACGCGTGGGCGAGGACTTCACCGGTCGCATCAGCGGCATTGCCAAGTTTGGCGCCTTTGTGCGCCTTGACGGCACGGGCGCAGACGGGCTTCTTCCCGTGCGATCCTTGGGCCGCGAGTTTTTCCACTTTGACCGCGACGCAGGAACGCTCACCGGCTCAGACACGGGCACGGTGATCGGTCTTGGTCAACGCGTCACCGTGCGCCTGACGGAAGCAGCCCCGGTGACAGGCGGTTTGGAATTGGACCTCGTCGATATCGACGGGAAAACCCTGCCCAAAGGACCACCGCGCGGTCGTGGAAAACCCGTGAAGCGCAAATTTGCGAAGGCCAAAAAGAAAGGCGACAAAACCAAACGCAAGGTCAAACGATCCCGTCGGTAGGGTGGGGTCTAACCCCACCTTTGGCCGGTTGAGAATGCGAGCGGCGGGGTGAACCCCGCCCTACGCCTGCAACGGCATTACTGACAAATTATGACAGGGTTGTCTAAGATAGTGGGGCATGACCCGCACCACCCGCCTGTTCCAACTGATGCAAGCCCTACGCAACGCCCCGCCACCGGCGACGGCGGCGCAATTGGCTGATGCGCTCGACGTGACGCCGCGCACGATTTACCGCGATATTGAGGCCTTGCGCAGCCTTGGCGCGGTCATCGACGGGGCGTCCGGCTTTGGCTACACGCTGATCGAAGATGCCGCCCTGCCTCCGCTCAGTTTCGAAGAAGACGAGATCGAAGCGCTCGTCCTTGGCCTCAGAGAGGTGCAACACGTTGGCGATCCGGTCCTCGCCGAGGCGGCCCAGAACGCGCTGACGAAACTGCGCGCGCGCCTGCCCGCACGCCAAGCGCACCGGCTGGAGCATGCCGTCCTCACAGCGTTTCGCTACGGCGCGTCCATGCCCACGCCCGGCATCGACGTGCAAGCGCTGCGGCGAGCCACATGGGAAGAACGGACCATCCATTTTGCCTATACTGACGCCGAAGGGCGCGAGACGGAGCGCGACGTTGATCCCCTCTCGATCGTCTTCATGCAAGCCAGTCACAACCTCCTGGCTTATTGTCATCTGCGGGACGATTTCCGCGCCTTCCGGCTGGATCGCATGCGGGATCTTTCCGAGACAGGCGCCTCCTTCCGGCCCCGCCGCGTGCCGTTGCTGCGCGATTATCTGGTGCGTATGCGCAAGGAATTGGAAGAGTATCACGCCTCCTAAACGCTATTTCCCGGCAAATGCACGATCCTTGCTTCCCGAAATGCCCGCTAAGCGATACTATGCAGGGCAACGAGCGCTTGAAAAAAGGCCGGAACATGAGCAGAATTTGGATCATCACCCTAGTTGCAGGCCTGATGGCAACAGAAAGCATGGCTCAGGCCGTGGACACCTCACTGCGTCCGCAGGTCAGGCCAAATGTAGAGGTCGTGCAGGCGGCGACCCAAGCGGCGACACGGCCCTCCACCACGGCTTTGCGTCCTCAGATCCGACCGAACGGCTCTGCCGCCGATGTGCAACGCGTCGCGGCCAATCCGCCGGAATTTGACCGCTGGATCCGCGGGTTTCGCGGTCGCGCCTTGGCGAAAGGCATCAACGCGCAGGTCTTTGATCGCGCCTTCCGTAGCGCAAGCTACAACCCCGACGTAATCGCAAAAGACCGCAACCAGGCAGAGTTCAAAAGCCAGATCTGGGATTATCTCGACAATGCCGTCGCCCCGCCGCGCATCAGCGAAGGGCAGGCCGCCTTGCGCAAGCACCGCCGCCTGCTGGAGCGCATTGAGGCCGCCTATGGCGTCGAGGCAGAAGTGGTCGTCGCGGTCTGGGGGTTGGAGAGCCGCTACGGCACGCGGATGGGCGACTATCCGATGATCGACGCCATGGCGACGCTCGCCTTTGACGGACGGCGCGGTGCGTTTTTTGAAAGCCAACTTATCGCGGCGCTGCGCATCCTGCAGTCAGGCGATGTGAATGTCGACAATTTCACCGGCTCCTGGGCCGGGGCCATGGGCCACACGCAGTTCATACCCACATCCTATCTGGCCTACGCGGTGGATTTCACCGGCGATGGCAAGCGCGACATCTGGTCGAAGAACAACCCCGCGGACGCGCTTGCCTCTACGGCGGCCTATCTCAAGCGATTTGGCTGGCGCAAAGGGCAGCCCTGGGGCGTCGAAGTCCGCCTGCCGAACGGGTTCAACGCGGCCAATGCAAGCCGGTCGATCAAACGCACGCCGTCTCAGTGGGCGTCGCTTGGGGTGACGGATATGCGCGGCAACCCCGTGCCGGATTATGGTCAGGCCTCCATTCTATTGCCCGCAGGCACGCGCGGCGCGGCCTTTATGGTCTTCAACAACTTCGCCGTGATCGAGAAATACAACCAGGCCGACGCCTATGTGATCGGCGTGGGGCATCTCTCTGACCGCATCACCGGCGGGCCAGCGATCCAGACGGCCTGGCCCCGCGGATATGTGCCTCTGACCTTTGATGAAAAGAAAGAGCTGCAACGCCGGCTGAAGCGAAAGGGGTTCGGGATCGAAAAGGTTGACGGCCTCATCGGCCCTAACTCCCGCCGCGCAATCCGCGCCTACCAGCAATCCGTGGGCATGAGCCCGGATGGCTATGCCTCAAAGGACGTGCTGAACCGAATCAAGCAGCGCTAAGACAGCCCACGGCCAAAATCCTTGCTTTTGACGCCAAAGCTGGCAGGCTTTCGGGTGATCGGAGCAAGCATGATGGATGATCATCCAGTCCTCGCAAGCGATTTCAACGGGCTCACACGGGCGCAGCCGTCTTTGCCCGCGTCCTGGTATCGCGATCCAGAGCACTTCGCAAAAGAGCTGCAAAACATCTTCGCCCGCAATTGGGTTTATCTGTGCCGCGCCGAGAGCCTGTCAGATCCACGCTCCTATCGGACCTTCAGGGTCGCCGGGCAACCCATCCTTGTCATTCGGGATCGGGACGGACGCTTGCAGGGCTATTTCAACACCTGCCGCCATCGCGGCTCGATCCTCTGCACGGAACCAGAGGGCACGCTCAACAAATACCTAATCACCTGTCCCTATCACCAATGGGTCTACGACTTAACAGGTCGCTTGCGCGGCACTGGCCCGATGCGGGATGTGGCCGGGTTCGACAAAGAGGACTACCCGCTTTTGCGCGTGTCCCTTGCTGAGTGGGGCGGCTTTGTCTTTGTCAATCTCGACCCGGACGCGCAGGATTTCGAAACTCTCTTCGGCGCGGAAACGGGATACGTGGCGAACTGGCCGCTCACGGAAATGCGCGTGGGCCACAATTACACCAAGGTGCTGAACTGCAATTGGATAGTGTTCTGGGAAAACTTCAACGAATGCCTGCACTGCGCCGGCATCCATCCTGACCTCAGTGACCTTGTCCCCATCTACGGACGCGCCATCATGGCGCGGCGGGACGATCCGAATTGGAAAGAGCATGCCGATGACGAAACGCCTCCAATTGGCGGCGGCTTGCGCGAAGGCGCGCAGTCTTGGTCGATGGATGGCTCTGCCTTGGGTCGTTTGCCGGGGCTCACCGATGACGACGTGGGGACCGGACAGCGCTATGTGACGATCGTGCCGTCGGTTTTCATTGCCCATCATGCCGACTATGTGCGCTCCGTTCAGATCACACCGCTCACGCCTCAGACAATGCAGCTTTCTGTCGATTGGCTCTTCCACCCTGAAATGATGAACGCGCCTGATTTCGACATGGAGCCTATTGTGACTTTTGGAAAGATCGTGCTCGATCAGGATGGCGCAGCAAGTGAGCTCAATCAGGCGGGTATGGCCTCAGAAAGGTTCGAACGCGGTGTTTTGATGCAAGAGGAATATGAGGTGTTCTTGTTCCAAGATTGGGTGCGCAGACAACTGGGTGTTCCCCCGCTCGGCGCCCCCCCGACAAGCCGCGCCAGCCGCCGCGCCGAGATCGAAGACTGATCTCAAAAACTGCGCGTAGTCCTAAAAAACGCCCATTTTGTCCGCCCAATCATCGGTCAATTACGCGATCTTCCCCTTTGCGGAAACGATAGCGCAAACGCTCTTTCACCCCCATGCAGGAGCCTCTAGAGATGCCAGCAAGGAAGTAAGTTAAGGGTATTGCGTCATGAGCACCCCAAAACCGGTCGTGTTGTGCATTCTTGATGGCTGGGGTCTCTCAGATGATCTGGCGGCTAACGCACCCGCACTGGCAAGCACACCGCATTTTGATCGACTGATGCAGACCTGGCCCAATGCCACGCTGATCACGCACGGGCACGATGTGGGTCTTCCAGAAGGACAGATGGGAAACTCCGAGGTGGGCCATATCAACATAGGTGCGGGCCGCGTTGTCGAAATGGATCTGCGCCGGATCGACCACGCCATTGAGACAGGTGCATTCGCGACCCTGCCCGGGGTGGAGCGGTTTGTAGATGCGCTCAAGGCCAGCGGTGGCGTGGCGCATCTTTTGGGCATTCTGTCAGACGGCGGCGTGCATTCGCACATCGCCCATATGATCGCGACCGCCAAAATGCTCACCGAACAGGGGCTGACCGTCGCCATACACGCCTTCACCGATGGGCGCGATGTGGCGCCCGTTTCGGCCAAATCCTACCTCGAAGCGCTGGATCGTGCTTTGCCGGACAACGCGTTTATCGCCACGGTGTCCGGCCGCTACTACGCCATGGACCGAGACAACAACTGGGAACGCGTGGAGCTGGCCTATCAAGCGCTTTGCAATGCCGAGGGCTACACTGCTGAGAACGCGGCGCAGGGGATCTCTGATGCCTATGGCAAAGGCCGCACGGATGAATTCATGAAACCGCGTGTGTTGGGCGACTATCAAGGCATGCATGATGGCGATGGCATCCTCTGCCTCAACTTCCGCGCGGATCGGGCCCGTGCGATCATGGCCTCTTTCGCGGATCCTGATTTCGACAAGTTCGATACCGGGCCTCGCCCCAGCTTTGCGATCGTGAGCGGCTTCACGGAATACTCTGACGATCACAGCGCCTACATGGACTGCATTTTTCCCGATGAGCGCCCTTCAAACACGCTTAGCGAATGGGTCGGGTCCAAAGGTTTGCGTCAATTCCACACTGCCGAGACAGAGAAGTACCCGCATGTCACTTTCTTCCTAAACGGCGGCAAAGAGGAGCCCGAACCGGGTGAAGTGCGCCATATGTCGCCTTCACCCAAAGTCCCGACCTATGACCAGCAGCCGGAGATGTCGGCCGCCAGTGTCACCGATCAGGTCGTTGGGGCCATTCAGGATGGGTATGACCTTATCGTCGTGAACTACGCCAACCCCGATATGGTTGGACATACCGGAGATCTCGGCGCGGCCATCGCGGCCTGCGAAGCCGTTGATGAAGGATTGGGGCGCGTGTTGACGGCGCTTGAAACCGCTGGCGGCGCGATGATCGTGGCTGCGGATCACGGCAATTGCGAGGTGATGATTGATCCCGTCACAGGTGCGCCTCATACAGCTCACACGCTCAATCCCGTGCCAGTTATTCTGGCAGGCGGACCACAAGGCGCTAAACTTCGCTCAGGGCGGCTTGCAGACCTTGCGCCGACCGTTCTAAACCTCATGTCTTTGGATGTGCCGCCAGAAATGACAGGACAGTCTCTTATCACATGATCTTACGCGCGCTCTCCTTGACACTTGCCGTCACCCTGGCAGTGACAGGGGCTGCTGTAGCACAGGAGAGCGATCCGGCCACTGCCGCGCGCGGCGCCGCCGACAGGTTGACCCAGGCCGGCGAGCTTCTTGACCAGGCCGAAAGCGCCCGCGACCGGGTGCGCGCCCTGACGGAAACCATCCGCGCTTTTGAGGACGGGCTGGAAGCGATGCGCAATGGCTTGCGCCGCGCGGCCATTCGCGAAGATGTGCTCGCCCGCGAACTGGCGTCCCGCGAGACCGAGATCGCCCGGCTTTTGGGCGCACTGCAAAGCATGGGCGCCAATCCCTCGCCCGTGCTTTTGTTGCATCCCTCGGGGCCGGTGGGCACGGCGCGCTCTGGCATGATCGTGGCAGATATCACACCCGCGCTCGAGGCCAAAGTTGGCGACCTGCGCGACGATCTGCGCGAAATCTCTGTGCTCCGCGCGCTGCAGCAAAGCGCGGCAAACAAACTCGAAGAGGGGCTGCAAGGCGTGCAAGCGGCCCGATCCAATCTGAGCCAGGCCATCGCTGACCGCACGGATCTGCCCCGTCGTTTCACCGAAGATCCAGTGAAGACCGCCCTCCTCATCGCGTCCACGGAAACGCTTGAAGGGTTCGCCAGTGGGCTCAGCCAAATCGCCGTGAACGAAGTGACCACCAGCCTGCCAGGGATCTCAAATCGCAAAGGCGCCCTGCCGCTCCCGGTGGCGGGCGCGATCCTGCGACGCGCAGGTGAGGCGGACGCCGCTGGTATCACCCGGCCCGGCATAGTTATGGCAACACGACCGCGCGCGCTTGTTACAACGCCGGCCCCTGCAACCATCCGGTATCGCGGTCCACTCCTTGATTACGGGAACGTGATCATATTGGAGCCAGAGGCCGGTATTTTGCTTGTGATCGCGGGGCTCGATGTGGTCTATGGTACTGCGGGAGAAGTGCTGCCAGGGGGCAGCCCGGTCGGCCTGATGCCAGGACCGGATACAGGAGATGACGGGCTTGTGCCCCGCAGTGAAGCGAGCGCAGGTTTAGAAAACTCCGAGACGCTCTACATAGAAATTCGGGAGCAGAACGAGCCGGTCAATCCGGAGCTCTGGTTCAAGACTGACAGAGGATGAACTCAGGTATGAAAAAGTTTCTGATGGCTGCCGTGGCTGGCACTCTCACGAGCGTCATCGTAACCACCCAAGTTGCCGCGCCGCTCTTGGCTCAGGAAGCAGAAAAAAGCACCAACGTGTATGAGCAGCTGGACCTTTTCGGCGATATTTTCGAGAGGATCCGCTCACAATACGTGGAAGAGGTGGATGAGAGCGAACTGATCGACGCCGCCATCAACGGTATGCTGACCTCGCTTGATCCGCATTCCAGCTATCTGTCCCCCGACGATGCGGCAGATATGCGCGTGCAGACACGTGGTGAGTTCGGCGGCCTTGGTATCGAGGTGACCCAGGAAGAGGGTTTCGTGAAGGTTGTGGCGCCGATGGACGGCACGCCCGCCGATGAGGCCGGTGTCGAGGCCGGAGATTTCATCACCCACGTGGATGGTGAAAGCGTGCTCGGCCTGACGTTGAATGATGCCGTCGATATGATGCGTGGCCCGGTCGGGTCCGAGATCGTGATCACCGTCGTTCGTGAGGGTGAGGCGGAGCCTTTTGATATCTCAATCATCCGCGACACCATCAAGCTAACTGCCGTGCGCGCACGCACCGAGCGTGACGCCGTCGTGCTGCGCGTGACCACGTTTAACGATCAAACCTTCCGCAACCTGGAAAGTGGTCTGAACGAACAGATCGAAGAGGCTGGAGGCAAAGATTCCGTTTCGGGCATCGTGCTTGACCTGCGCAACAATCCCGGCGGTTTGCTGAACCAGGCGATCAAAGTGTCGGACGCGTTCCTCGACAAAGGCGAGATTGTCAGCACCCGTGGCCGCGATCCCCAGGACGGGGAACGATTCAACGCGACCGAAGGCGACTTGGCCGAAGGGTTGCCCATGGTCGTGCTGATCAATGGCGGCTCTGCCAGCGCCTCTGAGATCGTGGCGGGCGCGCTGCAAGATCACCGCCGCGCGATCGTCGTAGGCACAAAGAGCTTTGGCAAAGGCTCCGTTCAGACGGTAATGCCCTTGCGCGGCGACGGCGCCATGCGCCTGACAACCGCGCGCTACTACACGCCGTCCGGTCGCTCGATCCAGGCTTTGGGTGTGTCCCCGGATATCTTCGTGGAACAGCCTCGCCTCGCAGAGGTCGATGAAGAGGAAGAGGAAACCCGCACGCGCCGCTCCGAGGCCGAGCTGCGGGGCCGCCTCGACAATGACAGCCTCAGCGAAGAAGAGATGCGCATGATCGAAGAAGATCTCTAGCGCGCTGAAGAAGTCGCAGAGCTGCGCGAAGAGGATTATCAGCTGGCCTACGCCATCGACATCCTTAAGGGTCTGAACGCGCTGAATGGTCAGTAAGCAACAGCTCTAAGAAACTAGAAAGCCGCGGACAGAATCCGCGGCTTTTGTATTTTGAGGGGCGGGGTTTCAGGCGTCGCAGGCGCAACCCGTATGACCGCAGCCAGAGCCGTCAGGGTGGCCGTCGGCACAGGCATCACTGCAGTAGTTCTTGTCGTCCTTTTTGATCGCATCATTGATGTCTACGATGCAAACGCAGGTGTCGCAGGCGCATTTTTGTTGAGTGACTGTCGGCATGGTTTTGATCCTTCAGGTTTCCAGGGTTTCGTCATGGTGGTGGTCGAAGAGGTGCTCAATCATGATCTTCAGGACGCTGTGCACGCAAGCATCGGCCATCGAGTAAAAGACCTGCTTGCCACGTCTATCCGCCTTCAAGATCCGCGCAGACCTTAGCAGCCTGAGGTGATGACTGACCAATGACGGCGATGAGCCGAGCGTCTCGGCAATCTCGCCAGCCGCGCGTTCCTGATCCATACAGGCAACAACAATCGACAGACGCGTCGGGTCTGCCAGCAGACCAAAGGTCTCTGCCAGCTCTGTGATCTGACCCAGGTTGAGATCCAGTTCGTTCATGCCAAACAATTAAACGTTTGTTCAACTGTTGTCAATGATGAAGCGCTCTAGACCCGATGATAGGGCGTCCCCGCCAGTATCGTTGCCGCACGGTAGAGCTGCTCACTCAGCATCACGCGTGCCAGCATATGGGGCCACACCATCTTACCAAAGGACATCGCCATATCTGCGCGGGCTCGAAACTGAGGCTCAAGCCCGTCAGCCCCGCCGATGACAAAGGCCACATCCCCGCGACCATCATCGCGCCACCGGGCCAGCGTATCCGCGAACTGAACAGAGCTCAGTACCTTACCGCGCTCATCGAGGACAACGCGCAGAGCACCGTCTGGCAGCGCCTTTTCCAGCAGTTCCGCCTCCCCGGCCATATGGCTGGCCTTACGCTCATCCACCTCATGCATCGCATGCGGCCCGAGCCCGAGCGCGCGTCCGGTCCGATCAAACCGCCCTAGATAGTCATCAATGAGCGTGCGCTCTGGTCCCGCTTTCAAGCGGCCCACAGCGCAAACATGAACCCGCATAGTCGCTTACTTGGCGGCCGTCTTCGGGCCCGGCATCCACATCTTTTCAAGCTGGTAGAATTCCCGCACTTCAGGGCGGAAAACATGGACGATCACATCGCCCGTGTCCAAAAGAACCCAGTCCCCGGTCTCTTTGCCCTCGACCTTGGTCAGTACGCCCAGTTCCGACTTCAACCGTTCCGCCAGTTTTTCGGACAGCGCCGTCACCTGACGCGTCGAGCGGCCCGAACAGATCACCATGTAATCACCAATCGCCGTTTTCCCGCGCAGGTCGATCTGCACGATGTCTTCGGCTTTGTCGTCTGTTAGGGAAGAAAGAATGCGCGTCAGCTGTTCCTCGCTTGAAGCGCTTGGTGGCACCGCAATGGGTGCGCTGTTGTCTGCGGTCATCGCCGCATCAGCCGTAAAAGACAGAACCGTTGCCTCCTTTGGGTTACGCACCGCGCTGCCCCGGTGCTGGGCATATGTCTAAGTTAACAACCGATCCGTGACATTTCAATGAAACCTGAGGTCCCTTCGTGGCCCGTGGCCCTTTTGCGCCACTCAATGAGGCACAGAGATATGCAAACAGGTGCGACCTTTCAAAGGTCAGCGCGATGCTCTCCGGGTCATCGCCGCAGGCCCCCTTCGATCTGGAGGGCGCATCGTGCACCACTACAGCGTGAAAATTCTAATTAAAACAATGTTTTGTCCATTTCCGCAAAGAATTGAAGTTTTCCATTGAACCTTTTGCCGGCCGAACGCGACCCATCATCGTAAGGCAGCCAAGCAACTTAATTGCTTGAGAAAACGGAGATGAAAGTGTCAAACGCAATGTCCAGACGGGGCTTCTTGTCCACACTCGCAGCAGCGGCTCTTTTCAGCAGCACAGCACCAGCTTTTGCGGGTGGTGACGGCGGCGGTGACCGCAAATCGGTCAAACCAAAATCCACGGGCGGATCCAGCAAGAAGACGAAAAAGAAGTCAAAGTTCGAGATCTACGCCGAAACTGTCGAGGACAACTACCGCACAAGAGGCATGGGTTACTACACCTCCAGCAAATCCAGAATGAAGCGCCTGCTCGAACGGATGCATCAAGAGCGAAAGGCGGGTCAAAGTCACATACGCGACACTCTCGATAAAATTCAATTCGGGATAATCGGAGGGCGCCTCGACCCAAAGAAGCATAAACCAGGATTGGCCACCGACATCCTTAACGCGTCTTCAGAATACACCAAATACAAAAACAAAAAGAGCTCGAAAGCGAAGTATAGTGCAAGAATGAAGTTCTGGATCGGTTTCGTGCCCTAAAGCGCATCCCCCAAAAGCAAATGATGAAAGGCGGCCTATGGGCCGTCTTTCAACCTCTCGGGCGCACGGTTTTCGGCCTCTGGTTAAGCGCATCTCCGCCCTCCTTCTGCGGCCGCGTCACAAGCGGTCTTAAACCCAGAATTCTATTGGTCTTTCTTGATCAGTTTACTTCTGGACAAGCCGCCGACATCCCTTAGGCTCACCGCACTGACCCGGAGGCCTAAGATGACCACAGCGCTGATCACCCATGACGATTTTCTCAATCACGTCACCCCACCCGGTCATCCAGAGCGCGTCGCGCGGTTGGAGCATCTGCTGCCCGCTCTCAACGGCAAAGAGCTTTTGCGCGCCGTGGCCCCCGAGTGCACGGATGAGGACATTCAGCTCTGCCATCCAGCCAGCTACATCGCAACCATCGCAGGCGCCTCCCCATCCGAAGGCTTCGTTCAAATCGATGCCGACACCCACATGTCACCGGGCTCTTACATCGCAGCCCGCCGCGCTGTGGGCGGCGCGGTCAAGGCCGTGGATATGGTCATGGATGGCGCTGCCGACAACGTGTTCGTCGCCTGCCGGCCCCCGGGGCACCACGCCGAGACGGCCACAC
>ERZ1740068.55-NODE-55-length-68941-cov-9.530456_pt1 | contig 68941 bp, 45 predicted proteins | sample MGYA00581735_ERZ1740068 | MGnify/ENA primary metagenome ERZ1740068 (study PRJEB43018, sample SAMN04849740) | marine metagenome | isolation source: floating plastic debris | place: Pacific Ocean | collected 2008-08-30 | study: EMG produced TPA metagenomics assembly...
AAATGGAACTTGCGGTCACCTACTTCAAAGTTCTCAACAGGTCGGGCCATGTCGAGCCTTACGTAGTATCCCAGCAAGACCGTCCTGATGCCAACACCGAAACTCGATAACCATGGATTACGGAAGTTTTTAATGGTCGCATCAAACTGCGTATCAGTATCCACACGGAAAGTGTTGACGCTGTTTTCTCTGTCCAGCGGAGGACTACCAGTCCACGATGAGCCAAAGTCATAGAACCCAACTACCTGGAAGTTGCGCAGGAAGTTGGACGCGATAGGCCCGTTGGTCAGGTAAAGGAAGACCGGGAATCTCAGTTCCGCATTGAAAAGGAACGCCTGGGTGCCAAACAACCTGCCAAAATTATATCCGCGCAGGTTAGTGACTACGTCTGTAAACAGGATATTGGTGTTGTCCACATTATTGTTGAGGATAAAAGGATAGTTAGGAGGGACACTTCTGTCGCCTTCTGGCCTCACCGGATCATCTCCCCGGAATACCCAGTTGTCTACACCGCCAAGCAGGTTAGACTGTTTGTTGGGACCGAAGAAACCATTGTAATAAACCCTTGTTGCAAAGGTCAGCTCACGGTGAATTTTTTGGTAGTGTCTCAGATCAACCATCAATCGCCTGAAACTCCTTTGCGCATCGGAGACACCTGTATAATTGGAAAACTGAATTTTTCCCCTTGTTCCGTTGTAGAGATTGAGTGCAAGAATCTTTGTATTGTCAAAGACCAACTCACTTTTGAAACCAATATAATCCTGTCGGCTGTTGGCAGCGAAGGGAGCCGGCCCCGGCTGGCCAATGACAAAATTCTGTTCCAGGTTACTGAAATTCGTAAAAGAGTAAAACGGACTGATTGAGAAGCGTAGGGCGTTATTCAGTGGATAACTCGCTCCCAAAGAGACACTATTGAGCGTATATTTCTGAGCCAGTGTTGTCTCCGCAGGATTGAAGGTAATCACTTTTCTGTCTACCCTCAATTTGAAATCTACCCGATGCTTCAGGTAATTATATTCCCCAAACAGGTCTCCCTGACTAAGATTGGGCGTAAACATTGCGCCGCCGTAGAGCTTGTGGTTTTCCAATAAATCGCTCATGCCGGCTTCCAGTTGAATACCGAAGTTCCTGACAGGGTCTATCACAAAAGAAGTAGTGATGTTGTCCATGCTAAACCTCGGTGCATACTTCAGCGGACCGATGATGGTAGGCTCGGCTTCGAGGTTGCCTAAAATAGACAGGAAAGAAAGTGACTCATTTTTGAATTTCGCCTCTTCTTCAAAGACGAAATCATCGGCATCTTTATATTCATCACTTCCTTTTTTAGCAGGGTCTGTTACCACAGGCTTGTCATCCTTTGCCATGAGGCTATCTGGTAACAGCGGGTCTTTGTCCGGTGTTTTTTCGGCTTGTGCTTTTTTAGCTTTTTCCTGTTCCCTTTTTTCAAGTCGCTTCACCAGTGCACGTGCCTGTAAAATGTTTTGCCTTGGGGTAAAAGGTGTAAAATTGGTCTGCCGCAAATCAAACTGCTTATCCAGGTAGATCCTTTCAATGCCACCGTCGAGCATCAGGAAGGTAAATTCATCGTTGATGCTATTGAGGTCAAATTCTTTGATAGACCTTTTAAATTTCGTCACCTGACTGTACGTGTCGTCTCTGAAGTCGTAGCGGTAAAGGTTGGCATTTCCTTTCTGGTCAGACAGGAAGTAGATGGTTTCACTGTTCTGCGGGTAGGGATAGAAGTCTTGTCCAATGGTATTGGTCACCTGAAACAGCTCATTTCTGGTAGTGTCCAGGTCGTAGATGAACAGGTCCAGATTGGTTCTCAAATCTCCCAGTTTCTTAACGTCCTTTGCTTCATCGAGTAGTTTCGTAGTACGGTTGGAGGAAAATACGATGGCGTCTGTTCCGGGCACAAACCGCGGGTTGATGTCATCAAAAAGGTCGTTGGTGAGCCTTTTGATCGCATTTCTCCGCATACTGATGAGGTAGAGGTCGTTGTGCTCATCCGTATTGGCACTCAGAATGGCCAGTTTACCGTTGTAGTTGAAACTAAAATCGTGAATCTGGTCAAAGCGCCTCAGGGTCTTTTCAAACTTCTCCTTGGTTTCCAGGTCATAGGTGCCAATGTAGAAAATACCCGATTTGTCAAAGATGTATCCGATGGTCTGGTCGTTGAGCCAGTCAATCAATGGGATGTTGAAGGACGATTCCTGCGTCAATACTCTGTAGCCTCCTTTGAGGATGACATTGGTTTTGCCACTTTCAATGTCCATGACCACCACCTTGTAGGTACCTTCATAGTTGACCGCATAAGCGATTTTGTTACCAGCAGGATTTACCCGCACCTGGCTGAATTTGTAATATGGATTGTTTTTGGAGGCGATCACTTTTTCGCGATCGGGCAGTTCATACCTTTCATTCATCTGCTGGCTGGCGGCCAGATAGTAGTTTTGCCAGTCATAGACAAATTTCTGAAAGCGCAGACCGAGGGTACTCCCGATACTGCTTTCTTCTTTTCTGGTATAGCGCGTAAGGTTGAGGATATTGGAAATATTCCCTGTCCCATACTTGACGGAAATGTAATTCCAGACCGATTGCCCTACATAACCGGCAGCATCTTCATCGAGTCTTGATAATTTCTTGAGATTCTTTCTGGAGAGGTAATCCCTGATGTAGTCGTCCATTTCTACGCTCCAGCCATAAGTCACGTATCGCGCAGCGCCGTCGATGAACCAGTTGGCCAGAGACAATAAATAAGCGCTCTGAAACCTTTCGGCAAGGCTTCCGCCAAACATCATGTCATCCAGTAAAATAGTGGTGAGCTTATAGGTAATTTCATCCTTGAATTTTTGTGCGGAGCCGGGATAAGCCACTTCCAGTTGCAGTTTGACGAAATTAGTCTGGCCCGCAATGGTGAAATGTTTACCATCCAGACCGATGTTGCTCTGTTGGAGATCGGTGTAGGAGTTATAGAGGAAAATCACCGTTTTGTTGAAAGGCGCATATCCGATGATGTCTGTGATCCTGTTATATTCTTTGTTGAGGTAGTCAAGCGCTAATTTGGCATAGTCCCGTCCACCTTCATAATAGTAGATGTCAAATTTATCTGAGCTATAGTAGTACCAGTCAAAATTGCTGTGCTGGACCCGGTTTTGACCGAAGCCGCTGTTCTTCTCCTGCTGCCCAAGCACTGTTGTGATGGAAAGTAGCAAGACAAAGAAAGATAAAATCAGTTTTTTGCTTGTAAACATATTATTAGTTCGGATATAGCGACATAAAACGTTTGATATTGACATCGTCATCAATTAACTCATTACCCTGTAGGTGGCCGGCAAACTGCTTAGCATAATATACGGCTAAAGAGACCCCTTTAGTTCCAAAGCCATTAAAGATACTTAATTCTTTGATAGCAGGGTGTGTTCCTATCAAAGGTTTTCGATCTTTTGTCGCCGGTCGGATTCCTGCACGATGTGCCAAAATCTCAAAGTCACGCTCAAAAATCATTCCTAATTTTTCACGTAAATAGGCAATTGCCTTATCGGTAGGTTGGTGGTCCAGGTTGTGATTGTCATAAGTAGATCCCAGCCTGGAAGGTTGGTTTGCACTGGTCGGTAAAAGAAAAACGCCTCTGTTCAAAATAAATGACTCTTCAAAATTGATCTCAACATCCAGAATTTCACCTTTTACCGGCCTTAGTGGTAACCAGCTAAAGAATGGATTGTTTCTCATTGCTTCGCCCTGGCAGTAGATTACCCGACGATAATGTCGTCCATTCCACACGACCGATCCATCCAGCATCTCTATTTCTTCACTATTGAATACAGATTCATGGTAAGATTCCCTTCCGGTGAAATAGGCTCTGCTGGCATCCAATAATGCACCCACGTCTACATAACCTGCGTTTTTCAGCAACAGCCCGCCGTAAGGGTCCTGAATCGTCTCATTATCGGATGGTCCTGTTTTCAAGTCTTCAATCATCGATTCGTAATCTCCTTCAGCGATTCTTCCCTGCCATTCATTTTGCTCTTCCATGGCCATGAAAGGGCGGTAAATCTGGGTGGGGTATAGGAATTTAGCTTTCAAAAGGAGTTCAAGTTCTCTGTAATAAGGTTCCAAAAGAGGAAAAACCTTATCGGCATTCCAGGTTTTTACCATTTTTCTACCCGTGATTGGATTGTAAAGCCCTGCTGCTACATAGCTGGAAGCCTGCCGGTCAGTTTTATTGATAATATCCAGCGTGGCACCCTTTCTCAGCAACTCATGCGCCAGTAAACTTCCAGCCAACCCTTGCCCGACGATCAAATAATCTTTTTTCAAATTCCTTTTGTATAAAATATGATACAAATTTGTGTAGATATCTATCAATTCATAACATGATCACAATAAAATCCTTCGTTTTTAATCCCTTCCAGGAGAACACCTTTGTCATTCATGATGAAACCAAACAGGCCATCATCGTAGATCCGGGGTGCTATGAGGCAGCCGAGGAGCAAGCGCTGGCTGATTACATTGAAAAGGAAGGGCTCAAAGTGGCCAAGCTGGTCAACACACATTGTCATATCGATCATGTGCTGGGAAATCACTTTGTAAAAACCACCTATGGCGTTCCACTGATTGTCCATGAAAAGGACTTGCAGACATTGCATGCGGTGGAAGTATTGGCACCTAACTATGGCATGCCCAATTACAAGCCTGTAAAACCTGATGTGTTCATCTTTGATGGGGAGTTCATCACTTTTGGAGATACCAAACTGCTGGTGCTATTTGTCCCAGGCCATGCTCCGGGTCATATCGCTTTGTATTGCAAGGATTCCAAGCAGGTGATCAACGGAGATGTACTGTTTAAAGGGAGCATCGGCAGAACAGATTTGCCGGGAGGAGACTTCCAGACGCTGATCAACAGCATTAAAAATAAGATGTTTGCCTTGCCCGACGAGACCATTGTGTACACAGGTCATGGTGAACCTACTACCATTGGCTATGAGAAGGCCAATAACCCTTTCTTAAATCAGTATACTTGAAAGTCATCAAGCAACTTCCCAACCTGATTACATGTTGCAATGTTGTTTGCGGAAGCATCGGCATTGTATTCGTTTTTAAGGATCAATTTGACTACGCCATGTATATGGTTTGGGCAGGAGCCTTTTTTGATTTCTTTGATGGGTTGGCTGCCAGACTGGTGAATGCGGCTTCGGCCATCGGGAAGGAACTGGATTCCCTGGCCGATATGATCACTTTTGGCGCATTGCCTGGTTTCTTCATTTACCGGCTGATAAACCCGGCGCAAACTTACCTGGCTTATGCGGGCATCTTAATCATTGTTTTCTCGGCGGTGCGTCTGGCAAAATTCAACGTGGATACGCGACAGAGCGAAAACTTCATCGGCTTGCCCACACCGGCTCATACGCTTTTCATTACTGCTTTGCCCTTGCTGGGACAGGTTGCCGGATTCGGATTTGTACTGACGCCGACCTTTCTGGCAGTTGCTGCTTTGGTGGGCTCTCTGTTGATGGTGTCTGAGCTGCCGCTGTTATCACTCAAAATCAAGGATAGAACGTGGCAAAATAACCGGTTCAGAGTGCTATTATTGGTCGGTGCCATTGCCTCCATGGCCTTTTTTGGTCTCCAGGCTTTGTCTCTGGTCGTCATTCTGTATATCTTCCTATCCCTCTTGTGGAATTTTATTGACAAGCCTGCTGTTAATTCAAAGGCTTGATGTAATATGTCAGGCACTCCTACCGTTGAATTATGAAGATGAAGGAAACCTCTACTATCTACAATTTCTTGGCAAAAATCGCTGTTTTATTTGTCTGCCTGGTGCCAACCACTACCCATGCGCAATCAGTCCTGTCGGAAGGACGGTGGCATAAAATAGGTGTAGTCGAACGAGGCATTTATCAACTGGACAAGGCGTTTTTAGAAAGCCAGCTGGGCCTTGATGTCAATAATCTTGATCCGAATACCATCAGGATTTTTAGTGACGGAAATGGTGGGATGCTGCCCCAGGCCAATGGTGATTTCAGACGGCCATTGACAGAAAACGCCATCATGGTCACCGGTGCAGCTGATGGCAGCTTTGATGACAACGACCTGATCATCTTTTATGGAAACGGGCCCCACCTGCATGAGCTTGATGCAGATGGAACATTGACTTACGAAAAAAATATTTATTCAGATACCAGTTTCTACTTCATCAATGTGGGAACGGCAGCAGGACTGAGGATTGCTGGTGAAGCACAACTGGACCCTCAGGGAGCGGCCGTTTATGATTACTATGACGATTATATCAGCTATGAGCAGGATGTGTTGTCAGTGAGAAGTGAGGGGCGTCAATGGCATGACATTCAGTTGTTCCGCAATGCTTCACTGACCTATGACATTCCACTAGACATTGCCGGTATCAACGATGAGAAAGACCTGACGATGGAAGCGGAGGTTTTGTCTGTTTCTGATGCAGCTTCCACTTTTGAGTTCTCTGTGAATGGGCAATTATTGGGAGAAATTGGGATAGCTGCCAGGCCAAATGGGCAATATGTATCCGTAGGGTTTGAGCGAAATGATTTATTTACAGTCAGTCCCGGGAGTATTCCCAACATTGGCAGCAACCTGGATATCAACCTCAATTATGTACCCCAAAGTGGTTTTGCCAATGGCTACCTGGATTACCTGTTGCTTCAGTTTTCCCGTGACCTCTCATTATATAACAGCGTTACCTTCTTCCGCTCGCTGGAGAGTACTGCCAATGAAAAATCGACCTTTTTAGTAGGGGATGTGAGCAATGATGCATTATTGTGGGATGTTACTGATCCAGTAGCACCCGTTGGGCTAGATTATTCGATTGCCTCAGAGGTACTACAATTTACAACTGCCACGGCTACACTCAGGGAATTTGTGGTATTCAAAGCTGGCGAGCTCATGACACCAGTATCTGCAGTGCCTGTTAGTAATCAAAATATCTTAGGAGACCTCAATACGGACGGATTGATTGTGACCTATCCGGCGTTTTTGTCGCAAGCCAACCGACTGGCAGCGTTTCATGAGGCGCAGGACGGGCTATCGGTCACAGTGGTGACCACAGACCAGATCTACAACCAGTTTTCGTCTGGAAGGCAGGATCTCACGGCCATCAGAGATTATGTGAAATACCTCTATGACAATGGTGGTCAGAGGCTGAAGTACTTACTCCTCTTTGGTGATTGTTCTTTTGATTATAAAAAACGTTTCCCTATCGATCATAATTTTGTGCCGGTTTACCAGGCCAGAGAATCCCTGCATCCGATCTACAGTTATTCCAGCGACGACTTTTTTGGTTTTATGGAAGACGATGAGGGCGAGTGGATAGAGTCTGAGCGGGGAGACCATACCCTGGAGATTGGTGTGGGCAGATTGCCCGCCAAAACCCTGGAAGAAGCCGATGTTTTTATAGATAAGATCATCCGGTATACTGCTGACAGTAAAAGCCTTGGCAGCTGGCGAAACAACATCTTTTTCATTGCAGACGATGGGGATAATAATATCCATCAGGGCGATGCCGAGAAGCTGGCTACACAGATTGAACGCTTGCAGGAACAGTTCAATGCTGAAAAAATCTACCTGGATGCTTTTCAGCAAGTGTCCAGTCCTAACGGTGAGCGCTCTCCCGTTACTTCTGACCGCATTATTGACATGATTGAGAATGGGGCTTTGATCGTGAATTTCACCGGTCATGGGAATACCGGCGTCTGGACTGATGAGCGGGTGATCAACAAAGAAGATATTCAAAACCTGAGTAACCGTAACAAACTGGCCTTATTTGTGACTGCAACCTGTCAGTTTGGTCAATATGATAACCCCTTGGAGAGCTCAGGGGGTGAAGAGTTGCTATTGAATCCAAATGGCGGTGCCATTGCACTGGTAACGACTACAAGGCCTGTGTTTTCCAATACCAATTTTGTGCTTAACCGGGCGTTTTACGATGCCGCTTTTGAGGGGGGACTTGCCGGAAAACGTTTGGGAGATATCTTAAGGGTGACTAAAAACACCAGTTTAAGAGGCAGGGTCAATCGAAATTTTGCTTTGTTGGGGGATCCCATGATGCAACTCAATGTACCTGAATACAGCATTGAGCTCAACGAGGTCCAAAACATCACCAATGATACGGATACCATTTCCGCATTGAGTTTGATCAGGTTATCAGGTAACATTCTGAATGGAGCCGGACAGCAGGCGAGTGATTTTGACGGGGAGCTTACCGTCACAATTTTTGATAAAGCAAGTACCCTCAGGCCGCTGGGAAATCAAAATTCACCTTTTGAATACAGTGTGAGAAATACCTTATTATTTAAAGGAAATGCATCGGTAGTAGCCGGTGACTTCACCATGGAATTCGTCGCCCCAAAGAACATTGCCTATAATTTTGACAGTGGTAAAATTGGACTGTACGCGGTGAAAGCAGATGAAAGTGCAGACGCTGCAGGAGCTGATACTGAAGTGATTGTTGGTGGAAGTGCGTCTTCTGTGGCAAGCGACAATACCCCTCCGGTCATTGAATTATTCATTAACGATGAGACGTTCCAGTCGGGAGACAGGGTAGGAGCAAATCCTTTGTTATTGGCGCGACTGAGTGATGACAGCGGTATCAATATTTCCAACAGGGGATTTGGCCAGAGTTTGGTAGGCATCTTAAACGATACCACAGAGATCGTACTCAATGATTATTATACTGCATCAGCAAATACCTATCAGGAAGGATGGGTTTCTTTTCCTTTTAGAGATTTGGCAGCGGGTAAATACCAGTTGAAAATAAAAGTGTGGGATGTGCACAATAATTTAAGTGAATCGTCTGTTGATTTTGTAGTTTCAAACGATGTGGAATTAGCATTGCGCAGCGTGTATAACTACCCTAACCCTATAACATCAGAAACTACCTTTTTGATCGATCACGATCGGGAAGGAGAGGAGCTATTGATAAGTTTGGATATATATTCCCTGAAAGGCGAGATAGTCCACCAGCAAGCCTACAGGTTTGATAACCCCGATAGCGTAATAGAGGAGATACAATGGGATGGAAGGAATGCATCGGGTGCACCAGTGAACAACGGCGTCTACATTTATAAAATAAAGGTGACGAGTACATTGGATGGTGCCAGTAATGAGATATTCAGACGTTTGGTTATCAGTAAATAATTATATCTTTACGCTCACAAATAACAAAAAATGACAAAGCACAACCTAAGTATAATATTTTTTGCCATTTTGAGTCTTCTTGGCTCGTCTGCCAAGGCACAGTTAGTGACAGGTGGTGACAGTACTGCCCGGGTGATTACCACTGGGGTACCTTTCCTTTTGTTTGCACCTGATTCAAGAGGCTCCGGAATGGGAGATGTGGGGGTGGCTACCTCCCCCGATGCTAATTCAGTTCATTGGAACAACGCTAAACTCGCTTTTATTGACAATAACATAGGAGTCAGTATTTCCTATCTTCCATGGCTCGCACAGATCGTGGATGACATGGCGATTTCTTATGTGAGTTTTTATAAGAAATTAAACAGAACGCAAGCCCTCGGTTTTAGTTTCAGGTATTTTGACCTGGGAGAGATACAGCTCACCAATGTGCAGGGAATACCGCAGGGAATACAAAATCCACAGGAACTGGCCTTTGACGGTACTTATTCCCGGAAGTTATCTGAGAACTTCAGTATTGGGGTGACGGGTAGGTTCATATGGTCCAACCTTGCGGGAGACATTACCAATGCTCCTGACGCCAAGGCGGGTACCAGTATCGCTGTAGATTTAGGAGCCTACTATACCAAAGACCTGATACTTGCAGGTAAAGAAGCAAACCTTTCCCTGGGGGCGCACATTTCCAATATCGGTCAGAAAATTACCTACACAGACCAGAATAACGAAGATTACATCCCTGGTAACCTGCGATTAGGTGCGGCATTTAAGAGTAATCTGGATGCTTACAATAGTCTGACGCTCGCTTTTGATGCCAATAAGTTGTTGGTGCCTACACCACCGGTGGTAGACTCGCAAGGCAACATTATCAGAGGAAATGATCCTGATCGTCCATTGCTATCAGGTACATTTGGCTCTTTTGGAGATGCTCCTGATGGTTTTTCTGAAGAACTTCAGGAGATTGCACTCTCTGTAGGTACGGAGTACTGGTACAGAGATATTTTTGCTGCCAGACTAGGTTATTTTTACGAGAACCAAAATAAAGGAGATCGTAATTACCTGACTGTTGGTGTCGGGTTCAGGTATCAGGTACTGGGAATTGATTTTTCTTACCTGGTAGCGACCAAAGCACAAGATCCATTGGCAGAGACGCTCAGAGTGTCTTTGTTGTTCAACTTCAACAATGGGTCTGAAGAAGAACCTTCTAACTAATCACATGCTGGATAGAACGATTGCCCCGCCCGTTGGGCAAATAGAAAAAATTAACATACCACAGTTTAGTAACAGGAACCTCAAAAATGGGGTTCCTATTTACTTTCTGAACAGTGGTAAACAAGAGGTGCTCAAAATAGACATTGTTTTAGGTGCCGGTGTGAAGTATGAGCCCAAGCCGGGGATATCTTTTCTGGTATCCAGAATGCTTACCGGTGGCACAGATAGCAAGAATGCCGCCGATATTGCTACAGAATTGGATTACTACGGTGCTTTCATGGATGCCAGTAGTAGTTTTGACCATATTTCGGTAAGCATTTATTGCCTCACCAAGTTTCTGGAGCCAGTCATGTCTTTGCTGGAAGAGCTGCTGACAAGATCGGCCTTTCCCCAGGACCAACTGGACACTATTGTAAGGCAAAAGTCCAATGAGCTGGCCATCAGTGAGAAAAAAGACAGCCAGGTAGGTGCCAAGCGGTTTCGTCAGAACTTATTTGGACTGTCACATCCATATGGCAAGATCCTGACAGCAGAAGCCCTGCAGCAGGTGACACGTGATGAATTGGTTGATTTTTATCAGAATGTGTTTTTAAATGACCCTGTTGTCATTATCAGTGGCAAAGCAGATGACAGTGCGGTGGAAGTGCTCAGCCGCTCGCTGGAAGGCTTACAATTGCATCAGGTAGCGGCCAGGGAAGGTGTGGTTGCCCCTTTGTCACAGACGGAGGTATTGTCCAGAGAAAGTAGCGTTCAGTCTTCGGTAAAAATGGGGAAACTCATCATCGGCAGACATCATGAAGATATTCACAAACTCCATATTACCACCAGTTTGCTGGGAGGATATTTCGGATCCAGGTTGATGAGGAATATCCGTGAAGACAAAGGCTATACTTATGGAATAGGCGCGAGTGTAGCGCATTTGCTGGATGCCTCATTTTTGATGATCTCCACTGATGTAGTAAAGCAATATACTGCAGACACTTACAGTGAGATCAAGAAAGAAATCAATTTGCTCAGAGACGAACTGGTAGGAGAGGATGAACTACAGGTGCTGAAAAACTACCTCAGCGGTAAGTTTTTGTCCGGTGTGGACACGGCTTTCAATATTGCAGGCAAGTTCCGGTCGGTGAAACTGCATCAGCTGGACTACAGCTACTACAACGATTTTCTGTCAACAATCAATCACATGACCCCGGCCGATGTACAGGAAACGGCACAGAAGTACTTTGATACTGAGGAAATGAGCCTGGTGATTGTAGGGGGAGAACTTTAGTGAATGATTGATTCGGAATGCATGACGAGTAATTGTCAAGCTGGTCGCAGAGATCGAGTTGCGTAAACCGGGTCGCGCAGATCGAGTCGCGCAGACTGCGACCTACAAAGAGAGCGTCTGGGACGCGTAGTCACACTTGAAATGATGTATGATGAGTTGCTATCCGATGTTCGGTGCCAGGCCATTCAACGTAAGAACTCACTTGTTCTCTTTGATCAGGAAGTAGCCTTGATCCGCACTGTAGACAACTTGCTGAAACAGCGTGGGGATGAAGTAGGTGCCGTCATAGTTGACCACACCCCATTTACCATTCTTTTTAACAACGGCTTTCTCACCGCCGATGTCTTGCAGGATTTCATAGGTAGGCAGGAAGATCTGTGTACCGTCACCAGCAAGCAGTCCGGTTCCCTGACTGCTGGATATTTCATATTTCCCTTGCTTGTTTCGCCTGATTCGCTGGTAGCGCAATCTTTCCACCACAGTACCTTCTTTGTTAATCAGTCCCCATACCTCACCATCACGGACTGCGGTGAGACCTTCGTGATTGAAGGGCAACACTTCATCGTAAAAAGGCTGGATGACCAGGTTTTCCTGTGTGTCGAGGAAGCCCCACTTTCCGTTCAGTTTATAAGCGGCAAGGCCTTCCGAGAACAGCTGGATGTCATCGTACCGGTTGGCGATGATCAATTGACCGCGTAGATTGATAAAACCATATTTCCCCTGCATTTTCACCCCAATAAGGCCTTCATCGATGCCAATGGCAGCTTCCAGCTTGTGGGTGAAGGGTAAAATGGTGTGCTCAAATTGATCTATGATTCCGGCTACGCTGTCAATTCTTACGAAAAACAGCTCGCTTTCAGGAATGAGCTGTATGTCATCGTAGGCGATGGATGTCATCATACGCCCGGTGGGCGACATCAGGCCTATTTTGGAAGACTCGCCATAAATCTTGACGTATTTCCCCGCCTCTTTGAATTTGGTCGTGATACTCTTCACATGATCTCCCAGTTGGTTGAAGAACTTGATGTGGTAACCTTTCTGTGACACATACAGGCCATTGTTCAGCATTTTGAGGTTGTTTTCATAAGGCAGGATCACCCATTGATTTTGATTGTCAATGACTCCCCACTCACCTCGCTGGCTTACGATGGCCTTCTTCTTTACAAAAGGAAGGATGGTGTCGTACTTTGGCTGGACCAGGATACTGCCATCAAAGTCAAAGATGCCCCAAAAACCTTCTTGCTGAAATCTAATTCGTTTTTCTGATGCTGGCAGGAGTCCGTTCACAGGGCTTTTGGTGAGTCGGGTGCCGGTACGGCTAAACAGGTACCATTGGTCACCTTGTTCGGTTATCTTTAGTGTATAGAAATACTGTGCGTCAACATAGATGGAGTCATAAGCACTTTTGAGCAAGGGGTTCCCGTTGGACCACAAGACCTCGTAGCCGCGCTCACTTTTCACGATGAGAGCATTGTCCAGGGCATTGACGATTACTGCGTCTTCAAACGAGCCGGGAAGTTCGGAATTGGACTGATAAACGGTCTGTTTTTGGTTGCGGAAGATCAGCAGTCTTTTTCCTTCCAGTGGCTGGATGGAATCCGCATAGATTTGGTCCAGTGTTTTGTTTTCTGCATCACGAATACTCCAGGCCGGGAACTTCTCCAGCCGGTTCGCTGTGAGTCGCTTGGCATTGACCGGATGGATAATCGCTCCATTGCGGTCAGCAGATCCCAGCAGGCCCTGTTGATTCAGGACAAAATTATCTTCAGGTGTGAGTATCAGTTCGTCGTATTTGACCGGAAGTATTCTTTGTCCGTCCATGTCTGTAACACCAAAGAGGTTGTTCCAGGATTGCAGCAGGTACTGGCCTTTGTTGAGGAGTGTAATCTTTTTGGAGGCAAGTGGAATGACGCCTCGTTCGCCAGGTACAATCACGCCAGCCATCGTTCTGCCTTCTTTAGGTTCTCCAACAATGTATTGATTGGAATAGCCTTTGGTAATGTTGAGGTATTTAAAGCTTGAGATTACCCGTCCTTTTTCATCGATAAGGCCGTATAAGACGCGTCGGGATAGTTTTCCCAGTGAAGAGGCGATGAATAAGTTGCCACCATCATGCGTGATACTTCTGTAGATGGGATTGGTAATTCGTTTTCCTTTATCGCTGAGAAGTCCCCAGAATCCGTTTTTCTGATAGCCTATGACACCCTGGGCGATCATTTGGCTACCGTCTGACCATCCTATATTTTCATAGGTGGCAGGTATTATCCAGTCGCCACTTTGATTGGCCAGTCCCCATTTTCCATTTTCCTGCTTTGGAACGATGGTTTGTGCGGTGACAATGAAACTACATGAAATAATGACTAAGATCAGGAACGATCTCACTAAGGACATAGAAGAAGTTTATTTGCTATTCACTGCTTGCTTTTCGAGATCGAAGAGGTCGTTTAAGACATCAATCAAGGTCTCGGCCTCACCTCGTTTACAAGCAGCTTTCAAATTAAGGACAGGTAGTTTAATAATCTTTTGCATCATCCCTTTGGTCACTGTATCGATCAGCTCCATTTCTTTGGGAGACATCTTTTTGAAATGTCTGGCCATTTCAGCTTGTCTGATTTCCTCAAGGGCACTCTTCAGCTTTTGGATGGTAGGGGAAACCTCCATCTCGCGAGACCAGTTGTTCAACTCACCAAGTGATTGCTCTGTGATTCTTTCAACGGCAGGGATAGCATTTTTGCGTCTTTCCAGTGTCTCATCAGCTCTTTCCTGGATGTCGTCTATATTGTAAAGTAAGACACCGGGAACTTCTTCCACATCTGAGGAAATACTTCTGGGCACAGAAAGGTCAAAATAAAACTTATGTGTGAGTACTTCGTCCATATTGAATTGCGCCTTGGTGATGACAGGCTTCTCAGCACGTACGGAACTAACTACTACATCAAATTGATGTAAATGTTGCTGATACGAATCGAACGGGATCGTCTTGAAATCTAACTCTGATGCAAGCTGATCTGCTTTGGACGCAGTTCGGTTTGCCAGGAATATTTCTGCTTTGCTATGTGCGCTCAGATTTCTCGCTACATCTTCACCGATCTCACCCAAACCTAAAACCAATACTTTGGGATCGATTACCTGCGAAGACAGCTCATTGATGTAATTCACGGCTGCGTAAGAAACAGAAGCTGCGCCATCTCTGAACGCTGTTTCCTGTACTACGCGTTTGTTCGCAAAGAAGATGGTGTGCATCAATCTGTGCAGGAAAGGACCTGCCATGTTCTCATCTGCAGACCACTGATAAGCATTCTTTACCTGATTACTGATCTGAATGTCTCCAACTACCTGAGCCTCCAATCCCATAGAAACTCTAAACAGGTGCCTGGAGGCATCTTCTGTATTTTCTATTGGATTAAAATACTGGTCCAAAACCTCTGAGGTATCTATGCCCTTCTCTATTTTGAGAAGTTTACAGACCTCTTCGGCAACGAAATGTTCACTTGTATAATATATCTCTGTTCTATTGCACGTAGATAGAATCATTGATTCCTGGATACCTAATACAGCACTTAATCGCCTCATGAAAGATTTAGATGCAGACTCGTCAAATGCTAGTCGTTCCCTTATCTCAAGAGGTGTGTTTTTGTAAGATAAAGCCAGTACTTTAAATGTCGTATGCATAGAATTACTTCAACGGTGTAAAATTAAATCTGTAACGGGAAAAAAGCATGAAACGATAGCACTGTTCATTTAATTTAGAATGCTTATAAATAAAGGCGACATTTTTACGTTACAAAAGTTCTTCACAATTTGTTCTTAATAAGGCTAGCCATCCATGATAAAACTCATATTATCAACTGTTTCGAGTCACTTTTAGTTTCTGAAAACGGGTTGAAATGGTGCATTGTCAATGAATTAGTCCATGTTGGTGATACTTTGTCCTCACTGTTGTCCAGCTTCTCTGTTGCAATACAAAAGATGAAGGCCTGTCCAAAGACATAATAGCATCGACTACGGCGGAAAGCAGGAGATTTATCACGATCCCGGAATCGATATCAAGAGTGGAATTTCTATTGAAAAAATGACGCTTAATAAGACGAATCTTAGAAAAATGAGCGCAAAAAAAATTGCCTAATCTGTTTTCCCGTTGCGCCAAACATTGTTGGCTAAGTTTTAAGTTCAATCCGATAATTCATGAAATTATCGCACTATTTCTCTAATATAAAGCGAATTTATCAATTGATCTATTCGTTTGTTACAAAATTTCTTTACAATTTGTAGGAAAATAGATCAACTCCGGCTGAGAGCGCAGTGTATTTTGAAAGCAGAGAATCTGCGTATCCAGTCAAGAGCCGGACAATTAGACATCCCTCAGGGATTAAACTGAACCATCCATGATTAAACAATTGAAATCAATCATCAGGAACCATTTTGGTTTCTCCAGATCGGAGACCAACGGTGTGCTGCTACTTATCCCTTTTACTTTACTGACACTTTTTTCTCCCGCGTGGCTCAACTATTTTGAACACGATGTCAATGATGACCTCTCTGAAGACAAAATGGCGTTGATCGCCTGGAAAAAGGAGCTTGAAAGTAAGCTCATCCCCGTAAGGCCTGAACGGGTAAACACAGCCCAAACGACTGTCCTGACCAAGTCTGTATCGGTAAAAAAGCGTGAACGATTTGAATTTGATCCAAACCTTGCTTCGCCAGATGAATTGAAGCGTCTGGGTTTTCAGCCACGTGTAGTGCATACCTTGATCAGCTACCGAAATGCAGGAGGCAGGTTTGACAGGGTAGCTGATCTTTCTAGGATTTATGGAATGGACCAAAAGTTGCTCGATGAGCTGGCTGGATATGTAAAGATTCCGGAGAGAAAAGTAAGTATTCCCGCCGGGGACAGCATAAATCGCAGATCATGGCCCAAAAAGGTGATTGAGATAGCCGAAACAGATATCAACCAAACAACCGCTGCGGATTTGCAACAAATCAGCGGTATAGGAGAAAAGCTTTCTGGTCGGATTTTGAAGTTCAGAGACAAGCTGGGTGGATATCATGACCTGGTACAACTAAGAGAGGTTTATGGGCTGGATAGTTTGGTTGCGCAAAAGGTTACAGCGCATTTTCATATCAGTGACAGCATCTCGCAATTTCCCATCAACACAGTGACTGCCGAAGAACTGGGAGCGCATCCTTATATTTCCCGTAAGATGGCCAGAGTCATCATCAATTACAGGACACAGCATGGCGCTTTTGAGAATGAAAAAGACCTGGCGGCGATTCACGTACTTTCAGATAGCGTGATCGCTAAAATAAAACCATATCTAAGATTTGAAGAAAGAAGTGATATCTTTAGACCTGACTAGAACTAAGTTGAGCATAAAATTGCCCAGACTACAGAATGCAAAAGATACTTGAATCATATCTCCGCAGATTGACCAATCTGTCAGGAAATAACCGGTCGTTGCTGTTGTTGCGGTTGATCTCAGATCAATTCATCGATTTGCACGATTTGAATCACAACCACGGTTTCCCTTCCTTTGAGATCATCAAACACCTGATTGCCGGGAAGAAAAAAATCGAGATCGCCAAGGTGGTAGATACCCATGATGGCCAAAACAACCAACTGAGTCAACGATTGAAGAAAGTATTCCGCATTGAGCAGTTCATTTTTGAGGAGCGTGGTGCCAAAGATTTATATGTGGGGTGGCCTTTCGTACGGGGTAAATTCAAAGATGGGACGCTGGTACGGTGTCCGCTGTTGTTTTTTCCTGTAGAACTGAGTGTCGACAAAAACGTATGGTCTCTCCAGCTAAGGACCAATGTGAACCTTACACTCAATAAGACTTTTCTGTTGGCCTATGCCTTTTTCAATGAACTGAAGGCCGATCAGGAGTTGCTGGACAAAGTTTTTGACGACTTTGACAAAGATAGTACGGTATTTCGCACCGAGTTGTATGAGCTGCTGAAGGAGAGTGCTGTGGAGATCAACTTCAATCAGGATAACTTCATAGATGAGCTCAGGTCTTTTTCCAATTTTAAAAAGAAGGACCTGGAAGATAGCGAAGAACTGGGTACGCTGAAGCTTTTCCCGGAAGCAGTCCTCGGCATCTTTCCGCAGGCAGGATCATACCTGGTTCCCGATTATGTGCACATGATCGAACAGGGGAAACATGAGAGCATGGAAGCCATGTTTGCCGAAAAGAACCGTAGCAATGAGCAGACAGGGCATCAGGACTATTTGAGGAGTGTCAAGGAGGAACTCACATTTACGCCTTTTGAATTAGATGTTTTTCAGGAGAAGGCGCTCAAGACGGTCAAAAGTGGGAATTCAATGATTGTGCAGGGCCCGCCGGGAACAGGAAAGTCGCAGTTGATCTGTAACCTGATTTCTGACTTCATAGCCCGTGGAAAGTCTGTGTTGCTGGTCTGTCAAAAAAAGGCAGCGCTGGACATTGTACATGACCGCCTGGAAAGCAAAGACCTGGTGGACTTCATCGGTCTGATGCATGATTTTAAAAACGACCGAAAGAGTATTTACGAGCAAATTGCCTCGCAGATAGACCGGCTAAATGAATATCAGCAGCGAAACAATTCCCTGGATTCCATTCAGCTGGAGCGTAAGTTCCTGCAGGCAAGCCGCACCATTGATCAACTCAGTGAAGAACTGGAAGAGTTTAAGTTTGCACTGTATGACCAAAGCGAGGCTGGAGTGTCGGTGAAAGAGCTGTATTTGTCTTCCAATCCCGATGCGCCGTCTATAGACCTTCGACATGAATACCAGGAAATCCCGATAGCGCAGCTACCTGCTATCAAGAAAAAAGTAGGGCGGTATTTTGAATATTCCGACACCTTTGAGAGAGAAAGCCATCCCTGGTTTAACCGCAAGCCATTTTTGAACTATGGTATGATGGAGTTGCGGACGCTCAAAGAGCAGATCAATGGTATTCTGCCCTATCAGGATAAAATTGGGGAACAGGTAAAATCCGTGCTGGATGTATCCATTGACCTGGAGACTGCCAACTACATCATTTCGAAGGAAGAGGATATCCGCGCTTTGATCAATATATTGTCCGATGACAAGGTCTATGCGAGTTTCCAGCACATGGTGAGCAAGGATGTAGATGAAGACAGTACATGGTTGTCCAATATTGAGCGCACAATTATGGCCAATTACAAGGGATTTGGTCCGGAAACATCTTTGAAGTCCAATGAACTTGGAAGGTTTCAGGAAGTGCTGGACCGGGGGCTGAAAGCCCGGAGGAACTTCTTCAAGTGGGCTTCATGGCGATTCTTATCCGGCGACAAGATTTTTATGACACGGGTGCTGGTCGCCAATAACTTACAAAGTGACCGCCAATCCTTCAATACGCTGGTACAGAAGATCGACAACCGACTCAATATTGAGCATAACATTTCTGTGATACAACAGAAGAAGTGGTTGTCTGGATTTCCGGAGAACTTGCGGAAGATCAATATTCAGAATTGGTTTTACTACCAGAAGCTGACGATGAAAGCCAGGAGCTTATTCATCTCTATCAGAAACCTCAAAGATTTTATCTCTGTAGGAAAAATGTCTTACGAGGAACTGAAAAACAAGTTGGAACAACTGCTGGACTGCCTGAAAGATGTTCCGCTACAGCATGAACGCTGGCAACGATACCTGACTGCTACGCAAATCAACAGACTTTCTCACAGCCGTGAGGTGCGTGATAAAATGATTCAGTCTCTTGATCGTGAGTTTGAGACCATCTGCGAATTTGACCAATTGCTGAATGAGGTGAACCCCGAAGAGAAAAAGATCATCGAACGGTTGATTGATTATTCAGAGTCGCAGGAAAATGAAGAGACCATAGACCAGGAACAGTACCTTGAAATTCTGGACAATAGTCTGAAGCTTTCCTGGATTGACCACATTGAGACCAAGTATCCCATTCTACGGTCGGTGTCCTCCAATAAGTTTGATGACCTGGAAAAGGACCTCCAGGAGGCGATCAAAGAGAAAAAGTCTGTCAGTAATGAAATATTGTTACTGAAGGCGCGGGAGCGTACCTATCAGGACCTGGAGTATAACCGGCTCAACAACCTGGTGACCTATAGAGATATGCTGCATCAGGTGACCAAAAAGCGTAGGATATGGCCTATGCGTAAGCTGATTTCTAATTTCAGGGAAGAGTTGTTTGACTTGATTCCCTGCTGGATGGCTTCTCCTGAGTCTGCGTCTGCCATTTTTCCCATGGATGTCGCTTTTGACCTGGTGATCTTTGACGAAGCCTCCCAGTGTTATGCGGAGAAGGGACTTCCCGCTGTTTTCCGGGGCAGGCAGATTGTGATCGCCGGAGATGACAAGCAGCTGCAGCCGCTGGACATCTACAAGGTGCGCTGGGAAGATGATAGTGACCATGACATACCGGAGCTGGAAATTGACTCATTACTCAACCTGGCCAAGCGACACCTGTCGGAGGTCTTGTTGCAAGGGCATTACCGTTCGCAGTCTCCTGAGTTGATGGATTTCTCCAATAAGCATTTTTACAACGGCAGTCTGACGCTGTTACCGGATTTTCACATCATTAACCAAAAAGAAGCGCCTATTATTTACCGTAAGGTAGATGGCTACTGGGATGACAATGTCAATGAGGAAGAGGCGCAGGAAGTCGTTAGCCTGTTGCACCAACTGATAGAGAAGGAGCCTGGTAAGTCACTGGGCGTAGTCACCTTCAATGCCCGGCAGCAAGGCCATATCCTGGACCTGATGGAAGCTTATGCGGTGGCTCGTGAGATCAGCTGGCCGCAGGACCTGTTTGTCAAGAACATTGAAAACGTACAGGGCGATGAGCGAGACATCATTATTTTCTCTGTGGCCTATGCGCCTGAGAAAACAGGTAAAATGCAGATGAAATTTGGCTCTCTCAATGTCGCTGGCGGGGAGAATCGCCTCAATGTGGCCATATCGCGGGCCAGAGAAAAGATCTATCTGATTACGAGCATTGTTCCCGCACAGCTCAATGTGTCGGAGACGAAGAATGAAGGCCCTAAGTTGTTCAAGGCTTACCTTGAATATGCACATGCGGTGTCTGCCGGAAATTACGAGCCTACACCTCCTCCATATCACAAGAAGTCTTCCAGCTGGTATTTGAAGCAGTTTTTGAGCCAGATCAATACTGCTGGGAAAGATTTTGCCCTGTCAGAAGACTTGCCCTTTGCGGACTTGACCGTCAAGCAAGGCAACACCTACCGGTCGCTGGTCCTGACGGATGACCATACCTATCATGAGAGTTTGTCACCCAAAGACCCACATGCTTACAAGCCCTTTTTATTCTCCCGAAAAAACTGGCGATACCGTCAATTCTACTCGCGGGAAATCTGGCGCGACAGGCAACAACTGGAAGAAAAACTCATGCGTTTTGTAGTGAATTCGCTGGAGGAAGAATAAGCTGCTATCAATGCGCATCTTCTCCGGGTTGTGCCATCTTATCACCAAGAAGTTTCTTTGCCACAGTGCCAATGGTGAGGCCTTGTGAAATGATGGAGATGACTACAACCACATAGGTGACCGTGATGAATAAGTCGCGGTTCATCTCCTCTGTGAGCGATAGTGCCAGTGCAATTGAAATACCCCCACGCAGGCCTCCCCAGGTCATCAGTGTTGCGGTATATGGTAGAAAACCCAGCTTTTTGGCAAATAAACGAACAGGCACAAAGAGCGAAAAATGCCGGCTCGTCAGCACTAATGCAACGGCGATGAGTCCTGCGACCAGGTACATGGTGTCATATTTGATGACCAGTAGCTCCAGACCTATCAGGACAAACAGGAGGGCGTTGAGGAGCATGTCTACCAATTCCCAGAACTTGTCCACAAACTCTTCAGTAATGTCTGACATGGCTACGTCTCTTACGGTGTTATTCCCCACAATCAGGCCGGCGACTACCATGGCCAGGGGAGCCGACAGGTGGAGGTAATGCGCGAGTACATAGCCACCCATGACACAGGCCAGGGTAATCATTACCTCGATTTCATAGTTATCGATGGACTTCAGCATCTTGTAGGCGACATAGCCAATCAATCCTCCAAAAGCAATTCCACCAAGTACTTCCTGCCCAAATAAGGTGACGATGTCATTGAAAGAACTGCCGCCGTGGCCACCTTCTGCACCACCGGCAATGCTATAGATGGTAAGGAATACTACCACACCGATGCCATCATTGAAAAGTGATTCTCCAACAATCTTGGTCTCCAGAATTTTCGGGACACCGGCCTTCTTCATAATGCCTAGTACGGCGATTGGGTCAGTAGGAGAGATCAGGGCGCCAAACAGGAGGCAGTGGATGTACTCCAGGGTGAAACCCAGCCACCCAAATACGTAGTAAACAAATGTACCTACCAGAAAAGTGCTGGTCAGTACACCGACAGTTGCAAAAATAAGAATGGGCCACCTCTGTACCTTGAGTAGGTCAAAATTGGTATGCAAGGCCCCTGCAAACAGCAAAAATCCCAGCATGACATCCAGTAGTACCGTCTTGAAATCGACACGGCCAATCAGGTTTTCGGCGAAATCCAGTAGGGTAGGGTCTATCAGTCCTGTGAGGAACAGACCCAGCGTAAACACAATGGCGATGATCATCAGCCCGATGGTATTGGGCAATTTGAGTAGTCGCACATTGATGTAGCCAAACAGGGCAGATAATACAATCAGGATGGTTGAGATAACGAACAAGTCCATGGGCACTAATAAATTTTTCGCAAAACTATGAAATTCTCATTTGCCGTACCATGGCTACTGCATAATTTGGCGTTCTAAAATTTATTACTACATTTGTAGTATATAAACTATTGTAGTAGTAATGAAGCCATTGACAAAGACCGAAGAAGAAATCATGAAGTACCTCTGGAAGCTGGAGAGTTGCTACATGAAAGAGTTGGTAGAGGAGTTCCCAGATCCTAAACCTGCCTACACTACCATTGCCACCTACCTCACTCGAATGACTGACAAGGGGCTGGTTGGCTATCATCAGCGAGGCAAGGTGAGGGAATATTTCCCTAAGCTGAAGAAGGGGGCTTATTTCAAAGGGCATTTCAACGCCATGATCAAGAACTTTTTCAATGGGTCGGCCTCACAGTTTGCTTCTTTTTTTACAACAAAGACGGATTTGTCTCTGAACGAACTGGAAGAGTTGAAGAAAATCATTGATCAACAGATAGACGAGAAGAAAAAATGATATTGTATCTGATCAAATTTACGCTGCTGTTTGCGCTGATGCTCGCTGCGTATTTGCTGTTGCTCAAAGCGGACAAAAGATTTGTCTTCAACAGGGCTTATTTATGGGGAGCACTTGCATGCGCCCTATTGCTTCCTGCGATCAGTTTACCTCAATGGTATGAAGAGCCGGTCTTTGATGCGGAGGTGTTGGAAACCTGGACAACTGTGGGGCCTGCTGTTGCCGATACAATCGCAGGAGAGCAGTCGTCAGCAGATGAGGTCGTGATTCAAAAAACTGGTTATTCCTGGTGGTTAATCGCCTGGTTAGCCGGTAGTGCGCTGATGGTGATCCGGCTTTTGGCCAACCTTTATGCGCTGCTGCGCATCACTGCCCGCAGTAAACGGCTGAGCGCTGAGAATCGTCATCTGTATCAGTCTGATGAAGCGACTGCTACTTTTAGTTTTTTTCAGAGAATCATTGTTCCTGCACAAGATGACCCGGTCACGGATGAGGTGGTGGCACATGAGATGATTCATGTCAAACATTGGCATAGCCTGGATATGATGATGATCGAGCTTTTGTTGTCTGTTGCCTGGTTTCATCCATTGCTTTGGGTTTTTCGTAGAGAAGTGAGGCTGAACCATGAATATACAGCAGACTTTTATCCATCTGCTGCTGACAAAAATGGCTACTGTCTGCAGTTGATTCATTATCCAGGTGATTCCAGAACCCATACGGGAGGGGTTGTCGGCAGTAATTTCAGTTATTTATCCATTAAAAATAGAATACAAATGATTAACCAAAACAAAAAGTCCAGGCGCGCTTTCTATCGAAATGTGCTTTTAATTCTTTTTCTAATGATTCCGGCAGTATTGAGCCTCTCATTCATGCAAGTCCACAAAACGCCCGTCATTGATGACACTGATCAATTTACGGTAGTCATTGATGCGGGGCATGGTGGGATAGATCCCGGAGCCAAAGCTGATTTCAATGATGTCACAGAAAGTGCGCTGAATCTAATGCTTGTGCAGGAGATCAAAGCCATGGGCTCGGATAAACTCAACCTGGTATTTACCAGAGATGGTGATGACCGGGTAAGCCTCGCTGACCGCACGCGTTTGACGAAGCAGCACAATGCGGATTTTTTCCTTTCCATTCACTGTAATTTTACGAAGAAAGGAACTCCTACCGGGTTTTCCGCCTTTGTGGGCCACGAGCAGAGCGAACAGAGTCAATCATTAGTCGATATGCTAATGCAGAGTATCATCGCTAATAGTGACCATTATTTGTTGGACCGTAGTGAATTTCATACGGCTATTGAGGCTTTGCAAACCCAGAAAGCAAGCTTTTTTGTTCTGAAGAATACCGAATGCCCGGCTGTCATGCTACATTTTGGATCGGTCAATAATGAAAAGGAACAAGCACTGATTACGGATGCTGATTCAAGGAAAGCAATTGCCAAGGTAATTCTCAGCAGTCTTGAGCAATTGAGCGAGGAATCGACAAAGTAATGTGCTGACCTTAGTGGTCTGAGAATCAGTTGTGGACAATACTTGGAGATTGGATAGATACCCGATCTCCTGTCCAGGTCTCATCTACCGATGGAATAGTCCATCGGTTTTTTATTTTTTGAGCTAAGTTTTGGTGCTTCCTATGGCTTGGGCGTGTACGTGACGAGTCCAAATCCAACGCTTGCTACCGCAGTTAGTACCTCTCTGCGCATATACTGCTGGAACCTGATCTCATAAGTTCCGGCCTTGGCAAAGCGATGGTTTTCCAGCATCAGAAACTCATGATTGTACCAGCCGCTGTTGCCGTCGCCTGCAGGGACACCTGTTTTGACATCAAAAAGCAGGCATTCTTCCAGATCTGTTGTGATGAGCGCATCTGCATCGTCTTCAATGGCATAGAGCTTATAGTCAACGTATAGGTTATGAAAAGGGTAGTCCAGGCCATTTTTCACCGTAAAGTACAAGTCATAGCTGACATTTGGGTCTTCAATGTTAAACCTGAAACTTCTGATGTCATTTGCGCGCCACTCATTGTCTGTCAGCGCCTGATAGTCTTCCACCAGCTTATTGCTACCGCACGATGCCAGTAGCATGCCTAGCAGCAATACATAAATGCTATTCAGGTTTTTGCTTTTGTGATTGTTGCTTTTTCTTGTTTGCATGCCTGTTATTGGAGTTCTTTTGATTGGAAGGCTTTGACTGCTTTCCCTTTTGATTCTTTCCTTTGGACTGGTGCTGCCCTTTGGGTTGATTCTGTCCCTTCTGCTGACCCTGCCCTTGCTGCTGACCTTGTCCTTTTGGTTGGTTTTGTCCTTTTTGTTGTTGCCCTTTGGGTTTTCCCTGCCCCTTTTGATTGTTGCTCTTCTGGGCATTGGCTTTAGGCGCATTGCCCTTTTGTCCGCTGTTAGCGCCGCCAGCGTTCTGACCTTTAGGCTTACCAGATTTTTGGTTAGCGCTTTTGGGCTGATTGGCCTGGTTGTTGGCACCAGTGTTGGCTTTGTTCTTGTTGCCCCTTCTTCTGCTACTGCCCGACTTTCTGCGTCTTTTATTTTTGCCAGATTTGCCTTTGTACTTTTGATCTAGCTGTTCCAGGTCACTGTTGAGTCCACCCAGGTCCAGCTGTGCTTCTTCCTCAGTATCTTCCTGCAAGGAGGCGGGCTTGACCCCTTCCTTATTCATCTCAATGATCTCTTCTACCCGTTCAGCTTCCAGCGGGTGCCATGAGTTTTCACCCTCATAGCCAAACCACATGATTTTGCGGAAAATATCAGTTTTCTGAAGCCTTGCTTCTCCTTTTTCGGTCTGTAGCGGACGCTCTATTTCCGGGATGTCTTTCAGGGCCTCCACATAGGTGTCCAGCTCATAATTGAGACAACATTTCAAGCGGCCACACTGTCCGGAAAGTTTGCTGGGGTTGAGCGATAACTTTTGGTAGCGGGCAGCAGAAGTGGAAACACTTTTGAAATCTGACAGCCAGGTACTACAACACAGCTCCCTGCCGCAGGAACCGATGCCACCGAGTCGTCCCGCTTCCTGTCGCAGACTGATCTGCCGCATCTCAATCCTGATGCGAAATTCGCTGGCCAGTACTTTGATTAATTCGCGGAAGTCTACCCGTTCATCTGCCGAATAGTAGAAGGTTGCCTTGGTGTTGTCAGCCTGATATTCTACATCTGTCAGCTTCATCTCCAGACCCATGTCCTGGACAATCTCTTTGGTCCGGTACAGGGTATTCATTTCCTTGTTCTTGGTAGACTCAAATTTTTCCAGATCCTTCAGGCTGGCGATACGGTAGATGTTCCTGATTTCGGTTTCCTTGGCTTTTTTCTTCTTCATCTGAAGTCTCACCAATTCCCCGGTGAGGGATACGTAACCAATGTGATGACCATTGGGCACATCTACCACGACGGGTTCTCCTGTCACTAAATCCAATCTATGGTGATTGCGGAAGAAGTCTTTTCTTCCGTTTTTGAAGCGCACTTCTACAATGTCAAATTGATCTTGCACGGGGATATCCATATTGGATAGCCAGTCAAAGACATTTAATTTATTGCAACCTCCGGAGCTGCAACCGCCGTTATTTTTACATCCCGCAACGGTACCGTCAGCATTTTTTACTGAACTACATGTACTACACGCCATCTATCTCTTTCCTGGTTGTATAGAACAAAGCCAATTGGGTTGAGGTAACCTGCATTCGATTCACAGCATCGCTCATTCACAATGAGAAAATCGTACCGCCTCAAAATCAGTGTTCTATTATAATAACATCAAAGTAATGCCCGGAAACAGCCTGTTACGAAGGGATGAAAGGGTAACCCAAATCGGAAGACCACTTAGCGATCATGCGAAGTCTTCGAAAATTCATGTCTGTAAGCATTCAAAGGACACAAAACCGTTTTTGTATCATTTGAAAATATCTATTCTTGCCAAGAATACACCCAGTTTAAGGTGTTGTGCAAGGTTTATTTATATTATCTATAGTCACCTGTGGCATTACCATGCCATCGCAAAATCCACTTGTACCCTGTTTTACCGGGTTATTGGAAGAAACTGCTTAAACCAATATCTTCCATTGGATAAAAATAGTGCAAAAATATGGAAACAACCTGTCTGCCGCTAAAAATCGTATCTGTCATCAGGTGCAATAGCTGTATCCCAGACAATAAGGGAGGGACTAAACTCACAGACCAGTTCAACTTGCGGCCTCCTGGATGAGACCGGGAAACATAAAATGCAGGGTACCCCATTTGTTCCTAACCTACGATGCCTTGTTCGTTGTACGAGTGGTATTGTATTCCTACCTAGGAGAGATTTTGCAGGTCCTTCCCGATATCTGAACGATAGTATTTCTGGTCCCAGCCAACCGCATTGATGGCCTGATAGCTCCTGGACAATGCCTCATTCAAATCCTGTCCAAGGGCAGAAAATGCGATCACCCTGCCACCGTTGGTCAATACCTTGTCATCAGATAATTTGGTGCCTGCATGAAATACAATGGCCTCTCCGGTATCTGCCAATCCGGTGATTTGTTTGCCTTTTTCGTAGGCTTCGGGATAGCCGCCTGATACACCCACGACGGTAGTGGCAACCTGATCGGTGATGGAGAAATCTACCTCGTCCAGTGTTTTGCTGGCGGCCGCCTCCAATAAAGGCAGGAGGTCAGAAGCGATTCTTGGGAAAACAACTTCTGTTTCAGGGTCGCCCATCCTCACATTGTACTCAATGACATATGGATCACCAGCCACGTTCATTAATCCTATGAAGATAAATCCTCTGTAGTCAATTTGGTCACTCTTCAATCCTTCTACCGTAGGGATGACGATTCGGTCTGTCACCTTTTTCATGAAGGCATCATCGGCAAATGGAACTGGAGATACAGCGCCCATTCCACCCGTGTTGAGGCCCTGGTCGCCTTCGCCTATGCGTTTGTAGTCTTTGGCTTCAGGTAGGATTTTGAAATTTTCTCCATCTGTCAAAACAAATACCGACAGTTCTATGCCATCCAAATACTCTTCTATCACTACCCGGCTGCTGGCTTGCCCAAATTTGGCATCTACGAGCATCTCCTGCAACAGCGATTTGGCTTCTTCCATCTCATTGGTGATGACCACTCCTTTACCGGCTGCGAGTCCATCGGCCTTCAATACATAGGGAGGTTTGAGCGACTTCAAAAACTCATAGCCTTCTTCAATGTTGTCGGCAGTGAAAGTCTGGTACGCTGCCGTTGGAATTTTGTGACGTTGCATGAAAGATTTGGAAAAGTCCTTGCTGCCTTCCAAAATCGCCCCGGATTTGTCTGGTCCTACAATCAATAAGTCGTTACACTCCTGATCTGCTCTGAAAAAATCAACAATCCCAAGTACCAGTGGTTCCTCAGGCCCCACTACAAGCATGTCGATTTCATGTTCAAGGATAGCGGCTTTTACTGCTTCAAAGTCTTTTGGGTTGACGGATAAGTTGGTGGCGACCTGTGCGGTGCCAGCATTCCCAGGGGCTACATACAAATGGTCACATCGGTCGCTTTGCGCAATTTTCCAGGCAAATGCATGTTCTCTTCCACCTGACCCTAATACTAAGATATTCATATAAAAGACTTTGTTACTGAGTAGTGATTTGCGCATCAATATTGTAGAGGTCTCCGAACAAGGTTGTTGGTCAGTCTCTGCGGATATTGAGTCGCTTCATTAAACCAGATTCAAAATTATAGCAGATCTATAGAATAAGGCTTTGACGTACAGGTTTTTTTTGAAATTAGCATCTAATTCGCATATTCAGACATGAATTTTATGCGCATCAGGCGTACTTCTTCTTCTGAGTAGTCTTCCCCCAGCTCATCCATGGCCTCTATCATGTCGTCCGTATCGGTGCTCAGGAAATAGTCGTAGATGTCATCTTGTCTGTCATCGTCCAGCACGTGATCTATGTAGTAGTCCAGGTTGAGTTTGGTGCCGGAGTAGCAGATGTTTTCAATCTCTGTGATGAGTTTGTCTACCGGTAGTGATTGTGATTCTGCAATCTCTTCCAGGTCTATCTTGCGGTCAATCTGCTGAATGATGAAAATCTTGAGCTTGGAGCGTTTAGCAGATGATTTGATCACCACATCAGAGGCAGTGACAATGTCATTTTCCTCCACGTATTTGCTGATCGTTTCCATGAAAGGCTTGCCAAACTTGGCCACCTTGCCCATCCCCACACCATTGATCTGCGCGAGTTCCTGCTTGGTAGTTGGATACACTGTAGCCATCTCCTCCAGTGACGGTTCCTGGAAAATCACATACGGCGGAATGTCTTTTTGTTTGGCCAGTTTCTTACGAAGCGCAACAAGGATCTCGAAAAGTGTGCTGTCATAGGCCTTGGTATCCAGCTTGACATTTTCGGATTCCTCTTCTTCCTGTCCCGGGACATACTCATGGTCTTTGGACAGTTCCAGTGCATAAGGTTTTTCAGTAAACTGAGTGCCTTTTTTAGTGACTTTGAAAACACCTACGTTCTCAATGTCTTTTTCGATGAACTCATTGAGAAGTGACTGGCGGATGACAGATTTCCAGAAAGACTCGCTTTCTTCCTTGCCTGCCCCAAAAACGTCCAGCTTGTTGTGGTCATAACTTTTCACGTGCTGACTCTCTTTCCCAATCAACACATTGACCAAGTGATCGAGTGCGAAACGTTCTTCTGTTTGTTTGACCGCTTTGATGACTTGAACAACTTGGTCCTTACCATCAAATTTCTCTTTAGGATAGAGACAATTATCGCACAAACCGCAGTTATCATGCGGATACTCTTCACCGAAATAATGGAGCAATTGCTTTACCCTGCAAACGGATGACTCTGCATAACTGGCGACTTCTTCCAATAATACTTTTGCATTCTCACGCTCCGAGACTGTTTTGTCTTTATTGAATTTTTCGAGTTTGATGATGTCATTGTAGGAATAAAACATGAGGCACTTACTCTGGATGCCGTCTCTTCCGGCCCGGCCGGTTTCCTGATAGTAGCCTTCAATAGATTTTGGTGCGTCATAATGCACCACAAATCGTACATCGGGCTTGTCTATTCCCATGCCAAAGGCGATGGTCGCTACGATCACGTCAACATCTTCACTCAGAAAATCGTCCTGATTTTTCATCCGTTGTTTGCTGTCCAGCCCTGCGTGATAGGGAGCAGCTTTGACATCATTGACCTTCAGGAATTCTGCAATTTCTTCTACCTTTTTACGGCTCAGACAGTAAATGATACCTGCTTTGCCTTTGTGCTCTTTGACAAATCTTACCAGTTGCTTCTTAGCGTCCTTCTTTTGTCGGACTTCATAGTACAAATTAGTCCGGTGAAAGGAGCTTTTGAACAGATCCGCTTCCTCCATGTTGAGGTTTTTCTGGATGTCCAACTGTACTTTTGGAGTCGCTGTCGCCGTCAATGCGATGATTGGAATGCTTCCGATTTGCTCAATGATGCTTTTGATACGGCGATATTCAGGGCGGAAATCGTGTCCCCATTCTGAGATACAATGTGCTTCATCTATGGCGACAAAGGACACATTTGCTCTTTTGAGGAACTCAATATTTTCTTCTTTGGTAAGGGATTCGGGCGCAACGTAAAGTAGCTTGATTTTACCATCGAGGGTGTCGTTCTTGACTTTAGTCATCTCCCCCTTTGAGAGGGTGGAATTCAGGAATCGTGCATTGATGCCCACAGCGTTCATCTGGTCTACCTGATTCTTCATCAGTGCAATCAAAGGAGATATGACAATGGCAGTACCATCCTTGATGATTGCAGGCAATTGATAGCAGAGAGATTTGCCCGCACCCGTAGGCATGATCACAAATGTATTCCTGCCAGAAAGGATGTTGTTGATAATCTGCTCCTGATTGCCACGGAACTGTCCGTATCCGAAAACTTCTTTAAGTTTATCTTTTAGTAGTGCTTCGCTGTGTAATTCCATAACGCTTCTACGAAATTAAGTCAATGTCTTAAAAATCCTATCAGTGCGCTATATCAATTTATGAAAAAAACCTGAATTAAGCACTATAATTTTTCGCTTAGCAAAGTCTGTGATACATAATGATCAGGCAGTACGCTGATAAAATCAAATGAAGGTACACTATATTTGCTCACACATGATAGGATAGCCTACTAAAACAGAATTTTTAGCGATGAATCAGAATATTTATGCAGTCATTATGGCTGGCGGTACAGGGACGAGGTTTTGGCCTTTTAGTCGTGAGAAGAAACCGAAGCAGTTCTTAGACGTGCTCGGCGTTGGTAAAAGCCTCCTACAATTGACCGTTGACCGCTTCGCAGAAATTTTACCCAAAGAGCAAATTTTGATCGTCTCCAATGAGATGTATGACGACATCATCTTTGAGCAGCTGCCCGATTTTGACAAGGATCAGGTGCTGTCGGAGCCCATCAAGCGAAATACAGCCCCTTGTATCGCCTATGCTGCCTATAAAATCAGGCAAAAGAATCCTAATGCTATCATGGTGATTTCGCCTTCTGATCACACTATTTTTGGTGAGGCGAAATTCCAGAAAGTGATCCTGGACGCTGTGGAGGCAGCCAGTAGTGGCAATAAGCTCATCACACTTGGTATCAAGCCCAACAGGCCTGAGACAGGCTATGGTTATATCCAGTACATTGACAGTGAGGAGACGGTGAAGGAAGTGAAGACCTTTACAGAAAAACCCGAACTCAAGATTGCGGAGAAGTTTATTGAAAGCGGGGACTTTGTCTGGAACGCCGGAATTTTTATATGGTCTGTTACCACCATTATCGATGCCTTTCGAGACAATATGCATGACCTTGCCACACTGTTTGAGGAGGGGAGTCATCACTTCTACTCGGAAGGTGAAAAGCCATTTATCAAAACAGCGTATACACAGTGTAAGAGTATTTCCATTGATTATGGCATCATGGAAAAATCTGACAATGTCTATGTGGTCTTAGGTGATTTTGGATGGTCAGATCTGGGAAGTTGGAACTCCTTGCATGAAATTAAAGACCCGGATGGGCATAACAATGTCGTGGAGGCCAATGTACTCTTGTATAACAGCCAGAATAACTACATCAAGAGCGAGTCCAAAAAGCTGATTGTTGCACATGAGCTGGATGGTTACCTGGTGGCAGACTTCAACGATGTCCTGGTGATCTGTAAGAAAGATGCCGAGTCTAAGTTTCGTGAGTTTGTTGCGGACATCAAAGATCAAAAAAACACTGAATTACTGTAAAGATCTCTGTCGCGCTACTTCATACGCCACTACAGCGGTGGCAACAGATACATTGAGTGAATCAATTTGACCTTTTAGCGGTATTCTGATAGCGCCATCGCACAGTTTGAGATAGGCGGGGGACACACCGTCTTCCTCAGATCCCATGATGATGGCAATGGGGCCTTTGAGTGTAGATTCGTACAGTAGCTCAGATGATTTTTCTGTACAGGCAACCACCTTGAGGCCACTGTCCTTTAGCTGAAGGATGGCGTCTTTTAAGTTATTCTCCCGACTTACCGGCAAATAATTCAGCGCTCCGGCAGAAGTCTTCATGGCATCAGAGCCAATTTGAGCCGTACCCTTGGCAGGCACCAGGATTCCATGGGCACCTACGCACTCCGCTGTACGGGCGATGGCACCGAAGTTGCGAACATCGGTAACGCGGTCCAATATGATGATAAAGGGATCTTCCCCCTTTTCAAAAGCACCCATGACCACATTGCTGATGGGAACGAAGTCAATAGGAGAAATGAAACCAATGGCTCCCTGATGGTTCTTCCGGGTAATTCTATTCAGTTTCTCAATCGGGACTTTTGAGAACGGGACCTCCCGCTCAGCCAAGAGCTGATATAACTCATTGATCAATGGATTATTTAATCCTTTTTGGATGAGTACTTTGTCAATGGTTTTTCCTGACCGGATGGCTTCTATGAGCGCACGTATCCCAAACAGGAAGTCATTTTCATTTTTTGGGGCCTTTCTCTTGATATTGAAACTCATGCTGCAAAGTAACCTGAATTTTGATACTTGGCCAAGTGGCATCATGAAGTCTGCTGTTGCAGATTCATATGACGTCTCCCTGCGCCTGATACGGAAAGCACCCAGATATCTTTAATGTGCCTGGTGACTGAGGTCCATTGCAAATTATCAGTTATTTATAAACAATCGCATAGAATCCCAGCCAGGCAAAAAATGGAATGATGTAGCCAAAGAGCACGATCAGAAAGGATGTTTTTCGCTTTTTATTAGATAGCGCATAGACGCCAAAATACAACAAAAACCAGTAGATAGGCTCAAAGACATTGAGAGACTTTAGCACGTAATGCCATCTGGGGGCAATTTCTGTGTAGTCCAGCGCACTTAAAACAGAAAGCGGATAAAAGGCTTTGATGTCCCAATAGCTAAGGTTTTCGGTGCCACCCAGGTAAAAACCGATTTTGATCAGTTCCGGAACGAAGAAGAAAATTTCCATGGCCAAAATGAGCTTCCACAATTGCTTGTAAAGCAGTCGATAACCAAAAAAGAAGCTGCTAATCCACAGGAATATGGTGGTAATGGTGATTTTCCACAAATAAAAAACAGGGACCGATAAGTATTGAAGTCCGAAAATCATGTTGATGACTCCCGACTCTCCACGTTCGTTAAGAATCTCAAAGGCGGCCAGTCCATCGATGATGAAGGCCTTCTTGAACACCAGTAAAGAGACCGAGATCAGGCATAAAAGTGCGAAAAAGAGAAAAGAATTGAAATTGAACCACTCTTCTCTGAATCTTCTGGCGATTTCATTCGTTTGATTTGTCACAACCTATTGGTCTGCTAATTACGGCAAATATTACAAAAGAAACCATTTATTTGTGGGGATTGGAAGAAGGGCCGGAAAAGACCTGCTGGGTTGTATGGCTTAAAAAATGAAGTGAATGTGAAGATATGGAAAAATTGCGCATATCCCCGCCGGACATTGCCCAAACCATTTTAAAGTATTCTATCTTTACGCGCTGAGTAATGGCTAAAAATGATTGATTTGGGCGAGCGACGGCGTTATTTCACCGAGCAGAGCCTCTTAAAATCAATAATGGAACAATACTTGCAATTGTAATCATCGATGAAGAAGTATTATCAAATTTTATTAATCGGTTTGTTGGCAATTTCTACCATGGCCAGTGCCTTTGGTCAGGATAAGGCGAAAGCTGCCCCCGATTCCGCTTACAGCTTATTACTTAATCTGCAGGTGCAGCTCGATGCCACTGATGCCATCAATGAGATGTACAATTTTGAGTTTGAACGCTCGGCGCAGAATTTTCAGTACATGAAGCAGCAGCACGGCTGGCATCCACTTCCTTATTTCTTGCTGGGCCTCAACTATTACTGGCGGATGATTCCTTACAGTGCCAGCGAAAAGTTTGACAAGGAATTCCTGGCCTATATGGACACCTCTCTGGTACTGTCCAAACGACTTTACAAGGGTGTCAATGAAGTAGAAGGTGCTTTTTTTTTAGCCGCTACCTATGCCTTCAAAGGACGACTCTATTCCGATAGGAAGCAGTGGCGAAAGGCAGCCTCAGCTGGTAAAAACGCATTGAAATACCTGGAAAAAAGCAAGGGAAATGCAGATTACAGCCCGGAATTGCTGTTTGGAGATGCATTGTTCAATTACTACTCAGTATGGGTGGGAGAAAACTACCCCATATTGAAACCCATTATGGCCTTTTTTCCAAAAGGGGATAAAGATTTAGGGATCAAACAACTGAAGACAGTAGCGACCAATGCATTTTATACCCGTACCGAGGCGCAGTTCTTTTTGATGCGGATCTTGTCCAATGAACGACAGGATTTGCCGAGGGCTTTGCAGATTGCCAAATACCTCCACCAAACTTTTCCACGCAATGCCTATTTTCATCGCTATTATGCGCGCTTGCTGTACTATACCAACCGCTATCAGCCTGCTAAGAGGGAATCTTATGAAATACTGGATCGCATTGACAGTTTGGCGACGGGCTATGAGAGTCAGTCCGGGAGATATGCCAGCTTCTTCCTTGGACACATCAATGACATAGAAGGTAACATTGACGATGCCCTGAAGTACTACCAGATGTGTGTGGAGTATTCGGAGTACATTGGTGCCACCAAAGGAGGCTACTACCATTATTCGCTCATCCATATGGGCATGCTGGCGGAAGCAGCTGGTGATGATGTCAAAGCAAAAGATTACTACAAAAAGGCCATCAAAAACAGCAAGGGCAAGGATGACGCCAATAAAAAGGCCAAAGAGGCCTTGAAACGACTCCGGCGTAAGTGACGTCGCTACTTTGAACGAATTCTAAGTGATGTAGTCGGCTTTTCTGGTTGCGCGCGCTTACAACAACGCTGCTTATATTTTGCATGAGGATGATCGGGTAGATTGACTATCTTTACCCTGTTACAATACCTCTAAATAGCGTCTATTCTCCCGTATGAAAATACCCCTTATAGATCTTCGTGCACAGTACCTTTCCATTAAAGAAGACCTGGATACGGCGATTTCTAATGTGCTGGAAGGTGCTGTTTTCGTAGGTGGTGATCCTGTTGCTGACTTCGAAGCTGCTTTTGCAGCAGCTTACGGGCTTCGGCATTGTGTGGGGCTGGCCAACGGGACTGACGCAATCCTGGTTGCGCTGCATGCGCTGGGCATTGGTGAGGGTGATGAGGTCATTACAGGAGCACTCAGCTGGATTTCTACCGCCGATGCGATCTCACGAATAGGAGCCACACCTGTTTTTGCAGACATCGCTCCCAATGGGTATAACATTGACGTCACGCAGATAGAGACAAAGATCACTGCTCAAACAAGAGCGATCAAAGTTGTTCATTTATATGGCCACCCGGCAGACATGGACCCAATCGTGGCTTTGTGTAAAAAGTATGACCTCAAGCTGATAGAAGACTGCGCACAGGCGCATTTTGCCACTTACAAAGGACAGCGGGTGGGTACATTTGGAGACATTGCCACCTTTAGTTTCTATCCTACCAAAAACCTGGGGGCTTATGGTGATGCAGGTGCTGTCTTGACCAACAATGACGAACTAGCGCATAGATGCCGTGTTTTTGCCAATCAGGGGGCAGCCGTCAGGCATCATCATGTGCTTACCGGTATCAACAGCCGGCTGGATACGTTGCAGGCAGCTATCTTGAAAGCTAAACTCACTCATATTCATCGCTGGAACGCTGACAGGCGGAGGGTGGCTGCGACTTATGATCGCTTGTTGAAAGATATAAACGAAGTGATCAGGCCTCAGGAAAGCAAATACGCTCATGCAGTCTACTACTTATATGTGATCAGGTGTGAGCGTCGTGACGAGCTGATGCAATATTTAACCCAGCAAGGAATAGGTGTGGCCATTCACTATCCAACGCCATTGCCGCTACAACCGCTTTACGAACACCTGGGCTATAATGAGGAATCTATTCCGGTAGTGGCGGCCTATTCCCGGCAATTGCTGTCTTTGCCGATGTATCCCGAACTAAGTGATGCCATGTGTGGGCAGGTAGTAGACGCCATCAGGGCCTTCTATGAGGCGTAGTTTGTGTGCGAAAACCTGCAAAATTGTTAAAAAAATGTAAAGATTGATATTGGCTGTCTCGTTTTGGGCTGGTATGCTACTAGTTTATTGAAGCGGATGTGAAACAGGTATTTATTTTTAGCTTTTTACATTCATCATCTATCGTCAGAAGCAGATAGTTACATGCTGTTCTGAAGGGATCAAAGCCCCTTTGGACTAAGTGTATGATTTGCTTTAGAGTTAAAACCTTTTTTCCAATTTTATTAAAACAACACTATGTTAAATCAAATTTCAAAAATCAAAGGAGCAAAAACAATTAACACTAAGAATCAAAAGTTTATCCTGGGTGGAGGCGGAAATTGTAGAAGATGCTATGCCAATAATGGCGGTGCCTACAATCACCTCGATCCGGATTGCCGGGACTGTGATTTTCCACATGAACTCTAAGAGGTGGTGATTTCGGGAAAGGTAGAAATGACCGAATTAACTTGAGAAGAGACTGTCTGTTAAAGGCAGTCTTTTCTGTTTGCAGGCAGTTTATTTGAAAAGGTTTATAAAATTTTCAGTGTTGCTGAGCACGGAATAGTGATCCACGATTTTTTTCCTGCAGGCATCTGCCATTTGTTCTATCAGAGAGGGATCTTCGAAAAAGCGGGTGAGTGCTTTTTTCCACTCTTCATCAGAGGTACACAGGAAACCGTTGATGCCATCGTCCACAATTTCCACATTGACACCCACTGGAGAAATGAGTGCAGGAATGCGCAAAGACATGTACTGCAGTGCCTTGAATCCACATTTCCCTTTAGCCCACTTGTCATCTGTCAATGGCATGATACCGATATCCATCTGTTGCAGGTCTGCTATTTCAGTGGACTTTTGCCATTTTCTAAATTCCAGGTAGGATCGCTCGAAGTCAGGCAGTTGATTGGAGATGGTGAGTAGCTTAAACGGATATGACTGATGGAGCTCATCCAGGACCGGTAAAATGGGCAACAAGTATGGCATGGTGCTGTGGGTGCCGGTCCAGCCGATGGTGAAGGTCTCATTTTTTGGCCGGGCAGTTGGTTTGTGCATCCCCTCAGTGTCGATGGTGGTGGGATTGACGACCACGTTGTCGTTAAACTGCCTTGCGTATTCTGCGAGGTATTGATTGCCAGCACTCACCTTATAGGCCCACTTGCAGATGCTGTCGACTTTGTGGTGCCATTTGATGGAGGCAACCATCTTGTTTTGTTCCGATGTATTGGGTAGCCAGATGGCATCATCGAAATCATAGATGATCTTTTTGCGCCAGATTTTGGCAATGATCCATTCGAAGAGGGGTGGACCGATAGGGGAAGCTTCGCGGTGGATGAAAATAAAGTCATAACGGCCAAGTGTCCCCATGAGCAAAAACCTGCGCAGGAATCCTAGTAAAATACCCGTGATTTTTGCCAGCTTTTGACCGGGTTGGTACAGAATTTCCCAGGTTTTATCAGATAAAAAAGGGCGCAGGTGGTACTGATGACCTTTACTGCTTAATACTCCCAGGTATTGTTCAAACCTGAAGCGCTGGGAAGGAGCTTCTTTTTCTGGATATGGGGCCAGTATCAGGATTTTCATTGTGCGCAAAGGTAGGAGAATTGGAGAAAGTTGGCGAGGGGAGGATTAATAAATAATTAACTCATTAGCTTTACACAGAATCTCAATAAGACTCGTTTTTTTGTTGAGTTAAGTATCCTATATGATAGATGGAATTTAAGGACTTCTTTGTTACCCCTGTATACCTTGGTTTTTTTTGTATTGCAGTTTATGTGATCCGGCCATATTATACCAATGAGTTGACCAGAGGTTATTTTATCCCTGCCTTATTGGTCAAATTTGCAGGGGCGATCATCGTGGGATTCATTTACCAGTTTTATTATCAGGGGGGAGATACATTTAGCTTTACCACACATGGAAGCCAACATATTTGGAATGCTTTCTTAGACTCTCCACCAAAGGCTTTTCGGATGCTACTGCTTGATGCAGGAGAGAAAGACCCTTCCACTTTTGAGTATACTTCAAGAATTTTTTTCTACAGAGACAAGTCTTCCTATTTCATTATCAAGGTGGCGGGTTTTTTTAGTTTTTTTTCCTTTCATACTTATTCTACCATGGCATTGTTTTTTGCCGTGATGAGTTTCAGTGGTTCCTGGGCCTTTTACAGTGTGTTTAGCAAGCTCTATCCACATCTTTCCAAGCCTTTGGCTTTTGGTATTTTATTTGTGCCTTCAGTATTCTTCTGGGGATCGGGTGTGTTGAAAGACACACTGACTCTTGCCGCTCTTGGGTGGTTTACTTATGCGATTTACCAGTTTTTTATCATCAATAACAGGAAGTTGTCCAGTGTATTTTTAATGGCGATCTCAACTTATATTCTGGTCAATGTTAAGATATATATCTTCTTATGTTTTGCTCCTGCGGCTATTATTTGGGTTTTTCTATACAAGGCAAATCAGATACGTTCCACTTTTTTGAAGTTTGCTGCAGTCCCTTTCTTTCTGGCCATAGGTGCTGGTGTTGGATACCTGGCAATTGATTCCGCCAGTGGATTAGATAGCCGTTATCAACTAGATGGACTGGCAGAAAGAGTGAAAATAACTGCTTATGATATCCGGTATGGAACGGGAAAAAATGCAGGATCGGGTTATAGTTTGGGAGAGTTAGACGGCAGTTTCGCCAATTTGGTCTCCCTGGCACCAGCAGCAATCAATGTATCGTTATTCAGACCTTATCTCTGGGAGGTGAGAAACCCCCTCATGCTTATTTCCGCTTTAGAGAGTCTGGGAATCTTACTTTTGACGTTGATCATCCTTCTTAGAAAGTCAAGGCGGCTTATCTCAGAACTTAAAAACCCAAACATCGTATTCTGTTTGATCTTTTCTTTGACGTTTGCCTTTGCCGTAGGTGTGGCAACCTATAATTTTGGTTCTCTCAGCAGGTATAAAATCCCTCTTTTTCCCTTTTATCTGACAGCTTTGATGGTGCTAAATGATGATCAGAAGGATAAGCCCAGGGTAAGAGACATGACCGTACAGTAGACTGTCATTGCCTTGTGGATTGATGAACCTACCATATCCTCCGTTGATCTCCATGTCCTTTTGTATGAAGGATGGCTGGTAAATTCCAGAACTTTCTACTCGTTGATTGGGTTTTTTGCACCATTATTAATGTAGGGCCTACTGAAAAACACTTGATGATCAATGGACCTGCATTTGAGGTGGCGTAAAGCATGTTTTTTAAACTGTATACTTTTTCAGTTAGAACACGGTTTTTAGATCAAATGAACTGAAAACCGTGCATCACAAAAATATTGTTACAATATTTTTGCCGTTAGCCTCTGTCACAGCATCTACTTCCCGGCCTCAGATCAAGGTATGAAAATACATTTTCTCTTCGTTCGATCGTATCTACTGCAACAGAGACTTTTTCAGCAGGCCCTAATGTAGGTATATACTTCATTGTAAGAGTCAATACCAGCACCCAGGTTGTAGAATTCTATAGATCCTTGCCTTATTTTGCCAGGGCTAATCTCATAATTGAGCATTTGATGGGCTATTTTTTCGAAGTCTGATGCTTCAAATGACTCCGTCACAATACCCGCGTCATATTTTTTGATGATCTGTTCAGTATCTCCCACATTTGAGTTACAAACGATGGGTTTTCCCATACTCATGATCTCACCCTGCTTGGTTGGTGAACTTGCCTGCTTGGAAAAGACCGGTTTTATGAAAAATATAGACCAGTCAAAAACCGCTATGTGGCGTGGCATCTCACTTCTGGCCGATCCGGTAATTCTTACATGAGACGTATCTATCTCCTGTCGTTCAAATTCACCATAGATAGCAGATGGGTTTTCTTTACTGATAAAAAGGAAAACTGCATTTTGCCTGACTTTTAGTAACTGTTTGAAAAAAGTAACCATCTCAGGAAGCATATACCAGGTGCCAATTGAGCCTACATACCCCAAAACAAAGGTGTCCGCGGCGATATTGAGCTGTTCACGTGTTTGCGCTACGTCGTTTGGTGTTAACTTGTTGTAATCAAAAAGATCATTGTCCACGCAGCAGGGAATTACCTGTATAGGTGATACCTCTTCTGTTTCTGTATGCAGTAATTTGTAGATTTCAGATTTGCCGGCATGGGTGAGGCTAATCGTATAATCAGAGGAGGTGAAGAACTTCTTTTCTTTACTTTTAAAATAGCGATAGATCAATCTGAACACTGGATTCCCCAAACTCCAAATGTTGCCATCAATCCGCTCATCTGCCCAGAAACCTCTCATGTCAAAGATGAACTTCGATCCATACTTTCGTTTCATTGACAGCCCAATTAAGCTGGTAATGTAGCTCCTGCAATGTAGAATGTATTTGCTGGGTTCGTCACCGATGATACGCAATACCGTTTTCCTTAGACGGTAGATATCGTAAAGGGTAGACAGTACCGGAGGTTTACTTGTGTAGGAGAGGGGCGTCCATTGTATCTTGTGTCTGTTGAGCTCTTCCCTTATGCCTTGAATTTTATCCGTGTTAGCTGGTTTTTCAAAGGAGACTATGTGATAATTATATCCTTTTTCATTCAGCCCTATGATGTAGGGTAATACCTGCGACTGTCCCAGCGGATCTGTCAAACCATCATAAGACAAATAGAGTGTTTTACCAGTGCCAGCCATTATTTTTTGATATCGTTTAAAATGATTTCCTGCATCGCTACAGTAATATAAGCTCTGAAAATCAACTTGTTGTAACTCAATTTATAAGGATTGATGTTATTTCTCAAAAACTTTTTTACCCAAAAAGGAGTGATATTCTTCAACATTCTGACATACTTATTTTCAAGTTTGTTGTGATTTTCCCCCGCTTGATGTTGCGACAGTAGGAAATCTACCAATTCCTGCCCAAGGGTATCATAGGCTAACTGAGACTGTAGCGTTAAGGCAATCTCATTAAAGTAATCGGGCCTGGCTAAAACTTCCTGTGGTTCTGGTATGGAAGGGATAGTCGCCACTGGAATGTCTGGCATTAGTTTTTCAACAAATTGCTTATACTTTGATTTGTCAGTTCTATCCTTATCATCCTGAGAAAGTACCCATTGGATGAAGCCCGGATGGAGGAGAGGGTTGTAAAGCTCAACAAACGTAAGCATGGGGTCATGTAGTCCGGATAAGATATAGGGGATTCTGAAATTTCGGTAGAGGCGATCTCTCCATGCTGCCAATGTTTCACCTTCCTCACGGCCAGCTTGCTCATCCCACGAGGGGGGCTGCAGAGAGGATAACTCAAATACCCGCTCCAGACTCTCAAAGTCTTCCACTTTGTTTAGCTCCAGTGATATACGTGCGTCTTTGTCATTGCTCACCTTGAGCCACCCAAAAGCTTCGTCGGCCCTTATGATACTGTCAATGTTTCTGTCTGGAAAACCTGACCACATCGCAAGACCATCTGTAAAGGCGTTGAAGTGATCGTTTCTTCCTTCACCATGTAGCACGAATGTCCGCAGTATTTGTCTCGCAGATAAGCTTTCATTGTACAGCTGGTCAAAGTGGAAGGGAATCTCTAGCGTATCTGCTACTTTTTGAGCGATGTTGCTATCAGTTCCTCCCAGTTCCAATGAGCCGGGAAGTCCCCAGCTGTAGGATTTAACAGGAATATTGTGCTTTTTCAGGTAATAGATACATGCTCTGCTGTCATACCCCCCAGACAAGGTAATGCCCAGGTTTGCATTGCTTTGAAAATGTGAGAACACCTGATCAAAGATCTCCTGCAGAGACCTTGAGCTTTCGCTAATGCTTTTTTTGACAGAATTGATCTTTTGAAGTTCGCCTTTTGCGAAGGTCAAAGTAGTATTTGGTTTCAAAAACCGGATTCTCTCGTCCCAGGACTGACCAAATCCAAGGCATCCCGAGCACAGCATCCATGAGGCTGCCTGCCTATTGAACTTGAAATCGCCCAGCATTTTTAAAATCATCCTTTGCGAGGAAGAGATCATCAATGTGTTTTGATGGACGATGTACCATATGGCACGAGAGGCCGTGAAGTCAGCAGATGCGCTTATTTCATGATCCGCTACCTTTAGTTGGAAAGAGTAATCGGGGGATGCCGGCTCAGTTCCAAAATGCCCCGTTTGCAGGCTGAACCCTTCCAGTTGGATACCTCCACTATTATTACACCACAGTAATTGATTTTTATTTTGATGTATATACTCTTTACCATCAATCACCGGTACACATTGTCTCAGGCGGTCAATTTCCGTTGTCCATTGACCATCCTGGGGACTGGTGCGGTATATGTAAATAAATTTACCCATGGCTACAAGACTTCATAAAGGTCAACGATTTCCTCAGAAATGTTGAATTTTGCAACAACCCTTTTTTTGAGGTTGACTCCCAGTTCCTTCAGTGCTTCATTTTCGTAAATCTGTCTTAAAACCGCTTCAGATTCTTCCTCAAAATTTTCAGGATTGAGCAAGTAACCATCTACACCGTGAGCTATATAGTCATTGAAATCACCCACCTCATTACAGACAATGGCAATTTTTTCCAGTAATCCTGCTTCTTTGATGGCACTGTTACTTGCCTCTGTCAAAGACGGATGCAGGATAACATCACAGGCGGCTATGTGCTCCAGGATATTCCGCTGGAAGCCCAGGAAGTGTATTTTGTCCTCTCGTTTTGCGGCTTTGACCAGGTCCTTCAGGTTTTGTTCTTCCGGTCCGTCGTCCATGACCAACGTTTGAATATCCAGCCCACTATCCAACAATTTCATGATCGTCTTCAATGCCATTTCATGCCTCTTGTAAGGTGTGAGCCTGGAAACCATGATGACCCTCAGCTTCGCCGGATAGCGACTTTTGATTGAATTACAATCCGCTACATCTATTGCTTTCATACTTTCGAAGTCATAGATGTAGGGAATAATGCTAATTTTTTGAGGCGGTACTTGCTCATACTTGATCATCGCGTTGCGCACACTATCTGAGGGCACAATGATGTTCTTTGCAAGCTTATTGACGATTTTATCGCCTATGATCTCATTCCTCCCCGGCCTGAGGTCAGTTTTGCGGAGCAGAAAATGATATTTACAGTGATGCCTGAACAGGTTAATTCTGCTAGAAGTGAAAAAACTGGCGATCACTGCCACAATATTAGCTGGTTGCAAGTGGGAGTGTACCGTATCTATCTGATGCTTTCTACAAAACCGAATCAGCTGTATTACCTGCCTGATGAGCTTGAAAGGCTGAGGCCCGGCGACATCCATGGCATGGGCTGTGGCACCGTTTTCTTCATACAGCTCATGCAGAGGTCCCCTGGGAAGGGTAGTGAGCAGGTAGATTTCATGTCCTCTTTCTTTGAGTTTAAAGAGCGGGATATCTATCGGGATGGTACGCTTGTTGGTGGGGTAAAAAAATAATATTTTCATGCTATTATGCTTCCATAATTTTTTCAACTGTTGTGATAAAGCGAGTATTTGCTTCCTCTTGAGCGTAGGATGATCCTACTTGTTTTGACCTTGAACTAAGTGCCTCTTTTTCATTGATATTTAAATGATTGTATTCCCTGATAGCCTCAGCAATCTTTTCCTTATCAAGTGGAACGATCATTTGATCGTTTACCTGTGCAACAATCTCCCTGGTCCCGGTCCATTCTGAGACGATGGTGGGTAAACCGGCAGCCATGGATTCTATGACAGTAGTAGGAAAAGCATCTCCACGACCACAATGTAGGTACAAGCTACACTTTTCGTAGTAGGAAGACAGGTTTTTCTGAGACCCTTCCAGTAAAAATAAATGACGATACTGCGCAGGGACATTGTTGTCAAAATACTGCTTGAATGATTCGTCAATTTTTCCTACCATGTAGAACTTTACACTTTCCAGGCCGCTCTCGTACAATGAGATGACTGTCTCTATCATCAGGTCTACTCCTTTGTAATGTAGCCTCCAGCCTGTGTACAGGTTTCCTACAAATAGAATATTGTGTGAAGTAAGGTCAGGCGTGACGGTCTTAAATGATTCAATCTTTTCCTTCGGGATTCCGTTGGTGATTTTGAATATGTTTTTTGCCCTATCATTGGTTACTTTTTTCAGGAGCGCTACCTGCATGTCACCTATACATATGTGGGCATCGTACAATGGTAGTATCCTTTTAATCAGAAAGCGATTGATTTTAGGATACTTTCCAGAATAGGTGAAGAATAGTCCTTCGTTGGCATGAAAGCACACAAGTTTTTGATTCTTTCTCAACAAAAAGAAGATTCTCATCAATACGGGCATCACATGCTGTCCGCTAACGAGGAATAAGTCATATTCAGACCTTTTTGGAAAGGTAAGCGCGCATACAATCCAACTAATGTATCTCTTGATTCTAGAGGACGGGACATCGTGCCATCTCATTTTGTGGTCGATGTACTGAAAATCTGCCCCTATACTCTCTGCATAAGCTTTATGTATGGGATGTGTTCCTCCTCTGCTGGTGATATAAACTGCTTTCAAGCTACTTTAATTAATAAGGCTGTAAACTTTATTGATGAATCTTTGCCCATAGTGCTTATGATCGTAATTTGACAATATCTTCTCCCGGGCCAATTGTCCCATTTCAGCCAGTGTTTCCTTGTTATTGATACACCACTCCAGCCGGGTGCGAATGGCTTCCGCATTTCTGATAGGTATGATCCACCCATCCTCTTCATCAGTAATAACGCCCAGCCCCCCTGCATTGGTAGTACTGATGACCGGGGTGCCGCTCGCCATGCACTCGAGGATGGTGAGGGACAGTCCCTCCAGAATAGAGGGCATTACCATGACATCGGCAGTGGCCATTTCTTCTGCTACCTGGGGGCGGCCCAACTGGCCAATCCACTTGATGTGCGCATGTTGCTTATATTTTTCCTGTAGCGCGCGGAAGTCTTCATGAACTGTCCCGATCAGGTGTAAAGTGATTGAATCCGGATTCATGGCAGAGATCGCATCGAGCAGATATTGCACCCCTTTCCTGAATTCAATACTGCCTACAAATACTACCTTAATTTTTTTGCCGGCACGGGCTTCCTCCAAATTGTAGTGATGTGGATTGAAATGTCCTGAGTCTATTCCATAGGGGTTGAAGATGAGTTTTGACTCGTCTACGCCATTGTCAATGAAGCTGTTCTTCACAAATTCTGATGGCACACTGATGTAATCTGCACATTCAATCTCCTTGATCATCCGATCAACCATGCCTGGTGAAAACTGGCTGTGAAGTGCACCTGTTTTGTTAAGTGCGGCTTCTTCTTCCAACAGGTTCATCCATGTGCCAATGTGGGGTATGGGGTAGTCCAGCACTGCCATCTTTCCCAAACGTTTGGCCTTTTTAATAGTGTGAAGACTTACCTGGGCCCAGCAAAATGCCAGGGCAGTATCGTCCACCAGAAGATTTGCAGTAAGCTTATCATACAATGGATAGGTCACCATGTAGTGTTTGTTCTGCTTGCGCAGTGACTTAAACTTGTTGGAGATACCCCAGGTGAGGTATTTGACGATTTCATAGGTTTTACTCGCATGAAGCACCTGATCCACATTGCCTTCTACTGTACCAAACTGGTATTTGGGATAGTAGTTGGAATAACTAAAGCTGACTTCATTTTTCTGAAGCTGCTCCATCAGGATTTTTTCGTGATGGCCGGGTCCTATGTGTAGATGAAGTTTCAACTTTTAGTGAGTTTAAAGTTGTTAATAAATGACCTTGCAGGCACCTCAATCAGGTTGTACGTCAGGTAAGAGAAGACAAGCGTCAACAGTGTATAGATCATGACAAAAAGTACAGCACTGTTTTGTACTATACTGATGTTATTGGCAACTATTCCCGTAATGGCTCTTGAAAAGAAATGGACCATGTAAATGGAATAGGAGATTTCACCCAGGTATACAATGATTTTATGGCCAAATATTACATTCAGGATTTTGTTGCCTTTTTGTAGCAGTACCAGGATCATGCTTACTGCGAGGATAAAAGCATATTGGTAGTTGTCCAAAGTGTAAGTAAGCACAATGGCAGTCACCGTCCACAATGCAATCAATAGGATACGTGCATTCTTAGAACCTTTCTGAAAACTGATGTAAGAGGCAGCGCCTAGCAGAAACTCAGGAATGATGCGCAGAGCGCCTGTCGTTAGCTGGCTGCCAACATTGTTATTGAAATAGTAGAAAGTCAATAGCGCATAACCAATGAATATGGTCAGCGCAAACAGGATAAAGCCATTGAGCTTGAGCAGGCGATAGCTTAAATGAGCAAGCGGGAAAATAACCAGGTAGGCAAACCATTCTGCTGAGACTGACCAGGAAGGGAAATTCCAGGATATGAGTCCGTCAATAGTTCCCCATGCATGTATCAAGGTAGCGTGTTTCCAGATCTGGTCAAAGGGCATGTATTCATAGGCACCCACCAGTTTACGCATGGTGGTCATGTAGACAATGGCCCCAAGCAGGGTCGCTAAATGCAATGGATAAATTCTTGCAAAGCGTCGCTTGATGAAGGTCCAGCCAGCTTGTAGGTTATTCTTTTCAATGAAAAATTTATCGTAATAGACATGCGTCAGGATATAGCCTGAGAGCACAAAAAAAACATCAACTCCCAGGTAGCCATTTTCTATGACCGGCATTAAAAAGGAATTTTCGAAAGGACCGCTTGCATGGTAGTATACTACCCAAAATGCCATGAAAAAACGTAGTCCGGTGAGGTTATTAATCATATGTTGAGATAATCTTTAATTCCCTGAAATGGCAAGCCATTCATATGGCAGGTAAGAAGATAATTGCCGTGTAAACAAGCACTAAGAGAACTCAAAGATCATGATTATTTTAAATTAAAAAAATACCTGATGTTTCTGGCAACGAATGTCCTTACTGCCAGGTAAGTGATTTGAGAATATAGAAACGTGATGATAAAATCCAGTTTCAATCGGTGGAGTGTCTTGTCTGTTGTTAAAAGTTGATATTTTAAAATTAATTTTTTCTTCCTTTTGATCACCGCCTTTTCATAGCGGCCTGCTGTATGGTCATTGAAGAAGTTAAGCCCTGCAATGACCTCTTTGGTTTCTTTGAAAAGGTTGTTTTTTGCCCATTGTCCTGTGAGCCCTCCGCCGTGCACGTTGTAAACACCCATATATTCCTGATGACAATATGCATTGCCTTTGGTGCTGAGTAACATCATCAAAAAGATATCTCCGCCATATACGGTTTTGAACCAATCTGGTATTTCAATCAGGTTATTCCTAAAAACCAACGAAAGAAAAGAAGCGGGAAAGTCTACAATAAAATCTTTGGTGTAGTAGGTTTTGCCCCCAGTCTCTCCCCTAAAGCTTTTGGTTATTTTCTGAGTCGTTTCTTTGATAGAGTAGATGCGATGAAATGTGAAGCTGTAATCGCGGTTTGCCTGCAAAAAATCCACTTGTTTTTGTAGCTTTTTCGGATCTATCCAATAGTCATCCCCTTCGCAGAAGGCGATAAATTCCCCATTTGCATTGAGTAAATTATGTAGTAGATTGTATCTGCCCGTCGGGTTGCCACCTATGTAAATTACATTGTCCCGGCTGTGCAGAAACAAACGAATTTTGTCAGGGTATTTATCAGCATATTCCATGCAAATTGCCCTTGTGCGGTCTTTGCTGTTATCCTCTCCCAGTAGAATCTCGAAGTTGAAATTGGTTTCCTGATTCAGAATTCCATCCAGACATCTTTCAAGATACTTTTCATGATTGTAGGTTTGGATACATACACTGACCAGCACATCAGATTTAACAGTATGGGGATACTTTGATACTTTTTCAGTCCCGGATAACACAGTCATTTTAATCTTCTTTCACGGTTGGACGATGCCAGTAAAATACATGGCTACAGGTCCTAAAGTGGATGCATGCATCAGCAGTTGATTGATTGGGATTTCCCGGTGTTGATCGGACTCCTGTCTCAAGTAGGCAACTACTACATGCTTCAAACTACAAAGTAAATTGAAAATATGTAGATGAATGGATTTTCTTCAGTTTATTTGCATCATTATCAGACCAGAGAGCAGGTGTTATTAAAAGGGGTCTTGTGGGATTTTGTTGGGAAAGGAGCGCATCAGATAGTTTCTTTTGTTATTTCTATCATTCTTGCGAGAATACTTGGGCCGGAAGCCTTTGGGCTCCTGGGTATGGCGATGGTAGTGATAGGCATTGCGCAGGTCTTTGGAGATTTTGGCTTTAGCTCCGGTGTTATCCAGGCCAAAGAAGTAACTGCAGTTCAATACAATACCATTTTCTGGATCAATGTCATATTTGGTTTGGTCCTCTCCGCACTTACTTTTTTCTCAGCAGCCCTGGTCACCTGGTTCTATGAAAGTGAGGAAGTTGGCAATGTATTCAGGTCCCTTTCACCCATCTTTTTGCTGGGATCTTTCAGCGTTTTACCCCTTGCTATCCTCAAGCGACAAGTCAATTTTAAATCAATAGCCATCATCAATTTCATTGCTGTAATCATCGCAGGTGCAACCGGGCTTACGCTTGCCTATTCTGATTATGGTGTCTATGCGCTGGTTGCTCAATCCCTGATCCAATATGCGATATTGAGTATTGCTGCCTGGTTTTTTGTGGATTGGCGCCCCGTCTTGAATTATGCGACCCATTTTGATTTAAAAAGTATTGGCGATATCTGGAAGTTTAGCTCCAACCTGTTTTATTCCAGCCTCCTGGATGCGGTGGTCACCCGATTGGACGTATTGATCATTGGAAAATTATTTTCGGCAGCAACAATCGGTTTTTACACCAGAGCCGTCAGTTTTTATAACCTGATTGTTCGATACTCCTCCAGTAGCCTTGCCCAGGTTTTCTTTCCAGTCATTAGCAAGATTCAGGATGATAAGGAAGCCGTGAGACAGCTGACGCTGAAGAGCGTTCACGTAGTATCATTTGCCATTTTCTTGTTGATAGGAGCGACATATCTTGTATCTGATGAAGTTTTTCTGGTTTTACTTTCCGCAGAATGGCTGGAAGCTTCAGCCTATTTTAAAATTATTCTGCTAAGTGCCTATTCAAGACCCTTAGGTGCTACCATGGTCAATGTGTTGATTGGTCTTGGAAATAGTAAAACTCATCTAAAAATAGAAGTAGTTAAAAAGTTTTTACTCTTTCTTGCCTACTTAGTAGGTTTTCAGTTTGGATTGATAGGTTTTCTATACAGTTTAATTTTCAGTAGAGCGATATCAACGGTCATCAATGTCATATTTGCATCACGGGCGATGGGCATGCGGTTTACGGTCTTTATTGTGGCGATCTTAAAATATGCAATACTGGGAGCTGTTACTTATTTTGCAGTGAGGCTGGCCATCGATTCATTGGGGGATTTAGAAGGAGTGATCGTTCAATTGCTGCTCAAAGGAAGTTTATTCGTATTGGTTTATTTTGCATTAAATTATGTAGTGAAAATGCCAGGGCTGGAGGTGTTATTGAGTTTAGTAAAGAGATTGAAAAATAGAGTATGATTCAGATTACAGATCCGTTTTTGCCTCCTCAGGAGGAATATCAGGAGTTATTGAAAGGTATTTGGGACAGGAATTGGTTGACAAACAATGGTCCTCTTGTCAAGGAACTGGAGCAAAAGCTGGTGGAGAAACTGGACGTTGAACATTTTACAATGGTCACCAATGGCACAGTATCTCTTCAAATTGCAGCAAAAGCATTGCAGTTGAGCGGTGAGGTAATTACAACGCCGTTTTCATATGTTGCCACAGTAAGTTCGTTGGTATGGGAACAACTGACACCTGTATTTGCTGATATCTCCATAGATGATTTCAATGTAGATCCAGATAAAATAGCCGCTGCGATTACAGATCGCACAAGTGCAATTCTGGTGACACATGTTTTTGGTGTTCCCTGTAAGATTGAGCAGATCGCGGCCATCGCCAAAGCGCATGGAATCAAGGTGATATATGATGCGGCACATGCTTTTGGTGTGCAATACAAGGGCAAATCTGTTCTTAGAGAAGGTGATGTTTCGTCCATCAGCATGCATGCGACCAAGTTATTTCACTCCATAGAAGGAGGAGGACTCATTACCAACTCAGAGGAGTTGGTCTACCGGTTTGCCAGAATGAGAAACTTTGGTCATCACTATGAAGATTTTGATGGCGTTGGCATCAACGGGAAATGTTCTGAATTTCACGCTGCCATGGGATTGATCAATTTGAAGTACATCGATCAGATTGTATTGCGTCGCAAGGAAATATATGAGTACTATCTCAACCAGTTGAAAAACCTGGAACAACTCTCGTTTCAGGCGATAGACCATGATGTTGTAACATATAATTACAGCTATTTTCCGGTTTTATTCAGCGATGAGCAATTATTGCTTCATGTGGTGGAGTCTCTCAATAAAGAAGGAATTCATCCTCGCCGCTACTTTTACCCGGCACTTAATACCCTTGGTTATCTTGGTAAACGACAAAGTTGCCCGGTTGCAGAGTCTGTCTCAAGCCGGATTCTGTGTTTGCCGTCGTCTCATAGTATTACCAATGAGCAATTGGATTTAGTGATATCAGTCATCAAAGAAAGCCTCCTCCAGAAATGAAATTAGCCATCATGCAGCCCTATTTTCTGCCTTACATTGGCTACTTTCAGCTGCTGAATGCTGTTGATAGGTTTGTCATTTATGATGACGTGAATTACATCAAAGGAGGGTGGATTAACAGAAACAGAATATTGGTGAATGACGATAGTCACCTGATTTCTATCCCGCTGATAAAGGCAAGTCCCTACAAGAAGATCAATGAACACCTGGTCTCTCCTAATGCTACCTGGAAGAGAAAAATGATAGATACTATCAGGTTTTCTTACAAGAAAGCACCTCACTACAAAGATATCTTTCCGTTTTACGAGCAACTCATCAATTACGAAGCTGAGTCGTTGGTTGATTACCTGTATCATTCTATCTCTACGATTGCAGCCAGGTTGGGAATCAATACACCAATAGTCAGGTCCTCGGAGATTTATAAAAACAGCCATTTAAACGGTCAGGCAAGGGTCATAGATATCTGCAGGAAAGAAAAATGTAACCTGTATATCAACCCAATTGGAGGTGAGGTGCTCTACAGCAAGCGTGATTTTGAGGAAAGTGGGTTAATACTGAAATTTCATAAAAGTAAAGAGATTAGCTATCCTCAATTTGGGACCAAGCACATTCCTTTTCTTTCGATAGTGGATGTGATGATGTTTAATGGTTCGGATGAAATGCCCGAATTGCTGGAAGCTTATGATTTGATGTAGTCAATAAGATTAAACCTAGTACTAGCGATTTACAATTGAATATGAGAACTTTGCCAGACTGTTGATAATTGGCCCTTGGCGATTATTATACAGGTACGGCTATTTTAGAAAACTGTATTTTTACAATGAATAAGAAAATTTTCCTTTTGGGTTCTGAAAGATCGGGTAGTAATCTGCTGAGAACTTTATTAGGTAACCACAGTGAAATCTCTGCCCCAATTGCACCACATTTTTGTGATGTATTCTACGATCAGTTTAAGCACTATTTGCCGTTAAATAACGATCGGGTGACAGAGTTACTGCAGGATGTTCAGACCTACATTAATCATCCTTTCAATGATTGGCAGCTCACTTTTGATGCCTCACATCATGAGCGGATATCGTCTTTTATTGATGTAGTAGACCTTGCCTACAGTGAAAAAGCAAAGCAGGAATCCAAGAGTTCTTATTTTGTAAAAGACAATAACAACCATCGCTACGCACTCGGTATACTCAAAGAGATTCCTGATGCCCAGTTCATCTATTTATACAGGGATGTGAGAGATCAGGTGGCGTCCTGGTTGCGCACACCACTCAACACCCTGACTGCCTATAAATCAGTCACCAAATGGGTGGGAGATCAAAACGAATGCCTGAGTCTCAATAGATTTTACAATGTTCCCATGCATTTTGTAAGCTATGAAGAGTTGGTGGGTGATCCGGCCGGCACTATGACTAAGACACTTCAGTTTCTTGACTTAGAAGTGGAAGAAGGTTGTTTTAGTACCAATAAGGATAACAAAGAGGCGGAAAAGATCATCCTTTGGAATAACATCAATAAGCCCATCAAGAAGAACTCCGGTAAGTATCGTGACATATTGACTAAATCGGAAATAGAGATGGTTGAGACCATTGCCAGGTCAACCATGAAGGAGCTTGGATATACTCCTGAGACAAACTGTGACTGGGAAATGGGCAATAAATACGTCTTCTTACTCAAAGACAAGCTGAGGGCTTCCAAGGGAGAAAAGAAGAAGAAGAAGTTACTTGAAAAAGAAGCGAAAATACTGAAAGAGAAAAATCACCTGGTGAGGGAACTTTTCTCAAAGTTTGACTGACCTCTATCGGTTGAAACGAGTTGCTTACTGCAATGAACGAAACATCTAGAAATGATTTAAGAACCTCCGGTTACAAAAAGGACATGGGGGTGGAGCAGACGCTTTCTGAGTTGAACCGCTTGCTTGAGCCTCTTGCGAAAACGGAGCGCACTATGCCGGAGCTGCCTGTCATACTGGTGATGGGAAGCCCAAGGTCTGGTACTACGCTCATGCTACAGTATCTGGCAAGCCTTGGTTTATTTTCTTATCCATCCAATTTGATCGCGAGGTTTTGGGAAAATCCCTATTTGGGGATACTGGTACAAAAAGGGATCAGTGATTTGCTCACAGATCAGGATAAGCTGCAAGATTTCAGGTCTGACCTGGGCAGGAGTGAGGGTTTACTGGCTCCCAGTGAGTTTTGGTACTTTTGGAGGACATATTTCAAATTTGATGACATCAACCTGTTGAGCCCCGGGGAACTGGATAGCGTGGATGGTCAGGAGTTTTTGGGAAAGCTCTCGGCTTTTGAGCAACTACAGGGAAAGCCTCCAGTGATGAAAGGTATGATCATGAACTGGCACATCGAGTATTTGATGAAATTGTATCCTAAGTTTCTCTTCATACACGTCAAACGAGACCTGATGGATAGCGCTAAGTCATTGTATCAGGCTCGTGAGAAGTTCTTTAAAGACGTCAGCAAGTGGTACTCGTTTAAGCCACCAGAATATACTGAACTACGTAAGTTGCCCCCTGTAGAGCAGGTTACCGGTCAGGTGCATTACACACAGACGGCAATTGACCGGCAGCTGACAAAGATTCCTGAGAGCAATCAGGTGACGATTGGGTATGAAACCTTTTGTAATGACCCGCTTGCATTTTTGACAGAGGTCAGAGAAAAACTAGCTCTTCTTGGTTTTAACCTGGACCTAAGTGAGGTGGAGCGAAAGAATTTTGAAATCAAGAAAAAGGGACTGTTCCCTGCCGAGTTGAATGATACGTTTACTCAGGCAGTTCAAAAATACCAGGGAAAGAGAGACTGATCATTGCCCCAAAGCAACCATAGGGCTTTATTTGAGGTCATGGAAATAGCTTTGATCTGTTTTTGAACCACAGCTAAACGACTATTTTCACCCGAAAACGCTCGTGTATGATCGTTTAATTTCAGGTCTTGTTATACAAAAGGTGGGGGTTTTTCTGTTTTAATGTGATAGAATTATACATTAATCGAAGATTCGAAAGATCTATTGGCACTTGATGTTAAAATGAAGAATTTTGGAGATAAGGTGATCAAATTGGAAAAGGCTATAAGATTAGTTGGTGTATTGCTGATTATTTCCTGCTATCAGCTGTATGGACAAGTACCCGTTGCAAATTTTACATTTACAGACGATGCTTGTCTTGACGCTTCTATTGATTTTCAAAATACTTCAACTGATGGAGTAAGCTTTGAATGGGATTTTTGTGCCCAGGATTTTAACAACGACCCGCTCATCAGTAGTGTGACGAATGTTGCCTCCACATCATCACCTATCGCCATCTCAGTGGCAGAAGAGAATGGAGAGTGGTTTGGTTTTGTGGTTAACAGAACCAGCAATAGTATCATCAGACTTGATTTTGGAAATTCCCTTGATAATACACCTACTTCCTCCAGTTTGGGCGATTTTGGCTTGCTGGCACTTCCCGATGAGATTTTTTTTTACGAAGAGTCCGGCGTCTGGTATGCTGTCATCACCAGTGACAGTTCGCCGTATAATCTCACCAGATTGACCTTTAACCTTGGATTGGGGGAAACTCCTACAGCAGATGACCTGGGAAACTTTGGTGGTTTGTTCAATAGGCCAAGGGGATTATCTGTCAGGAATGATGATGGTCAGGTGGTGGCGGTGCTGAGTAACTTTAATAGCAATAGGTTGACTCTGGTTGATTTTGGCAGCTCCATTGCTACTGATGTAGCGGACCTTAATGCGTTTAATTCATCTGTGATTTCCGGAGCCAATGGTGTTTTTGACTTTAGCCTGGTAGAGGAGAGTGGAAATTGGTATGGATTTACAGTTTCCAGAAACAATAATACGATCCATAAGCTCAACTTTGGCACAACGCTATACAGCGACCCTGCCTCTTCGGATAATTTTGTCTTTGCAGGTTCCGTAAGTCCATCCATCGTAGATGTAGTAAATGAAGGCAATGCACTTTACATTTTCGTAGGCAGGGGTAGTAACTCCTTTGTGACGAACTTATATCAATTAGATGATCCCTCGGGCGTTTTTAGCCCCGTGGAAATTGGCGTCAACAATGCGGTAGTCTTATCTGCGATGGATATTGTAGATTTTGAAGGTGGAAAAAGACTGCTGGGAATAGACCTTTCAGGTGTGCTTTACAGATACAGTTACAATACTGATTGCGCTGCCAGTGTTTTTTCCAGTACTGAGGAGAATCCCTCCGGTGTATCCTATAGTGTGTCTGACTCCTATCTGGTGGGATTGAAAGTCTCCAATGCCAATGGAAGTGACTACATCGCTCAAACAGTGACCATCACCACTAACACTGCCCCCGACATAGACTTCACCATCGATGACAGCCGGTGTATTGATAATGTGAATAGTTTTACCAGCGTCAATACAAGCGGTGATATCAGTAGTTACAGCTGGGACTTTGATGGAGACGGCACCGAAGACAGTACCAATCCAAATCCTACTTTCCAATATCTTGCAGCGGGTACTTATGAGGTAAGTTTATCGGTAGAGAGTACGGCTGGTTGTAGTAATCGCATCAGTCGTGAACTGACGTTTTACGAGTCACCTTCAGATCCTACAGACTTTGATGTAAGCTCTTCTACTACTTTTTGCAGTAACAGCGAGTTGCAGTTTAGCTATGTGATAGAAGCAGGTCTTGCAGACATCGCGGAATATGTCTGGGATTTCAATGGAGAAGGCAGTAGCACGGAGCAGAATCCGGTCTTCACCTTCAGCAGCCCGGGCACCAAGATGGTTAGTTTACAGGTAATGATCCCTGGCTGTACAACGAGTGTCTATTCAGAGGACGTAGAGATTTTTGAAGGTCCTACTGCCTCATTTAGCTATACGAACAACTGTTTTGGCGAGCCGATCCTATTTACTGATGAGAGTGTAGGTGGTACAGGCAATGTCTGGAACTTTGGCGATGGCAGTGCAGAGGTTTTGGATGCATCATCACCCAGTTATCAATATGCTTCCGCTGGTACCTACACGGTGAGTTTAACGGTGACAAATGCTGCTGGCTGTGTGACGGTCACTACGCGTGACATAGAGGTGAGCGATGGAGCCCTGGCCAGCATTACGGCCGGAGAGTCGATAGAAAACCTGCCGGTCTTGTTTACAGGCAATGATGAGACTTTATCAGATAATTCAGTGACGAGCTGGTCGTGGGATTTTGCAGGTTTGGGCAGCAGCACAGCGCAATCGCCTTCATTTACCTTTTCCACCCCTGGCATTTATGACATCGCCCTTACGGTAGGCACGGCTCAGGGCTGTGATGATACGGTTGTGGAGCAGATAGAAGTGATAGCTGCTGAATGTCCTACGCCTTCCTTTGAGGTACCTGCATCGGTGTGTATTGATGAGGCGCTGTCCCTGACCAACACCTCTGTGAACAGCAGTAGTTATGAATGGAACTTCTGTGCGGGCAATTTGGCAAATGTTCCAGCCAGTTACGATCGGGTGCTCAGCGTGGGAGGTAATCCGCTATCGGCAGGCTATGCGGAGAGTAGCGAAGGATACTTTGGCTTCATCACCAACCGATCGAATAATACGCTGGTGCGAATGGATTTTGGCTTTGACTACGGGAATGTGCCCACCTTAACGGACTTGGGTAATCCAGGCGGTCTGTTTAACCTGCCTGACAAAATAGAGTTGGTAGAAGAAAGCGGTAACTGGTATGGCCTTGTGCTCAGTGATGGGGGTAGTTATGAACTGACATTGCTGGATTTTGGCAGCAGTTTGTTGAATACCCCTGTGGCGACGAACCTGGGTAACCCTGAAGGGGTATTGAGCAGGCCCAGGGGATTGGAGTTACATCAGGACAATGGATCGCTGATTGCTGTGATCACCAACCAGAGCAATTCCCGTCTGATCCAGTTGAACTTTGGCAGTACGATCACCAATACGTTGACCTCGGCTGATGTGTTGTCTACGAACCTGAGTGGCTTCAATACGTTGCTGGACCTGAGTTTGGGCCAGGAGTGTGAGGGGTGGTATGGTTTGGTGTGCGCGCAGGGCAGTGACCAGGTGGTGCGCTTAGACTTTGGTCCCACTTTGTTCAGTAGTCCTGTAGCGACGGCATTACCAGATACCTACAGCCGTGCGCGTCGGATAGATTTGACGCATGATGGGTTGTTGTACCGCGCGTTTGTGATTGATGGCGACAATGAGTTTTTCAGGCTTGACTTTCCCAATGGCTTGTCACAGGACCCTGTGACGACTTCTTTGCCAGAGAGTCTGAGTAGTCTGAGTGGCTTGGAGATCGTCAATGACACGGTAGGATTTGTACTGGACTTCTCAGACCAGGAGTTGTACCGTATCAACTTTGGCAACAACTGTGAGGTAAGCCCACGGATGAGTACTGCTGAGACGCCAACGAATGTACGTTACGGTGAGTCAGGTACCTATCAGATCAGCCTTCGTGCGACCAATGCGGATGGGAACTCCCGTTACAGCAACAGCGTGGTGACGGTCAGTACAGACACCGCCCCCGACATAGACATTACCATCGATGACAGCCGCTGCATCGATAACACCAATCAGTTTACCAGCATCAATACGAGCGGTGACATCAGTAGTTACAGCTGGGATTTTGATGGAGACGGCACCGAAGACAGTACCGATCCAAATCCTACTTTCCAATATCTTGCAGCGGGTACTTATGAGGTAAGTTTATCGGTAGAGAGTACGGCTGGTTGTAGTAATCGCATCAGTCGTGAACTGACGTTTTACGAGTCACCTTCAGATCCTACAGACTTTGATGTAAGCTCTTCTACTACTTTTTGCAGTAACAGCGAGTTGCAGTTTAGCTATGTGATAGAAGCAGGTCTTGCAGACATCGCGGAATATGTCTGGGATTTCAATGGAGAAGGCAGTAGCACGGAGCAGAATCCGGTCTTCACCTTCAGCAGCCCGGGCACCAAGATGGTTAGTTTACAGGTAATGATCCCTGGCTGTACAACGAGTGTCTATTCAGAGGACGTAGAGATTTTTGAAGGTCCTACTGCCTCATTTAGCTATACGAACAACTGTTTTGGCGAGCCGATCCTATTTACTGATGAGAGTGTAGGTGGTACAGGCAATGTCTGGAACTTTGGCGATGGCAGTGCAGAGGTTTTGGATGCATCATCACCCAGTTATCAATATGCTTCCGCTGGTACCTACACGGTGAGTTTAACGGTGACAAATGCTGCTGGCTGTGTGACGGTCACTACGCGTGACATAGAGGTGAGCGATGGAGCCCTGGCCAGCATTACGGCCGGAGAGTCGATAGAAAACCTGCCGGTCTTGTTTACAGGCAATGATGAGACTTTATCAGATAATTCAGTGACGAGCTGGTCGTGGGATTTTGCAGGTTTGGGCAGCAGCACAGCGCAATCGCCTTCATTTACCTTTTCCACCCCTGGCATTTATGACATCGCCCTTACGGTAGGCACGGCTCAGGGCTGTGATGATACGGTTGTGGAGCAGATAGAAGTGATAGCTGCTGAATGTCCTACGCCTTCCTTTGAGGTACCTGCATCGGTGTGTATTGATGAGGCGCTGTCCCTGACCAACACCTCTGTGAACAGCAGTAGTTATGAATGGAACTTCTGTGCGGGCAATTTGGCAAATGTTCCAGCCAGTTACGATCGGGTGCTCAGCGTGGGAGGTAATCCGCTATCGGCAGGCTATGCGGAGAGTAGCGAAGGATACTTTGGCTTCATCACCAACCGATCGAATAATACGCTGGTGCGAATGGATTTTGGCTTTGACTACGGGAATGTGCCCACCTTAACGGACTTGGGTAATCCAGGCGGTCTGTTTAACCTGCCTGACAAAATAGAGTTGGTAGAAGAAAGCGGTAACTGGTATGGCCTTGTGCTCAGTGATGGGGGTAGTTATGAACTGACATTGCTGGATTTTGGCAGCAGTTTGTTGAATACCCCTGTGGCGACGAACCTGGGTAACCCTGAAGGGGTATTGAGCAGGCCCAGGGGATTGGAGTTACATCAGGACAATGGATCGCTGATTGCTGTGATCACCAACCAGAGCAATTCCCGTCTGATCCAGTTGAACTTTGGCAGTACGATCACCAATACGTTGACCTCGGCTGATGTGTTGTCTACGAACCTGAGTGGCTTCAATACGTTGCTGGACCTGAGTTTGGGCCAGGAGTGTGAGGGGTGGTATGGTTTGGTGTGCGCGCAGGGCAGTGACCAGGTGGTGCGCTTAGACTTTGGTCCCACTTTGTTCAGTAGTCCTGTAGCGACGGCATTACCAGATACCTACAGCCGTGCGCGTCGGATAGATTTGACGCATGATGGGTTGTTGTACCGCGCGTTTGTGATTGATGGCGACAATGAGTTTTTCAGGCTTGACTTTCCCAATGGCTTGTCACAGGACCCTGTGACGACTTCTTTGCCAGAGAGTCTGAGTAGTCTGAGTGGCTTGGAGATCGTCAATGACACGGTAGGATTTGTACTGGACTTCTCAGACCAGGAGTTGTACCGTATCAACTTTGGCAACAACTGTGAGGTAAGCCCACGGATGAGTACTGCTGAGACGCCAACGAATGTACGTTACGGTGAGTCAGGTACCTATCAGATCAGCCTTCGTGCGACCAATGCGGATGGGAACTCCCGTTACAGCACCAGCGTGGTGACGGTCAGTACAGACACCGCCCCCGACATAGACTTTACCATCGATGACAGCCGCTGTATTGATAATGTGAATAGTTTTACCAGCGTCAATACGAGTGGTGACATCAGTAGTTACAGCTGGGATTTTGATGGAGACGGCACCGAAGACAGTGCTGATCCAAATCCTACTTTCCAATATAGCGCGGCAGGTACATATTTGGTTAGCCTGACAGTCAGTAACCTTGGCGGTTGCGGCAATATTGTTACAAAAGAATTTGAGTTATTTGATGCGCCACCTACTCCTGATTTTGAAGTAATTGGCGACAACTTTTGCCTTGGAGATGAAATTTCATTTAACAATCTGACGGACGAAACCGGGCTGGAAAGTGTCATCAGTTACCAATGGGATTTTAATGGAGAAGGCATTAGCAATGTAAATGATCCCACCTTTACCTTTACAACATCTGGCACCAAAACCATCACTGTTCAGGCGTTGATTCCCGGTTGTAGTTCAGAGAGTTTCTCTGTAGATCTGCTGGTCAATACCCCTCCAGAAATTGACTTCGATTTTACCAGGGTTTGTGAAGGGGAGCAGACGGCATTTTTCGATGTTTCTCCCGCAACTGATCTGGTAAGTCACTTCTGGGATTTTGGTGATGGTTTTACCAGTAACATCGCAGGTCCAAGGCACACTTTTGACTCCAATGGCATCTTTACAGTTACTTACAGCGCTACCAACTCCCTGGGATGTACTGTTTCAATAGACAAAGAGGTGGTAATTGGACAGATTCCAGAGCCGGAGATCAGCATTACAGGTGATGTGGCATGTGACGGAACCGTGCTTCAGTTCAATGATCTGACGAACAATACGATATCAAATATTACAACCAGGTTATGGCAAATAGAGGGCATAGGAACTTCTGATGCAGCAAGCCCTACCTTCACTTTCGATGAACCAGGGGAATACAACCTTTCATTGACCGTGACCAATGAGTCAAACTGTACGGCTACGCTCGATAGCCTGATCACCGTTGAGGCCTCTCCAGCAGCAGTTTTTGAAACAGTTGCGGGGTGTGTAGGAGAACCTACGCAGTTCAATGATGTCACCGTAGGCAGCATTCGCAGTTGGTTCTGGACCATCAATGGGCAGGAGTTTTTCACCGCCGATCCTGAAGTGGTATTCGATCAGGCTGGTACTTATGATGTCACGCTGGAAGTGACTTCTGAAAATTTCTGCGTAGCATCTGTGACACAGCAGGTTGAAATCGCTGCCCTGCCCGTCCCCGATTTTAGTTTTGAGGCAAACTGTGTCAATGAACAGGTGAGGTTTGCAGGCCTTTCTCAGCAATTTACAGATCCGGTGGTGAGCTGGCTGTGGGATTTTGGGGACGGCACTACGGCCAATGGACAGGTTACCTTCCATCAGTTTGATCAGGCGGGGCAATATCAGGTTTCTTTGAACCTGTTAACGGAGAGAGGTTGTAGTGTAGTGACCAGTCGCCTGATTAGCGTAGAAGCAGCTCCTGTCGCAGGATTTGCCGTTGACAAAGACTTTGGGACTCCACCGTTTAGCATTACGGCCATCGATCAGTCGTCTGGAGGTAACAGAATCGCCTGGTTCTTAAATGACCAGTTTCTTACTGTGGACAACCCGGCTAACCCTACTATTGACATTATGACCAATGGGGCTTTTGAATTGAAGCAGTTAGTGGTGGATGACAATACGGGTTGCAGGGATTCTGCGACGGTAAGCATTGAGTCCAGCATCCCTGTGTATGACCTGGTATTGAACGACGTCGCCGTTATTGATACTGATGGTGATAAATCCATTGTAGTCTCGGTGACCAATAACAGTAATTTGCCAGTGGAGCGTTTTGACATTGAAATCCTGCTGGATAATGAGGTGATTTTTGGGGAACGATATACGGGTGTAGTGCGTCAGCAGGAAGAAGTGGTCTATGCCCTGCAGTCGCTGATCCCTGAACAAGACCTGAATTTTATCTGCGTAAACCTGAGGCTATTGACAGCAGGTTTTGAAGATCGGGATCTCTCCAATAATGAGGATTGCCGCAATTTTGTTACCGCTGTGCAAGTCTCCGATTCCTATCCAAACCCGGCAGAGGATCGTGCAGAAATTAAAGTCGTTTTTGATGAACCCGAAACTTTCAATCTGACGTTTACTGATTTATATGGGAATGTGCTCCTTCGATCAACCTATCCTCAAACCGAGGATGAAACCATGGTCATTGACTTTGATCTCAGTGGGCTGAGTAAAGGAATTTATCTGGTGGTATTTGATTTTGAAAATCGAAGAGAGGTCAGAAGAATCCTAAAACGCTGATCAATATCCTTATCAATTGATAATTAGCAGGATAAATCATTGATCTACATCGAAAAAATGGGTGTCAGTAAATGAGGAAAGGAGAAATTTTTATATGATCAATAATTTAGAGAATGTGGAGAATATTTATGATATTTATTACATTTGCGGAAAATTTTATTCTGAATAGATAATGGCCCAAAACATTAAAATTGATCAAACTGATCGGAAAATCCTGGAGATTTTACAGTCTAATGCGAAGATCACTAATGCACAGTTGTCAAAAGACATCGGACTTTCTCCTGCACCTACACTGGAGCGAGTAAAGAAATTGGAGAACTTTGGCATCATCAAAAGTTACCATGCAAAGCTTGAGATGGACAAAATCGGTCTCGGTGTTAGCACATTCGTGCTGGTGACTTTGAAGGGACACAACAAAAAGAATATCGAGATCTTCCTCGATGCCATCTATAAGATAGAGGAAGTGATAGAATGTCATCACACCACCGGCTCGGATGATTTTATCCTGAAGATCATCGCCGAAGACATTGCCAGCTATCAGAAAATTATGCTGGAGAAAGTCAGTGAAATAGATGTAGTAGACAGCTTACAATCTATGATGATTCTTTCTACATTTAAAGACAGCAAGGTAATGCCCATTCCTTGATGGCATACGATAGGTGGCATTTGATATGAATCAGCATCATAAGCAAATTCTTTCGGAAGAAGCGGTATCCCAGAAAATCAGGAGGATGGCCTTTGAAGTGTTGGAAAACAACCTTGAAGAGCCTGAAATCCTGGTAGTAGGTGTATTTGATAAGGGATATCACATCGCAGAATCATTGAAGACAGAACTCGCAGAGATTTGTGAGATTCCTGTGACGTTAGTCAGGCTCAATATTGACAAAAGCAATCCAAGTTTTGATGATATTGCCATTGATGCGTCCGGAGAATTAATAAGAGGTAAAGCGGTTGTTTTAGTAGACGATGTACTCAACTCGGGAAAGACTACCGCTTTTTCTCTGGCTTACTTGTTGCAGTTCAATGCCAAAAAAATTGAGATAGCCACCCTGGTCAATCGCAGTCACAAAGCTTTCCCCATCATGCCCACTTACAAAGGGTATGAGATTGCGACCATGATCGATGAGTATATTGAGGTAAGAACAAAAGAATCCCCAGGAGTTTATTTGCATTCATGATCGCTGGCATAGATTACGGTAGCAAAACGGCTGGCACTACAGTGGTGGCCTGGTTGGAAACAGATACAATCTGCCTCCAACAGAGTGAGAAGAACAAGGATGCAGATGCCTTTCTCAAGGCAATTGTTACCTCACAAAATTTTCAGATCATTGGCCTTGATGCGCCGCTCAGTCTTCCAGCCAGGCTGGTCGACAAATCAGCAGAAGGTGATTACTTTTACCGTGAGGCAGACAAAGTACTCAATGCCATGTCTCCCATGTTTCTGGGAGGGCTAACGGCGCGTGCCATCAAGTTGAGAGATGAATTGGATGATGAGGTTGGGGAAATGATTGAAGCCTATCCCAAAGCATTTGTACAGAAGTTGCCTTTTCGGGCGGACTATCAGAAGAAAAACCTGTCAACATTACGCACTTTTTATGAGCAGCTACAAGCGGAATATCCTCAATTCCAATATCCCAAAGTACATAACTGGCACCAGCTGGATGCCATCCTGGCTTTACTGATCACCTACCAATATAGTAACGGTACGCATTCTGCTGCCGGGAGTCCTCATGAGGGGTTGATTATCTATTAGTTAGGCCCTGATTGTTTTCAAACGGCTCCTTGTACAAATCTGGTTTCTTGATGAGCATCAATAAGCTTTTTTTCAATATTTCTCCCATGTTCTTGCAGGATAGGAAAATCTTGTCTTCGTAAAAATCGGCCAGTTCTTTTTTGAGTGATTCCACATGCTCATCCCTAGAAATCCGGTCCCTGCTCATGGTGTCAATCAGGTTTTTAACCCGGTGTCGTTCCATCTTGAGGCGCTTGCCAATCAACGTTCGTTCTTCTCTCTGATACTGCTTCACCGTAGCTGGCGTCAGGTTTTTCATGCCAATCTTGATCAGCGGATTATTTTGCTTGAAATACTGGGGTAGGTAGATGGCTCTTCTGCCTTCATAAGATTGCTGATCAAAGTCGATGGCTCGAAGGCGATAGCTCACCTCCTCAAAGTCCGGCGTAACATCCACGACGAAATTACTGCTGTGCATATCGCCCAACAGTCTCACAAAACACCTTTCATTGAACTTAATGAACTCCTTGGCTAACCGGATTTCATTGATTTCGTCGCGTTTGAGGTTCTCCTTGATGAATTGATCTCCCGGTATGCCAATGATGTGTTCCTCAATCAACGTGTCCTGATCCACCAGAAAGCTGATCCTGTTGGGCGAGAGCAAATATTCGAGCTCCAGTCCATAAACCCGGCTCGCATCTGCTTTTTTGATGTAGAAATAGTCAAAATTGTCGTTGAGCTGATTGACAATGCGTATTCTCAACGGTTGGGTATTCCCATAGACACAGAGGTCTACACGGTCGATGGTAAGGTGGTCGATGACTTCCGTGTCTCCACCGGATTTGAGCAATGCATAGATTTTTTTCAGCGCTTCATAGACCTGCCCCATTTCATGCGGCGCATAAAAGACAGTGAGCCAGAGGGTGTCATTGCCTTTGCTGTCATACAATGGAATGCTGTTGCTGTAACGCAGCAGGTCCTCGTAAGATACGGGTAGTCTGTAGTCTCTGTCATACTTGACCAGGTATTCTCTTAGTTCCTCACAGATTGGATAAGGTGGTTTTTTATGTTTGATCAGTGCCATCAGCTATGCATTAGTTCGGGTAAGATAATGGATTCGCTCCTCGCTACCCAGGATCTGAATGTTTCAGGATCACCCTGATGTGTTTGAAGATATTGTACCAGCTTATGAATGTCAAACTCTTCTGAAGAAATACCCGCTCCGGCTTGCTGTGCGTCAATGGCGTTACAAGCCTGTTCATACTGCTTGGCTACCGGAACCATCATCACGGGTTTGCCCAACATCATCGCCTCACAGATGGACTCAAAGCCTGCCGTACTTGCATAGCCAGCACATTTTGACATCTTGTCCAGGAATTTGGTGTCGCTGATCTGATGGAAAGTGAGTGTCTCGTCTACTGACTCAGTTTCCTGAGCTTCCTTGCGGTCCCAGAAGCAGTGTAGCCTGATTTCGGGGTGTTGCCTGTGGAATTTCATGACTTCTTCCGCATAGCCGTCATTGACCATGTAGACCAGGATAAAACCCTCATTACTGGCCTCAATCTGGTGTACTTCCTGTCTGAGTAGGGGAGGCGTTACCACCAAACCATGCCCTGACTGGTAGGCTTCTGTAAAACTGAGCGCCAGGCGTTTGTCTGCCCGCCAGGCGGTGATCCAATTGCCCAACTTCAAGGTGTAGCGATCCCAGAAATTGCCTTTGGCGAACGGAAAGTCGGGGTGGGCGGCCAGGTATTGATGAGCGATGCAGACAAACTGACAATCATGGCGATACAGGCGGTTGTAAATGCCTCCCAAAAAGTCGTAAAAGTTGACAATGACATCCGGCCGATGGTGAGTGACCTTCTCATGCAGTGTCTTCATTGATCTTTTGAAAATACCAAACCTCCTGATATTGGCATAAAAGGTCTTCCACATCTTGATGGACTTATTGCTCTTATCAGTGACGAAGTTGGGACTCTCTATGGTGTCAATGGTAGTTCCTGAAAGCTTTTGGTAGAAAAAATCAGGCACTTTCCTGCGGGCACTTTTGCCCACCACTACTTCGCAGACTTCGTGCCCGTTGGCCACCAGCATGTGATAAAGAGAGATTGCCTGCGTCATATGTCCCCTTCCTTCTCCCTGTACCAGGAAAAGGAACTTTTTCTTAGGAGTCTTGCTGCCCATGCGTTTACCAATTGTGGTTCACAAACCTGTTTCTATTCAAAAAAACTGGATCGCATCTTAAAAAGCAATATAAGGCTGAGCAATTCTATAGGTGACGTAAAAAATAACATCGGCTTCACATCGTCCGAAACCCGGACTTATGTACATGTCAGCTTCTGTTTGTCACCGGGAACCTCAGTGAAAACTCCGTGCCTACGTTGAGCTTTGAAGAAACGTTGATAACTCCTTTGTGATTTCGCATGATCTGTTTAGACAAGCTAAGGCCAATCCCTGATCCGTTTTTCTTGGTGGTAAAGAACGGAATGAAGATTTTCTTCACGGCATCCTCTTCTATGCCGGGTCCGTTGTCGATAATACTGATGACCGTACTCCCATTTTCCGATTCTTTGGCCGTGACAATCAGTTCTTTATCCGGCTTATCATCTGCCGCCAGCGCCTGAATGGCGTTTTTCACCATATTGATCAGTACCTGCTCTATTTGCTCCAGGTCAATGCAAAATGAAAGGTCTACCGGATTTACTTCATATTTGAGCGCTATGCCTGCAGCGTCCATGTCAAACCTTAGCAGGTTGACTACGTGGTCTAAACAATCCTTTACGTTGACCATTTCCAGTTTTGGCAAGGTGATCCTCGTCATGTTTCTAAAATCACTAACGAATTTGATCAGGCTCTCACTTCGCCGGTGAATGGTACTGACCGCCAGGTGTAAATCTTCCACTTCTTCGTTACTGATCTCATTCATGTCCAGTTCATTGTTGAGCTGTAGGTTGAGTTCTGTCTCTACGGTGGCAGCCAGGGAAGAAATAGGCGTCACGGAATTCATGATTTCATGCGTCAAAACCCTGATCAGGTTCTGCCATGCTTCCATTTCTTTCTCCTCCAGTTCGCTTTGGATGTTTTGTAAAGAGATCAGCTTGAATTCCTTCCCGCGCATTGAAAGCTCTATGGCGTAGATAGCCAGCTGCGAATCCAGTCCGTCTGTTCCTACTTTTACCAGGTCACGTCCTCCGGTTTTCAACGACCAGAAGCTGTCTACCAGTTGAGTACTGAGGTTGTTGAGCTGACGGATGTTGCGGATGTTCTTCAGGTTGAGTAGTCTTTTGGCAGCGGTGTTGATGATCTGGATTTCTCCTTCATTGTCAAAAGTAATGATGCCAATTCCTACATGCTGAACTATGGTTTTCAGGTAGTGATGTTGTGCCTCCTTTTCAGCCCGGATCTCCCTGAATTTTTTGATGACGTTGTTGAATTCACGGTACAGCAGGTTGAGCGAGGAATTATCCCTCTTCTGCGGATAGGTATGAGAAAAGTCATCGTATTTGATGCTCTCCAGAAAACCGACTACCTCTTTGTTGCTCTTGTCGAGGTAGTTGACCAGCATGCTGATCTGAATCATGATCAGCAAAAACACAACGAAGATGGTAAAGATGATCGAGTCAGTATACAGCAGGTGTGTAAACAGAAAAATGGTGAGTATCAAAACTGATACCCGGAGGATGATATTGGTCTTGATGGTATTAAAGCCCATGTTTTTCCAATCTTCTGTACAATGAAGCACGTGTCAGCCCCAGCTCTTTGGCAGCCTTGCTGATGTTGCCATTATGTCTTTGAATGACCTTCTGAATGACTGTTTTCTCCACATCTTCCAGGTTGAATGTCTCCAGTTCATTGCCGTTACCATCAGGTTTGTGGCTGAGGAAGAAAAAGTCATCTGCAGTGAGTGCAGCTTCTTCAGACATGATAATTGCCCGCTCGATGGCATGTTGTAACTCGCGGATATTACCAGGCCAGTGGTATTTCTGCAGCCTTTTCATGGCAGAAGCAGCTACTTTCTTCCCTGTTTTTCTGTACTTCTGGCTATAGGTTTTCACAAAGTGATTGGCCAGCAGTGGGATGTCTTCAATCCGTTCTCTGAGCGGAGGGAGGTGAATCTCTACGGTATTGATACGATAAACAAGGTCTTGTCGGAAAGTGCTCTCGGTCACCATGTCATACAATGGCATATTCGTCGCGCAGACCAGCCTGATGTTGATGGGGATAGACTTATTGGTACCCAGGCGTATGATTTCTCTTTTTTGTAGCGCCGTCAGCAGTTTAGATTGTAGTGGCATGCTGAGGTTACCAATCTCATCCAGGAACAATGTCCCGTCGTTGGCCACCTCAAATCTACCTGCCCGGTCTTCCTTGGCATCGGTAAAAGATCCTTTCTTATGGCCAAACAATTCGCTTTCAAACAATGATTCTGTGATGGCACCCATGTCTACACCAATGAAGGCGTTGTCTTTTCTTGGAGAGCGCTGGTGAAGCGCGCGGGCGATCAGCTCTTTTCCTGTACCATTTTCACCCAGGATGAGTACGTTGGCATCTGTTTTGGCTACTTTGTCTATGATGTTGAATACATCTTTGATGGCCTTACTCTCTCCAATGATCTCTTTGAAGGGTTGATTGCTGTCAGCTTCCAGTTGTTTTTTGGCTTGCTTTAACTTATCTACTTCCTTATAGGATTTTTTGAGCTTTGAAGCGGTGGTCAATGTGGCAATCAATTTCTCGTTTTGCCATGGCTTGAGGACAAAATCAGTAGCACCCTCTTTCAAGGCTTTGACGGCCATCTCTACATCTCCAAAAGCAGTGATGAGGATAACGACAGCCTGTGGGTCCCGTTCCATGATCTGTTCCAGCCAGTAAAAGCCCTCTTTCCCACTGGTGGTGTCGTGGCTGAAGTTCATGTCAAGCAAGATGACATCGTAGGTGTCGTGATTGAGGAGAAATGGGATCTTTTTTGGGTTTTTCTCGATGATTACCTGCTGTGCATGTTTCTTGAGTAGCATCTTAGCTGCCAACAGTACGTCTTCATCGTCATCAATGATTAATATTTTGCCTAGTGTTTTATCCACATCCAAATATTTTAAGTTTAAAAGAAACAGTTCAGAAACTGTGCCAACGGTAAGTTAGCCTTCCAGCGTATAGAAAAGCAAGAAATGAGCGTAAAAAGTGTACGAAAACGAACTGTAGACGAGTTGATATCGAACAACTTCTTGTGGTCGCGCCACGTAGGTCGGGCCGCGTAGGTCGCGCCGCGTAGG
>ERZ1740068.56-NODE-56-length-68916-cov-27.722020_pt1 | contig 68916 bp, 40 predicted proteins | sample MGYA00581735_ERZ1740068 | MGnify/ENA primary metagenome ERZ1740068 (study PRJEB43018, sample SAMN04849740) | marine metagenome | isolation source: floating plastic debris | place: Pacific Ocean | collected 2008-08-30 | study: EMG produced TPA metagenomics assembly...
TCACTGCGTCCCAAACTGCCGAGCGCGACGCCTCGGTTGTACCAAGCTTCGTGTTTGTCGGGTTTGAATTCGAGCGCCTTGTCGTAGCTGGCGATCGCTTCCTCACTGCGTCCCAAACTGCCGAGCGCGACGCCTCGGTTGTACCAAGCTTCGTGGTCGTCGGGTTTGAATTTCAAGACACGATCGAAGCTAGACAAAGCCAGCTCCCAATCTTGATTACTCGCAAATAAATATCCCTGTTCCTGCAAAAAATAAACCCGATCGGCGATCGGGGTATCTGGCGCTTCGATAATCTCCCGCAACTCCAACGCCTTTCGCCATCGCTCGTCCGCGGACAACTTCAAATACTCGTAATATCCCCCTGCTCTTGCCCAAGCTTCGAGCTGCTGCCGCTCCGACTCCGACGCCGGAAGCCGGAATGTCCCAATCCGCCAATCATAAAAATCAGCACACCGCAAAATCAGATACCGCACCACAAACGGCGGCACGACAAACACCACAGGCCGCAACAACAGATCGCGCCAACACTCCCGCATCTGATTGAAATGATGCAAAATCTGCGGCACATCCCTCGGATCGTAATTGTGCAAATCCGCGTCGTTCCAACCCAACGCCCGCTTCGCATCCTCGTACCCCAACATCGCCGCATCTAGACCCCGCACTACCAACACCTCGAAATCCTCCGTTGCCAACAGCGCCACCGCCTCCGGATACACCGACACTGAATCCCGCTCCAACACCAACTCCGACACCCGCCCGAACCGCCCCCGCAGCCGCGCCACCACATCCGCCTCCTGCCCACGCGAACACTGCACGAAAAACCAGCCCGCCCCCTCGTTGTCCGCGATCGCCTTCACGAGCTGCCCGAACACCTCCTCCTCCGTCTCCGGCTCCAGCTCGTCTTCGTCCCAATCGAGAAAATCACTCGCTTTCATAACCTAATTCTCCAATGAGCACTGAGCTTGTCGTTCGTGAAGCGTTGGCGAAGCCAATAGTGCGGGTTTCGCCAAGCGCGACAAAACTCGATCGTTCTTCCCCCTCACCCAGGCTTCGACTCCGCTCAGCCTTCATTGCCCTTTTCCTGATGCAGTGCCCACCGCTCCCGAAATAGCTTCGACCCGCGAATCAGCGGATGCACGTCATACCAAGTCGCCAGCTCCTCCTCGTCCTCATCGAAAAAGCGATACTCCAAAATGCAGCGCTTCGCCAACAGGTCGCGATACTTCCCCTCCGCGTCGTTCGGCTTGCGCTTCGCCCCGTGAACCTCCAATAGCAGCGGCCACTCCTCCTCATTCAGCGCAGCCAAATACGCCGGACGAAAATTCGCGATCGCCCGCTTCACCTGCTTCTCCTTTATCGGCAACTCCACCGCCAAATTCACCGCATTCCGCGCCACGTGCATCAGATCCCGCAGATGCCCCCCACAGCTAAAACACAGCAAATCCAGCACCCGATCGGACTCGAACACCTCCGGCACTAAATCGCGATCGCAGACCTTCGCTACCCGTCGCCGCACCGCCTCGCGCAAGAGCTTCATCCCATCAGGCACGAGATCTTCGCTATCGCGCTCCTGCACCATCACCATCGGCAAAATCTGCGGCTTGCCGTAAATATCCTGCAAATCGCTCGCCGACTTGGAATACAGCAGCGAAATCGGAGCCGTGTAGACCATATGGCAGCGCAGCGATCGCATCAGCTCCGATCGATTGATGAAAATATCCTCGAGGTTGCTCGACTCACCCTCGGGATACGTCGGCACGATGCGATCGAGATTGTCCGCAATCACCACGATCTTGTTCGCCGCGCGATCGCCCTGCCGCCGCGCGCTCTCGATAAACTCGTTCAGCGCCTGCACCAACGACTCCGTATCCGCCTCCACCAGCTTGCGGATCTCCTCCCGCTTCGACGGCTCCGTCCGCACCGCCGCCGTAATTTTCGAGAACATCGGAATGGCCGCGTCCAGCGTCAGCTTTTCCAGCTTCACCTCCGTCAGCGCCAGATCGATCAGCTTCTGCCAGCGTTTCTTCAGCCACTCCCGCAGCGGCTTGTCGTCCACGTCGCGCAGCTTCTCGAGCAACTGTCGCGTACAGGACAGCAAAATATCCTGATACTGCGTGTCCTGAAAGCTCAAATCTCCCGCATCGTCCGTCGCCGCCGCGAAGTACACCACGATGAAGCCCTCGTCTTCGAGGTATTTCGCCAGCCGCTTCAGCTCCGTCGATTTGCCGCTGCCCCGATGCCCCGAATAGAGCTGATAGGTGTTGCTCTCGTCGTTGATGATGTAGCCGCCCAGCTCCGTGCGGATGTCCTCATCGCCCCGCACCTCCTGAAACTCCACGTAGCGCGGATCGCCCGGCTCGAGTGGCGTGTCCGGCTTGAAAGAGTTGAATAGATTTTTGAGCAGTTCGCGATCGGGATTCGTCGGCATCAGCTTCCGTGAGGGCGATCGGGGCGTACGTTTATTTTATCCCCCGCTTCTGGGTCGATCGCGACGAAATACGAAGATGTCGATTCGAGAGGTGGCTTTGAGAATGTTTGTGCGAGGCGCGATCGCCAATAATGCCCCCGACATCGCACGTGTCGGGGGTCACGAAAGAAGCGCGCTGATGCTTGCGGCGCTGGGGATTTAGCGAGCGTGAGTGCGATCCCAGACTGAAATCGGCGGCTGCTCGCGCTCGAACGGGACGGCGGTTTTATCCGAGGCTGGAGCGGGACGGTACGTCCGAGCACTGAGGCGTCGTGCCACGGCTTCGCGGGTGGCGTCCTGGCGGTTCGCGCGGGCGATCGAGCCAGGCTCTTGCTCGGAGATGCCGCGCCGTTTCACTGCATTCATCACCCAGTTAGCCGCTTCTTCCCAGCTCAAGTCGTCGCGTTGGAACGCTTCGCGGATCTTCGTCAGCGCCTGTTCCGCGCCCACCAGAACTTCGTCGCGCTCGCTGCACAGCGGCGTGGAGGTTTTCAGCGGGTCGCGCTGGACGGCGGCAAAGGCTTGGTTAACGGCTTGCTGGATCTCACGAGCGTGCTGGAGACGCGCGCGCTTGCGCTGGCGGGTCACCCCTTCTTCACTCGATGCATACAGTGGCGGCACGCGATTGAGGGCATACGTCATCACCTGGACGCGATTAACGTAGCTCGCTTGTCGGGGCGAGAGTTTCGCAAAGCGACGAGCGATCGCCTCTGCCACGAGCTTTTCCATGACGTTGGTGTAGGTTTCTTCGAGCGTCGGTTCGTCTTCGAGGGTCGAGTTGGCGGTGAGCGTTTGTTCGGTTGCGAGCATCTTTGGAATTCGGTTGTAGAGATGACCCTTTGCGTAAAGCTACGAGTTGCGCGCGCAAGTTCGTATGCGGGCGGATGTCGAATTACACAAAGACAAATCCGTAAGTACAGCAAGTGGCAAATATTGACCGACCTGTGCCACCGAGTACGCGATAGTACTCAGCTATTCGTCAGCGATACGTCTGTGAACAGCACTTTGCTTGAAATTGGGGAAAGTTTTATAAGAATTCCCTCCGCGATTTCTTGCAAGTGGGCCTTTGCTGCCTGCGTAAATAAAGGTAGTGATTCGGATAGTTGGCTGTCGAGATGTTTTTCGCGAATTCATCGAATCTTTAAAAAAGCGTCCCTAATCGTGAAGTTTGTAATTATGAGGTGAGTCTACTCTGATTGATGTAGTTGCTTGAACTATGTGCTATTACGTATTCTTCGTGCATAATTCCACGTGTTCGCTCGTGCTTTCCCGTCTTTTTTAGGGCTGGCGACTGTTTACTCCGATTACTTCCGGCGATTGGCTCTACGGCCGCTATGGTCGTTTGACTTGAGGGTGAGGCGTCTGGTTTGACTTGGCGTTTTCCCAGCCCGCACTGTCTGCTTCGCAGGGGCTGCGCCAACGACGACGCTCAGTGCTCGTCGAGCTGTTTTACGGTTGGGTCGGGCGGCTCTGCGTTTGCCGCCGCGCTGGTGCGATCGCTCTATCAAAGGGCGAAAGCAAGAGCGCTGGGTGAAAGCGATCGGCATTCCCCGTGCTCGAATTCTGATGCGATTGCACTCGCGAATGTTGTCTGCGCTTTCTCTGGCTGCACGGTGGGCGGTGGATCTGCTGCGAGGTGTGCTGCGTTAGAACAACTGCCAGTCTTTCGAGCGCAGGCGTTTGATCTGGGCGACGCGGCGCGTGAAGTAGGTGTCGTCAAGGCGGCTGTAGTTGTGGACGCGGGCGGCGTTGACGGCGATCGCCCACGACCAGAAGTGTGCCGCCAGAGTCAGGGACTGGAGCGCTTCGACTTCAAACGGCTCGATCGGCTCGACGGATTGATAGCCGCCCAGGAACGCTTCGCGCACCTTGAGGCTGATGCCCGTCCGCATAGAGACGTTTAAAAATTTCGCCAGATCGAACGCGCGCCAGCCGTAGCCGCACTGGTCGAAGTCGAACATGGTGACGGTGCCCTCTGGCGTGAAGTGGGCGTTGCCGCTATGAGGGTCGCCCCAGCAGATCGTCCAGTGGGGGGCCGTCGTCGGCAGTCCTTGGAGGCTGGTGTGGAGTTCGTCGAAGACGCCGCGCACGTAATCGTATTCCTGGGTGCTGTGCTGCAAAAAAGGCGCGATCGTGCCCATCGAGCGATCGAGCAGGTACTCCAGATTCAGCTCGTCGCGTCCGAACTTAGACGAGAAGTCGTGGGCGTAGCGATGCACCTGTGCCAGCGCCGTGCCCAGCTGCCAGCTCTGTGTCGTGGATAGATCGCCGAGGGGAATCTCACCGGGCGCGTAGACGAATAGCGCCGCCGCGCGGATGCCTTCCGGCGCTTGGAGTTCGATCGCCAGCCGCCCGTCGTGCGTCCGTACGGGGTGGGCGATCGGCACGCCGCGATCGTGTAGAAATTCGAGAAGCTCTAGCTCGAACAGTACGTCTTCGGTGCTGCGCCAGTGCCGGTGCGAGACGCGCAACACGAAGTCTGCTTCAGCGGTGTTGACTAGATATACGTCACTCAAGCCCCGATGCCAGAAGTGGCAGCGCGTCACTTGCGGGATGTCGTACTGGGTGAGGACGCGATCGACCAGTGCCTCGCTCACGAGCGTCGAATATAGCGTCGGGAACACATCGCCTTGCAATTCGGCAAGTGGAGAATGTGAGAGCATCGCGAGATTTGTAAGGATGTACTAGCGCAGGCATTCTGGATCAAAATCCCATAGACACTACGATCGAATCGGTATCATAAGATGCGATCGTCGCGGATTCAGATTTCCTATAGATTTTCGAGTCATGACGCGCTCGCCCGCTCGCTCTCCTGCCGCCGATCGGCCCGAACTGAATTCCCTCGCCAGTCCGGCAACGATCGCTCAGTTGCGCCGATCGCTGCTGGACTGGTATTCCCGCCAAGGTCGTGACTTGCCCTGGCGACGCACCCGCGATCCGTACGCCATCTGGGTCTCGGAGATCATGCTCCAGCAAACCCAGGTAAAGACTGCCGCGCCGTACTTTCAGCGCTGGCTGGTGCGCTTCCCGGACGTGCAAACTCTCGCGATCGCCGATCGACAGGACGTTCTCAAGCAGTGGCAAGGTCTGGGGTACTACGCCCGCGCCCGCAACCTGCACCGCGCCGCCCAGCTCGTCGTCAATCAGCACGGTGGCGAATTTCCCCGAGACTTCGAGGCGACGATCGCGCTACCGGGCATCGGGCGCAGCACGGCGGGCGGCATCCTCAGCCACGCGTTCGATTTGCCAGTGGCGATCCTGGATGGCAACGTCAAGCGGGTGCTGGCGCGCTGGACAGCGCTGGACGTGCCGCCAAACAAGGCGCTGAAGCCACTCTGGGCGCTGTCTGAAGCAATTCTCGATCCGGGCTCGCCGCGCGACTTCAACCAGGCGCTGATGGATCTCGGCGCGACCTGCTGCACTCCGAAAAATCCGGCCTGCCTGCTCTGTCCGTGGCAAGATACCTGTCAGTCTCATTCTCTCGGTATTGCCGCCGAGCGTCCCATGCGCGAAACGAAAGCCCCTCTGCCCCACAAGCACGTCAGCGTTGCGGTCATCTGGAACGAGACGGGCGATCGCCTGCTGGTCGATCGGCGTCCGGCGGAGGGGCTGTTCGGCGGGATGTGGGAGTTTCCCGGCGGCAAGATCGAAGCGGGCGAAACGCCGCAAGATTGCGTCAAGCGCGAGGTGCAAGAGGAGCTGGCGATCGAGGTGGAAGTCGGCAAGCAGCTAACCACCGTCGATCGCACTTACACGCACTTTAAAGTGACGCTGGAAGTCTTTTACTGCCGCCACGTTTCCGGCGAGCCGCAGACGATCGCCTGCGACGAGATTCGCTGGGTGACGCTGGCCGAGCTGGCCGAGCTGCCCTTCCCAGCGGCGAACGTGGAAATTATCGAGGCGATCGCGGCGGAGCGGGGTGAAACAATCTCGATCGCGCCCCAGGGCGGTGATGCCGCCAATGCCTCTAGCGGTGGCTGAACCGCGCTCCCGGTGCTTCTAATAGTTCTTCAGCTCGCGGGCGATATCGCGTTTCTCTTGCTTTTTCTTGAGCGTTTCGCGCTTGTCGTGGAGGTTTTTGCCACGTCCGAGCCCGATCGACACTTTCACCCAGCCCCGCTTGAGGTAAAGCTTCAGCGGGACGAGGGTCAGTCCCTTTTCTTCGACTTTGCCGATGAGCTTGCGGATCTCCTCGCGGCGCATCAGTAGCTTGCGCGTGCGGCGCGGCTCGTGGTTGAAGTACTGACCGGCCATCTGCCAGGGCGAGATATGGACACCCATCAGCCACACTTCGCCGTCGCGCACGAGGGCGTAGCCGTCGCCGAGGTTGACCTTGCCCTGGCGGATCGACTTAACCTCCGTACCCAATAGCTCGATGCCCGCTTCGTAGGTGTCGAGGATTTCGTACTGGAAGCGCGCTTTGCGGTTGTCGCCGATTACTTTGTATCCGTCGGCGCTCGGTGCGGGTTTTGCTTTCGATTTTTTGGATTTAGCCATCGGCAGAGAGAAATCGGTAACGGTCGGCGGAAAACGGGCGGGTTTCGATTTTAATCGCTGACTGTCAGGGGGCGGATGGCGTGAATTCCGTCGTGGGGGCGCGATCGCGACAGACGGCGCGCCAAACTGCAACTAGACGGCAGCAAATCTGAAGGCTTCTCGGCATCTCCGCGCGGCGATTTATCCATACGCGCAATTCGTACGCGCAAGCAACGCGATCGGGACGCGCGCCAAACATCGATGCTGTCGCGATCGCATGGGATTTGACCGGCAAATGCCGACGACAGAGATCCAACGACTCAAGTCCAGCGCCGTGACGATCCGGCCACCCGTCAGGTTGCGACGGGAAACTCGCGACGATCGAAAGCCCCATCGCACGTGTCGGCAAACATTAACAAGGACTTTACAATCACGGTGTTCTTGCGTAAAAATACGCAAGCTACGCACGGACATAATCGCCAGTCTGCGAAAATAGTTTTGCAAAATCCAGTGCGTTTACTGAGGAAAATCTTCACGGCATTGACGACGCTAGCGCTTTCCAGGCCGTAATTCGCGCGTCCTAGAAAACGCACAGTGAGGTTCGGGGTAGAATCAACGAAAGGTAGCATCTACATTTCTCGTACACATTCCACTCTCTGCTCTACTGCCTCAGAGTTAACTCTGCTTTTTACGTAATTTCTCGAATGCAACTAGCTTAGCATTCTGTATGACTTTGTCGAAGCGTCTGGACTTCGCGCGAGCTGGCTTGAAAAAGCCCGAGCGCTGAAGCGAACGCCATGAAGTTTGGATGCAAATGGGGTTTTACAAGACCTCTTGTTTTGCAAGATCTTCTCGCCATTCCTCGGCGTGAAGGCTAGTGCTCGCTGATTACTTTCCGGGTTGCCGCTCGCGCCCGGGGGGAAGGGGCAGGCGCTGACCTTGTCGTCGCTATCGAAGCGGCGCTTTAGGTGTTTTGACAAAAAGTCGGTAGCAGGTTGGTGGTTGCCGCCTGCGAGCTAGCAAGCATGGGAAATTGGTTGGCGTCGTACTTGCTGGGGCATGCATTTCTCAGGGTGATTTTCGCGTCCGCACTTTGCTTGGAACCGACTACTTAACAGAGCTGTTATGGAAGGACTAGAGGCCAGTGGCCGCTACCAAATCGTTCGTAATATTTCTCCCCCCGATGCACCGCGCCCGCTCTACTACGCCTGCGACTTTCACATGCCGGTCGGTGCGTACTGCGCGATCGAGAAAATCGATCTGCGCAGTGCTTCGCCGTCCGACTATCTCGACGTCGTGGGCGAGGTCGATCGCGACTTCCAGCGCTGGTTGAACCTGCACTACGAAAACCCCGCGATTCCCCGGCCTCTGTCTCGCTTTGACTGCGAGCGGGTTCTTTATCGGGCGATCGCGCTCGACTCGAGAACGTTGCTCTCCGAGCTCGGGATCGCAGAGTTCGGCGGCGTTTGCGCGTTTCTACAGGCATCGCTGGAAATGCTGGCATGGGTTCACGCTCAGGGTTGCATTCACGGCCACCTGCGCCTCGATACACTCGTTTGCCAGCCCCGAGATGCGTCAAGCATATCGGGCGAGCGCGCCGGTGCAGCGGGATTCACGCTCGTGCCGCTGGCCTGCGGTCATTTAGTCGGTCTCGACGGCACGGCGACGGTGCGTGACGATCTGTCGGCGATCGCAGCGATCGCAACGCACGCACTCGCTAAAGCTACGGAGCCTGCTGCAGAAGAAGATGCGGCAGAAATCTACCGCTTTTTGGAAGACTTGCACGATCCTGGCTCCAAATTGATGTCGGCTCGCCACGCTCTCGAGGCGTTCGGGCGACGTTCTGCGGGTCTGCGCTTGTCCGCTGCGCCCCCGTCGATCGACGGGCCGGACGACTCGCTTCAAATGTCGAGCGAGCCCTCGTCGGCTACGGTGTGGCCGCGCCATTCGCGTATCTCGACCCGTCCGGCCCTGCGATCGCGCCAGCTCCTCGCCCCCCACGATTCGGAGCCGAAAGTGACGAGCGCGCCAGTAGATGTGCCGACGGCAGGACTGGCGTCGCCCGCTTCGGAGGCCGCTTCGAGCGATGGCGCACCACCAAGCGAGAGCGAAGCTCGGTATTCGGTAGAGATGCATCGCTGGTATGTCGAAGGTCTCGAGGCGCGCGATCGCGGCGATCTGGCGCTGGCCGTGACGGCGCTCGATCGCGCAGTGGCTTTGAATGCTGGAACGCGCGATCGCGATGTCGGCCTTGCCCGATTGTGTCGCAGCCGCGCGCCCATTTTGCAATGTCTCGGTCGTAACGCTGCCGCTCTGAGCGATTACCGAACGGCTATAGAAGCCGCGCCGGACGACCTGCGACTGAGTTCGGATTACGGGCGCTTGCTGCTCGAGATGGGGCGAGCGGAAGAAGCCCTGGTAATGTTCGAGCGGCTCCGGACGGCGTTCCCGAATCTGGCGCAGCCTGCTTATTGGCAAGGGCGCACCCTAGCTAAGCTCGCAGATCGCCAAGGCGCGATGGCGGCGTATCGCACAGCTTGCGAACTCGGCTCCCACAGCGGCGAGCTATTCCTCTGTTTGGGTCTGGCGCTCGAGGCGCTGGGCTGCAGCGACGAGGCGATCGCGGCCTACGAACGTTCCTCGAGCGAGCCCTGGAAAGGGGTCAGAAATTCGCCGCTCGCCGACTATCGCCTCGGGCTGTTGCTGCCCGCGCGCGATTCGCAGGGGGCGATCGCCTGTTTCGATCGCGCGATCGCGGCCCTAGAGCGGCTGACGATTTCCGAGACGCAGCAGCTTCCCGACCTGGCCGACCCGCGCTGGCCGACCTGGACGAGCGACGATCCCTACGCTGACCTCTGGCAGGCTCGGGCAGCGCGGGCGCTGGAGGCCGGACACGATCGCGAGGCCCTTGCCGATCTCGAGCGTGCCTGCGAGCGCCGCCCCAACGACTCGGAGCTCTGGCGCGCGAAGGCCCGTGCCTGCTCGAGTTTGGGTCAGCACGAGGAAAGCGCGATCGCCGCGCATCGCGCCGCGTGCCTCCAGCCGAACGACCCCCAATACTGGCATGCCATCGCAGCCGCGATCTCGGAGTGCGGCGCGCGCGAGCTGGCCGAACTGTGCCACCGTAAAGCCGGCTTGTTTCTCGACCGCAGCCCGCTCGATCGCGCGGCTAAAGCGGAGCTGTGGCATGCGCGCTCGCGCAACTTGCTGCAACTCGATCGCCCCGCCGAAGCCCGCACCTACGCACGACGTGCGATCGCCTGCGATCCCCAACGCGCCGATCTGCACGCCTGGATGGGCTCGCTCTGCGATCGCGGCGAGTGCGACGAATGCGCCCACCGTCATTACGACCGCTGGGCGCACCTCGCTCCCCGAGATCCGGAAGCGTGGCTGCATGTCAGCGCCCTCGAGTCCCGACGGAACCGCCCGGAGTCGGCCCTGAAAGCGGCACGGCGCGCTTTGGACATTGCTCCGCTCGACGCCCGTGCCTGGTATCTGTGCGGCGAGCAATTCCGCCAGCAGTATCGCTACGGCCTCGCGCTCTACCACTTCCAGCAGGCGATCGCGCGCGATCGCAGCCACGCCCTCTCCCGACAGGCTTGCCACGACCTGCGCTGGTATCGGGCTTGCGATCGTGCGATCGCCCTATTGCCTGCCCGCTACGAGCGCCGTTTAAAGCAAGCGATCCGTCGCCGCCTGCCGCTGCCCGACCGCCCGCTCGTGCGGTACCTCGAGCTGCTCCAGCACACCTGGCAGCCGTTTCTGCGCGTGCTGGGCCGGGTGGTTTTCTAGGTCCGCTCTGGCCCGGTTCCGGGCGAATGTTCGGAAAGCTCGATCGCCCGTCTCCGTAAAAGCACGCAAACAGTTAGGGCCGTGCGAACGGATCGTCTGGATATCGTCCAGATTCCTCGCGAGACCGAGCGAAGTGAGAGCCATTCATACCGATGGCGATCGCATGCCGATCTCGCCCGAGCTTGGCGTCGGGATTGTGTGGGGAGTGCGCCGGGAGCGAACAGGCGAGACTGAGCCGGGATTGCACTCGGATTTCCAGAGCGCGCGAGCGCTCCCGGCTTGCAGCCTTGCGGGAGCGCACCGCGAACCGATTTCAGAGTCGAAGCCGCGCCGCATCCCCAGGGCCGCAGGTCGGTGCTATCCTCCTGAGGTGTGAAATGGAGTGAGACCCACGAGGTTTAACCATATGTCTGCTCGAGAGACTGTTCTAGACCGCCAACTGACGGCGATTCGGCCCGCAGGTACGCCCTTCGGGCAGTGCGCGATCGCCCTCCCCGAGACCAAACTTTTCGGTACGGATGGGATTCGCGGTCGCGTCGGTGACGTTCTCGGTGCGCCGCTGGCGTTGCAGGCCGGATTTTGGGCGGGGCGCGTTCTCGACCCTAACGGCCAAGGCGGCACGGTCGTTATCGGCCGCGACTCGCGCAACTCGAGCAGCATGTTGGCGATGGCGCTGTCGGCGGGGCTGACGGCGGCGGGGCTGGAAGTTTGGGATATTGGCCTCTGTCCGACGCCCTGCGTGGCCTACCTGACCTCAGCGTTTGCGGACGCGATCGGTGGCGTGATGATCTCCGCCAGCCACAACCCACCGCCGGACAACGGCATTAAATTCTTCGGGGCGGACGGCACGAAGCTCTCGCCCACCGCCCAGGCGCAAATTGAAGCGGGCGTACGCGGCCAGCTCGATACTCGCGCCACCGATCGTTGGGGAGTCCACCACGATCGTCAGGAGCTGGCGGTTAACTACGCTCAATCGCTGACCCAACCGATCGCCGATCGCGGCCTCGATCTGAGCGGTATGACCGTCGTTCTCGACCTGGCTTGGGGCGCGGCTTCTCAGGTTGCCCCGCATGTATTCCGCGACCTGGGTGCGACGACGATTTGCCTGCACGACACGCCCGACGGCGATCGCATCAACGTCAACTGCGGCTCGACCCACCTCGATCTGCTCGCCGAAGCCGTCCGCGATCGTAAAGCCGACCTCGGTTTTGCCTTCGATGGCGACGCCGATCGCGTGCTGGCCGTAGACTGTCGCGGCCGCGAGATCGACGGCGACTACATTCTTTATCTCTGGGGCCAGCAGCTCCGCGACGCCGATCGCCTGCCCGACAGCACGATCGTCTCGACGGTGATGGCCAACCTCGGCTTCGAGCGCGCCTGGCAGGCCCAGGGCGGCACGCTGCTGCGGACTTCCGTCGGCGATCGCTACGTCCATGCCGCAATGGTCGAAACCGGCGCGGCCCTCGGCGGCGAGCAGTCCGGCCACGTTATTTGCCGCCACTACGGCGTCAGCGGCGACGGCACGATGACGGCGCTGCACATCGCAGCGCTAGTCCGCAGTCGCGGCGAGCGCCTGTCCGACCTCATCGACGGCAGCTTCCAAACATACCCGCAGCGCCTGGAAAACGTGCGCGTCGAAGATCGCGATCGCCGCGCCAACTGGCAGAGCTGCGAGTCGCTGCAACGGGCGATCGACTGCGCCGCAGCGGATATGGGCGATCGCGGCCGCGTCCTGGTTCGCGCCTCGGGAACCGAGCCGCTGATTCGCGTCATGGTCGAAGCCGAGACGGACAGCCTCGTCAACCACTGGACGGACAACCTCGCTACGATCGTCCGCGAGCAGCTCGCAGGCTAGAGCTTCGCCGACCGGGCTCGGGCGCGTCGCCTTCGTGAAGCTGGCGCGCAACGCCGAGCTCGGGGGCCATCGCACGCGCTTGAGTTTTGCTCTACGCTAAACAGCAGAAACTAATCGCCACGTTAGCTCCCTGCCGATCGCAGCGCCTGCCATGCTCGACCTGACTGCCGCGCCGACCCGCAACACCGTTGCCCCTACCGACAGCTTCGCCCGCCGCCACAACGGCCCCAGTCCTCAGGAAGTCCGCGATATGCTCGGCGTGCTGGGCTGCGCGAGCCTCGAAGAGCTAGCCGATCGCGTCGTCCCCTCCGATATTCGCCTCCAGCAGCCGCTCGACCTGCCCGCCGCCCTTAGCGAAGCCGAAGCCCTGGAAAAACTGCGCGCGATCGCGACGAAAAACCAGATTTTTCGCAACTACCTCGGCCAGGGCTACCACGACTGCATCACCCCGCCCGTCATCCAGCGCAACGTCCTCGAAAATCCCGGCTGGTACACCGCCTACACGCCCTATCAAGCCGAAATCGCCCAGGGTCGCCTCGAAGCCCTGCTGAACTTTCAGACGATGGTGATGGATCTGACGGGGCTGGAGATCGCCAACGCCTCGCTGCTCGATGAAGGCACGGCAGCGGCGGAAGCGATGAGCATGAGCCTGGACGTCTCGAAAGCGCATTCAAAATCCAAACCGGCGAATACGTTCTTTGTCGATCGCGGTTGTCACCCGCAGACGATCGCCGTGGTGCAGACGCGGGCGCTCCCGCTGGGCATCGAAACGATCGTCGGCGACTGGAAGACCTTCGATTTTGACGCCACGGAAACACCGGTGTTCGGCGCGCTGCTGCAATACCCCACCACCACCGGCCAGGTCGAAGATTATCGAGCATTTATCGAGCGGGCGCACGAAAATAAGGCGATCGTCACCGTCGCCGCCGATATTCTCAGCTTGGCGCTACTAACCCCGCCGGGAGAGTTCGGCGCGGATATCGCTGTCGGCACGACTCAGCGCTTCGGCGTCCCGATGGGCTTCGGTGGCCCCCACGCCGCCTACTTCGCCACGAAAACTGCCTACGCGCGTAAGATTCCCGGTCGCGTTGTCGGCGTCTCGAAGGATGTCCACGGTAACCCAGCGCTACGGCTGGCGTTGCAAACCCGCGAGCAACACATCCGCCGCGACAAGGCGACGAGCAATATCTGCACGGCGCAGGTGTTGCTCGCCGTGATGGCGTCGATGTATGCGGTGTATCACGGCTCGGCGGGAATTCGCCAGATCGCCCAGGGTGTCCACGATCGCGCCGTGATTCTGGCGATCGGCCTCGAGCAGTTGGGCTACACGATCGAGACGGTGTCGTTCTTCGATACGATCGCTGTCGCCGTGGACGATGCTGCCGCGATCGTCGATCGCGCCAAAGCGCAGCGCCTCAACCTGCGGGCGCTCGATACCGCCACGATCGGCATCAGCCTCGATGAAACCACCAGCGATCGCGACCTTTGCGACCTGCTCGACCTGTTCGCAGAAGACGACCTGTTCGCCGACGTGGAAGACCCGCTCGCGGCGATCGCCGACCTGCGCGATCGGGCCGCCCACTCCAGCTACCAGATTGCCAGCCAGCCCCACCACCGCACCAGTAGCTATCTCACCGATCCAGTATTCGATCGCTACCATTCCGAAACGGAGATGCTGCGCTACCTCCACCGCCTGCAAAGCCGTGACCTATCGTTGACGCAGTCGATGATTCCGCTGGGCTCCTGCACGATGAAGCTCAACGCCACAGCGGAGATGGTGCCCGTCACCTGGCCGGAGTTCGGCAAGCTGCACCCGTTCGCTCCCGCCGAGCAAACCGAGGGCTACCGGCTGCTGTTCCGGCAGCTCGAGGCATGGCTGGCCGAGATTACGGGCTTTGCGGCGATTTCGCTCCAGCCGAATGCTGGCTCCCAGGGCGAATACGCCGGTTTGCAGGCGATTCGCGCCTACCACCAGTCGCGGGAAGATGGCGATCGCAATATCTGCCTGATTCCCGAGTCGGCGCACGGCACGAATCCCGCCAGCGCCGTGATGTGTGGCATGAAGGTTGTCGCGGTCAAGTGCGACGACGACGGCAATATCGACATCGACGATCTGACGGCAAAGGCAGACAAACACCGCGATACGCTGGCGGCGCTGATGGTCACGTATCCTTCGACCCACGGCGTTTTCGAGACGGGCATCGTTGAGATTTGCCAGATCGTCCACGATTGCGGCGGGCAAGTCTATATGGACGGCGCGAACACGAACGCCCAAGTCGGCCTCTGCCGCCCCGGCGATTTCGGCGCGGATGTCTGCCATCTGAATCTGCACAAAACTTTCTGTATTCCCCACGGTGGTGGTGGCCCCGGTATGGGTCCGATCGGCGTGGCGACACACCTGGTTCCGTTTCTGCCGAGTCATCCGGTGGCCGATCCGCAGGGTCGCAGCGGTTCGGATTCTTTGGGCGAAGCGATCGGGCCGATCTCCGCCGCGCCCTGGGGTAGCGCCAGCATCCTGCCGATTTCCTGGATGTACATCGCCATGATGGGCGCGGACGGCCTGACGGAAGCGACGCAGCTCGCCATCCTCAACGCCAACTACATCGCGGCCAAGCTCGACGAACACTATCCCGTGCTTTACAAGGGCAACGGCGGACTGGTGGCGCACGAGTGCATTCTCGATTTGCGATCGCTCCGGAAAACCGCTGACGTAACGGTGGAGGACATCGCCAAGCGCCTGATGGACTACGGCTACCACGCGCCGACGGTGTCGTGGCCGGTGGCGGGGACGGTGATGGTGGAGCCGACGGAGAGCGAAACGAAGGCGGAACTCGATCGCTTCTGTGCGGCGATGGTGGGCATCCGGCGGGAGATTGCGGCGATCGAGGCGGGCGAGAGCGATCGCGCGGACAACCCGCTCAAGCACGCGCCGCACACCGCCGAGTCGCTGATCTGCGGCGACTGGGAGCGCGGCTATTCCCGCGAGGTGGGAGCATATCCGGCGGCGTGGACGAAGGCGAATAAGTTCTGGCCTGCGGTGGGGCGGATCGATAGCGCCTTTGGCGATCGCAATCTGGTCTGTTCCTGCGTCGGGATGGAGGCGTATCGGGCTTAGCGCGCGCTACCAGGGCGCACCAATCGTGGTGAACGCCGACCAGAAGTAGGGGTGGCTAAAGTCTCCACTAGCAGCGCGGCTGAGATCGGCAGGCAGGGGAATCGGCTCCTCCACACCCTCGGCGTAGAGCATTCCACTCTCAATCCGGACGTCGCCGCGAATCATGGCGAGCTGCGCCTCGCGTAGCGCTTCGGCCTTGACCCGCGCGCTCGCGAGGTGGTCGTATAGCTCGGTCATCAGCATGAACGTTGCCGCGTCGTCCACCGACCACAGGCTGGCGATCGCCGTCTTGACGCCTGCCGCCACGGCAAAGCCCGCAAAGCCCATCTCTGCAACATCGCTGCCCAGCGCGGTCTGGCAAGCAGACAAAACCAAAAGCTCCACTGCCGGTTCGTGCCAGCCCAGCTCGCGAATGTCGTCCAAGCCGACCTTTTCGTCCCAAAGCTGAATGTAAGAGTCCTGCGGCCCGCTGGCGCTGAACTCGGCATGGGTGGCGAGGTGGACGATTGGGTAAGGATTTTGCGCTTGCTCGGTCACGATGTTGTCGCGCGTGAACTTCTCGTTGAGAAATATTTCACCCTCGCGGCGGTGGTTGACGAGGACTTCTAGCTCGAAAGGAACGGCAGGCAGCGGGTCGCCATCGGTGAATTCGCTAGCTCCGGCGGCGAGAACCGTCGCGCGCTCGTCGATTGGCCGATAGCGTGTATCGATTAGGCCGATGCTGGGAATTAGGCTGAGGCTGTAGTCTTCAATCAGGTAACGATCGCCGTCGTAGAGGGCCGCGATCGGCACGCCGCGCAGTCCCGCATCCATCGAAAACATTAGGGTATCGAGGCCGCGCGCTTCGATCTCGGGCAAAATCGGGCGAATCAGCCAGTCATAGAGCCTCGCGCCGTATATCTGGTGTACCTGAGTCTGTCGCTCCATCGAGCCGGTCAAGCTGGTTACATATCGACGTACCTCCCGTTCGAGGACACTGCGCTCGACTTTGACAGTCACAGTGACAGGCGCGTCTTCATTCGAGAGCAGCGCGATATCGAGTGCGCCATCACGCACAGAAACGTAAACGGCTCCCGTACGAACGCCCGTCGCGGCTTCGACTTGCGACATGGCCTCGCGAGTGGCCTCAATACTGCCGTCAAAGTCGGGATCTTCGCCCAGTTGGCGGGTGTATTCATCGCTGCGCTCCGCGTCGAGTTCGGCGAGGTCGATGGGATTCGTCTCGACAAACGTCAGCGGACTGGCAAGAAGATTGTTTGGAAGGAACAAGCCAGAGAAACCGGCATCGTTTTGACCGCCATCGTCTGCATCCGGACTCGAACTCATGCCGGTGGAACTCGCCGAGTTGCTGTTGGTGTTGATGGTGACGTTGGGATCTAGGCTGCTCGCAAGCTGCGGAAAGCTATCAGCTTGCCGATTTCCCCGACCTTCGCCAGAATCGGCAGAGCCAGGAGCCGCTGCGTCTTCCGCGCCTAACACTTCGCCATTGAGGAAAATGTCGCCGTCCGAGATCAGCTCGCCGGTGGTAATGTCGCGTCCGGCATCGATCGCAATCGTACCGTCTGGGGTCGTGATATTTCCGGTCGTGGCATCGCGCCCGGCATTGAGGTCGATATCACCGCTGGTTCCTTCCGGCGCGATCGAGGCGATATCTCCAGTGGTGATGTCGCGTCCGGCGTTGAGGCTGAGATCGCCACTATTGCCAGTTTGGGCTTGGCTGGTTATGTCACCAGCAGTCACGTCGCGCCCGGCAGAGATATTGACGTCGCCGCTATTTGCCCCGCCGCTCGTGCTAACGTCGCCAAGCGCGGCATCGAGCAGCGCAGAGAAATCAACGTTACCGGAACTACCACTTGCAGACTCCGTTGTGACATCGCCGCTGGTGATACTGCCTGCTTCTGACGCGACGGTCACGTTACCACTATCGCCGTCGCCGTCAGTGCTGCTGACAATGTTTCCGGTCGTAATATTCCCGGTGGCTGTGACAATCGCGCTGCCAGCATTATTGGTGTTGGTCGCGGTCGTGATGTTTTGTGTGGTGACGCCGCCGTCAGTCGCCGTGATGTCGATATTACCGGAGCCCGTGCTGGCGATCGAGCTGACGTTACCGGTGGCCACGTTTTGGCCGCCGATCGCGATATTGCCACTAGGGCCGACACCAGATTGGGTCACGACCTGTTGCGTACTGACGTCGCTGTTGCTGCTGGTGATATTAAGGTTGCCGCTGGCTGTACGTCCATAGGAGCGGATCGTGCCGCTGGTCGTGACGCCACTGTCGCCCGTCAGGTTGATATTGGAACCGCTTCCGTTGGTGGCGTAGCTATCGGCATCCCCGATGTCGATGTTTCCAGTGGAGGTGATGTCCACTCCGCCCGCGCTGGCCGCTGCTAGCCCATCGGCCTGGGTTTGGATAACGTCAATACTGATGTCGCTGACGGCAATGACCTCTAGATTGCCACCATCGCCCGACGTGCTGGATGCATCGATGACGTTCGCCATCACCATGCCTTCGGTAGCTTCGAGGCGAACTGCGCCGGTCGTGTTGCCACTGCCATTCGTCGAGATAACTTCGTTAAGGACGAGAGCGGAGCCGGTGAGGTAGATCGTGCCGTTATTCGTGCCGCCTGAGGAAGTCACCGTATTGACGCGGATTATCGAGCCAGCTTCGAGCGTGATGTTTCCCGTTTCTCCCGATGTTGCCTCGGTAATCAAGGTGTTGATGTCGATGCTGCCATCGGGCGTTGTAATTTCGATAATGCCCGAGTCCGCTTCTGGAACTTCCACCGGGTCGGAGATATCGCGCAGCGCGTTCGCGAGCGAGTTGTAGGAGTAGATTAGTTGATATGTCGATGAGTCATCACCGCCCAGATCGTCGATAACCGATGAGATGTGTTCGGTGAGTGCCGACTCGACAGCAGAGGAGGGGCGACCCGCCGCCGCTAGCGCCGCGCGCGCCTCGCGATCGTAATGGTCGGCGAGCTGCACGAGGGTTTGCGCGCCCACCGCTGTCGAGCGCAGCGCGTTGATGCTCGACGTACCGCGATCGTGCTGGACGCTGATATTACCCCGCGTCGTTCCGAAGAAGGAGCCCGACTGCAAAACACCGGGAATGGTGATATCGCTCTCCGCGCGCAGGGTGATTCCACCGCGCGTGCTGCCGCGACGGCTGAGGTTATCGATCCCCTGCACGCGTATCGTGTCGGGGCGATCGCCATCGTACGCGCCGATCGAAACGGGCTCCGAAGCGCCCACCACTCCAAAGGCGTCGATGCCGCTATCGAGATAGACATCTCCCGCAGCACGTAGGTCGACGCGACCGCCGTCGTTCACCCCCAGTGCGATGACCGGCCCGGTGATGCGCAGCCCTCCAGCACTGTAGATTGTCACATTGCCTGCAGAGTTGATTTCTCCGAGGGAGTAGGTGGTGACAAAGCCATTGACTGTTATCCCCTGGCCGTCACTGCTTTCCAAGAAGACGTTACCGCCGTTGCCGTTCTGCCCCGCGTTCGCGAGCAGGCTGCCCGTCGAGATGCTGCCGCCACCCGTCAGAGAAATCCCCCCGCCCTGCGACACAAAGCCAAAGCGACCTGAGGCACCCGCATCGATTTGTTGGGTCTGGATATTGCTGCGACTGTCGAGCGAGACGTTGCCGCCTCGGCTCGCCCCGACCAACGAGTGAGATTCCGCCTCGATGCGCCCGATGGTCATGCTGCCCTCGCTGTCGAGCGCGATGTCTCCCGCGCGGCTGCCGCCGACGGAATCAGTTTCGATTTTCGCCGTCGTCAGATCGCCATCACTGGTGATTTCGACCGAGCCTCCCTCGCCGAACGCGCAGTCTTCGCAGCCGAGATCGCCAGAAGTGTGCGTCTCGATCGAGCCGCCGATCGTCGTCCCCGCGCCACTCTCAATTTCGAGCGTTCCGCCGTTTCCGGCATTGCACCCAGACCCATCGCATTCAGCATACGTGCGAATCGCGCGAGCGTTTTCATTTCCATCAACGAAGATTTCGCCGCCCGCGCTATCTAAGCGAACGTTTCCACCATCCCCCGACGAGCAGCCGTCTTCATCACAGAGGGAAAGCGCCGTGATACTTTCGATCGAGATGTCACCGCTGCCTTCAATCGTGATGCTGCCGCCGTCCCCTGCGACACATCCATCGCCACGGCAAGCAGCTCTCGTATAGAGCTGCCCCGTCCGAATCGTGCCATTGCTGGTTAGTCCGATCGAGCCACCGTCCCCTGCCGTGCAGGACGAGAAAAGGCCGAAGCAGTACGTATCCGCGCTAATCGCCCCAGTCTGGATGCCTCCATCGTGACTAATTATTGAAACATCTCCGGCAGGCCCGGATAGCAGTTGCAGTCGCGCGGTGCGAATATTGCCAACCGTTACGCTCGAACCCGAGATCGAAACGTTCCGCCCCGGCGCAACGATGTCGTGAGCCGTTACACCGTCGTAGCCCACAAAACTCCCGCCATCCACGCCGTCTGAATCTGCAATAAACTCAATCCGTCCCGTTCCGCGACTGAAATTTAGATCCGTCTCCAATGTGATGTCATTGGTTGCCTCCACCGTGACTTCACCTGTGATGGCTTCCAGCGAGGCGGCATTTACCGTTTCATTGCCGCCCGATATAGCCGCAGGCGCATCGGAGATCGTGACGTTCTCCGGGTCGAGCAACACCGACCCCGCCCGCCCGATCGCCGCACCCACGTCAACGCCACCACCAAACGCCAGCGCCCCCCGCCCCGAGGTCTCTACGAGGCCGCCATCGCCACCGAGCGCACCACCACGCGCTGCGATCTCGCCCAAGAAGACGGCCGTATCTTCTGCCCAAACGATAACTTCGCCGCCATCGCCGGTCTGGAGCGCGCTAGCGTCAAGGGACGAACCCGCGTCGATCTCCGTAAATTCCGCTGTCGGTAGCGTGCCACCACCACGATATTCTCCTCCAAGGTAAATTGCCCCCCCGCCCGATGCGCCCGACGCATCGATATTCGCCCCCGCGAGCATCACGCGATCGCCCAGCACTTGCGCTGTACCGCCGCTATCGCCCGACACGTCGAGCGCGCCCGTCACGACGCTGTCGCCTGCTGCCACCACCGCGCCCGCGAGCCGCACGACGCCATTGACAATTTCTAGCGAACTGGCCGCCGTCACCTCACCACCCGCAAGCAGTTCCGGCAGTGCGATCGGCTCGATCCGGCTTTCGCCGATGCGATCTGCCATCACTTCCAGGCTCAGCACGTTTCCCGCCGCCGCGATGTGCAGCGTGCTGCCGCCGTTCGCGGCTGTGACACTCACGCCGCCACCCGATAGCTCGCCCACGTTCAGCACCGTCCCGCCGAACAGGTTCAGATTGGCGTCGCGATCGACCGACAGTTCGCCAAAATTGGCGATCGCGCCCGCCGCCGCGCCGGAAAAATCGAGCGCGATTGGAGCGCCGACGAGCGCCGTCCAGTTCGCCACCCCCGCCGAATTAAACCATCCATCCTCAAATTCGATGCCGCTTGCCGTCGTCGCCGTGAAATCACCCGCCACGTCCAGCCGCGCGTTCTCGCCGAAGACGATCCCCGCTGGGTTCATCAAAAAGAGGTCGGCGCTGCTCCCCGTCACCACGATCGAGCCGTCGATGCGCGACGCTCCACCTCCCGTCACCCGACCCAGCACGTTCCGCACGTTCGCTGGCGTGATGAAGTTTGCAACCTGGTTCGCCTCCAGCCCAAACGCTTCAAAGCTCTGAAATAGGTTCTCCCCGTCGCCAGACAGCTCGCCACCTCGGATGTCAAACTGGCCATCGACGCGATCGACCTGCGTCTCGACCGAAGCCTCCGACGTAACGTTCGTCGCTAGCACGTCGGCGGAAAGCAGAGAAAACGCCAGAGTAGAACCGAGCAGAAGGAGTAGATGCATGGGACAGCTGAATATTTTTTGCTACCACCATATATGTCACCTAGATTTCGATCGGATTTCGCAAATGTAACGATCGGTTTTCTCAATCGACTGACATCAACTCCGTTCTTCCCTCCGCGCTGCAAATGATTGGGGGGTCATACTGTCCTTTAAGACAGCCTGAACGCTGGCATCCAAACTACCAGGGCGAGCCGATCGCCGTGAATGCCGACCAGTAGTACGGGTGCGACAGCTCCGTATCGGGCAGTCCGGCTAGCTCTTCCGGTAATGGCAGCGGCTCGCCGAGGCCGACGATCGCGCCGTTTTCGATGCGGACTTCGCCGCGCAGCATCGCTACCTGCGCCCGCTGGAGCGCCATCGCCCGCGTCGGCGCATCCTGGAGCTGTGGGTAAAACTGGCTCATCAGCCCCAGCGTGCCGGTGTCGCTGACGTACCAGAGGCTGGCGATCGCGGTTTTGATTCCGGCCTTGACGGCGATTCCGGCAAAGCCCAGCTCGGCTTCTTCGTTGCCGACCGCTGTCTGGCAGGCGCTGAGGACGAGCAGCTCCAATGGCGGGTCGTGGAGCCCCAGGTCGCGGATTTCGTTGAGGAAAATCTTGCCGTCCCAAAGCTGAATGTAGGAGTTGTCGATGCTGCCTTCGAGGAACTGGGCGTGGGTCGCCAGGTGCAGGATCGGCAGCGACGATTCGCCCTGGAAGACGGATAGCGGATTGCCGAAGATCGAGGCCGGATTTGCGAGAAGGTCGAGTGGTGACTGCTGGCGCTGCTTGACGAGGCGGTCTTGGGTGAATTCTTCGTTGAGAAAGCTCGTGCCGCCGCTCAGTTGGCCGACGATATCGACCTCGTAGGGGACGGCGGGGAGCTGGGAGAGTTCGGTGAATTCCGACGCGCCCATCGCCAGCGCCGGGAGGCCGCTCAGGTCGCGCGGTCGCAGGTCTACCAGATTAAGGCTGGGCATGAGCCCGATCGCGAAGTCTTCGACGAGGTAGCGATCGCCGTCGTAGAGTGCCGCCAGAGGCAGGCCGCGCAGGCCGCTGTCGAGGGCGAAAAGCAGGGTGTCGATTCCCTGGGCTTCGAGTTCGTCGAGCATCGGCGCGATCGCCCAGTCGTAGAGCTGTTTGCCGTAGGTGGTGTGGCGTCCGAGTATGCGCAGGCGGCTGACGATCAGGTTGCTGCGGAGGTTATCGACGGCACGCAGCAGCTCGCCGCGCGGGACGCGAGTGCTGCGGTAGATGGGCTTTTCGCCCGGTGTCGTGAGGATAGTTTCGAGGCGATCTTCGCGTGCGAAAACGTAGACGATCGCCGGTCTCGTCCCCGTGGCAGCTTCCACTTCGCTCAGGATTTCGCTGGCATTTTGAGAGACGTTGGTGTCTTCGAGGCTTTCGGCACTGGGAGCCTCTGACTCCAGCTCGAGGTGGGAAATAAACTCTTCGGTCATTGCAATATCGAGGTTCGCCATCGCCGCCTCGACATCACCGCGATCGAGGGCGGCGGCGGCGCGGGCGCGGGCGATATCGGAGGTCGATCGCGACAGTTTTTGGCTGCTGGAGGAGAGGGGGTCGAGCGCCAGTGTCGCCTCGGCGTTCGTGTCGATCGTCTCGGCTAGCAGATCGGCGGCGATCGCGGGCTCGGCCTCTGCCGGTATTTCGGTCTCTTCCGCAGAATCGTCGCCCGTATCTGTATTCGTGGGGGGAGATGGGGTCTCGGCCTCCTCAGCGGCATCGTCTGCGGGGCTCGTATCTTCGGGGGTAACCGGAGTCTCGGTCTCTTCTGGTATTTCGGGCTCTTCAGCGGGCTCGTCTTCGGGCTCTGTCGGATCGGCCACGGGGATGGGATCGATCGCGGTGGCGATGTTGACATCGAGCGTGTCGCTGTCGAATGGCTCGGTGAGCGTCGTGCCCGGCGGCAGCGCGTCGGCTCCGGTGGTTAGCGCCGCGATCGCACCGTTTTCGGTGGCGCGACCGATCTCGAACGTTATCCCAGCGGCCAGCGCGTTGTTCGTAATGGTTATCGTTCCCGGTGTCGCGCCCGTGGCGAGGATGCTGGCGATCGTGCCGCCCGTGCCGTTGACCGAGCGCGATAGCTGTAGCGCGAACGAGTCGATGATTACCGCCCCACCGGTGGCGCTGCCGGATACGTCGATCGCACCCAATTCGGCATCGCCTTGGCTCTGGAGCGCGACGCTGCCGCCGTCGGCGGTGCCGCTGGCGAGTAGGTCGCGGGCTTCGATGCCGCCTAGGCCATCGAGTTCGATCGCGCCGCCAGTGGTTCCCGTGGCGGTGATGTCGCCTTCGAGTTCGATCGCGAAGTTGCTGTCGATCGCAACTGCTCCCGCCGTACCCGCCGCCGCACTCGTGACGATCGTCTCGCCCTCGTATCTCCCTGTCACGTCCACTGTCACCGCGCCGCCGCCCGTTTGGCCGCTCGTGTCGATCGCGTCGATGTCGATATTGCCGCTGGCGACGAGGCTGACCGCGCCGCCGATCGCGCTGCCAGAGGCACTGGATAGCGCTACGCGATCGGTCGCCGAATTCGGGCGAATATCGCCGCTCGTTGCCGAGACCGAGATTGCGCCGCCGCCCTGGGCTCCGTTTGCGGTCAGCGTCTCGAGGATGATGTCGTCGAAGCCGTTAGAGATCGCGATCGTGCCGCCCTCCCCGCTGCTGGAGCTGCTGTCGAGCTGAATATCGGCGAGATCGACGCCGCGTGCCGCCGTTATCGCAATGCCGCCGCTGGTGGTGGCTCCGGTGGTGGTAAATGGCGTGCCGATGCCGGTTGCAAACGTGTCGATAACCACGGCATCGTTTTGGCTGACGAGCGCGATCGAGCCGCCCTCCCCGCTGCTGGCGCTGGTGTTGACATCACCATCGTTCGCGACTAGGCGCAGCGTGCCGTTGGCGGAAATCGTCACGTTTCCGCCGCGATCGGGGCCGCGCGTGTCGATTCCCAGTGCTGCGTTGTCGATGCCTGCATTGGTGGCCTGGATCGATACGTCGCCGCCGGTTTGCGTCCCACTGGTGTCGATCGTGATGAAGCTGAGTTCGCTGCCGCCTGCCGAGAGGGTGACGTTGCCACCGGTGACTCCTGAGGTGTCGAGATCGAGTATCAGCAGCTCCTGTCCGGCGGTGGCGGTAATCGCGCCGCCTTGGGTCGCGATCGTGTTGCCGTCGATGCTGTCGGGCGAGTCGAGGATAACGCGGCCACCGGCGGTGGTGATGGTGTTGAAGTCGATATCGCGGTTGGCGAAGCGATCGAGCGTGGCGTCCGAGGTCAGAAAGAAGTCGGTTCCGTTGATGCTGACGATCGGTGGCGGATCGTCCGCGCCCGATCGCGACGATAGCCCCGCCCGGAAAATCAGTGACGGCTCGCCCGTCAAGATCGCCACGTCGGGGTCGTCGGCATTGGCTGCCAGCAGCGTATCGGCCTGGGTAATTGAGATGTTGGACGCGACGATCGTGCCGCCCGCTTCCACTTTCAGCGACGCGCCGGTGTAGTCTCCAATAAAGACGTTGCCCGAAGAGCGGACGATCGGGTCGAAAAAGCTAACGAAAGTTCCCGGCTGGCCGGTGGTGTCCGCGACCAAGAAGCTGCCGCCATTTTGGAAGTTCGCATCGCCGGAAATGATGCCGTCGCTAACCAGCCAAAGGTTACCGCCACTGACAAAGGCCGGTTCGGCGCTGCCCAAGGCCAGGATATCCACCTCGCGATCGCCCCATACCACCAGGTCGCCGCCCGTAACGATCTGCGTCGGTCGGTCGGTGGCGTCGCGGACGATCGCGCGATTTCCCGCCCGGACGATCGCGCTGTCGGTGGTGTCGAGCTGCACGCCGTCGATCGCCACGTCTCCGGCGGCTTCGATCCGCAGGCGATCGCCAACCACCGTTCCGGAGAGCGCCACTTCGCCGCTCAGCAGACTTGGTAAATCGATTGGTCGGATCGGCTCGCGGTTATCGGACAGGCGATCGCGATCGATCTCCAAGCTCAGCACGCTGCCCGGAGCGCTCAGCCGCAGGTAGCCGCCTGGCGTAGCTGCAATGGCGATCTCGCCCGCGCTGAGGTTGCCGGAGCTGGAGACCGCACCGCCGAGCAGCCCGATCGCCGCGCTGGAACCGACGGCCAGCTCGCCACGATTGACGATCGCGCCGACCCCGCTCAATTCAAAGCCCACCGGGTCGCCGACGAACTGGCCGTAGTCGATCGCGCCGCGCCCAACGTCGAGCCAGCCCCCGCCAAATTCAACGCCACTCGCCGCCACCGCAAAAAAGTCGCCCGCTACATCCAGCCGCGCGGTCTCGCCGAAGATGACGCCTGCCGGGTCGATCAGGTACAGGTCGGCGCTGCTGCCGACGACTTGCAGGAGGCCGTCGATCGTCGTCGGGCCATTCAGCGTGCGGGTGAGGATGTTCTCGACGCTGGGGTCGGTGAGAAAGCGGGCGACGTCGTCGGCGCTGAGGCTGAGACGATCGAACTCGTGAAATAGGTTTGCCCCATCGCTGGAGCGCGCGCCGCCGTCGATTTGATAGACCGTGCCGCCTGTCGGGTCGATCGCAGTTTGCGGCTGGGTTTGCACCTGAGTTGCGCCGTCCGGTACGACTTGGCCGATCGCGGCGTTGGAGCCGAGCGCGATCGTCGAGCAACAGACCCAGGGCAGGAAGCGATGTTGAAAAGAGGCCATGTTTCCTCGGTCAAATCTTCAGGGATGAGTGGGCGCGTGCCGCGAGGGCGATCGGGGAGCTATTCCAGCAAAATGACGTTGCCACCCGTCAGGTCGAGCGTTCGGCTGGTGATGTCACCGTCGATAAACGAGCTTTCCGCGAGATTGGTGGTCGAGACGCCGTTGAGGACGGCGATCGTCTGACCCGTGGCCGTGTGGGTCACGCGCGCCGCGCCATCTGCGTCCGTTAACGTGAGTTCGTCAAAGGAAATGCCGACCAGGCTGATGCGATCGCTGACGGGGCCAAAGCCTTCGATCGTGTCAGTTCCCGAGTCGAGGCCGACGACCGCCACATCGTTGCCGCCAGCGCCGAGGCTGAGGAAATCGTTGCCCGGGCCACCGTCGAGGATATCGTCGCCCGCGCCGCCGCTGAGCAGATCGTCGCCATCTTCGCCGTAGAGTTCGTCGTTGCCCTGCTGCCCGAACAGCGCATCCTGCCCTGCGCCGCCGAATAGCGCGTCGTCGTCCGCGCCGCCGTAGAGCACGTCGTTCGCGCCGTCTTCCGCATCCGCCGTCGCGTCGAAGGTGTTGCCGTAGATGATGTCTTTGCCCGTCCCGCCGAAGACGCGATCCGCGCCGGTTCCGCCAACGAACGTTTGATCGACATCATCGTCGAGATCGACGCTGCCATTGTCTGGCGCATCGGCGGCGAGCTGGCTGCCCAGGAAATTACCGAGAACGGTGGCGGTGAGCGGCGCGATCGTAATGTCGTTGAAGCCAGAATCAAAGCTGCTGACAGTGTGCGAAATCGTCGCGGTCTGCGTCTGGGCTGTCCCGGCAGTTGCGCCGTCGAAAGCCCCGCTGGTGGTGTCGAAGTTCACGGCAACGGTCTGTGGCACGTTCCAATCCAGCGGTGTGAAGGTCAGAGTGTTGGGCTCGACGGTAATCGACGGGCTGTCGTCGGTAATCGAGATAACGACATCGTCACTGGGCGGGGTGGCGAGGCTCAGCTCGTAGATATCGCCGGTAAATTCGGTCGCGACCAGGCTGTTGCCGATGTTGTTGAGGGAGATGGCGATATCTTGGGTGAGGTCGCCGATATCGAAAACGGCCAACGCATTATCGTTGGAGCCCGCAACAAAGACCTGTTTGCCGTCCGGACTGAACGCCACATCGCTGGCAACGAGCAGACCATCCACTCCGACGCCGTCGCGAAACTCACCTAACGGGGTGAGGTTTCCCGTTCCCGGATCGCGCCGAAAGACCGAAAGCGCATTGTCGTTCTCTGCGGCAGTCAGCACGAGCGTCCCGTCTGGACTAACGACGACGGATGCCACACCATCCAGACCCTCAATACCGACGCTGCCGTCTATAAGTCTCGGCGGGATAGGAAAGGGGATCGCACTCGGATCGACGATCGCTAGCGCATCAGCCGCCGGAGCGGCGACCAACACCTGCGAGCCATCGGGACTGACCGCAACGCCAGACGCTCCATCTAGCTCTCCAACTGCGCTCACGAAGCTGCTGGAGAAAGTGAGGTTGCCTGTTGACGCATTGCGATCGAATGCCGCAATCGAGCCGGGCGTTTGTCCCGCAACGAACACTTGGGTTCCATCCGGGCTGGCAGCAACGTCGTCGGCTGCGGCAATCCCCGTGATAGTCACGCCATCATTCACAAGAGATGTGGAGAAAGCGATCGCGCCGGTGGTCGGGTCGCGATCGAAGACGACGAGCGAATTTGCGTTTTGACCCGTGACGAAGACTTGTCCACCATCGGGTGCAACAGCAACTCCTGCTGGAAAAACGAGATCCGTAATGCCACCAAATGTGTTCCGAAGCACATCCGAGAAGGCAACATTGCCGGTGGCCGCGTCGCGACCGAACACGGCCAGCGCGTCGTCGTCAGCCCCGGTGACAAAGACCTGAGTGCCATCCGGGCTCACGGCAACATCCGTCGCGCTGTCCAGACCATCGACACCGCCCAGACCATCTGTAAACGACGTTCTGAACGAGAGAGTTCCGGTAGTCGTGTCGCGATCGAAAACACTCAGGGTACTACTGACTAAACTGGCGACAAAGACTTGCGTGCCATCGGGACTCACCGCCACGCTATCTGGGGAAGACAAGCCCGCCACGCCATCGACACCGTTGACGAGCGCTTGTCGGAAGGCGATCGCGCGAACCAGGGTCGATCGATACGCAACCCGAGCCCGACGATTCAGCACCCGCTCCGCTCCGCGCGGCCACCAGCCCGCCCCCACATCGCGATCGCTCGCCGCCACCGCCGCACCCGTCAGCTCCGAAATTTTCTCAACAAATTCCGCCCCCGCATCGCCCGCCGCCACCCGACAGCTCAGCAGCGACAGCCGCGCCCCTGGCTGCATTCCGCCCGCAAACCAGCTTGCTAGTTCGTCCTCATAGCGATCGAGGTTGCCCAGCTCCAGCGTCCCCGCTCCGAGCTGCATCCCGCCCGGAAAGCCGTGGGCGACGATCGTCAGCGATCGCAGCGCTCCAAATTCCGTCCGCGCCCGCCGCAAAATCTCCGACACCTGAGCGATTCCGTCGCGCCCCGAATCCAGCACGTACGCCGCGACTCCCGGCTGCAAACCCGACAGCAGCAGATCGAGGTCGCCGACCCGCGCGTCGAAGATCGCAACATCTCGCGCGGTCGGGAGGGCAGAGATCGCCGCGCTGCTAAATGATTTCGAGCCGAAGGTATTCATAACGGTTGGGCGATCGGGAAATCGCGAATCTGGGCGATCGCGCGGATTGGTGGAAGCTACCGCGATTATATTCGCCAGGCCCGAGGCCGATCGTCGCAAGCCTCACTCTCCGCAAAAAGACCTCTATCCATACGGCGATCGCCAGACTTGTCCAGACGAGTCCGGGTTGAGCCTTCGCAAGACGCCGTGGCCGCGATCGCCTTTAGCGCACAAACCCTAGGAGGTAAGACAACACCGACTCGCGGTTGCGCGAACGGGCCATCGCCTCATCGTCCACGGCGGCGAGGCCATCGAGGTACTCGCGATCGCTGTTTTGGCGCTCGGCGACTAGGTTCGCCAGCACTTCAGCGAAATCCGGGCGGCGCGACAGAAACACCGACAGCGCCTCACGGGGGATTTCGAGCAGGTGCGTCGGCGATAGCGTCTCGACCGTTGCCGTGCGTGGCACGCCCGCCAGTAGGCTAATCTCGCCGACCATGTCCCCGACGCCGAGCGTAAAGGTCTTGACCTCGTCGCGTTTGCGAAAAGTCACCGTCCCGCCGAGGCGACCCGAGGCGACGATATAGGCCGAGTCGCCCGTATCTCCCTGCTTGAAGATTGCATACCCCGTCGGTAGCCGCCGCAGTTCGGTCGCGGCAAATAGCTGCCAGAAGTCGCGACTCTCGACAGTCGGCGTGGTCGAGGGCAGCAGGTCGAGCATCGCCGATTTAAGCGTGCGGAACAGGTTGCCCGGAGCGGTGGAATCGAGATGGTCGAGCTGAGTAAATGCAGGCATGGGACTGAATGTCTAGACTCCGCATCCCATCTTCACGCGATCTCCCGAGATCTCCGGCAGTTGAAACAACGCTTCACGATTCGGTCGATCGCCCGCTGCCGCCGAAAATCGGGGCGTTGCCCGCGCCGCCAAACAGGGTGTCCTACGAACTGCAACATCGCGTATCACTCGGCCGCCTCGTCGCCTTCCTCCTCCAAGCCGATCGCCCCTTCAAAGTCCGTCTCGGTCGTATTCGCCCCGTCCAGCTTCGCGTCGGTCAGGTCGGTCTCCGAAAAATCCGCCTCCGTCAGGTTGGCATTCGACAAATTCGCTTCCGACAGGTCGGCCTCCGCTAGGTCGGCTTCGGTCAGATTTGCCGCGAATAAATCCGCCGTCGAGAGGTCGGCCTCCGACAGATCCGCCTCCGTCAAATTCGTCTCCGTCAGCGTTGCCCCCGACAGGTCAGCCCCGGACAAATCTGCTTCTGTCAGGTCGGCCTTGGCAAAATTCCCGTCGCTCAGGTCGCAGTCGCTCAGGTCGATGTAGCGCAGGTCGGCTCCAGCCAAGTTCACCCCGCTGAGGTCAAAGCCACTCAGATCGAGGCCGCTCAGGTCGGCTCCCTCAAAGCTCTGCCAATCGAACTTTTGGATGCACTCGCGCAGGTAGTCCTGAAAACGCAGGTACTCGGATTTGAATTGTTCGATCGCGCGATCGTCGGCCATGAGTCGCCTCCTGAGGGGGTCAAAACAAACACGAAGCCCGAAATGGCGGAATTTCACCGTGCCGAATGGTGACGAAAACAACCATCCAGTCGCTAAAGTGTAACCTGCATCGACTGTCTGGCTGCCCTGTTCGCAGCTTCGGAATTGTCTAGCTTCAGCCCCGTTTTAGCAATTAATCGCAGGTCTCGACAGCACGTGTCCGCCACACCCGATCGTCGCGTCAACCCCATCCTCGAACTCGCCTACGAGCCGAACATCGCCGACCTCGGCGATGAATACTACGATCCCGTCCCGGCGGCGGACTTCCCGAAGCATCTGCTGCGCTTCCGCAACGACGAGGTGCTAGCCAAGCTCGGCCTCGACCCCACCAAAGTCAGCGACGAGCAGTTTGTCGATGCCTTCGGCCGCTTTGCCGGATTCGGTCACCCCTTTTTGGCGATGCGCTACCACGGCTACCAGTTCGGTAGCTACAACAATATGCTCGGAGACGGGCGCGGCTTCCTGGCGGGGCAGGTGCGTGGCACGGACGGCGAGCTGTACGACTTCGGCACTAAAGGCAGCGGCAAAACACCCCACTCGCGCGGCGGCGACGGGCGGCTGACGCTCAAGGGCGGCGTCCGCGAGATCCTGGCGTCGGAGACGCTGCACCGTATGGGTGTTCGCACTTCGCGCACGCTGAGCATTATTGAAACCGGCGAAGAGCTATGGCGCGGTGACGAACCTTCCCCAACACGATCGAGCGTGATGGTGCGCTTTAGCCGATCGCACGTCCGCTTCGGCACCTTCGAGCGCTTGCACTACCTGAAGATGACCGGTCGGGACACGACGCCCCTGGTCGCCCGCCTGCTCGATCGCGTTATCTCCACCTACTACCCCGAAATCGAACTCAGCCCCGACCCCCAGGCCAACGCCGACACCGCCTACGTCGAGTTCTACACCGATCTGGTCAAGCGCACCGCCGCACTAGCCGCACAGTGGATGGCCGCAGGCTTCTGCCACGCAGTGCTGAATACGGACAATATGTCGATTACCGGCGAGAGCTTCGACTACGGCCCGTTCGCCTTTATCGAGACCTACGATCGCCAGTTCACTGCTGCCTACTTCGACTACTCCGGGCGCTACAGCTACGGCAACCAGCCGGGAATCTGCAAGCTAAATCTAGAGATGCTGCAAACGCCGCTAGGTATGGTTGTCGATCGCGAGGCGATGAAGTCGGCGATGGAGAGCTACGACGAAGCGTTCTTCGCCGCCTACGAGTTCGAGATGGCGCGCAAGCTGGGCTTTACCGACTTGGATGCCGAAACTCGCCGTAACCTGGTTAAAACCACCGTCTCGCTGTTTGAGACCTACGAGCTGCGCTACCCGGACTTTTTCGCGCAGCTTCGCCGCGAGTTTTCGTCCGCGTGGCGCGACGATGCCGCTCGGATCTTCCCCGATGCGGAGCCGCCCGAGGTGCTGAATGAGTGGCGCGAAGTTTATCACCACCTGCTGCAAACGCGATCGGATGAGGAGCTGGGCGCGATCGCCGAGACGCTTAACATCAATCCGCTCGTCGTGCCGATCCGCCCGGAGATCGAGGCGATTTGGGAGCCGATTACGGAGCGTGACGACTGGGAGCCGTTTTACGAGTTGCTCGATCGCATTCGCGCTTGAGCGACAACAGTGACAGGATCGTTTAGCCCGATCGAATCTGCGGGAGCGCGTCATGACAGTAGCGACGACTGGGCGAACTTACGCGCCAGAAGAGTATCTCAAACTCGATATCCACTCCGAGATACGCAACGAATATCGCGATGGTGAAATCGTCCCGGTCGCGAGCAGTACGCCAGCACACAACAAAACCGTGGGTGCGATTTTTGCATTGCTGATGTCAGCACTGCGAAAACAGCCCTACGATATTTTTGTGCTCAGTCAAAGGCTTTGGATTCCAGGGCGCAACGCCTACAGATATCCAGACGTGATGGTCGCGGCGAAACCTGTGGAACTGATGCCCAACCGCAAAGATACGGTGATGAATCCGATCTTGCTGGTGGAAGTTTTGTCTCCTTCGACTCAGTCGGTCGATCGCGGTGAGAAATTCAACGACTACCGAACGATCCCGACGTTGCAGGAATACGTTTTGATTTCGCAAGAGGAGCCGATGGTGGAGCGTTATGCGAGGCAGTCGAAGTCAGAGTGGCTGTTTACGGAGTGCCGAGGCCTGGAGTCGAGTGTGGCGCTGCGATCGGTGGAAGTGGAGGTAGCATTGGCGGATCTGTACGGGGCGATCGAGTTTGAGGCGCAGCGGTAGATGTCAAAGCTCAACCTGCTGCAAGAAGGCAGGTCTTACACGTTTCGATCGTATTTCGAGCTGCCCTACGAGGCGGATGAAATACTGGCGGAGTTCGGCTATGCGCTTAAAAAATCGCGCCTGACGCTGCCGCAGGATTCACAGCCCTTGGAATTCTTGCCAGATTTGCAGCAGCGCATTGAAGAGACGCTGCCGTGTATCAGCCTGAGCGACGAAGCGGCGCGGCGGGGACGCTGGTTTCACCGGTGATGTTGGAGGTGGTGCGCTGCTGTCAGTGTCAGATGCGGATCGAGTATTCGCTGGTGGTAGCTGAAGGTGGATTTTGACTACCTGTTGCGATCTGCGAGCAGTCTGCTGGTGGTTGAGGCGAAGAATGACGATCTGACGCGGGGATTTACGTAGCTGGCCGTGGAGTTAATTGCGCTATCGCACGTAGAGGCGCGATCGGTGTTGTATGGGGCGGTGACGATGGGGGACGTGTGGCGGTTCGGTCGGTTGGATCGCGATCGGTGCGAGATTACGCAGGACTTGAGCTTGTTCAAGGTTCTGGATGACTTGGAGCCGTTAATCCAAGGAATTTTGGGAATTCTCCACGGAAAATAGCATTGCCGCCACGATTTGGGGGAAACAGCGTATCCCGAGAGAAATTCACCCGATGCAGGGTCACGGTCTTCGTCGATTCACGTCCACTGTGAAGCGCTTCCGCTCGATGCAATGCACGACAGTCGGCGAGCAATTGCATCGCACCACAACAAAGCGCGCTGCATCCCCGGAAAAGCACTCGAATTTGCAGTATCAGGTCAGAGATTCCTCGCCAATCGCACGTGTCTCGTATGCGATACTCACGTGCAGAATTAACGATTGAGATATCGGCTAAACCAACGCGCTTGCGAGACCCGCTAGAACAATGCCCGACCTTCAGAAAACAGCTCTAGTTCTGATTGGATTCCAAAACGACTACTTTGCGGATGACGGTGTGCTGCACGGTGTCATTGAAGATTCGAGCCAGTATGCCGACGTTTTGGATAATACGATCGCGCTCGTGGAGCGCTGGGTCGAGACGCCTGCGACGGTCATTGCCACGCCGATCGTCTTCACGCCCAGCTACGAAGAGCTGGTCGATCCGGTTGGAATTCTCAAGCTGGTGGCCGATAGGCAGGCTTTTCAGGAAGGTACGCGCGGCGTCGCCACGATCGATCGGCTCGCGGCGTTCGTCGATCGCCAGCAAGTCCGAGAAGTCTACGGCAAGCGTGGCCTGAATGCCTTCGCCAATACCGGCCTCGATGAAGTGCTGAAGAAAGCCGGTATTGAGTCGATCGTTTTGGCGGGGGCAGTGACGTCGGTGTGCATCGACTCGACTGGGCGATCGGCACACGAACGCGGCTACCAGGTCAGCATTTTGTCGGACTGCATCGTCTCGCGTACGACGCTGGAGCAGGAGTTTTACGTCGAGAACGTCTTCCCGCTCTATGCCAATGTTTTGACGTCGTCCGAACTGCTCTGATGGCTTATCCCAGCGAAGACAAGCCCGACCCCGAGCGGCGGCAGGCCAGTGCTGACGCGCAAAACGAGCTGCACACGCAGATTCAGTATCGCCTGATCGAGAAGATTTCGGCGTCGGAGCGGCGCTATCGCGGCCTCATTGAAAATCTGCGGGAAATTGTTTTTGAGTGCGATCCGAGCGGAATTTTGACTTTTCTCAATCGCGCTTGGAAGGTGACGCTGGGCTATGACGTGAAGCCGACGATCGGACGATCGCTAGAGGAGTTTTTAGTCCTCGAAGATCGCGAGCTGTGGTCGGAGGCTCGAAGCGCTGCGATCGAGTCGAGCAGTTACGCTGAGGAGCTGCGCTTCCAGGATTCAGATGGCAATCTCGTTTGGCTGGAGCTGTCGCTCGTCGCGCAATCGGGTGATGATGGCGTGAGTTTTTCGGGCTCGCTCGTGGACGTCACCGGGCGAAAAAAGTCGGCGGAGATGCTGCGATCGCTGAATGCGACTCTCGAAGAACGGGTCGATCGGCGCACTCACGATCTGACCCGCGCCAACCAAGAGCTAAAGACGACGCTGAGCAATCTTAAAATCGCCCAGACGCAGCTTTTGCAATCGGAAAAAATGTCGGGATTGGGGCAACTCGTGGCCGGAATTGCCCATGAAATCAATAATCCCACGAATTTTATTTATGGGAATATCAGCTACCTCGAACAGTATTTTGCCGAGCTGTCCGGTCTCGTTCGGCTCTATCAAGAGAACTACCCAAAACCCGCGCCAGATATCGCCTGCGCGCTCGATTCTACTGACTTGGAGTTTCTTTATAAAGATTGCCCGGAAGTTCTGAGATCGGTCCAAGCTGGCGCACGTCGAATTCGTACGATCGTGCGATCGTTGCAGCAGTTTGCGCGGCGGGATACAGAAGGTTTTTCGTCTGTAAGCGTCCGTGACGAAATTGAGAACGTGCTGCAAATTCTCAGCCATCGCCTCCGCGCGATAAATAACGACAGCCGGAAACCGAAGCTGAAGGTTCGGCGCACGTATGGAAACCTGCCGAAGATCGATGCCAATGCGGGGCAGCTCAATCAGGCGTTAATGAATGTTTTAATCAACGCGATCGACGCCGTGGAAGCTCGCGGGCGATCGCAAATTGAGAGCGCGGAGCGGATTTCGGGCTGCATTGGGATTGCAACGCAAGCGCTGGACGATCGCCAGGTGGAAATCGCAATTTCAGACAACGGCGTGGGGATTCCAGTCGAGATTCAGTCGCGGATTTTCGACCCGTTTTTTACGACGAAACCGGTCGGGAAGGGCACGGGGATGGGCATGTCGATCGCCTATCAAATCGTGACCGAGCGCCACAACGGCAGCCTGAACTGTCGCTCGGAAGAGGGATGCGGCACGACGTTCGCAATCCGTCTGCCAATCCGCCAGCGCCATTAGCGGCCTCAGCGCCGCGAGCGAGCATGTGGGGATGTGGGCGCACTCTCAGCTCGCCGTCGCATTGCCCACGAACCTATAGCCGCAGGGTCAACTGGCGCGAGAGGGCAAACCGCAACATTCGGCCCGGCGTACTCGAGCCGCGCAGCACGTTGCGACGCACGTAGCGATTGAGCAGCAGCCGACCGAGACCTTTGATGCGCCCGATCGCGCGGGTCAGGAAAATCTTCAGGCCGGGATTGCCATCGGCTTCGGCGTAGGGCGGACGGAAAGCCATCGCGCCGTAGAGCACGTCGGCGCGGTGCTCGCTGCTGAGGTTGGCGAGGCGATGTTCTGCGTTGGGCTTGCCGCCATGTTCGCCGTAGTTACGGAACGGCAGGTAACATTCCAGGCCCGAGGCCCGCAGCTTGCTTTCCATCTCCGAGTCCCAGCTCGAGTAGCTGGTGGGGCCAGGGTTTTGGCGGATGCTTTCGGCGTGTTCGAGCAGCACTTCGGCGGCTTTGGGGCTGACCAGGTAGGCGACGGTAGAGGCCGAGTAGCCGATCGCCTTGCCCGCCGCCGAGACCGAATAAACCTGGGGCGCGCAGGTGTAGAGCCACGCCACGCCGAGGGTGTCGATCGGCTGCGGTGTCTCAGATTCCGCGCCCGCGCCCGGTCTCGATGGCTTGAGGTCGCAGGGAACGGGCAATCGCCCCATCCGCTTCACCGGCACGAAGTCCGCCTCGAAGATCGCGGCGGTCTGCTGGCGATCGATGATGTCGCGCCACGCTCGCGTGTGATTGAGCAGGCACAGGTAGCTGGGCGAGTAGCCGCGATAGTCCGGGTTGGGCGCTTGGCGCAGAAGCTGGCAGTCAAAGCCCTGGTCGGTCAGCGTGCCGCATAGCGTGTCGGTGTCTTCCTTGTAGGCAATGACGTAGGCGCGGGGAGCGAAGTCGCACAGTCTGGGATCGGATGGGCGCATGGGGTCGGACGGAGATTCGGGCAGGGGTTGGGGTGAGGCGCGACCCGGATTTGCCGACGCGCTCACCACAGTTCTACAGGAAGGTGCGCGCGAAGTCTGGTGAAGTCCGGGATATTTTCGTCGATATTTTGCCGAGATGTTGTCGGTGCTTCGTCATTCTTGGAGCGCCATCCGTCGGCGGGCGCGGGCGATCGACGGCATTTTCGCCCGCGCCAGTTTAAGAATCGGCGCGATTTCCCAACATTCCCGTGGCGGTTGTCTACACTGAGGGTCGAGCTGCGCGAGCCGCATCGCCGGGATTGCGGCTGCGATCGCCCGTTTCTCGAACTCTCGCGTCTCGCTTTTCCGAGACTCGCCTTCCCGAGACCCGACCTCCGCGACAAAAAATCCCATGAGCCTACCGCTAGTTATCGATCTCGCGCTCGGCATCGTCTTCATCTACCTGATTCTGAGCCTGCTCGCTTCGGAGATCCACGAGCTGCTGACGACGCTCATGCAGTGGCGCGCCGACCACCTGAAGCGATCGATTCGCCTGATGATCGATGGCGGCGGTAAGGTTGAAGCCGATCGCACCCTCCGCGAAGCCGACACCGAACGTCTCGCCGAAGCCACCGACACCCTGACCGATCGCCTCTACGCCCACCCGCTGATCAACACGCTCAACCACGAGGCCACCGGCCATATCGCCGTGCTGATGCGCAAGCTCGGGGGCGGCGTCGTCCAGGCGTCGTACAAGTTCGCCGAAACGCTCTACGGGATCTTCGGGCGCTTCTTCTCCAAAGACGGCACGCCGCCGCGCAATCCCTTCGCCCGTCAGACCAGCGCGCCGTCGTATATCCCTGCCGACACCTTTGCTCAAACGGTGGTCGAAACCTTCGAGCTGTCGAAGGTCGGGCGGCTGATTTCCCTCTCGCGTCTGCAAGAGCTCAAGCGCCAGCAGCTCAAGGACGTGCTGCGCCAGGTCAAAAATCTGGCAATGGACGAGTCGCAGGAGCTGGCCACCGATCGCCTGCGTCAGGTCGCGCGCGACTACGAGCAGATCGCGCTGAGCTTCGCCGATGGCGATACGCCGCTCTACGTCGCGATCGATCGCATGGGCCACGGCCTCTCGGGCTTTATCGACTTCTGCAACGACTTTATCGACGCCAGCGATCCGGCGCGACCGTACTTTCTGTATCAGCTTCAGTACGTCTACGAGAAGTACTACAGCGACGCCGAGAAACCGGCGCTGATTGCCTCGCTCAAGCCCGACCTGGAGGAAGTGCTGGCGATGGTGCGCGACAAGCGCGAGATGTTCCACGAGCTACGCAGCACCGTCACGGACACCGACAGCCAAATTTATAAGAGCCTCAGCAACGTTATCCGCAACCTGCCCGAGATGCCGCCGCAGCTCCAGAAGAGCCTGAGTTCGATCGCCACGAACGTCGAGCAGCGCGCCGGAGACCTCGAAGAAGACCTGCGATCGCTCCAGGGCCAAATTGAAGGCTGGTTCGATAAGTCGATGACGCGAGCGTCCGGCGTTTACAAGCGCAACTCGCGCGGTGTGGCAATTCTGATTGGCTTCCTGGTGGCAGTGGCGACCAACGCCGACACGCTATTTATCGTCGATACCCTCTCTAACGACAGCGTACTGCGGACGACGGTGTCCGAGTTTGCCGTCACCCAAGTGGAGGTGCAGTCGCTCGACTCGATCGCGGAAGCCACGCCCGAACAGCTCGATGCCGAAATCGACGCCATCAAAGAAAGCGTTCGCGAATCACTCGACGACGTGTCGCTGCCGCTGGGTTGGGACGAAGCGACCCTGACGCTCCAGGCTGAAGAAAACTGGAAAGTGCCGCTGACCGAGACGCCGATGCCCGGCGTGAAGCGCATCGTGGGCTGGGCGATCAGTGCGATCGCCATTTCGATGGGCGCGTCGTTCTGGTACGACCTGCTGCGTAAACTGCTGGGCGTCAAAGCGGGCAATACCGGCGGCACGGGCAAGTAGCCGCAGGAGGGGCAGAGATGCAGGTTGAGGTCGTGGGCAAATCAGGCCGAACGACCGGGCGCGATCGAAACCCCTAGGGCGAGACGCGATCGGCGAGAGGCCGGATCGGACTCGTCTGGCGCAACTCCTCGCGCACCTGCATCAGCAACAGCCCCAGGTGGTTCGCGCCCGTGCCGTCCGCGCCACAGCCCCAAAAGTAGTCCACCGGCGAGTCTTCGATTAGCGGGCGATCGCCCGTTCCCAGCAGCACCTCGCGCGCGTCGCGGTGACGCTGAAACTTATCGCGCAGTACGGTATACATCACGTCGATTTTGGCCTGAGCCCAGTCCGCGCGGACGGCGTCGGGGTTGGCTCTGCCGATCGCGGCGGCGCGCTCCGGGGTCGGCGCGGCGTGGATGCGATCGAACAGGGCGCGATCGCTGCCAAAGAACTTATGCGCCTGATAGTAGTGTTCGGCGGTTTGCCACGATCGCCCCGCGAGCTGGACGCAGTGGGGCGAGAAGTTGGAAAAGCAGCCGTAGGGGCGATCGGCTTTATAGAAATGGATGGTCATGCTGAGCGGCGCAGGCTAAACGGCGTACCTCAGAAGCGCAACGGGCACGCAACAGGCCGCAGAAAGCAGCCACATACCTAGGCTCGGTTGGCAGGGCGACCTCGCGCCGGATGAGGCATCCCCTCGATCCTAGTCGATCGATCCCGGCCTCACAATTCCGCGAGGTGCGGCGGATGTCAGGGATTCAGAGTGCAATAAAGCCCGCGCGCAACTGCTCGATCGCGCCGAGGTAGTCCGGCATCGGCTCGTCGCACCCGACGCAGGCCGCGCGATCGACCGCCAGTAGGTCGTCGCCCCAGAAGACGCGATCGGTGGCGATCGCCTTGCCCTTGTTGGGTTTCCAGTCCTTGCTGAAATATTTCTGCGTCGCGTCCACCACCGCGCCGTCGAACAAGTGGCCGACGCAGCCGTACACGTCGCGCAGCACGCCGGGAACCGAGGGGCGGTGGAGCTGGCCACGCGAGTTGGCGCTGCGGGCTTTGTATTTGGCGCGGGGAAACAGGCCGTAAAGGTTTTTCAGCGAGGCGGAGATCAGCGGCTCGCCTTTTAGATGCGTGCGCTTGAGCGTGCCGACGCTGATGCGGCAATCGACTTCCTGCAAAATTTTTGGCGCGAGCATGGTTTTAAAGCGGACGGGCTCGGGCGATCGATTGGGATACTCGATCGCATCTAGCTCGTCGGCATTCAGCAGCCGCATCCCCTCGTCGAGCAGGCGGGCGATATCGTGGCCCGCCATAATTTCAGCGAACGAGACCTTAGAGCAGACACCTTCGACGATCGCGATTTCAGCATCGGGCGCGACGCGGCGCAAACCCGCGAGAATTTCAACGAGTACAGGGCGTGAAACGGTGACAGGGTGCGCTTCGGGGTAGCCGAGGTTGGGTTTGACGAGGATGCGTTTGGCGTCGCGGGCGCTGGCGGGCGGCGTGTAGCTGAGGGCGGTGAAATCTGCGGATGGGCTCGATCGAATTTCGGCAACTGCGGGCATGGTCTACATCGCGAGAGGTCGCGCCAGATGGGCAAGGGCAGTGTAGCCCGAGAGTCCTTCGACTCAGCCCCAAATTCTGACGAGTTCCAGCGTGAATCCAGACAGCACGTCTTCGCCAGACAAGGTTTTCGGATCTGTGAGGACTTCTACCGCTCGATCGGGTCGGTAAATCTCGACCTTGCGGGTTTTCGGGTCGAGCAACCAGCCCAGGCGCGCAGCGTTTTCCACGTACTCGCGCATCTTGGCCTGCGTTGCTTCCAGCGAGTCCGACTTCGATCGCAGCTCGGCAACGAAGTCCGGACAGATCGGTGCAAATGCTTCCTGCTCTTCGGGGGTCAAGGAGTCCCAACGATCGGCACTTGCCCAAGAGGCGTCGGGAGAGAGTATCGCGCCGTTGGGCAGCCTGAATCCAGGCGATGAGTCAAACGCCTGTCCGGGCTGACCGGCCCCACGCCACCAAACGTACAGCTCGCCGGAAATGCTCCAGTTGCGCGCGCCGGTTCCGGCTCCGGTTGGGGAATTCACGATGAGTTCTCCTGTGGCGGTCAGCTCGAGGCGGAGGTCGCGATTGTTCGCCGCCAGCGCCTCGAACTGCTCGGGCGTCACCTGAAGCCGAACGTCTTTCGGGAGATTCAGCGTCAGGGCGACGGGCTCGCTGGCGACGGCAGTGGCAGCAATGGTGGGAGCGGCTGCCGGCATCTCGACCTCGGGGCGTCCGGTGTTGGTCTCATTTTCCGACCCAGCCTACCAACCCAGCTCTACGCCGGTCGGTAGCCGATCGTGGCGTAGAACGGGTCGCTCGAACCGAAGCCCAGCATCTGCAACACTGGCGGCTGCGACGAGACGTGCGCGACGGTTTCGATGCGCTCGAATCCGGCGTTGGCGAAGTAGCGCTCGACGAGGGCGACGCGGCTCTTTTCTGAAGTGTCGCGCCATGCCTGGATCGCCTTCTGGTAGAACATGCGGTTCGAGTAGCTGATAATTGCAACGCCGCCCGGCTTCAGGATGCGAAAAATCTCACTAAAGATCGCTTCGGGCTGCTCGAGGTACTGCACCGAAACGGTGTTCAGCACTGCGTCGAACTCGGTGTCTGCTTTCGGGAGCGTCTGGTTTTGGTTGAGGTTTTGGACGAAGTAGCGATCGAAGCGCGGATTTTTAGCCAGCTCTTCGGCGTTCATACCGTGGCCTTCGACGCGGGCAAACTTGACGTCGCTCGGCAGGTGCGAGACCCAACTGCTCATCATGTCGAAGACGTGCATCTCCGGCGTCAGGCGATCGCGGTAGAGCTGCGTCAGGCGATCGATAAAGCCCTCATCGACGTGGGTGACGAAGCGGGGCTGATCGTAAAAAAGGGCGTCGTCGGCGAGGTCGAATTTGGCGCGTTGGGCGGTCTTGAGTAAAAGCACGATCGCAGAGTGGAGTACGGATAATCTGTCCACGGTGGCTTCGCGGTGACACGCGATCGGGTGCAGCAGAAACCTTGTTTTGCGCCCGAACGTCTTGGGTCGCGCCCGATCTGTCAGAATCGAGAAACCACTCGCGGGAAACACTGACTAGACTGTAGCCAACTTCGCTTTTCCGTGCCGCGATTGCGGTTCCGTTCTGTCAATTCCGTTCTGTCATTCGATCGCCCACTTCGGCCTCTCTCGGTATCCCTATGCGCCCGCTGCTTCCCAAACATTTTCTGCGTCGATTTCCGAAGCGATCGGTGCTGACGGGCACGCAGCGCGCGGTGAAGGCGATCGCCAAGCAGCCGACCCTGATTGCTACGGCGATCTCCCTGGGCCTGCACGCGGGTCTGGCGGCGTCGATCCCGCAGTTGCTGCCCGACGCGAGCGCTGAGGCCGAGACCGAGGCGATCGAGACCGACGTGATCGCCCTCTCGCCGGAGGATCTGGCGGCGTTTTCCGATCGCGCTACGGCTCCGGCGCAACCCTCGCGATCGAGCCGGGATTTCACCGACCTGAACGGGCGATCGCTGCCGAACCTCTCGCGCGAAGACGACGACGAGCCAAAAGCGCGCACCTCGGGGGCCAGCAGCTTCGGCTGGGGTTCGGCCAGCTCCTACTACGACTGGGACAGCCGCGACACTGACGACGACACGCAGTATTACGACGCCACCCGCGAGGACGACTTTTATCGCTACTGGGAGCAGATCGAAGCGGTGCGCGATCGGCTCGACAGTAGCGACGCCACAGTTGGCCAAGGCGTGGAAGGCGGCGAGGGTGGTGAAGAAGGCGGCGAAGGCGAAGGCGGCGGCGATAAGGGACTCGATGACGGGCCGAGCGGCGGCGGCGGTGAAGGCGACGGCGGCGATGCGGGCTTTAACTCCGGTGAAGGCTACCGAGCGGGAATTGACTCACGGCTGCGCTATGCCGAGTGGGCGCTGGCCGTCCGGGAGTCGAAGGGGTTGCCGGAAGAGGCGATCGAGCCGACGTTTATCCCGATCGAAATTCCCGTACCCAACGACGACGGCTTTCAGAATTTAATCGGGCAGCAGGGCGTGGCCGGTTTGCTCGTCGCTCCCACGGGCCGCATCGACTCGCTATTCCCGATTACGGAATTCTCGGCGAACGAGCTAGCGCGGTTGCTGCTGCGCGACTTCGTGTTGAGCGGGTTCGACGGCTGCAATCTCGGGGTGTCCCGCGACACCTGGACGGCGTGCGGCCTGGATATCACGTTCGTGGGCGGCGGCGCACGGCCTCCGGAAGGTGGCCAGCCGGATATCGACCCCGATGGCGAGCAATCGGGAAGCGAACCGGACGACGTGCCAAACCCGAGCCCGAGCGGCGCACCCGACCCGAACGGCGACGCGCCAGACCCCGGCTCTAACCCCAGCCCCAACTCGCCGCCCGAGGCCGTTCCCCACCCTCTGCTCGCTCTGGCGCGCAACTTCGAGCCGGAGACGCCGGTCGCCGTGGCGCTGACCGAGGCGGCTCCGAGCTACGACATCTGGCGCGCGGAGGTTGCCGATCGGCTTGGGGCAGCACGCAGCGAAAACCTCGACTTCCGGGTCGCGCCCAGCGTCCTGGCCTATCCCGACGACCTCGAGCCGGACTTCGATCGCACGGCGGCAACGACGGCGATCGTCGCACTGGCGATCGACCCCGCCGCGAATCCAATTCCCGGAACGCTGCGGCTCCTGCGCTCGACGGGTCGCGATCGCCTTGACGGGCTGGCAATCCAGTACGCCGAAACGACGCCGCAAAGCTGGTACGTCGAAAGATTCGAGCTAGCGGGCGATCGCGACACGATCGTCACCTTCGCCGTTTCCTTCGAGGAGCCCGCTAACGATCCCGACGTGCCCGACTCAGACGGCGCGCCCGAAAACGAGGCCCCCAGCGACGATACGGCCGGCGGCGGGCCGGAGCCGTAACGCGCGGGCCGACTCGTGCCACGAGTCGTAGCGAAGCTCGCGGAGAAGTCCCTGGAGAAGTTCTTGGAGAAACTCACCGGCCACAAAATTTGCGGTTTGCGCGATCGATACGGAAATCCGTATTTTCATGGAGTATAAAAGGGCCATGTCAGCTGGATTTTGTTATGACCGAGCGCTCGCCCGTTGTGTCTCCTACCCCGCCGAAAGCGATCTTTCTCGATGCCGTCGGTACGCTGTTTGGCGTGCGGGGCAGCGTCGGGGAGATTTACGGTCTCTTTGCGCGGCAGTTCGGCGTCGAGGCGGAGGACGCGGCGATCGATCGCGCCTTTTATGAGGTGTTTAGCGCGACGCCGGAGGCTGCCTTTCCCGGCGCGAGTCGCGAGGCGTTGCCGGAGCTGGAGTTCGACTGGTGGCGCGGCATCGCCGCGCGGACATTTAAAGCGGTGGGCGCGTTCGGGCAGTTCGATGCCTTCGATGATTTTTTCGACGTGGCCTTTGAGTATTTCGCCACCGCCGACGCCTGGGAGATTTATCCCGATACGGTGCCGAGCCTGGCGGCATGGCAAGCCCAGGGCATCCCCCTCGGCATTATTTCCAACTTCGATTCTCGGCTGTATTCCGTGCTCGACGTTCTCGAGCTGACGGACTATTTCGAGACGGTGACGCTCTCGACGGAGGTGGGCGCGGCCAAGCCCGATCGCGCGGTATTTGAAGCGGCGCTCCACCGCCAGGGCGTGGCCCCCGCCGACGCCTGGCATATCGGCGATAGCCAGCGGGCGGACATCGAAGGAGCGCGCGCCGTCGGGATGCAGGCGATCCACATCGAGCGGACGTAGGACGAGCGGACATGCACAGCGATCGCAGAAAATTCGGGTGGGCGATCGTGCTGGCAGCGTCGAGCGTCGGAGCCGCACCCGCCTGGGGTCAAATCGTCCCCGACGCCACCCTGTCGATCCCCTCCGTCGTCACCGACCTCGGCGATGGCCAAACGCTGCAAATCGATGGCGGCACGGTGGCGGGGCCGAACCTATTTCACAGCTTCGATCGCTTCGAGCAAACGGGCGCGCTGTCGGGCAGCACGGTACGTTTCGAGGCGGGCGCGGCGATCGCCAATATCTTGGCCCGCGTCACCGGCGGCGACGGCACGACGATCGACGGGCTGCTGCAAGTGGCGGGCGAAACGAACCTGTACCTCCTCGATCCGCGCGGCATCTCCTTCGGGGAAAACGCCCGCCTCGAGGTCGGTGGTGCGTTTGTGGCGACCACTGCCGATCGCCTGGAATTTGCCGACGGGACGCAGTGGCCGGGGGCGGCGGCGGCAAACGCGAGCCTGCTGACGATTTCCACGCCGATCGGCCTCCAATTCGACCCGCTTACAGACCCTCGTGCCCACGATCTCGCCGACGACACCGGGCGGATCGAGATTTCCGGTGCGGGCAACCGCCAGCGCTTCTTTTCCGCCGACGATCCGGCCTCGCTAGCGATCCTCGACGACCTGACCGCCGCCGATCCGAGCATCGATCGCGACCTGCTGCTGGCGCTGTCCGCAACGATCGATATCGTCAGCGACTCGGCGGGACTGGCTGCGCCCCAGGATAGCCAAATCGCGCTGGTCGGGCGCGAGATCGCGATTGTCGGGGGCCGTATCGACGCGCCCAGCAGCGTCGTGGATTTGGCGGCGATCGCGTCTGGAACCGTGCCGCTGAGTGATGGGCACGTCGCGATCGGCGACATCGCATCGGGCGGGCTAGAGCTAGGCGACATCGCCCTGACCGGGGCAGCGGCGATCGACACCAGCGGCACCGGCAGCGAAACCCTGCGGTTCTGGGGACGCGACATCACCTTCGGCGACGGCTCGGTGGCCTTTGTGCGTCCGCTGGGCTCGGAGGCCGGTGGGCTGGTGGAGCTAAACGCCAGCGGCGATATTACTTTCCAGGGCGTCAACCCGATCGATGGGCAGGGCAGCGGCATTATCGGCGGCACGCTTGGGCGCGGGCGCGGCACAGACCTGGTGCTGAGCGGCGAAAACGTGACGATCCGCGACGGGGGCTTTTTGTCTTCCACCACCTTTGCTTCCGGGGCGGGGGGCCGAACGACGATCGCGGCGCGCGATCGCGTCGAGGTCGTCGGCAGCAACGGCGGTGAGGCGCTATCGGTGATTTTCTCCGACTCGGCGGGCACGGGCACGGCGGGCGATATCGAGATTTCGGCCAGACTCCTGCGCGTGGCGGACGGAGCCCAGCTCACGGCGCGATCGCAGCGCTCCGGACAGGGCGGCAATATCCGCGTTGTCGCCACCGATCGCGTCGAGCTGTCGGGCTTCAGCGATCGCGGTGGCGCGCCCTTCGTCGCCAATATTTCCCGCGATAGCTTCCCGAGTGGGCTATTCGCACTGGTGGATAGCGGCGCGACGGGCGACGGCGGCAGTATCTCGATCGACACACGGGCGATCGAGATACTGCGCGGTGCCCAGCTCCTGGCCTATACCGACGGCGAAGGCAACGCTGGGGACGTAGCCCTGCGGGCAACCGACAGCGTGCGGGTGGTCGGCGCGTCGGAAAACGGCCTGACGCGCAGCAATATTTCCGCCATCATCCGCCCGCTCGCCAACGGGGATGGCGGCCAACTAACGGTCGAGACGAGCCTGCTCGAGGTGCTCGACACCGCCTTCGTGTCCGTGACTAGCTTCGGTAACGGGCGCGGCGGTAGCCTCAGCGTCTCGGCGGATAACGTCACCGTCCGGGGCGCGTCGGCCACCAACGAGCTGATTTTCGGCGGGATTTTCGCGGAGGTTCGCAGCCCCGATCGCATCTCCGGCCTGGGACTGACGGGCGAGGCTACCGGCAACGGCGGCAGCGTCACCCTGGAGGCGAGCGATCGCGTCGCGATTCTCGACGGCGGCGCGATTTCGGTACTCACCGACACCACCGGCAACGGCGGCGACTTGACGCTGCGGGCGGACGTGGTCGAGATCGGTGGCGTCGTCGAAATTCCCGACGCCGACCCGAGCAACCTGCCCTACAATCGCGCCAATATCTCCGCTGGGGCAGAAGAACTGGGGCGGGGTGGCACGCTGACGATCGAAGCTAACGAGCTGATCGTCCGCGATGGTGGCCTGGTGTCTGTGGGAACCCAAGGCAGCGGCAATGCTGGAAATCTGACCGTCATCGCCCGCGAATCCGCCACCGTCGAGGGCGTCCGCACCGTCACCACCAACGGCCTGACGCTGCTGCCTTCCAGCATCACTGCCAGCTCGGAGAACACCGTTATCGGCCCCGCTTCGGGCAATGCCGGATCGCTCGAACTCACCGTCGGCGATCTGGTCGTGCGCGACGGCGGTCGGATTTCCGTTAGCAGCGATAACCAAGGCTCCACGGGCGATCTGCAAATTCAGGCTGAGACGATCGTCCTGCTCGACAGCGGGCGCATCACCGCCGAATCCGTCCTCGGCGATCGCGGCAATATCCGCATCAATAGCGAGACACTCCAGCTCCGCAGCGGCAGCCGCATCGACGCCAACGCCACCCGCGACGCCACCGGCGGTAATGTCTCCATCAGCGCCGACACCGTCGCCGCCCTGGAGCAGAGCAACATCAGCGCCAGCGCCGTGGCCGGGAGCGGTGGCCGCATCGATATCGAAACTTCGGGCCTGTTTCTGTCGCCGGGAAGCGCGATCGACGCCAGCTCCCAGTTTGGCGTCAACGGCATCGTCGCGATCGAAACGCCCGACCTGCAAAGCGGCGAAGGGCTGGTCGAACTCGACAGCGAGCCCCTCGATCCCGATCGGACGATCGCCAGCGCCTGCGCCGCCACCACCCGCAGCGGCTCGTTTACCAATGTCGGGCACAACGGCCTACCCGCAGATTTCACCACCAACCAGCTCGAGTTCGGCGGCCTGGTTCGCCCTCGGGCGATCGGAACGCACGGACGCGAAGCAACAGCGCAAGCGCTCGACCTATCCGCAGAGACGCGCGACGGGATCGCTGAAGCGCGTGACTGGAGGCGCGATCGTCAAGGCCGTCCCGTTCTCGACGCCAGCGCGACCGTTGTTGCAATAGCCGACAATACGGGCTGCGCGGCCTACCCGTCCGCCGACTCCGACAGCTCCACCTCACGCAGATAGAACGCCAAGCGCCGCTCGTAAACCGATCGCAGCTCCTCCAGGTCGCGCTCCGGCTGGCCGTACCCCGCTCCCGGCAGGCTGGCCCACTCGGCCCGAATCGCAAACAGCGTGCGATCGAACTCGCCGCGCTGGATCGCCTCTAGGACGCCGTAGCGCCGAATCAGCTCCACCGCCGCCAGATCCTGCGATGCGGGCGAAAAGTCCCGCAGCCCCAGCGGCTCGGCCACGTAGTCGAAGGTCGTGCTCAGCATCTGATAGCGCCCCGCTGCATCCGAACACAGCCAGCCGCCGCCAGACCAGGCGCACTCGATCCGGCGCGGGTGGTCGGCGAAGCTGCTGAAGTAGCGGTAGCTGTAAATCGTGCGGTAGCCGCCCTCGCCCGCTGTTCCCTCGGCGTAGGCGATCGTATCGAGCAGGGCGCGCACCTCCGGCGTTAGGTCGGCAGCGGTGGCGACGATATCCTGAGGCCGCAGAATATGCAGGGCTCGAATCACCGTGCCGCGCACTGCCGACACGGACACGCGGCGCACCTCAGGGTAAGCCGACATCACCGCCATCACCCCCAGCCCCAACAGCAACTGCAATGGAAAGAAGCGCGGCGCAGCGAGCCGTTGACGGGCGGGCTGTCGGGTGGTGGGCCGCTCGGCGGCGCGGGGCTCGAACAAACTTTTCAAAGTCACAAACACGCAGCACGATGGGCTGTCGTTAGTTAGTTAATGAGTCGGTTAACGAAACTGGCAGTCCTGGCTCAACGAGGGCTCCAGCCTCTGTCGTTTGCCGGGAGATCGAAAGCTCGAACCGCAAGGGGCCCGGCATGTCGGTGCCAGGGGTCGGGATCTGCTACCACTCTAAAGCGCCCAACCGGAAAGAGCCCGCAGCGCTCGGGTCGGGCTTGCCCGAGGCCCGAGCCGAACGTGCCCCAGGAAGCCGCCCCACCAAGCCCAGCGACATTACACCCCCTGAATTGAAACACGTTTCGCTCATCGCCTACCCGGATGCTAACGCGATCGCCAGACCGGCGACTCGAGCCCCAGCGCGATCGATGCTTGGCGAGCGATCCCTATCTCGACCGCGACCGCGTAACACCTCAGAGCGATCCCTCGATTCAAATGCTTAAGTTAAGGAACCGTGAAGATTGTTCGATCCCTCTGCGGAAACGTTGACGTTATACCGCAAAAAGGTAACAATCGATACAGAAAGGCGGATTGATGGATTTGAGCTGAGCATTAAGCTTTCGTCAGCTTCTTTCGCGAGGTTACTCAGTCAATTGGGCCCACGACGCTCTGCGGTCGGAAGATCCACCGCATTCGTTCTGTCATCGTTTGAGGAAAGGTTGAAATCATGGAATTTTGCTATCGCGGTGTACGCTACAACCGCCCCGCCCAAACCCTAGAAACCACCGAGTCGGAGATCCTGGCGCGCTATCGCGGCAACGCCTACCGCGTCCGCTATTCCGAGCGTGTCGAGATCTCCCAGCCTTCGCCGCTGTGCAAATATCGCGGCGTCCCTTACCGAACGCTGGCCGACGGCTCGATCGGCACCGTTTCCCCCGAAGAGCGCCGCTCTCTCGTCCCTCTGGCTGCGAAGGTCGCCCTGACCGAAGCCCAGCGAATCCACACTCGCCATCTCTGCTACCGACTCAACGAGCGCATTACCACCGCGCGCGCTTCCGGTGACGAGCGATTGGTTGCCATGCTCGAGCGCGAAGGCCGCGAGCTGCTGGGCAGCCGCTAGGGTTTACTTCGGGGCGTCTGGAGCGTCTGTTTTCGATCGCGCCCGCGTCGGCATTTGCGATTTGGATTCGCGCTTGCGCCCGAGAGCGGGCTTCAGATTGCGATCGACTCAACCTCCCGTATCAGTTCTTCGACGGCTGGTTCGGGAGGTTGAGCTATGTCAGGGGAAGTCTCGGGGAAATATCGGGGAAAGCCGAACTAGAAACGCTGAACTGAAAAGTCGGATCGCGGATACGGGCGAAATTCGTCCGGCAGCGCCCCGATCGCAAGCTTGCCGAAAATTGAGCCGAAACGGCTGTAGTTAGAGCGACCGCAGGCCGAATCTTTGTTGGGAGATGCCATCTCGGCGCAGGCTTGCGGGATCGCGCGACCCGGATTGACGCTGGGACGTACCGATATATAGATGTAGTCTGACTCGCGTTCGACGGGTGGGCATCGCGCCCGGGCTTTCTTCGATTGGAAAGTGAGCGCACGCTCACACGATGTTGTCGATTCAAGTCCGATCTCGAACGCATTTGTCGAATGTCTTGAAAGATTAAGATTTAGGACTCGGGTATTAAGACCAAAGCGATGGGTATAACGTGTACTCAACGTCGGCGCGCCCGCCGTTCGCGTCTGGATATTCGCCCCTTTTACCCTGCTCGATCGTATGTACTTCTCCACACTCTCGCGTCACGTGCGGCGCGTGGGGACAGCTCTTAAGTCGCGGCGTCTCCAACAACTCGGAATGACGACGATCGTGATGGTTGCCGCTTGGTCGATCTCCGCGATCGGCTCGCGAGTCGGTGCGTTGGAGTTTTGGGAATATATCGTTTTCGATGCCTACATGCGCTACCGTCCCGCGCGAGCGCCCGACCCGCGAATTGCGATCGTCACGATCGATGAAGAAGATTTATTCGACGCAGAAAACGATCGCGTTCTAACAGAATGGCCGCTGCCAGATGAGGTGGTTCTCGAAACCCTTAAAGCGATCTCGCGCCACGAGCCTAGGGCGATCGGCTTACACCTGTATCTTCCCCCCAGCGAAGAGCCAGAACGCGCCCGCTTGCAGCAGGCAATTGCCACAACAGAGCATCTAATTGGCATGGAAAAAGTGGTCGGCTCGGGTCGCCAAGCGCCGTCGCTGTTCCCGCGCGAGCAGTTGGGGATGTCGGATATGGTGCTCGATGGAGACGGGACGGTACGGCGCGGCCTAATTGCTATCTACGACAGCCGCGAGAAAAGCTACCTGAGCTGGGGGGCGCAGTTGGCCGTGGAATATCTGGCAGAAGACGGTATCACGCCCGAGCGCCAGGAAACCGGCGACGTTCGCTTCGGTCGCGGGCTCGTCCGTCGCCTCGAAGCCGGGGAAGGCGGCTACTCGCCCCAGCTCGACACCGGTGGCTTCCAGGTGATGATGGATTTTCGCGGCGGCTTGGACGCGTTTGAGACGGTCTCGCTCCGGGACGTACGGTCGGGAAACTTCGATCCCGAGCTGTTTCGCGATCGCATCGTCGCGATCGGTCCGGTCTCATCGCAGCTCAAGCGCGCCTACCGCACCCCCGTTGCGCCTGGGCGCAACGGGGCCTCGATCGCGTCGCTGGGCCAGCCGGAGTCGTTCCTAACGCCCGACTTCGGCAGCAACTCCAACAGCGGCGACCCGGAAACGGCCAAGCTGCGCGCGATCGAGCCGCTGATGTCGAGCCTGACGATCCATCTCAATCTCACCAGCCAACTGCTCGATCGCGCCTTGCTCGGGCGTCCGGGGCTCGGAGCGATGCCCGATTGGGTGAAGTGGGGCTGGATGGCGATCGGGGCATGGCTCGGCACGCGCAACTGCTTGATTCCCGGACGCTCTCAGGCGTGGCGTCCCGGCGCGACGGTGCAGGCTTGGTTCGTGCGCGGCGGACAGGCGGTCGGGGTGGTGTCGGCAATCCTGGGGGTTGGCTTCGTGTCGCTGTGGCTGGGCTGGTGGCTACCGACGGTCGCGCCGATCCTGGCATTCGCGATCGCGCTGGGCTTGCAGTCGATGTACCGCAGCTATCGGCTTTATCGCTGGGCATCCTACGACGCGCTGACGGGAGTGGGCAACCGGCGACTTTTCGACGCGACACTGCGCGACTTCCAACAATCCAGCCAGATTTCGCAGCAGCCCCTGGCCGCAATTTTATGTGACGTGGACTGGTTTAAATCCTATAACGACACCTACGGCCACCAGCGCGGCGATCGCTGTCTGGAGCGGGTCGCGCGGGCTATCTCCAGCGTGACGCGTCCCAGCGATATCGTGGCGCGCTACGGCGGCGAGGAGTTCGTCGTGCTGCTGCCGAACACTGCCGTAGAGGGGGCGACGGCGCTGGCCGATCGGCTCTGTAACACGGTGCGCGATTTGCAGATCGAGCATCGTCAGTCGCCCCTCTCCGCCTGCCTGACTCTGAGCTGCGGGGTCGCCGTTTGGTATCCGAAGCGCAAGGGAAATCGAGATCTCATCGCAGCCGCCGATCGAGCGCTATATCGCGCTAAGGACAGCGGGCGCAACACCTGGAAGCTAGAGACGCCTTCCTCCCGAGTCAAGACGCGCTCCGATCGCACGATCGCCCCTAAAGAGCTGCGAGACGCGACGCCGCTGGATACCGCCAGTGAGACAGACGCGATCGAGTCGCCGACCCGCCACGACCTCGGCTCGCCCCAGCAGGACTAAATCTCTGGAAAGGGTCTCCAAATTTCCAGCGATGACGCCAGGGGCCTACGAACTCCACAAACGCGCGATGTCCCAGGCTGGCGAAAACCAAGATCGAAATCGAGCCCAACACCAGGCCCAAAGTCAAGCCTGGTCGGACTTACATGCGCGGGTACACGCTCAACTCAAGCGCCATCAGCTTCTGCCGCGATCGGCGCGGATCGTTCTTGCCGTTTCGGGGGGACAGGACTCGGTGTGCTTGGCGGGGCTGTGCGTCGATTTGGCCGAACGCTGGGACTGGACGCTGACGATCGGCCACTGCGACCACGGCTGGCGCGACGACTCGGCAGATAATGCCCGCTTTGTCGGCGAGCTGGCCGAGCGCTGGGGATTGCCCTTTTTACTGAGGGTGGCCTCGACGTCACCGGTCGGTGAAGCCAGCGCGCGGGAATGGCGCTACCGTCAGCTCGTCGCGATCGCTGCTGAATTCGGCGCGACCCATATCGCCACGGGCCACACCGCCAGCGATCGCGCTGAAACTTTTTTGCACCACTTGCTGCGTGGCACGGGAACCGACGGCCTGAGCGCGATCGCCCGCTCGCGCGATTTGGCAGAATTTTGCGACGGGCCGCGATCGCCACAGCTGGTACGCCCGCTATTCGAGATCTTTCGCCAGGAGACCGCCGACTTCTGCCGCGATCGGCAGCTCGCCATCTGGGAAGACGCCACCAACAACGACGAGCGCTACACCCGCAACCGTATCCGCCACAGCCTGCTGCCGCTGCTATCCGAGCGCTTTAACCCGCGCGCCGAAGCCGCGATCGTCCGGGCGTCGGCCTCCCTGGCGCGCGATCGCGACTGCCTCGAGGCCCTGGCGGCGGACTGGGGGCAACGCGTGCGCGATCGCGAGCGGCCCGATCGCCTCTATCGCCCGACCCTACGCCGAGCCCACCCGGCTTTGCAGCGCCGCATCCTGCGCGACTGGCTGCGCGAGCGGTTGGGCAATGCGGTCGGCTTCGAGCGCATCGAAGCAGTTGCGGCCCTGATCGACGCGCCACAAAAAACGCGCACCGACCCGGTCGCCGACGCGCGTATCGTTGAGGTCTGCGGTGACTGGCTGGCGATCGTGACGCTAGAGCGATAGCGAAGCGCGACTCTCTCACCAGAGCGGCTAGCCAATCAAGCCATCGACCACTTCTTGAAGCTGGGCGATCGCGTTTTCTTCGGAGGCTTTCGCTTCGCCGATTGCGGCCACGCTTTCCTTAAGCCGAGCGCAACCGGAACCCAGCTCGGACAGCGGCGCTTCGATCGCTTCGAGCAGCGCACTGCCGGACTCGACGCGAGCCTGGGCGCGATCGACTTCCGCGCGGGCCGTCTCAAACGCGCCGGACTGCTCCTCGAGTTTGGCGGCTTGTGCGTCGAACTCTTGCTGCTTGGCGGCCAGGACACCTTCAGCCTCGGAGAGAGCCCTTTGCAGCTCGGCGATCTCCGCCTCCAGGGCCGTCAGGGCATTAGTTTGCTCGTCTTTTTTCTGACGGAGCTGCGCTTCGATCGCGCTGGTGTTTACCGTGCCGCCGCCGGACGCAGCCGCTTCGGGCGGGTTGCCCAGCCGCCGCCAGAGAGTGTTTTGGTGGACGTTGAGCACGCGCTCCTGCTTTCGCAGGTTGCGCCGCTGGCCGACCAGGGTTTGATTGAGGAACTTGAAGCCCTCCTGGTTGTCGGCGAGTTCTTGCTGGAGCGTGTTTTGCTCGTCGCCGCTGGCGCGGGCGAGTTTGGCCTCGATCTCGTTCATGTCCATGCGCTGCATGGTCAGCTCCTCTTCTTGGTCGCTGACGAAGCGGAAGCCTTTTTCGAGTTCTTCTTGAAGCTCGCGGGCTTTCTGCTGGAGCACGTTGAGGGGCATCTGCTCGAGAGCGCTGCGATCGACGTCGAGTTCGCTGTCGTCATCGCCGCCGCCGCTCACCGAAAGCTGCGACAGGCTCGCGGCGATCGCGTCAGCCTCGGCAATGCGCTCGCCGATCGCGGCGGCGAGCTGCTGCTTGGCCTCGACGATTGACTGCTGGCCGTCGCGTCCTGCCTGAAGTCCAGCCAGCTCGCTTTGCAAACCGGCGATCGCCTCGCGCAGGCCCTGAAGCTCGCCCTGCTGGCGATCGCGTTCGGCCTCTAGGCTGGCGAGCTGCTCGCGCTCGGCTTCGATAGCAGCTCTGCGCTCGTTGCAGAGGGTCTGCTGCGCTTCGATTTGAGCTTCGATCGCCGCGATCGCCTCGCTCGGATCGTCAGTGGTCGCCACCACTTCCGAGAGGTAAGTCAGCCACTCCTTAAGGCTATTGGCCTGGTTCTCGTCGAGACTGGCGGCCTGGGCGGCGAAGTTTTCGCGCTCGCCTTGGAACTGCGCCCAGGCGGCTTCGAGTTCCTGTTTGCGGCTCTCGACCTCGGCACGCGACGACTCCAGCTCGCCGTTCTCCGCATCGATTTCGACCTTGCGGGCTTCGAGGGCTTCGAGCTGCTCTTGGATTTGCTCGACCTCTTCCTCGCGGCCCTGAATCTCGCTTTCGCGGCGGTTGAGTTCTTCGGCCTGGTAGGTCAGCGACGCCTTCCACTGGTCGATTTCCTCTTCCTGAGTCTTTGTCTTCTCTTGGAAGCGCGAGAAGTTTTGCAGGATCTTGACGAGTTGGGAGCCTGCTTCCCTGGGCGAGCCCTGCACCTGCTTGTTCGCGCCGACCTCGACCATCACCAGGACGCCTGCGCCGTAGCTGTTTTTAGCGTCGTCGAAGGGAATTTCGTCGCCGGAGGCGGGGCTCCAGCTTTGCTCGCTGCGTTGCTGAGCCAGGAGCTTGAGTCCGGCTTTTCCGCTACCGAAAACGCCGCTTTTCTTTTGAACTTCCGCTAGATACAGCACGCTAGTCTTCCTATTTTTAGACCGGTTTAGAAGTGCGACTCGCTCGCGTCGAGCGGCATTTGTGCGAGTTCCCGAGGCTGTGGGCTCGGGAACCATCTGCGATCGCTTTCGTACAGCTTATGCTGCAAAAACGTCTCAGTCCACTGACGCGTCTCGCGACCGACGGCGCGACGAGCGAACGGTTTCTGCGAGCGTACTCGATCCCGGCAGTGAAATCTTGACTGACACCCCACTTTAGCGAATTTACGGACGCGAGAACGACTTCGAGTGGCGCGATCGCCTGGGGCGAAAGCACGCGACAAATTTTCTGTCTTAGATGGGCGATCGGGTCGGCGATCTCCAGCATCTAGACAACCCCAAAAGCCAGTACCCAGGGTGCTCGCCCCGTCGCTCGCGCAGCATTGGCTTGCCGATGGCCGAGAACCGCCGCATTCGTTTACAGAGATTTAAGCGCGGATGCCATTATCGTCAGGGGAATGTCAAACTTGAACCATACCGGCGCTGCCGCGAGCTGCGCTCTCGATTGACGCCAACACTTTCCGCCGGAAGCCGCACGCTGAGTCTCGCCATGCAGGGAAATCTCAACGAAATCGACATTCGCAGCATCCTGCAACTGATCGCCCTCGGCCAGCGCACGGGCGAGCTGTTTATCGAGACCTACCGCCCCAGCTCCGGACGTGGCGATCGCCCCAGCCACGACGCCCTCGACCGCTCCTGGTTCGTCTTCTTCGCCAACGGCCAAATCGTCTACGCCGCCGAAGTCCAAAGCCAGCACGAGCGCCTGCGCGACTGCCTGCGTTTCTACCAGCTCGATCGCCTGATGGACGAGGTGGAGTTCCCCAATCTGGCGGCGACCAACACCCCAGAGTACGCCTGCCTCTGGTACTTGCTTGAAAACCACCACCTGACGCCGGTGCAGGGCAGAACGATTTTGTGCCGGATGGTGCGAGAGACGCTATTCGAGCTGCTAGAGCTGCATCAGGGCTCGTTTATTTTCGACATGGGGCCCGCGCTCGCGCCGCAGTTAATGACGCTGCCCGTCGCCTCGCTGGTGACGAAGATCGTCCAGCAAACCCAAGACTGGAAGCGGTTTTATCCCCACGTGCAGTCGGTCGATCAATGCCCGACGATCGTCAACCTCGAAGCGCTCCAGGAAAAGATGCCCGAGAAGGCGTTCGAGACGCTGCGCCATTTTGCCGACGGCAACACCTCGCTGCGGCGGATGGCGCGGGCGCTCAACCGCGATATCGCCCCGATCGCCAAGGCCCTCTACCCCTACGTGCAAGCGGGCTCGATCCAGCTCCAGTGGTCGCTCAAAGCCGAGCGCAACCGGACGCTGCGGCTGCGCCAGTTTGAAGACAGCGTCCCCCGCGTGGTCTGCATTGACGACGAGCGTACGATCCGCAAGGCCGTCGAGGTGATGCTCGAGCCCCACGGCTACGAAATTTCGACGATCGGCTCCTCGCTCAAAGCGCTCTCGCTGCTGTTCCCGCTGCAGCCCGATCTGATCCTCTGCGACATCACGATGCCCGAACCGGATGGCTACGAACTGTGCGCCATGCTGCGCCGATCGCGCGTCTTCCGCGAGATGCCGATTATTATGCTCACCGGTCGCGACGGCTTTACCGATCGCGTCAAAGCCCGCATGGTCGGTGCGACAGACTACCTGACCAAGCCGTTTTCCGAGCAGGAGCTACTGATGCTGCTCGAGCAGTACATCGGCCCCGGCGTCGCCCATGCCAACGATCGCGCCAGCGACCTCGAGGCGGCCTTCCGCGATGCGCTCGACTCCGAGTAGCGCTCCGCACGGCAGAGTTCTCGAATGCGGGCCGATCGCACTAAGATTAGAGCAAGACGATCGACAGCCTTAAAGAGCGGAGATGACCGATAGGTCGTACTCGGTCGCCTCCCCTCGACTCGGCGATCGCAACCGGCGATGGCCAAATCAAGGGGGTCGCTCGACGCTATTGAGCCGTCCCGTCCACTCGACAACGCGACAGTGGCCTCCAACCGCGACACACAGTCAGGAAAAAAGTAATGAGCAAGGTTCTGGTTATCGAAGATAGTGCGACGCAGCGGGAGATGATTGCTGACCTTCTCAGGAAGAACGGCCTCACCGTCATCGAGGCGACGGACGGAATCGAAGCCTTAGACAAAATCCAGATCTCGCCCCCCGATTTGGTCATACTCGATATCGTCATGCCGAAGATGAACGGCTACGAAGTTTGCCGCCGCCTTAAGGCCGACCCCAGCATGCAGGGCGTGCCGGTGGTGATGTGCTCCTCGAAGGGCGAAGAATTCGATCGCTACTGGGGCATGAAACAAGGCGCAGATGCCTACGTCGCCAAGCCCTTTCAGCCCAACGAGCTGGTCGGCACCGTCAAGCAAATGCTCAGAGGCTAGGGCGATGATCGGCAACCCCGACTTTTTAATGGGCGGCGCGGCGGACTCGAATCAAGCGTCGGAATTTCAGCAGCTCGAAACCCCCGAAGGCGAGCTACACCTGCGTTTTGCCCTCGCTTCCGGCCAGCAGCTCGTCTTGCCCGCCGTGGGGATTAACGAAGTTTTCGACCCCTCGCCGGACGAGATCACGCCAATGCCCAACGTCTCGCCGCTGCTGCTCGGAACGTTTAACGTGCGCGGTCGCGTCGTCTGGGTCGCTGACCTCGGCCAGTTCCTCGGCGACCCCAAACCGCTCAACGCCGAGCGCACCCAGCTGTTCGTGATTGCCGTCGAAGATCAGGACACTATACTGGGGCTAGCCGTCGATCGAATCGTCAAAATGCAGTGGCTCGATATCGACAACCTGCAAGCATCGACGAGCACCCTCGATGGCATGGCTCCGTTCCTAAAGGGAGAGTGGGTCTTTGAGGAAGAAGATCAGGTCGTAACGCTCAGTCTGCTCGATCGAGTCTCCGTGCTTCGATCGGCGCGCTGGGCTGCGTAGGTGCATCTGCGGCGGTATCGTCACTCGGGATAGAAATGCCGCCTTCAAGGTGCGGTACATTGAGACCGAGCGATCGAAGCGCATTTGCCTGACGCATTTGCCTAATGCATCTGCCCGACAAGCTGCCAACATTCGAGACTGTGACGCTGGGGAAATTTGATGGCACCAAGCACCGACGACTTCATCCAGGAGTACGAACGGGCCGAGCAGGCATACATGGATGGCAGCTACGAAGAGGCTGCCGACATTGCCTGTGACCTGATCGAGCGCGAGCCCAACGACCCCAGCACGCGACTGCTTCTCGGGCACGTCTACTGCGGAATGCAGGACTACCCGAACGCCCGATCGCAGTACGAATTCGTACTAGAACTGTCGGACGAGCCAGAATTTATCGAGTACGCTGAAAGCGGCATCGCTTACGTCGATCGCCTCAGCGAAGCAACCGGCGGCCCCGCCTTCGCCACGGTTAACGGCGAGACCAACGGTGCGCCCGCCCTTGACACCGAAGAAGCGTTCGATATCGGCCTCGGGATCGGCGGCGAGGCAGACGGTGAGGTGGCGGAGGACAGTCCCTTTGGGCTCGACAACGGAGGCGGCAACTTTGAAGACTTCGACGAGCTAGAGGACGAATCCCAGTTTGCCGAGACCTTGGTGGACGAGAGTGACGAAGCCGGGGACGACGACCCCTTCGAGAACTTCGCCTTTAGCACCGATGCCGAGAGCCCGATGAAAGCCTGGGCGGGAGAAGTGTCGGAAGACGCCGCCCTTTCCGACGACGATCGAGCCTCGCCCTTTGGCGAATCGCCTTTCGGAGAGCTGGTCACTGAGGCTGAACCCGAAGATGACGAAACCCATTTCGATCTGGATGCGGGTGAGGCCGCGAACGGCGCTCGCGCCACCCTGTCCGAGTTTGCCGAAGAGGAGACGCTGCTCAACGACGACAGCGTCGATTATGGAAACGTCGATTACGGAAACGACGATGGCGAGGACGTCTTCGATGCTGCGGCCTTTGGTGCGGACTTCGGCACGGACGGCGACGATCCGTTAAGCGACGACCTCGAACCGGCGGCCTATCGCGGTGAGGGCGACCCGTTCCCGATCGCCGAGCGCACCGGTCAGCCCGAGCCCGAACTGCCCCACAGTACCTTTGTCGCCGAACTGCCCGACCTGCTCGGCGACGACGATCGCTCCCGCGATCCGTTCCCCACCTCCGGCCTCGGCTCCGATATCGACTCGATCGACCTGCCACAACCCTTTTCGGAGTTTGAGGGCTTCGACGAAGCGCCTTTTCAGACCGGCGAGCCCAACGAATTTAACGGCGCGGACTCTACCGATCTGGCCTTTCCCGAATGGACGCCTCAGAGTAACGCCCCCGAGCTCGGAGCCCAGAGTTTCGATACCGCCGATACCGATCTGGCCTTCGGGCAGTTTGAAGCCGACAGCGGCACGACGGAAACTTACGTGATGGATCCGCCGCCCGCGCCCAGCGACTTTCAGGGCGGCGATCTTCGGAGCGATCTCCAGGACTGGGACGACGATCTACCCGACGGCCAGACGATCTCCGCCCAGGCCCCAAACTCTAGTCTGCCCTTCGCCGCCAGCGCGGCCCAGGACGCTGAAGACGACGATCGCACCTATATCGCCCCGGGCTCCGAGGAGAACGGATTCGACTTCGATGAGGGCGCCTTCGGCACCGAAGCCTTCGAGGCCGAAGGCAATGAAGACGGGTTCGGCTTCGATGCTTTCGATGAAGAGTTCGACAGCTCTAGCTTTGTTGGCGAAGAGTCCACCGGCAACGGCTTCACCCAAAGCAACACCAACAGCGTCGATTTTCTCGACGAAGACGACTTTGGCAGCTTCGGCGATATGGACGCCGTACCCCGCTTCGATGAGGCAACGAGTGCCAACTTTGGAGCCGATGAGTTTCTCGACGAGGTCAGCGATTTCGAGAGCGGCGGCGGCAACGTCCCCTTCTCCGATATGACCGACGGCTCGGTGATCCAGGACGAAGAGCTATTTAGCATCGGCACTCAGTCCGAAGCCCTGCCCTCCTTTGCCTCCACCGATAGCGGCATCGCCGAGTCGTCGTCCGCCGGACCAGAGCAACAGGGTCCGATCGCGTTCTTTGAAAACGCACCGCTACGCACCAAATCCTGGATTGCGGCGCTGGTGGTCGGCGTGCTCTCGGCCTCGACCGTCGCGGGCATCAGCCACTACTCCAGCCGTCGCTTCGTCGACGATCGGAACGTGGCGATCGAAGTGCGCCGCCAGCTCCTGCCGAAAATCCAGCTCATCGGCCTAGCGATGTCCGTGGCCTCGGGCGTAGCTGGGGGCGGTATCACCTGGATACTCGGTCGCATCAGCGCCGCCCAGGTGCGCCGTACGACGATCGGCCTGACCGGCGCGTTCGAGTCGATTTCCCAAGGCGATCTCAACGCCCGCGCCGCCGTAATGTCCGAAGACGAGTTCGGCCAGCTTTCGATCAAGTTCAACCAAATGGCGCGGGTGGTCTTTACGACGACCAACGAAGCCCAGCGCCGCGCCGAAGAGATGGAGCAGGCCAAAGAAGACTTGCAGCGCCAGGTGATTCGTCTCCTGGACGACGTGGAAGGCGCGGCTCGCGGTGACTTGACCGTGACCGCCGAAGTGACCGCCGACGTGCTGGGCGCGGTCGCCGACTCGTTTAACTTGACGATTCAAAACCTGCGCGAGATCGTCCAACAGGTGAAGCAGGCTGCCCGTCAGGTGAGTAAGGGCGCGACAGACAGTGAATCGTTCGCGCGATCGCTAGCCTCTGACGCCCTCAGACAAGCCGAAGAGCTAGCGGCGACCCTGAACTCGGTGCAGGTGATGACTAACTCGATTCAGCAGGTGGCCAAGAGCGCCCGCGAAGCCGAGGAGGTGGCACGCTCCGCGTCGGTTACCGCACTCAAGGGCGGCGAGGCCGTGGAACGCACCGTGGCCAGCATCCTAGAGATTCGCGAAACGGTCGCCGAAACCACTCGCAAGGTGAAGCGTCTGGCGGAATCGTCCCAGGAGATTTCCAAGATCGTCGCGCTGATCAGTGGTATTGCTTCGCGGACGAACCTGCTGGCACTCAATGCCAGTATCGAGGCGGCACGAGCGGGCGAAGCCGGTCGGGGTTTCGCGATCGTTGCTGACGAAGTCCGCCAGCTCGCCGACCGTTCGGCGAAAGCGCTGAAGGAAATCGAGCAGATCGTGATGCAAATTCAAAGCGAAACGGGCTCGGTGATGATGGCCATGGAAGAAGGCCAGCAGCAGGTTATCGGCGGCACGAAGCTGGCCGAACAGGCCAAGCGCTCGCTCGAGGACATCATTCAGGTGGCGAACCGCATCGACGTCCTGGTGCGATCGATTCGCGCCGACACCGTCGAGCAAACCGAAACCTCCCGCGCGGTGGCGCAGGTCATGCAGGCCGTCGAGCTGACGGCCCAGGAAACCTCCCAGGAAGCGCACCGCGTGTCGGGCTCGCTGCAAAACCTGGTGGGCGTCTCGCGCGACCTGCTGACCTCGGTGGAACGTTTCCGCGTCGAGGCCACCGACTAACGGCGATCGCGCCGCCAACACTCTCAACCGTGACGAAGGGGCAGTCATGCAACCCGAACAGCAGCGAATTTTGGGCTACTTCATCGAAGAAGCTGCCGACCACCTCCAGACGATCGAGCGCGGTTTGCTCAACCTGCAGGCGACGATCGACGATGCCGAATTCGCCAACGAAATTTTTCGGGCGGCGCACTCGGTCAAAGGTGGCGCTGCGATGCTGGGGCTGAGCAGCATTCAGACCATGTCCCACCGCCTCGAGGACTATTTCAAAATCCTCAAAGATCGCCCGATCGTCGTCGATCGCGAGGTGGAATCGAACTTTCTGCGCGTGTTCGACGCGCTCCAAGGCCAGGTGGGCGAGCTGCAGCGCACCGGCGATCCCGGCAGCCTTGATGAAGGCAGCGTCGCCGAACTCGACCCCGTTTTTGCCGAGCTGAAGTCCCAACTCGATCGCCTCGCCCAGCAGCCAGAACAGCAACTCGAGGAGGACACCGATCGCACCGACGCCACCTTTATGGTCGCGCCGGAAGTGCCCAGCGTCCGCCCCACGACCCTGCCTCTGTCCCAGCCCTCCGAAGAACAAAGCGCCCTCCAGCTAATTTTTCACACCGACGTGCTAGCGCGCCTGCGAGAGATCTTGCAGCTCTTCCAACAGCCTGAGACTCTGGAAACTCGCAAGCAAATCTGCGAAATTTGCCGCGTGCTGGCCAAAGTCGGCATTCAGTTCGAGCTGCCCCAGTGGCGGCACTTACTCGACGTCACCCATGAGGCAGTCTCCCAAGAGAGCAACAGCTTTGGCGAGCTGGCGACGGTGGCGATTAAAGAGCTCAAGCAGGCCCAGGAGCTGGTGCTGGCCGGACGCGAATCGGAAATCGCGGTCAGCGAGTCGCTCCAGGCGCTGCTGCCTCTAGAGCCCGTGCGCGACGATGCGACGGATGGAGCCTTTGACGATCTGTTCGGTGACGCCGACGGGCTGGACGATTTGGGCGACCTGGGCGGTGCGGGCGATGCGGGCGATGCGATTGGCGCGGGCGAAGACGACGATCTGGGCGGGGACGACCTCTTCGGCGATCTCGACCTCGACGGTGGCGAAGCTGCCGCGCTCGAAACTGCGCCCTCCGACAGTGACAAGTCGCGCAACGGCCCGGAAGTAGGGGCGGTGGAACTCAACAGCCTCGCGGATCTGTTCGAGGCGGATCTGAGTGACCTCGACAGTTGGGACAATTTGGAGGGCAATCCGACAGCGGCGGACAATCCCCTGGGCGATCCCGACGCGGACGATTTAGGCAGCGAGTTTGCCGACCTGTTCGCCAGCGATGACGCGCCCGCAGAGCCTGTATCTGAAAGCGATGGTGACGATCTCGACAGCCTCTTCGACGGCATTTCCGATGGCGATGGCGACGAAAACGGGTTCGATCTGGCTCAGTTTACCGAGGCGCAGCAGTCGATCGAGACCGACGACGGAGCTGAGGCGAATGGCGAACTCGACGGCGACTTTGACGATTTGTTCGATCTCGACGGGCCTGCTGAGGCTGCTTTGGGTCGCGACTCGGGAGGCGGCGCGGGCGACGCCCCCGAAAACGGCAGCGGCGACGAGCTGGACTTTTTGCTAGAGGAAAATAGCCCCGACGCGCCCGCCGATCGTGCGATCGACCCCGCGATCGACGGGATTGACTTGAGCCTGGAAGGCGAGCTGCTCGGCCTCGACCCCGACCTGCCCGCCGATCCGCTGGCTGAAGAACTAGCCGCCGACGGGCTGGGCGACCTCGAAGCACTGTTCGGCGGCGCGGGAATAGACGCGAGCCCCGCAGCCCGCCCCGCGCCGGGGCCCGCCCCGAAGGACGGTTTCGACGACCTGTTCGCGATGGACGACGCACCGGGCCTCACGCCCGCAGCCATCCCGAGCGAGCCGGACTTCGACGACCTCGATCTATTCGATCGCGATATCGGCGAGGCCGAAACCTTCGCGCCGCCCCAAACGACGCCGCCGATCGAGTCGGGCGACGATCTCTCCCTAGACGGGCTGTTTGACGATCTAGACGGCGGCGCGGCTAACGGTGCGGCTGACGGCGCGGTTAGCGATGCCGATGGCGATTTTGGTGATTTGTTTGGCGATGCTGGCGGCGGCTCGGAGAACGGGCTGGGCGCTGGTTTGGACGAGTTGGATGCCGAGCTAGATTTGGGCCTGGGCGACGGCCTGGGCGCAGGATTCGACTCGGTGGGCGAGCTGCCGGACGAGCCCGACGTATTAGACTTCGATGCGGCCTTTGGTGACGACCTCGATCTTTCGGAAGCGCTGGCGGACGTGTCGCTAGAGGGCGAAGCGCTGGCCGACCTGGCGAGCTTCGACAACGCCCCGATCGAGGTTGTCGATCCCGACGTAGATCTGAGCTTGTTTCCCCATTTGGGCATTTTGCTCAATTCACCGGAACCGGAGGCGGGGACAGCGGTGTTCGACGCCCTCGCTCGCTATCTCGATCGCGAGCCCGTGGTGTCCGCGCCTGCCCCCACAGCGAGCGCGGCGAGCCCGGTCTCGAAAGCCGCGATCGCCGACGAATTCGCCGATCTAGAGCACCTGCTAGAGCTGGACGCCTCGCCCGAGAGCGCGCCCAAAGCCGCCCCAGCGGCGGCCCGCCCGGCCCGCCGCCAGCGTAGTCGCGGCAGCGCCTTCGAGCAGACGATGCGCGTGCCGATCAAGCAGCTCGACGACCTCAGCAACCTGGTGGGCGAGCTGGTCGTCAACCGTAACAGCCTCGAAAACGATCAGGAACGCTTGCGGCAATTCCTCGACAACCTGCTGCATCAAGTGAGCCAGCTCAGCGAAGTCGGCCAGCGGATGCAGGATCTCTACGAACGGACGCTGCTGGAAATGGCGCTACTCGCCAGCCGCAAGACGCGCGCGACGCTGGCCAGTGGCGGCAGCGTACCGAACACGACCCTCGACGACAGCGACGAAGATTACGACGCGCTGGAGATGGACAAGTTCAGCTTGTTTCACACCCAAGCCCAGGAGATCATCGAGCTGGTCGTTCGAGTCCGCGAGTCGTCGTCGGATATTGAATTTCTCGTTGATGAGAACGATCAGGTGACGCGCCAACTTCGCCAGGTGACAACACAGCTCCAGGAAGGGCTGAACCGATCGCGCATGGTGCCGTTCTCCAACGCTGCCGATCGCTTGCCACGCGGTGTCCGCGACAACGCCATCAAGTTCGGCAAGCAGGTGGACTTGCAAATCGAAGGGCGCGAGATGCTAATCGATCGAATGATCCTCGAGCAGCTCTACGATCCGCTGACGCACTTGGTGAACAACGCGATCGCCCACGGTGTCGAAACGCCCGAGGAGCGTACGTCCAAAGGAAAACCCGCCCAGGGCAAAATTACGGTCAGCAGCTTTAACCAGGGGAACCAGACGATTATCGCGATCGCCGATGACGGTGCGGGTATCGACAAAGAGCGCGTCCGCACCAAGGCGCTGCAAAAGGGGCTGGTCTCGAAAGAGCAAGCGGACGCGATGACCGACCCGGAAATCTACGATCTGCTGTTCCTACCCGGATTTAGTACCCGCGATCGCGCCGATGACCTGGCCGGACGCGGCGTCGGGATGGACGTGGTCAAAACCAAGCTCAACGATATTCGCGGCGCGATCGTCACCGACTCGACGCGCGACAAAGGCACGACTTTCACGATTCGTCTGCCGCTGACCCTGAGTATTTCAAAGGCGCTGTGCTGTGTGAGCGATCGCGCGCCGATCGCTTTCCCGATGGATGGGGTCAGCGAAGTCCTCGACAACCTGCCGCGCGAGCGCATCATCCACGAAGGCGAGGGCGAAGAGGCGATGGCATACGTCCAGTGGCGCGAGCAGAAAGTGCCCTACCAGCCCCTCAGCGACCTGTTCGACTACAGCCGCTTGTCGAGTCGATCGCAGATGTACGGCTCGAGCAGCGAAGACGACACGATTTCGGTCGTAATCCTGCGATCGGCAGGCAGCCAGCTCGCGATTTCGGTCGATAGCATCATCGGCGAGCAGGAAATCGTGATCAAACAGCTCTCGGGGCCGATTCCGAAACCGATGGGCATCACCGGGGCGACGGTTATGGGCGACGGCCATATCGTCCCGATCGCCGACGTGCTGGAGCTCATCGACCTGTCGCTGGGCCGCGTCCGCCGCGATACGAGCAGCCTCTGGGACGAAACCGAAGAGGCCACCGTCGTCCAGACCGAGAAAGCCGAGCCGATGGTGCTGATTGTCGACGACTCGATTACGGTGCGCGAGCTGCTGTCGATGACCTTCAAGAAGTCCGGCTACCGCGTCGAACAAGCCCGCGACGGCCAGGAGGCCTGGGAAAAAATGCGCTCGGGCATGCCTTGCGAGCTGGTCTTCTGCGATATGGAAATGCCCCGCATGAACGGCATGGAGCTGCTCGAAAAAATGAGCAACGACGAGCGCCTCTCGGAGTTACCGATCGCCATGCTCACCTCGCGGACTGCCGAGAAAATGAAGCGGCGCGCGGGTGAGCTGGGCGCGATGGGCTACTTTACCAAGCCGTACCTAGAGGAAGTGCTGCTCGACGCGGCGCAGCGGATGCTGGCGGGCGAAAATATGATGGCGGCGAGCGGCGAACCGGCTCCGGCTTCCTAGGGCTGCGCCTGGCGGATCGCGCGCGGGGTCGGGGGCCGAGACATCCGGAAAAAGTTCGCTTACGATAGAAAGCATAATTGCGGTCTTCGCGCGCCTCTTGCCGAGCTTCGACTTGCCTAGCTCCGCCGCGATCGCCGATCGTCTTACCTTCCGCATTCGACTATGGCTCCCTCGATCGTCAAGCGCTACGCCATCGCCTTCAGCCAGTACAAGATCGTCGGCTTTGCGGCCTTCGCGCTGTGCGTCGCTGGGGCCGGTTTGATGAGCCTGAGCGAGCCGCCCGCCCCCAGCTATAAAGCCACCGCCGCCTTGGCCTCAAACGCGCCGTCGATCCCTCTTTCGACCACGGGGCCGTCGATTCACGAGCAGGGTAAGGCCGCGCTGACCCCCGAGTTTCTCGTTGACGATATCGTCGCCGAAGATGTGGCGAACAAGGTCGGCATCGGGCCCGCGCTGGTCAAGGCCGCATCGATTCGCGTCCCCAAAGAGGACGAGCCGCAGTTTTACTACGTCGCCTACAAGGACTCCACCCCCGAGCGCGCCGAGACCGTCGTGCAGTTGCTGATGGAGGCAATGGTCGAGAAAAGCCTCGCCTTCAACCAGTCGAGGCTCAACAGCACGATCGAGGCGATGGAAGCGCGCATGCCCGATGTGGCGCTGGAGCTAGAAATTGCCGAAGAGCGCCTGGTGCGTTTCGATCGCGTCGAAGGGGCGATCTTCCTCGAGGCGGAAACTGGTAGTCTCCAGGGCGAGATTATCGGCGCGCAGGGACGGCAGCGACAGGCCACCCAGCAGATCCAGGCGATCGGCTCCTCGATCGCCTCTCTGGAGCGGCAGCTCGGCCTCAGCGTCGATGAAGCTTACACCTCAGGCGCGCTCAGCCGCGATCCGATCGTCGCCAATATCCGCAACCAAATCTCCCAGATCGAGACGCAGCAGACCCTCGACGGCCAAACTCTGCGCCCCGAGCACCCGCAGATGCAGGCGTACCAGCGGCAGATCGGGGGCTTGGAGGGTCTGCTCGAAGCGCGTGCCGCTGAAATTATCGGCGGTGACGGCCTCGGTGCGCCCCTGCCCACCAGCGATCGCATCCGCGTCTCCAGCGCCCTCGACCCCATCCGCCAGGAAATGGCCGCCCAGCTAATCAATCTGAGACTGGAGCGCGAGAACGCTGAGCGCGCACTAGAAATCGCCCAAAGCAGCGAGCAGGACGCCATGCAGCGGTTTATGAGCCTGCCCGACTTGCAGCTCGAGCGCGAGCGCATCGCCCGCGAGCTAGCCATTAAAAAAGGCTTCCACGACCAGCTGCAGGCGCAGCTCATCGACGCGCGGGCGGCGCGAGACGAGACCACCAGTAATCTCGTCATCGCCCAGCTGCCGGAAATCGAAGAAACGATTACGCCGCCGCCCAACGTCATCTTGCTCGTGGTTGGCGGCGCGGCAGTTGGCCTGATTATCGGCGGTGCGTCGATCTTCTTACTCTCGGCGCTCGAAGGCCGCTGCTACACGATGGAAGAGGTCTCGAAAGCCTTCGCCGATCGCGAGCTGGGTGTCCTGGCAACTATCCCGCAGCTAATCGACTTCGAGCACTACGACGACGAGGCGATGGTGACGATCGTCGATCCCGAGTCGCCCTACCTGGAGTACTACGAGCGCCTGCGGAGCAATATCGCCCGCTCCAGTGAGGCCAACACCAAAGCACCCAAGGTCGTGGCTATGACGAGCTGCGGTGCGGAAGAGGGCAAAACCCTTACCACCTACAACCTGGCGATCGCGGCGGCGCGGGCCGGGAAGCGGACGCTGATTATCGAAGCCGACCTGCGATCGCCCTCCCAGGCCGAGGCGCTGGGCGTCAGCGTCGATCCCGAGAGCCTGCGCGAGCCGCTGCAACACTACGACCCGATCCGAAACAACATGCGCCTCGTTCCCGGCGTCGAAAACCTCTACGTGATTCCGACGCCGGGGCCGCAGGCGCGGGCTGTGGCGATCGTCGAGTCGAGCGAGATGCGATCGCTAATCGAGATGGCCCGCCAGCGCTTCGACTTCGTCGTTGTCGATACGCCCTCGATGAGCCGCTGCAACGACACCCTGGCGATCGAGCCGCTGACCGACGGCCTGATCCTCGTCGGACGACCGGGCTTTACGCAGACGGCGCTGGTCACCGAGCAGGCGAACGCCATCGAAGAAGCCGAAGACAAACTCACGGTCATCGGCAGCGTGGTCAACGGTGCGGAAATCGCGATCGAGCTGCCGCCGCTACCGGAGGAGGACGAGCTAGCCGTGGAGGAAGTCAGCACGTCCGACTCGGAGCCATTGGACGAGCGCGAGGAGCTCTCGCCGTCCGAGCGTCGCCGAGCGCTGTTCTAACGCGAGTTCGCGAATTCGGGCTTCAATCCCAAATCGAGCGTACGAAGGCGCTGACGATCTGGCCCTCACGGACGATCGCGAGCCCTTCCGTACCCGAGCAAAACGTCCCGTCGCAGACCACCGACGAATATTCGTAGAGCCGATCGCCGGGTTGAAATTCTGCCTTAAACCAGCTCCAGGAGTGGAAGCGCATCACCTGGCTTTCCAGGGAGCATCTGGCTTCCTGCGCCTCGACAATCTCGAAAGAAGTTTCGCCGCGCAGCATTTCGGGACTGAGCTGCGCCGGATCGAGCCGCCAGTCGAAGTCTTCAAGCATGACGATCGGCGCGCAGAACATCGCACAAGTTTGCGTCAACTCCGCCGACTCGGGGGGAAGTCGAGAGATAATACCAAGCCCAGAAAGTAAGACTACAGATAGGATAGAGGAGTCCCCCCAC
>ERZ1740068.57-NODE-57-length-68081-cov-7.406668_pt1 | contig 68081 bp, 45 predicted proteins | sample MGYA00581735_ERZ1740068 | MGnify/ENA primary metagenome ERZ1740068 (study PRJEB43018, sample SAMN04849740) | marine metagenome | isolation source: floating plastic debris | place: Pacific Ocean | collected 2008-08-30 | study: EMG produced TPA metagenomics assembly...
TTTTTTCTTAGTGTTACTGTTGCTGATTTTGCTGCCGGTATGGATCAAACTCAACTGGGCCAGCCAGTTGGCGCCCAGCCTCTCTAACAAAACCCTCGTTTTGCTTTGGATGCGCCAACTGCTGAAGCGTGATCTCTTAGAAGCCTGGGAATTGGTGCAGGCCCACCAACTCCACCTTGCGTTGAGTGACCTGGAAACAAGCTGCACCTTGGGGCTGTCTCCCTTAGAAGTCGTACAAGCCACCTTGGACAGCAACTATAAGGGCAAAAAATATACCCACAATCAAATCGTAACGATGGGTTTGGCTTCCGGCAACCTCAAGAAAGCCATGCAACTGGTGCTGCAACCGATTGATTTCAAACTGGAAAACACCTCCATTCAAGATCAAAAAGGGCGAACAGTCCTACTCCATTTCGAGGGCCGCTATGAACTTTCCATCGATTGGGCCCCCACATTTATGAAGCACCAAGGAGAGATGGCTGGGTACCTGACCGAAAGTATAGCTCAACACCTTCAAGGCTACGATAAACAGCAGTTAGAACAAGCAACACAAGACTTTTTGCAAAAGCTGGAAGGTACGTTCTGGCTTTCCTATGGCCTGGAGCCCTTAGAGCAGCGGTTGGAACTAAAGTGGAAGTAAAGCTTCCTACCACCGCGTCAGGTTGCATCTGGCGCTTCGGGCGGACGTAGGGGCAAGGTAATGATGAAGGTGGAACCCTTGCCCATCTCACTTTCTACCTTGATTGTACCGTAATGGTTTTCTATGATGCCAAAGCTGATCGACAAGCCCAATCCCGTGCCACTTCCTACATCTTTGGTGGTGAAGAAGGGTTCAAAAATATGGTTGCGGACCTCATCTTTCATGCCCTTGCCCGTATCGCGGATGGAAATGTGCACAAACTCGCGGTCGGCCCAGGTTTTGAGGTAAATCTTTCCGGGTCCATCAATGGCCTGCCCGGCATTGGAAAGAATGTTCATGAACACCTGATTCAGCTTGCCTGGAAAACAGAGTATCGAGGGCAGTTCGCCAAAGTCTTTCACTACTTCTACCCGGTTTTTGAATTCGTTTTGCAAAATCAGCAACGTTGATTGCAATCCCTCATTGAGGTCGGCCAGCTTGGCTTCGTTTTCATCTAATCGCGAAAAGTTTTTGAGGCCCTTCACAATTTCGGCGGTCCGCCTCGCTCCTACTTCTATCCCCTCGATCAACTGGCCAATTTCCTGCACTAAAAATTCGTAATCCAGTTCGTCTTTCAAGGCTTTCACCCGCTCAAAGCGGTCCGTAAGCCCCTGTTCTTCGATCACTTCATCGTAGTTCGAAAGCACTTCCAACAAATCGTTCAGGTCGCGCTTGAGCGGCTGCACGTTGCCACTTACAAAGTTGATCGGGTTGTTGATTTCGTGGGCCACACCAGCGGTGAGCTGCCCCAACGAGGCCATTTTTTCCGAGGCCACCAGTTTGGTTTGGGTTTTGGTCAGCTTGTCCAAAGTCGCGTTGAGCTCTTCGTTCTTTTCAGCCACCTGATCGCGCTGTTGGGCTATTTCCTGGCTAATCTGTTCCAGGCGTGCATTGGTTTTTTCAATCTTATCTTTTTGGGCCACCACTTCGCGGGTGCGTTCCTGCACCATGCGTTCCAACTCTTTGCGAATTTGTCGGGCTTCCTGGGTGCGTTTCAACACAATGAGAAACACCAGGGCCGAACCACCGGCGATGCACAGAAAGTAGAACCATACCTGCTGGTAAAATGGAGGCGTAATGGTGATGCGCAACGAAGTGCCTTTTTCGTTCCACACCCCGGCATTGTTAGAAGCCTTTACGTGAAATACATATTCCCCCGGATCGAGGTTGGTGTAAGTCGCGGAGCGGTTTTCGCGCACATAGTTCCAGTCGTCCTCCAAACCTTCGAGGTAAAATGCATACTGGTTCTTATCGCTTTCGATGTAATTGAGCGCGGCAAACTCAAAGTAGAGCATGTTTTGCTCGTAGTTCAACTCAATGGATTCGGTGAAGCCAATGTGTTGTTTCAGCACACTGCGTGGCCCTTCTTCAATGGGCACAGGTTCAAAAAACAGCTGAAAATCGGTAAGGGTTACCGGCGGCAAATAGGTATTGCCCTTGATGTCTTCGTGGTGAAAATAAACCACCCCTTGGTTGCAGCCGAAAAACAAGACCCCATTCTTGTTGCGGAAGTGCGCACCAATGTTAAAGTCGTTGCAGGGCAACCAGTTTTCCGAGTTGTAATTCACCACCGAAAACTGCCGCTGGTCGGTTTGGCGCTTCAAGCAACACAAACCGTAATCGGTACTCAACCAAAGGTTTTGCTCACCATCTTCTAAAATGCCATACACAATGTCGTTGGGCAAACCGAAAGACTGATCGTAAATGATCGACTTGTGCGACTGGAGATCAATTTGCCAGCCGCCAAAGCCATCGGTGCCCACCCATAGGGCTCCTTTCGAATCCAGCCACATGGAGAAAACCGTGACATTTTCCAGGCTTCTGCCCTCGGTATCAAAACGGCTAAAACGTTGCGTTTCCCGCTGAAAGCGGTACAACCCATCGTTGGTGCCCAAGAGCAAATCTCCACCGGGCAATTCAAGCAGGCACAAAATAGCATCTACCGGCAAGCTTTCAGGATCTTCTACCTCACGTTGGTAGTTGGTAATTTCTGTGCGGTCGGGATTGAGAGCACTCAGCCCCTGGGCAGTACCCACCCAAAGCACCTCATCGCTGGTTTCCAACAGGCACAACACCTCGTCATCTACAATGGTGTTGCTCTTTTTCGGTCCCTTACGGTAATGCAATACACGGTAGTTGTAGGTGGCCGTGTCCAGCACAATTCGGTCGAGGCCCGATCCACCGGTGCCCACCCACATGTTGAGCTTTTTGTCTTGCAACAAGGCGTATACCGTGTTGCCGCCCAAACTCAAGTCGGGATTGGTTGGATCGTGATTGAGGTAATAGGTTTGACCAGTAAGTTGATCGAGGGCAGCAAGACCATTGTCCGTGCCAATGGCCACCGGACCGTCGTCGGTATCAAAAATGGCGTATACATCCTCACCGGGCAATTCTCCATTGTTGTCTTTCGAACTGAGGTAACCAAAGCGCAATTGCACCAAATCCAGTTTGTTGATACCGCCACCGTAAGTTCCTACCCACAACACCCCCGAACGGTCTACCCGCAAGCCCACCACAAAGTTGTTGGTGAGGGTGCCTGGCTCCGCATTTTGCTGGTATTGATAATGGCTCAACGTCCGGGCCTTGTAGTCGTAGCGGTAGAGCCCTGCACCAAACGTGCCGATCCACAAGTTTTGTCGCGCATCTTCGGCCAGTGCATATACTTCAATCTCGCCCCGGTTGGGATCGGTGGGCAGGTAGCGGTCAAAACCATTCAGGTAATCGCGAAAAGCGTTGACGCCCTTGTTCGTGCCTACCAACAAGTCGCCGGTTTGCGCATAGTAAAGGCAGTGCACCGTGTTATCGCTCAACGAAACCGGATCATCTGGTCGGTGCTGGTACCAACGAATGTTTTTACGATCAGGACTCCAACACAGCAAACCTTGGTTCGTGCCAATCCACAGCCATCCGTCAGGATCTTCCAACAGAGCGTTGATCATGCTGGGAGAAGTGGTTCCTACCGAAAGGTCGATTCGGTCGAACAATCCTTGTTCCCTGTCGAAGCGGTTGAGGCCGGCATCTGTGCCTACGTATAGCGTGCCGTTGCGGTCCACCACCAACGACAAGACCTGATCGCCCGAAAGGCTGCGTTTGTCGTTGGAATTGTGTCGAAAATTCTCAAAGGTCTCGGTTTTAGGATCAAAGCGGGAAAGCCCCTTGCTATCGGTGCCAATCCAGATATAACCGTATTGATCTTGCAGCAAACACCGCACATAGTTGCCAGGTAGAGAGTTGGGGTTATCGTCCTCTTTCTGATACACATCAAACTGATATCCATCGTAGCGGTTGAGCCCGTCCTGGGTGCCAAACCACATGTAGCCCTGCTCGTCTTGCAGCAGCGCCATCACCACACTTTGCGACAAACCATCCTTCAATGAAATTTGCTGAAACCGTTCTCCACTTCCAGCAGCCAGCAACCCCAAAGAAGTGAACAGCATCGCCCAACAAAGCACTATAGCGCGATAAGCGGTCATTAGTGTACTATATATCCCCGTTTTAGCAATTCCTCAGCCATCACCAATTGGTGCGCTTTCATTGTGTCGGTGTTGATCTCAAATCGCAAGCTGTCGTTGTCCAAGGTAATAAAGTTGATGCAGGCTCCTTTCTTCGCCAAACCGCCCCGCTCGGCCACTACCAGCGTAGGTTTTCCTTCCAGGCGTTCGAGGATGCTACGCAAATCACGGCTTTTTGAACTCGCAAGATACAACACATGCAGTCCGTCCAACTCGTCGAGACTTCGGATGTGTTTCACCACGATTTTTTGTCCGCTTCCCGCCCGTTTGAGGGCCGCCATCAATTCCAGGTCTTTTTGTATCGGACAATTGCCATACACCCCGATCACAAAATCACCTGTACGGGCTTCGGCGGGCCAGGTAATGTATTTGGTAAATTGATAGATGTAGAGCGATTGTGATTTGTAATTCACATTCTGCCCCACGGCCATACTGCTCCAGCCGGCTATCAAAAGCACGAATACCCAACGGCACCAACGGTATGACAACAGGTGAATCATTCGGCTTTGGCTGGCTTTTTAGCCGAGCGTGGTTTGAATGGAATGGCGTAGGCCGCTTTCACAGTAAATTCTATGCCTGGCCCAGGCAAAGGAGTATTCAAACCGAAGAAAGGTTGCACAAATTCATAATCGCGGTTCCACAAGTTGTTCACACCAAAACCCAGGTCGAAACCGGGCGTAAACACATCGCGCCCGCGGATGTAGAGGTTGGTCAACACCACCGGATCGTATTCTTTTAAGCCACCAAATACATTCTGCTCCGCCGGAATCACCACATTGCCGTTGGCATCTAAAGAATCCCCTTGGAAGATCACATCATACCCGTACCGGCGGCCATACAAATGGTTGGTGAGGTTAAACGACCAGTTTTTACAGTAGATGGTCAGCGTAGCATTGATCCGATGACTGGGAAAAGCCAATACCTGGTCGTCTTCCTGAATCACGCGCAAACTGCGATCGGGCTGAAATTGAGCGATGGCATAATCTTTCAACACCGGCTTGAATTGAGTGGTGTAGAACGAGTAGTTGAAACTCAAATACCCCCAGCGGTCCTGAAAGCGGTAATCCAATTCAAACCCGGTGGAGCCACTGCGCGCGAAATTGCGGTACTGGTTGGTGCCCGCCACAGGTCCAAAAACCTGTGTGAGGGTAGAATCCTGGAAATAGCTGTAGACAATCGGATTCCGGCTGTTGATATCGAACAGGTTGAGGGTGATGATGTTGCGGCTGCCGATCTGATAGCCCATTTCGGCCTCAAAAACCAGGGCCTCCTCTGCGGTGAGTCCTGTGCCAATGTCTGTAAAGTTTACACCCGTCGAATCTTCGTTGATCGTATATTCACCTTCGCTGGAAAGGGCCACATTGCCAATGGAAGGCGCGCGAAACGCATCGCTGCCCATCAGCTTCATGTGAAATCGGCCAAACTGCCGGGTGAGGGCCACCCGGGGCACAAAATTGGACCCGTATTCGGTGTTGTATTCGTAGCGTGCTCCCAGTGTCAGATTGGCCCAGGGCTTTTTCACGAGCGTTTGGCCAAAGACCGCAATGTTCTCATATTGAATATTGAAAGGCACGAAAAAAGGGCCTTCATTGCTCTCCTCTGCAAAATCGAAACGCACCTCTGCCCCACCAATAAAATTGACCCGATGGTTGATGTCCCAGTCTGCGGTGAGGCTGTATTGGCTGCGATTGATGGTGTTGTCGGCAAATTCGTTGTCGTTTCGCCGGCTGCGTTGCTCGGGAAACTGATTGAGCACATATATCCGGGGGCTCAGGGTAAAGTTGTCGCGCAATTTCCAGTCGTAGCGCAAATCGTGGTAACTGGCCTGAAAACCAAACTGGGTACTGCGTTTGCCGGTAGAATCCAGCATCGCAATGTTGGTGAGTTCGTAAAAATCAGTGATGCTGCGGTAGCGAATGCCTTTCCACTCTACTCCCAGGTTGGCAAAGAAGGGGTGAATGTCCGATTCTCCGGAAAGGGAGCGGTAGCGCCCCACTCCATTTTGAACAATGAGTGAGTCGGGAAACATGGCAAAGTGCCTGCCATTGCTTCGTTGCCCTTGCCCGGCGAAGAACGAAGCATTGAATTTCCAGGATTTGAACTTTCGGGAAACGTAGGCGTGGCCGGTTCGGCGGCTGTAGGTCTCCTCCATCCGACTGTAGGTTAATCCTGCGCGTAGTCCCTCAAAATCGTCTACCTGCGTAGTGATGATGTTGATGACCGCATATTCGGCAAAACCACCATAAATGGCCGAACCCGGGCCGCGGACAATTTCGATGCGCTCGATGTTGTCCACCGGAAAATGGTTGCCAAAATAGAGTTGGGCCTGGTAGCTTTCGTTCATCTCCACCCCATCAATCAACATGAGCACCTTTCCCTCGTGCGCCCAGTTGCCCCGCACCCCAGTCCGATACGGCCATCGATGTCGAGGCCAAAATGAAAGCCCGGCACCATGCGCAACACATCGATCAGATCGCGCGCTCCCTGGTTGCGGATCTGTTCTTTGGTAATGAGCGATACTACGCTGGGTAGTTTTCGGGTAGATTGAGATTTACCTGTAGCTACGGCCATCAGGCTGTTGATGAATTTTTCCAGTTCACTGGAAACACCCGATGCTTTCACCGAGTCCAGTTGCTCCAACGACATGTCGTAGAAGGCAGCCAGGGAACTGCTGTCAATTTTGGTGGTATCCTGCGCAAGGAGTTGCTTACTGCCCAAAAGCAGGGCCAACAACGCCAGGTACCTGAGCAATCGAAAAGGGGACATAAAGTGCTTTTGGTATACGGCTTAACAAAATCAAAAATACTTTTAAATACGGAACCGGGGCCGATTTACGTTTTATTCACTGAGGCGGTTTTTCCGGTTGAAGCGGCTTGCTTACTTTCGCAGCAAATCTTCTTCGATCGGTACTTATTTTACCTGCCATTGCTGTTAATTAATTTGTGGATAATCGGATACGACCACCGGGCAAACCTCTGTTGATTTGTCTAATTTTGTTAGAGTTCCCCTATCTACAACTACTTTCCCCCTGGATGAAAGAAGAAAAAGACCCCTCTTTTGAGGAAAACGATAACGCCCTCCTGGTAGAGCGTTACGAGCGCATGATGGCCAAGGGTGAGCACCACTTCTACGATGTAGAAGAATTCGAGGACATTATGGACCACTACATGGCTTTCGGCAAAATCGCCCAGGCCATGGAAGTGCTGCGGCTTGCCAAAGCACAACACCCCTTCGATTTCGACCTTATGATGCGGGAAGCCGAGTTGCTTGCCGTTTCCAATAAACCCAAAGAAGCCCTCAGCCTGATCGAAAAAGTAGAGATGGTAGAGTTCAACAACCCTGACGTGTTGTTGATCAAGGCTTCGATTCTCAGTCAACTGGGCCGTTCCAAAGACACCATCGAGTGCTTGAAAACGGCCGCCCGAATGACCAAAGAAAACCGGGATACCATTTATCTGAGCCTCTCCTACGAATACCAAAACCTGGAACGCTTCACGGATGCCTTGCGCTACCTCCATTTGGCCTTGCAAGCCAATCCCGCCAACGAAGACGCCCTCTACGAATTGGCGTTTTGCTACGATCAGTTGGAGCGCATGGAGGAGAGCATTTTGTTCTATCAGGAATTCATTGACCGTCGGCCCTACTCTCAACATGCCTGGTACAACCTGGGCAATGCTTACAGCCGGTTGGGCCGTTTGGAAGAAGGCATTGACGCCTACGACTACGCCATCATCATTCAAGATGATTTTGCGGCCGCTTATTTCAACAAAGCCAACCTGATGGCGCGCCAAAAGCGCTACCAGAAAGCCATTGAAGTTTATAAAGAAACCGAGAAGTTTGGTTTTGCCGATGCCCTCACCTTCTACTACATTGGGGAGTGCTTTGAAAAAATGGAACAATGGGACAGTGCCCTGGCCAACTACCGCAAGGCAGTAGCCAAAGATGAATTTCTCGCCGATGGCTGGTTGGGAATTGGCATTGTACTCGACTACCAAGGCCAACACCGCGAGTGTTTGTCTTACGTGCAAAAAGCCATTGACCTGGACGCCGACAATGCCGACTATTGGTATGTGCTGGCCGAAGTGCAGGAAAAACTGGAAAACTTTGAAGCTGCCAAACAGGCTTTTGAAAGGGTCTTGGCCCTGGAATATGCCGATGAAGACGTTTGGCTCGACTATTCTAACCTCTATTTTAAGCAAGGAGTGACAGAACGGGCGGTGGAAGTGGTGCTGGAAGGCATGGCCCATCACCCCGACAAAAGTGACTTGTATTATCGCCTTACCGCCTATTTGCTGGGGTGGGGACGCGAAAAGCAAGCCTTAGAAATGTTGCAACTTGCGCTTGAATTCGACCCGGGGAACTACAACGCCCTGTTAGATTACCTGCCCAATGCAAGTAAATTGTCCTCAGTGGTTGATATGATTCAAAACTACCAACAACCAGAATGAATTTTCAACTTCCTTATTTGCCTGAGCGCTCGGAAAAGCCCCGAGAGTCAGGCCTTACTATGGTGATGGACAAAGGGCTGAGCCTTCGCCAGGTAGAAGATTTGATAGAAAGCTCCGGCCACCTGATCGACTTGGTGAAGCTGGGCTTTGGTACTTCGTATGTAACTCCTAATCTGAAGGAGAAGATTACCCTGTACCACCAAAACAACATCCGCTGCTACCTTGGTGGCACTCTTTTCGAGGCCTTTATCGTGCGCGGCATGTTTGATGACTACCGCAAGTTGCTCGATGACTACGGGCTCTCTACTGCAGAGGTATCCGACGGAGCCATTGCACTACCCATGGAAGACAAGTGCAACTACATTCGGCAATTGGCCGAACAGGTAACCGTGCTTTCCGAGGTAGGTTCCAAAATGGAAGACACAGTTTTTACCCCGTCTGAATGGGTGAAAATGATGAACACCGAGCTGGAAGCCGGTTCCTGGAAGGTGATTGCCGAGGCCCGCGAAAGTGGTAAGTTGGGCATTTACGATTCTGCCGGGCAAGCCAACACCGGGTTAATTCAAACCATAATGTCCGAAGTGCCTACCGATAAAGTACTCTGGGAAGCTCCGGTTAAACCGCAACAAGTATGGTTCATAAATCTTTTGGGTTCCAGTGTGAATTTGGGTAACATTGCCCCGCATGATGTTATCCCATTGGAAACGTTGCGGCTCGGACTGCGGGGAGATACCTTTTTCTCTTTTCTACCCGAGGCGCTTGCACAAATGAAACCCTAATCCCCCCAAATTGCTTTTGAAATCATGAAGGAAATCACCGTACAGGAGCTGAAGGAGAAGTTAGACGCCAACGCCCCCATCCAGGTTATTGATGTACGAGAGCCTTATGAATACGATATCGTTCACATCTCTGGTTTGCTCATCCCCATGGGTGAAGTGATGAACCGGATAGAAGAGATCGCTAAAGACAAAGAAGTAGTGGTGCATTGCCGCAGTGGAAAACGTTCGGCTGCGGTGATCGATGCCTTGGAACGCATGCACGGCTACGACAACCTGTACAACCTGAAAGGTGGCATTTTGGCTTATGCAGCCGAAATCGATCCCTCACTTCCCACCTACTGAGCAGGCTTTGCCGCCCAAAAGGAAGCGCTTACCCTCATGAAACGTACCTTAAAGGACTACCTCCTGCTTTTGCTGAAAGGCATGGCCATGGGAGCGGCCGATGTGGTACCCGGAGTATCCGGTGGCACCATTGCGTTCATCTCTGGCATCTATGAAGAATTTCTAAACTCGCTAAAGTCCATCAACCTCGATGCTTTCAAAGCTTTGAAAACCGGTGGCATACCAGGAGTTTGGAAACACGTCAACGGTAATTTTCTGCTGGCCCTGTTCCTTGGAATTGGCATCAGTTTGGTCAGTTTGGCCAAGGTCTTTACCTACTTGTTGGAGCACCAACCGGTATTGGTTTGGGCCTTTTTCTTTGGGCTTATTTTGGCGAGTGTGTTTTTTGTAGGGCGCATTGTCCGAAAATGGAACGCCCTCAATGCCGTTGCTGTACTGATCGGTGCGGTAATCGCCTGGGTACTGACCGGCCTTCCCTCCTTTCCAGGTAATGATGCGTATTGGTATGTTTTTCTTTCAGGATTGGTGGCCATTTGTGCCATGATCCTTCCCGGAATCAGTGGGAGTTTCATTTTGCTTATTCTCGGTTCCTACCAATTCATTTTAGGATCGTTAAAGGATTTCAAGGTGGCCATCATTGCCGTTTTTATGGCGGGTTGCGTCACCGGATTGCTTTCTTTCAGCCGCTTGTTGTCTTGGTTGTTCAAGCGCTACCACGATTTTACGGTAGCCATCCTCACTGGATTTCTCATCGGTTCTTTGCGCAAAATCTGGCCTTGGAAACACGTAGAAGAGATCTATGTGAAACACGCCGGCGAACCCGACGAAGAGGTGATTCATCTGGTGGAGACCAATGTATTGCCCGGTGGGTACGATCTTCCACAAGTTACTGGTGAGCAAATCACCGGCTATACCTCTACCGACCCACAATTGTTGTTTGCCATCGGTTGCGCCCTGGTTGGCTTCGTCATCATTTTTGGCCTGGAACGTTTGGCAGTATCCAAAACCGATTAAATGGCAGAATTTGGCCTCATCGGTTATCCTTTAGAGCACTCGTTTTCTCCCGGTTGGTTTGCCAAAAAATTCCAGCGCGAAGGAATTACCCATCACCAATACCGCGCTTTCCCCTTGGTGCGCATACAAGATTTCAGCGACCTGGTGAGGCGACACCCCGATTTAGCTGGTCTCAATGTCACCATTCCCTACAAGCAACTCATCATTCCCTTCCTCGATCGGCTTTCGCCAGAGGCCATTGCGGTGAGTGCAGTCAATACGCTGGCGCGAGAAAAAGGCGAATGGGTGGGATATAACACCGACATTATTGGTTTTCGCGAAACTCTGAAGCCCCTATTAAAGACCCATCATCGGCATGCCCTCATCCTGGGTTCTGGTGGCGCCTCATTGGCCGTAGGGTTTGTACTCGACCAATTGGGCATCGAATACCGGGTGGTTTCCCGAACCCCTTTCAACAATCAGTTGGCCTACGATGCGCTGGATGCGGTAAGCATGGACTACTACTCCGTAATTATCAATACCACTCCGGTAGGCATGTTTCCGCACGTGAACCACGCCCCAACCATTCCCTACCCGGCCATTGGACCACAGCATTTACTGTACGATTTGGTTTATAACCCAGCGGAAACCCAATTTTTACAAAAGGGGAAAGCACAGGGTGCACAAGTAGTGAACGGTTTGGGAATGCTGGAAATGCAGGCAGAAGCTTCCTGGGATATTTGGAACGCCAACCTTTAACGCAACTTTTCGGTCAACTCCTGGATATCAATGTGATCCAGGTAGTTATGTAAGGTACGGTCAGAATTTACCGGCTCTATCCAATAGATTTGGCTAAGGCCCAAGCGCTGCCACACTTCTACGTAGAATTCTTCGATGAAAAAGAGGTGAACATGGTAAGAATCGAACATGCGTGAACCGATGAATTCTCCTCCCCGTTTTAACCGGCGGTACTTTTCGTTAAGCGAAAGCTTCTTGAATTCTTTTTTGGTCAGCGACTCTGCCATGGTGGTGGCTTAGAATACGAACTTGATGAGCATTATAATGAGGCAAATCAAGAACATAAAAATGGAAATCCGATTGATGCCGTGCATCATTCGCAAGTTGAAATTCTTATTGCCTGTAGACTTGCGAAATGGAGCCGTGATATCAAGGTATCCGATGATCTTTTTGAACAGCATAAAATCCTTTCAACTGAAACGGTTGGCCTTCGAAAAAGTTCAACCAAATTGTTGAAACAAAGAAAGTAAAAAGTTGGCTTCGCAACGCATGACTATTGGTTGAAATCAAAGGGGTAGTTTTGCAGGAAATCAGCTGCTTTAACATGGAATTTGAACTCACTTCTGAATTTGAACCAACCGGCGACCAACCCGAGGCCATTCGCCAATTGTCGGAAGGTGTGGTGAACGGTGTTCCACACCAGGTTTTGCTGGGGGTAACGGGCTCTGGAAAAACCTTTACGGCCGCCAACATCATACAGCAAGTGCAGCGCCCAACCCTGGTCTTGAGCCACAACAAGACCCTTGCAGCGCAGCTTTATGGCGAGTTCAAGCAGTTCTTCCCTAACAATGCGGTGGAGTATTTCGTGTCTTACTACGATTACTACCAGCCAGAGGCCTACATGCCCACCTCCGATACCTACATCGAAAAAGACCTGAGCATCAACGATGAGATCGAGAAGTTGCGCCTGAGCACCACCTCTTCCCTGCTCTCGGGCCGCCGAGACGTTATTGTTGTTTCCTCGGTTTCCTGCATTTACGGTATGGGCAACCCCGAGGAGTACAACGAAAATGTGATCGATGTGCACAAAGGGCAAGTGATAAGCCGCAACCGTTTTTTGCACAGCTTGGTAGAAAGCCTGTATTCGCGCACCACCACCGATTTCAAACGTGGCACCTTTCGGGTGAAAGGAGATACGGTAGATGTTTACCTCGCGTATGCTGATTTTGCCTTTCGCATTCACTTTTGGGGTGATGAGGTAGAAGAAATTGAATCCATCGACCCGATCAACAACCACAAACTCGACCAGCATACCGCCGTGCGGATATATCCAGCCAACCTGTTTGTGACCACACCGGACACTATGAAGCGCTCGATGATCGAGATTCAAAGTGATTTGCAGGACCGTTTGCAGCAATTTCAGGGCGAAGGCAAGTTGCTGGAATCGAAACGACTGGACGAGCGGGTGAATTACGATTTGGAGATGATGCGGGAACTGGGTTACTGTTCGGGTATTGAGAACTACTCGCGCTACTTTGATGGACGCCGGCCCGGTATACGTCCGTTCTGCTTGCTGGATTATTTTCCGGATGACTACCTGCTAATGGTAGATGAAAGTCACGTGACCATTTCGCAGGTGCACGCGATGTATGGAGGCGACCGTGCCCGAAAAGTGAACCTCGTGGAATACGGCTTCCGCTTGCCGGCCGCGATGGACAACCGACCACTAAAGTTTGAGGAGTTTGAGACGCTATTGAATCAGGTGGTTTACATCTCGGCTACTCCGGCTGAATATGAACTGCAAAAGGCCGAGGGCGTGGTGGTGGAACAAGTCATCCGGCCTACCGGCTTGCTCGACCCGGTCATTCTCATCCGCCCTTGCATCGATCAGGTAGACGACCTGATGGAAGAAGTAGCCAAACGTACCGAATTGAAAGAACGGGTATTGGTGACCACGCTTACCAAACGCATGGCCGAAGAACTGGCGCGCTACATGGGCAAATTGGGGATTCGGTGCCGCTACATCCACTCCGATATCGACACCATGGAACGCGTGGAAATTTTGCGCGACCTGCGCTTGGGTAAATTCGACGTGTTGATTGGCATCAACCTGCTGCGAGAAGGATTAGACCTGCCGGAAGTGTCGCTGGTGGCCATCTTAGATGCAGACAAAGAAGGCTTTTTGCGCTCGGAGCGTTCGCTGACTCAAACTGCTGGCCGTGCTGCCCGAAACGTCAATGGAACTGTGATCATGTATGCCGATACGATTACCGATTCTATGCAAAAAACCATTGACGAAACCAACCGTAGGCGGGAACGCCAAATGGACTACAACGCAGAACACGGCATCACACCTACCCAGATTGTGAAGTCGACCGAATCTATTTTGAGCCAAACCAAGGTGGCCGATGGTGCAGGGCCCACCCGCGAACCCAAAGCTTACATCGAGGAAGATCTTACGCCACTGGCAGCCGATCCAGTGGTGCAAGTGATGACTACCGAACAACTGCAAAAAGCCAAAGCGCAAACCCAAAAAGCCATGGAAAAAGCCGCAAAAGAGCTCGATTTCATCGAGGCGGCCCGCTTGCGAGACGAAATGTTTGCCTTGGACGAGTTGTTGAAAAAGAAGTGACGCTTTAGTTTCCTGTGAAAAGTTCATCCTTGATCCTGCTACTCATTGCTGGCTACTGCTTCTGCTTTTGCTAAAACGATGCGTATCTTCGGGTAATGCAATGGAGATGGATATGGTTTGGCTTACTGGTGTTCGCACTCTGGGCGTGTGAAAAGGACAGTTCCCCTCCTACTGCTCCATCCAACAATCAACCCGAGACACAGGAGTTGGTACGCGCCTTAGACCTTTCCTACCTTCCCGAGATAGAAGCAGCCAATGTCAACTTTCTGGATGAGGGTGGCAACCCCGTTCAATTGTTGGCCTATTGCCAGGAAAGAGGTGTAAATACCATTCGGGTACGTCTTTGGCATACACCGGCAACAGCACATTCCGGGTGGCAAGAGGTGGAGGCCTTCTCCCGCCGGATTCATGAAGCCGGACTGCAATTGTGGATCACCCTTCACTACTCCGACACTTGGGCCGACCCGAACAACCAACAAGTGCCACAGGCCTGGCAAGGTTTGGACTTTGCCACTTTGAAAGACCGGGTTTACGAGTACACCCAACGCGTGGTAGCAACCATGCAACCAGAATGGCTGCAAATTGGCAACGAGATCAATCCGGGGTTCATGTGGCCTTACGGCAACTATCCCGCCGAACAAGAACAGTTTGTGGCGTTGATTGCGGAAGCCTCCCGGGCCATTCGCGCCACCTCTGACCAAACGCAGATCATGCTGCACAGCGCAGGCCACGCAGAAGCAGATTTTTTGCTGCAAACCCTGCAAGCGGTAGACTACGACTGCATGGGCATTAGTTACTACCCCAAATGGCACGGCAAAGATTTGGCACAATTGGCAACGAACCTTCAAAACCTTCACCAGAAGTATCAAAAACCAATCATGATTGCCGAAACGGCTTATCCCTTTTCGCTCGGTTGGAACGATTGGACCAACAACATTTTGGGGTGGGAAAGTGATTTGCACCCCGATTACCCGGCTAGTCCTCAAGGGCAATTGGATTTTCTTTTGGGGGTACGCAGCACCGTTGAAAGTCTCGGCAGCGAGGTCGGCATGGGCTATTGCTATTGGGGTGGCGAATGGGTGGCCTACAAAGGTCCTCAAGCCACCAATGGTTCTACCTGGGAGAATCAAGCCCTTTTTGATTTCGATCTGAAGGCGCTGCCCGTGTGGGCGGCTTTTCAGCCGTAACTTCACCCGCCCGACACACTTCGGCTTTTACAAGCAGGCCTATTCCGATAAGATAAGATTGGACGGGCCAATCTTTAACCCCAATAACTACCGGAACAACACCTTTTCGAAGGTGCGGGCAAAAAGAAAATGGGTGAAGCAACACCGTTGTCCAACGATGTCAAATCGTTAGGGATGTCCCAAGGACAGGATCGCTTTTGAACGTTAGTCGTAGCAATCCGTTTTCATATTCAGCTACTACTTTTTCAGGGTTGATGTTTTGCCGCAATTGAAACCTCAATACGAAAGGCTGGGGTGTAAATCCTTTTTGAAAACAGGCTTTCCTTTTTCCTTGACAGCGGTGGATGTTGGGCGTTGCTACGGTGAGCATATTTTGGTGTACTCGGAGCTCAATCTCTTTTTCTTCTATTCCTGGCACTGCCAATTCAATTACAAAACGGTTGGGGCTCGCCGTCAAGTTCACCGCCGGAGTTTCTTGCACTTCTTCCGGCCGATCCGGCCAAAAATCATCTTCAAAGAAATCCCAGAAGTGGCTCCAGGTGGGAAAGCTGGTTTTGATAAGGGTCATGATACCGGTGTTTTGGGTTTGACTTCAACACAAAGGTGGCTTCATCTTACCGCTCCCACCATGATGATGGTCATGCTTCGCCCTGATTAACCTACGGAGAAAATATGATACACATCAGCTCCCGATTTTGCCTTAAGTGAAAGAGCAAAAAGGGCGCCAGCCAATTTAAAAGTTGGGGCCATTGCCCTTCAAATCTAAAAAGGATGGATATCTTTTGGTCACGAACCGGCATCTACCTCATGTTCATCAAGCATCAACACTACGACCTGTTAAAGCACGTCATTTTAGAACGCGCCATCTTTCAGCCTCCTATCCATACGCCGGCCGATATGCAAAATGAGGCGTGTTTCCTCTACCTGGTTAACGGCCAATCAGTCTTGCACAGCCCTACGGAGACCATACCGCTTTCCGCCAATGAAGGAGTTGTCATGAAATGTGGCAATTACCTGAACCGCTACCTGAGTTCTGAAAGCGACTCGCCATATGAAGTACTCGCCGTACATTTTTACCCTGAGGTGCTGCGGATGGTATACAAAGACGAAATTCCTGTATTTCTCAAACAGGATATACAACCTACCCAGCGAATGGTAGAAAAGGTAAAAGTGGATGCCATGATGCGGCAATACGTGGACAACTTGCGGTTTTATTTTGAGAACCCTTCCCTCATCAACGATGAGTTGGTGATCTTGAAAGTGAAAGAACTCGTCCTGCTGCTGGTCAATTCTGATGAAACCGGTAAAGTGCAAGAAATTCTGCGCGACCTTTTCAATCCGGCAGTTTATAGCTTTAAGCAAGTCATCCACCAACATTTGTTGGAAAACGTTTCGGTAGAGCAGCTCGCTTTTTTAACCAACCTGAGCGTTTCCTCTTTCAAACGCAAGTTCAAAGAGGTGTTCAATGATTCGCCGGGGCAATACATCCGTACCAAACGCCTGGAAAAAGCGGTTGAGATGCTTAAAATCAACCATTTGCGTATAATGGATATTGCTTACGATTGTGGATTTAATGATGTAGGGCACTTTTCTAAATCCTTTTCCCAGCAGTACGGCTGCCCTCCGTCGGAGTATCGCGAACGGCTCCTGGACCAAAAGACCAAATAGTTGAACCTTTTGGCCAAAAGCTTCCAAAGGATCGGGGGCATCTTTGGGTTGTTAATAATCAACAACCTACCAAATGAAAACCATTCTCAAATCGCTACCGATCCTTTTGCTGGCACAACTTGCCTTTGCTTCTCTTCAGGCGCAGCAAAAAGTACAAACCATTTACATTGAACGCATCATCGCACTGCCTGCCGAACAGGTATGGGCCATTGTTGGAGAAGATTACGGTGCCATTGCCCATTCGCACCCGCGCATTGTTTCGTCCCAATATATCAATGGAAGTTTAAAAGCAGGCGAAGGAGCCGAGCGGGTGTGCAATTTCAACGAGAAAGGCACCCAATACCTGCGCGAACGCATCATGAGTTACAGTCCGGAGTCGATGACGTTGACCAACCAAGTATTTCAAGCGGGCAAATTTCCAGTAGATCCGGAACTGACTAAAGCGGTTTATAAAGTAGAAGACCTGGGAAATGGCACCTGCAAGCTCAGTTTCGATTTTCAATACCGTACCAAGCCAGCCATGATGGGCAGCCTCATGAAAGGCCGGTTCACCAGCTTGTTGGAAGACTATTTTATTGCCGTTGAACACCACGCCAAAACCGGCGAAAAGGTGAACAAAGAAAATTTCAAAGCCATCAAAAAGCAGTATACCTGAAGGGCTACTTCATCAAATCTCCGTCCTCCAAGTTTTGGAGAATTGTTTCTGGATTGGCCACTTTTATAATAAGGCTACTCCGGCCAATCAAAGAAAAAGGGATGTCTCCGCACGAAGACATCCCTTTTTTTATTGGTTTATGAAGTTGAATGAACTACCGCACGATGATGCGGTGCACTTCCAACTGCTCGTTAACGGTCAAACGAACCAGGTAAATGCCTGAGCTTAAACCGTCCAGCGAAATAGCTTCCTGCGTTCCAGGCGCCAGGCGCACTTGATTGCGTTGTGCGGTTTTTCCGGTCAAATCGGTGATGATCACTTCCACCACTTCGTTCTGATCGGCTCCTGCAATCCACAGTTGATCCACTGCTGGATTCGGGAACAAGCGGAAGCGGTTGTTGAGTGCGACCTCAGTCACACTGACACAATCATCTACAAAAATGGTATCGGTGTTGGTACATCCATTGGCATCGGTAATCTCAACGGAGTAAGTTCCTAAGGTATCGGCCACCAAGGTTTGGCCAGTTGTACCGTCGTTCCAGAGGTAGGTAAATCCAGCTCCGGCATCCAACAACACGTCCCCTCCACAGAGGTTGGTATCGGGCCCCAGGTCTACTACTGGCAGCGCATTCTCGATTACCTCCAGCGAATCGGTATTGGTACAACCGTTACCGTCAGTAATCACTACAAAGTAGTTGCCGTCGGTGCTCACGTTCAAGGTTTGAGCCGTACTGGTACCGCCGTTCCAGCTATAAGTAAATCCGGAACCGGCGTCCAGGGTCAAATTGATGGTTCCTCCGGCACAGTAGCTGGTATCGTTTCCCAGGTTGAGGGCAGGCACCGCATTTTCTACTACTTCGATCGAATCGGTCGCACTACAGTTGTTGCCATCGGTAATGACTACATCGTAGGTGCCACTGCTAATCACCGTAAAGGTTTGCGTGGTAGCAGCACCATTGTTCCAATCATAGCTAAATCCTGCACCGGCATCCAACGTAAGGCTAAAGGGCTCATTGGCACAGTAGCTGGTATCGTTGCCCAGGTTTACCGTTGGGTTGGCGTTAACCACCAGGTTCAACGTATCCATAGCCACACAGTTGTTGCCATCCGTAATTTCAACGGTATAGCTACCGGTGGTATCGGCATTCAGGGTTTGCGTGGTCACTACTCCCCCGTTCCAGCTATAGGTAAATCCTGCTCCTGCGTCAAGCGTAATGCTGTTGCCGGCACAGAAAGCCGTGTCTGCTCCAAGGTTCACCACTGGTGATGTAAAAGTGGTTACTACCAAATCATCGGTAGCAGCACATCCATCTGCATTGGTTACTTCTATGGTGTAGGTACCCGCCATCGTTACCGAAAGGGTTTGTGTAGTGGCAAGACCACCGTTCCAATCATAACTGGCAAAGCCTGCGCCCGCATCCAGTACAACGGTCTCACCAGTACAAATAGAGGTGTCGTTGCCAAGAGCTACGGTTGGGTTAGCCAAAATAGAGATCGCTAAACTCAAAGAGTCGTTATCCACTACTTGATCACCGGTAAGGCCAGTGAAACCAGACAAGTTGATGTTGGTAGCAGTACTCGTATTTAAGAAACCGAGGAGCACCGTGTCGTTGTCCTGAAAGGCAATGCTTCCTGAGGTACCGGTAAGGCTGGTGGTTAAATCACCCGTTACGTTTACCGTGATGTTTACTCCGGTTTGTGACAACAAGCCATTGTTGGTCAACACCACAAATACAGCTTGACTATCGGAAGCACAAACGGCTGTATCGGGCTCCAGATAAGCCACGAACTCAATATCGTTGAGCAACACATCAAACTCGATGGCACCAGGATCCGGTGTGGTGGCAGGGCGCGCATCTCCAAAGAAATCTTCCATCACGCCCAAGGAATCACCTTGGTTGTTGAAGGTAGTATCGCCCGGTGTGAAATCCGCATTAGCAATGTCGGCAAACAAAGGATCAACGCTCCAACTGTTTTGATCATAGGCACCACTGTTCGCCGTTTGCCAATCGGCAAACGAAGTGAAGTCGGTGCTGTAACGACCGTAATGCTGAGCACCGGAACCGGCACTGTTCACATACAGAACGTTGTTATCGCTTTCGATAGTAGAACCAGTAGCGTTGAAATACAAGCCGTGCTTGGTGCCACTACCGCCACGGGTAATCGAAATGATGTTGTTTTTGATTTCGATGTTGCTGGCCGTAGTAGTTTGATAGACCCCACGGGTAGTACCACCCGTTGCAGACGTATGATCCAACGAAATGGTATTGTGGTAATAGTATACTCCGTTCGAACTAAAGTTGTAAAGGGCGTAAACCGTCCCGTTACTGTTAAAGTTGTAGGCAAGGTTGTTAACCACAAGGTTCTCCTCTCCTACCGGAGCATCACAACTCGATGAGTAGATGGCATAAGCCGATCCTGTTTGGCTGGTCGCATTGTCGTGGGTGTTGTGAATTTCATTCTGCTCCACCAGCACATTGCGGTTTCCAGCAGTCATGAAAACCCCGTAGAACGTAGTTACCGAAGTACGGTTAGCGCGACTGATATCGTTGCCTTGTACCCAGGCACCATCATTGTCGTCGAGGTACACTCCATAAGCGTAGAAATCACGCACCTCGTTTTCCACTATTTCGTTATCCAAGGCATCAAGACCACCAGAATTTCCATTGAGTCGGATGCCATAATATCCACCAATGACTTCATTGTTTTCAATCACCAGGTAGCTGGCGTTGTTTCCTGAAGTGGAAGTGCTGATATTAGAGCCAGAAGCCAAAATACCGGTACTATTAGAAGAAGAAGTACTGGTTACATCACCCAAGTCAATCACCGAATTGGTGATGGTGTTGGAATCTGCCCCATTGGTGAGGTGTACACCATAGCCATAAGTGGTGCTGGTGCTTTTGATCACCATACTGTCCAAGGTCACGTGGCGTGCTCCATTGAGCCGCACAAGGTAACGGTCTGTTGAAGTAGCATTAAACTGCAGTGTGTCTAATTTACCGTTGAAAGTAATGGTATTGGTGGCACTGGAACCCACTACATCGCCAAGCACAATTTGCTCGTTGTAAGGTCCTGAACCAGGTACTACTTCAAACACGACAGGACCACAAATACCAAGGTTGTTAAGGGCATTCACCGCATCGGTATAACTCTGATAGTTGGTGCCACCGGTAGCCACAGCTGAGTTGATGGAATAGGTACCAGCCGCAAGCGATGGCAAAAGCCCTACAATGTTCAGGGTGTCGTTGGAAGCATCAGCATCCGTTTGGTTGTTCGGTCCCTCGTTCCAGGCGAGAATATCGATTGAGCCTGTTACATTGATGGTACCCAATACAACACCGTCGGTATTACCCGGTGCTAAGGGGCCCATGTAAGTCAATGAATCGATGGCACCTCCGTTCACACTCCAAAATACTTGTACTGAATCCAAGGTGTCTGCACCAAAGTTGGTCAGCTCTACCTCCAGGGTGTTCAAACCTGGACAAGCTGGAATCGGTTGCAACAGTTGCGAAATTCCGGCATCATCGGCCGGTGGCGAAAATTCAATGGCTCCAAAGTCGGGGGCTACCCCGCGAGCGATACCGAAGAAATCCTCGGTTACACCTACCAATGCCGCTACGTTGTTGAATGCCGAAGCATTGGGCGTGTAGTCGTCGTTGGCAAGGTCAATAAATTGCGGGTCGGCCGCAGCACTGTTTTGACCATAGGCTCCACTATTCGCAGTTTGCCAATCGAGCAGCGTGGTGAAATCGGAAGTACCGTAACGACCGAAGTGTTGGGTGCTACCGCCGGTTCCTCCCATGTGTACTCCGTTGTTATCACTCAGGATGGTAGAACTCGTGGTATTAAAATAAAGGCCATGGTGTGTACCGCTACCTCCGCGGGTGATGGAGAAAATGTTGTTGACAATTTCCACATTCGTTGCGGTAGCTGTTTGGTAGAAACCACGCGTGGTTCCCGCAGTAGCTCCCTGGTGATCCAGCGATACGGTATTGTGGTACCAGTGCGATCCATCACTGCTGGAGTTGTACAAACCGTAAATCAAACCGGTAGTACTGTTCATATTGTATACCAGGTTGTTTACAATGATGTTCTCCGATCCTATCGGTGCATCACTTCCTGAGAGGTAAATACCGTAAGCTGAACCAGACTGGCTGCTAGCATTGTCGTGCGAGTTATGCACGCGGTTTCTTTCAATCAAACCATCGGTATTACCAGAGGTAAAAAACACCCCGTAGAAGGTAGTCACCGAAGTACGGTTGGCACGACTGATATCGTTCAGGCGTATTACCGGGCTGGTGTTGTCGTCCATGTAAATCCCGTAGGCATAGAAATCGCGAACGATGTTGTTTTCAACCGTGTTGTTTACAGCATCCGATCCTCCGGTGTTTCCATTGAGGCGAATACCGTAATACCCTCCAATTACTTCGTTGTTCATTACCAACAAGCTATTGGCGTTGTTGCCAGCTGTGGAGGTGCTGGTAGGAGAACCAGAAGCGAGAATACCGGTGGTGTTGGTAGAAGAGGTACTGGTGACGCCACTAAGGTCGATCACACAGTTTTGAATGGTATTGGAATCAGAAGCATTCGTCAAAGCAATACCGTATCCGTAGGTGGTACTGGTAGAAACAATCACCAGACTATCTACGGTCAAATGGTCTACCCCGCTGAGGCGCAACACGTAACGATCGCTGGACGTAGGAGCAAAGGCGAGGGTGTCGCCATTACCGTTGATGGTGATGGTATTTACACTGCTGGTTCCTAAAATTTGAGGAATATCCACCTGCTCGTTGTAGGTGCCCGAGCCGGGTACTACGTCGAATACTACCGGACCACAAATACCGGCCAAAGCCATGGCACTCACCGCATCTCCAAAAGATTGGAAGTTGGTACCACCGGTAACCACTGCTGCATCAATGGTATACGTACCACTGGCAAATCCAGGTTGAAGACCGGTTATGGTCAAGGTGTCGTTGTTGTTGTTGGCATCGGTTTGTCCGTTCGGGTTCACCGTCCAAATCACAAAGTCAGTTGCTCCGGTAATACTTACCGATCCCAGTGATATTTGTTGGTTGTTACCTGGAAAAATGGTTCCCGTAAAGCTCTGGCTCATCACACTACCACCGTTCATGGTCCAGTTGATGGTAACGCTATCCAGGGTATCTGCACCAAAGTTGGAGAGCTCCACTACCAGGTTATTGGCACCTGCACAAGCTGGCACAGGCGATATCAAAGCAGAGATACCAGCATCGTCGGCTGGAGGCGTAAATTCAAAAGCCCCCGGATCGGGTGTCGTTGTACGTGCAACACCAGCCAAATCATCGCCTACGCCAAGGTTAGCACCAATATTGTCAATCAAACTGGCAGCAGGAACATAGTTGTTGTTGGTAATGTCAACGAACAAAGGGTCTGCTGCTACACTGTTTTGGCCGTAGGCGCTGCTGTTGGCAGCTTGCCAATCGGCCAAAGTGGTTTGGTTACCGCTGTAGTAGCCCACATGTAAACCTCCACTTCCGTTTCCACCCACGTGAATGGCATTGTTGTCGGAGAGTACGGTAGAGGTGGTAGAACCCAGGTAAACACCGTGTTTACTGCCCGAACCTCCACGAGTAATGGAAAACAAGTTGTTGAAAACCTGAATGTTGGTTGCGGTCGAGGTTTGATAGAAACCACGGGTGGTTCCACCGGTAGCCGGGGCATGATCCAACGAAACGGTATTGTGGTAAAAGTAAGTACCGTCACTTCCGAAGTTGTACAAGCCGTAAATGGTACCATTACCGTTAAAGTTGTAAATCAAGTTATTTACCGCAATGTTTTCTGATCCTGCTGGTGCATCACAACTGGAAAAGTAAATGCCGTAAGCCGCACCAGTTAAACTAGAAGCGTTGTCGTGGGTATTGTGGATTCGGTTTTTCTCCACGATCACGTTACGGTTTCCTGCCGTACAGAAAACACCATAGAAAGTGCCCACCGAAACCCGGTTGGCGCGTGAAATGTCATTACCAAACACCAATGTACCATCGGTATCGTCGAGGTAGATACCGTAGAGGCGATAGTCCCTAACGGTGTTGTTGGTAATGATGTGCCCGGAGGCATTCAAACCACCCGTTTGCCCATTGAGACGAATACCATAATAACCGGTAACGATCTCATTGCTGTCCAAGGTGAGCGCATTGGCATTGTCACCTGAGGTAGTAACGCTGGTGTTGGACCCTGATGCTACTACGCCAATGGAATTGGAAGAAGAGGTACTGGTTACCGCAGAAACATCAATGTAACAGTTTTTAACGGTATTGGAATCTGCCCCATTGCGCAGTTGAACTCCCCAACCGTAGGTGGTGTTGGTCGCAACAATGACCAGATTGTCGATGGTCATGTACTTGGCACCATCCAGGCGTATCACGTGCCGGTCGGAACTGGAACCAGAGAAGCTAATGGTATCTCCGTTTCCATTGATGGTAATCGAATTGACCGGGCTGGCGCCAGCAGCCGCGGTAAAGGTCACTTGTTCATTATAAGTGCCTTGAAGAACATTGAATACTACCGGTCCGGCAACTCCGTTGAGCCCAAGGGACGAGGCAGCATCGCCGAAGGTCTGGAAGTTGGTTCCTCCAGTCGGTGTAGAAGAGTCGATGGTGTAACTCCCGACCAGGGGCTGTGCCAAAGCCGCTGTGGAGAAAATACCCATCGCTACCAAGGCCAAAAGGCCCCGGATGATCCTGCGATAATGTGTTTGCATAAAGGATAATTATGGTTTAACTGGAACAATTGATTTACAATCCAAATTCCCGATTACGGAACGACCAACGAGCAATGGTGCGAAGACAGGCCGGTTCAAAAACCTATCATCTGGTCCACCAATACATCAACAAGTTGTCATGATAAGCCAGGGCTCGTGAGTACAGCATGCCTTCAAATGAAGCTCGTGGAAAGGACATTTTTGTAACACGGCGGGACACAATTTACGTCCACCTACCGGCTCAGAACCAAGGGAAAATCGCCGAATCTTGAGTGGCTACCCCTGCCCTTCAGCGTAAAATGAAATAGAAAGGAAAAAGTCGGAGGCGAATTCGTCTAAACTGGGAACGAATCTGACCTTAAAAATCAAAAACTGATCGACAAGTGTTCAAAATCAATCCAAGTGAAATTTAGATACGAAAACAGCCCTTTCTTGGAAGGCTAATTGCAAGCATTGTATCTTTTCAACAATTTCAAGGTCTTGTTTAAACACGAATAAAAATCAATTATAGGATAAAACCCATTCAAAATAGACTCTCCATGGAAACCACTATTGATTTCCTATTATTCATTTTTCATCTTCCTTTGTGCAACAAATACCCTATATAGGGGCTATTGGAAATGTATTTGTTAGGCAGTAAATTGCGATTCAAAATCTACATTTATGAGTACCGAACCCCGAATCATGACCCTTCATCCGCAGGGAAAAGCTGGTGTAAACATCCTCTTAAGAAGGTATGAACAGGTAAAAACTGTTCTTCTGGAAATCGTTTCAGAAACCAACCCTATTCCTTTCGACTCCCTGACCGACAAAGCCGAAGAACGCCTAAAAACAGAAAAGTTTGATGGCAAACCGCTTTGGTATATTGTTTCAGTCAAATTAGACCTGGAGGCACGCGGAATTCTGAAACGTGTTCCCAAAACCAGTCCGCACCAACTCCGATTGACGCAAGTAGAAGATTGAGCGTAATTTTTTTTACTACCCAAAGCAGAATTCCTGCTTCCAAGGCATTGAATGCGTTCAGTCTTTTGTGGTCGAGTGCCGCAATTGGTATTGAATTCATCATTTGCTACCCCTATTTTACACCCTTCCTTAACACCCTGATATCGCAATCCATAAATCAAAACTCAAGTTCTGCTTATTAATGAAGCAGCGACTCATCGCGTTACTTCTTATCTATGGTGCACCAGGATCAAAAAGGATCATCTGGCAATGCCCTTAAAATGGCTTCTATTGACTGTTCTGTGGACTTGAACACCAACTTGATGCTTGCACGCATGCACCTTAATCTAACCTTCATGCCCTTGTTTGTATTACCTCAATCTGCTCGGCGGTGGGGCCTTCACCCCACTTCTACCCTATTAAAATGCGAGCTTATCGTGCTGCTATTGCTCCTGATTGCGGTGCACACCTATGGAAATACTACACCCATCTACTCCCGTGCCCAACTCCGCACCTGCGAACAGCAATTCAGAACCGCCACCAACGAAAAAGAGCGCATTGCCCAATGGATACACCTCGCCACATACTACAACAGATTCAACTGCGATACCGCGGCCATGTACGGGCAGCAGATGATGGATTATGGCAAGGAAACCGGAAACGAATGGCTATACCACAAGGGCTGGTATTGCCGGCTGAATGCTCAGAAAGAGTTGAAACCACTACAGGAAGTTTATCCTAAGGTAGAAGCGTGCTTCCAATGGTTTACCAAACATGGGTACAAGTACGATGCCTTGCTGTGCCGCCTCATTCTTAACGATTGTGGAAATTCCCTTTATGGCGCTAGCAGCATTCAACAGTTGCTGGGTGAGCAATTAGCAGAGGCGCGAGATTTCAATGATGCCATGTTGATGGCTGAAATTTGGAATAGTATCGGTACTACGAAACCCTATCATGAAAACTCAAAATACGCTCCATCGCCGATGGATTCAGCCGCGTTTTACTTTGAGTTGTGCGGAGATTCTGCAAGAGCATTAAAGGCTCAGGCATTCAATTTGTACCCGAAAATGGGATCGCCTGAAATGCTTCGGTTTACCCGGATGGTACTGACGAAAAGCAAAGCGTGGGGAAATAGTAGTCTTATGAGCTTTGCTCACTCCTTCCTGGGAGTAGCGTTTATTGCAAAAAGAATGCAAGATTCTGCGCTTTACCATATCGACAAGTCGGCTCTGTATGCGCAGCAAAGAGGAAGTGTCTTTCAAAAGCTAATGGCCTCTTACACAAAAACGTATTACTACCTACAAAACAATAGGCACCAAGAGGGCCTTGATCTGAACCGTCATTTGATTGAACAAACCGGATTCTATGGTATTAAAAGGATGAAATTGATCCACCTATTGCACCTTGTCCTTCATCACAGCAAAAGGCATGAATATGAGTCTGCTATCCAAGCAGCGACACAATTACTCACCTTATCCAGGCAGCTGGATGATCGACACCATACTTTCCAGGGCCAAATTAAGCTAGCAAATCTTTACCGTGAAACCGCTAGTTTCCAAGAGGCAAAAGCCATTTACAAGTCCGCCTTACCGTGGATTAAAGAAACCTACGAGGGCAAGATCCGAAACAGGCTGTTGTGTGATGTCTATTCCGAATTTGCAAAAACACAAATCGCTAACGATTCTTTAATGCAAGCCAGGATACTCCTCGGCAAATCCCTTGAGCACATCAAGGATCAGCCAGGGCATATCATTTCAAAGATGCAGCTGCAGCTCATGGAGGTCCTTGTTGATCTTGGAGATATACAACAAGCAGATAGCATTTACCAGGCACAGGTCAACCGGTATGGAGAGAAGCAACTCAAGCAATGGCATCCGAGCTATCATTCCGTTGCAGGTAGATTGTTCATCGCACTTAAATCCTACGATAAGGGGGTTAAATACCTCGAAACCGCTACTGCAAAAAGCTTGTCTGATTACAGCAAACGGCAGCAAAAATCCTACTTCGATTTGAGCAAGGGTTACGAAGCGCTGGGAAAGAATGATCAGGCGCTGGATGCCTACCGCAAATATTCAGAAATCAAAGACAGTCTCACCTTTGGGCAGTCTGTGGCCAATGTAGTCAAGCTCCAAAAGGCCTATGAGCTGTCGCAAAAGCAACAAACAATAGACAACCTGGAACAACAAAAGCAGTTTGACGACCTGCAACTTTCCCAACAAGAAGGACTACTGAAGCTGCGCCAGGCCTGGATCATCATCTTAGTGATTACTGCGCTGTTGGTACTCACTTCAGCCGGTTTGTTTTACCGAAGGCTCAATCAGCGAAAAGAAAAGGAAAAATACCAGCTTGAAATTCAAGCCCTGGAGGCCCGTCAGGAAAATGAATTGTTACAGGCCAAAAATGCTCTTTTTGAGAATGTTTCCCACGAATTTCGCACCCCACTTACCCTGATTCAGATTCCGCTCATGCGCCATCGTGAACAGATACCTGCAACGGAGCGGCCTTTGTTTGACAACGTCCTTAGAAACGTAGATGAACTGTTGCTTTTGGTGAATGACCTGTTGCAAGTGGATTCCACGGTGGATGCGAAAGTAAAGCTGGACAAACAGCCCTTTGACCTGGTGCACCTGCTGAGGGAATTGGAGGGAATGTTTGCTTCATTGTTTGATAGTAAACATATAGCGGTTTATTGGGAGTTGGCCGGAGACCTTGGTCAATTGCATGCGGATGAGAAAAAAGTGCGTATGGTGATGAACAACCTACTTAAAAATGCTTTCGCACACACTCCTGCCAACGGAAAGGTCAAAGTAGAAGCCAGGGTGGTTTCGCAATCGGATGGGGCGAAGCTTTTTGTGAGTGTATACAATACCGGAGCACCGATTTCCAACACGCACCTCAATCATGTTTTTGACCGATTTTACCGGGGAGAAAACCCACGGTACACCGGGAGTGGGATCGGACTTGGATTGAGCAAAGAAGTGGTGGAAGCACACGATGGCAACATCGGGGTGTCCAACGATGAACAAGGCGTTCTGTTTTACTTCACCATCCCAGGAATCACCGCTCAGGTGACCACCTTTGAGAAAGACGTGGAGTCCCCAATGCCTTTGATAACCGACCAGGAGACCAAAGCCGGATTGCCTTCGCTTCTAATCGTAGAAGACAACATTGAAATCATGCAAATGCTGACCGACCTTTTTGCCGAGACCTACCACGTTTTGCATGCCTATAATGGAGCAGAAGGCTACAAGATAGCGCATTCGAAACAGCCGTCCCTCATCCTGAGTGACATCATGATGCCCGTGAAAAACGGCTTTGAACTGTTGCAGGAGCTAAAGTCCAACCTGGCAACCAGCCATATACCCGTGGTACTGCTCACCGCAAAAGGCGATGCGGCAAGCAAGGTTAAGGGACTGGAATTTGACGCAGATGCCTACCTGGCAAAGCCTTTTCACCCAGATGTGCTGCAAGCGACACTCACCAACATCCGCAGGCAGCGAAAGCGGTTGCAGGAGCAGTTTATTCAAAATCCAATGTTGTCACTGGATGAGTTTAACTGCACGCCCAAAGATGCCTTGTTCATTAAGAAAGCCAGGAAAATCCTCGAAAAACATTACCAAAATGAGGAATTAACCGTAGAGGAATTTTGCTCCGCTCTGGCATTGAACCGCAACAGTGTACACAATAAGCTCAAAGCATTTACAGGTGAAAACACCTCCTATTTTATTCGCAATTACCGGCTGGAAAAAGCGGTGAAACTACTTTCGGAAACTGACCAGTCCATCACCGAGGTATGGATGTCCACCGGATTTAAAAGTGCCCAGGTTTTCTCCAAAGCATTCAAAAACAAGTTTAAACTATCTCCTTCGCAGTACCGATCGCGCTTAACCCCTTCCTGAGAGCCCATAATCGTCGATAAATGACATGTCATTAACCAAAAGATACATGTCATTCAACCTTTTTCCATCGGTTCATTGATCATTGCTTTCGCCTCTTTTCGGGTGCTGAGCGGTTCTTGGCGACACCTACCGTATGTATGCCTTGAGGCAGGTATCGTTCTACTCAGCTTTTCCTTAGAGACGGCACCCTTTATTGCGGAAGCCGAAAAGCAAGCAGAGTAGGCAGCTATATTCTTTCATCCTCATGAGAAACACTTCTATTTTAATCGTGTGCCTCTTGATTGGGCAGTTGGGCTTTGGGCAAAACACAATTGTTCATTTCGAGCCCAACCCCTTGAATGGCACGACACCAAGGCCGACCACCTATGCCGGTCAAACAGAAATCATTGAATTATCTACTAACGGTGCTGAATATGCGACTGTAGGCACGGCTACGTTCAATCAAAACTCATATTCTAATCCTGTGGTTGGGCAATTTGACATTGTAAATACACATTGGTGGCTCCATGAAATCAAAATTCCGGGAACCGACCGGCTGAACGGTATGCAGTTGTGTGTTGGAGATAACGAGGAAATCTTTGTGGGTGCAATGGATTATCAGACTGTTACACAAACACTCCACAAATACCTGATCAAACTCGACCCTCAGGGTAATCCGTTGTGGGCCATAGACCTTGGGCCAGGGAATATAAGAAGCATGATTTATGACCAACACGATAACAAAGTGATTGTGCATGGGGATCAGGATAATCGACTCTACCTTGCCAGTATTGATGGCTCCAATGGCGCATTAGAATGGGGGTTTACTTACAGTGGAAACCCGGTAGACGCTCAACACATTGCAGGCCAAGTGCTTCTTGATCCTGCAGACGAAGAGTTGGTGATGATCGGTACGGGAGTCAATAGCAATGGAGGGCGAGATATCCTTGCCTTTAAAATTGAGCGGAATTCGGGTCAGGTGATCTGGGACAGACGTTACAGACGTTCATTTGTTAATGCCCAAGAGTCTGCTATTTCTGCTTGTTTCCATCCAGGTGCCAATGGAAACCACTCCTTGACACTGGTTGGCCGGGCGCACAACAATTCCGTACTTACCCTGAATATTAATCCCGACACAAACCCTGCTGTGAGTGGAATAATCAATTGGCAGACCCTACACCGTGCTTCAGGTTGGATCTTTGATGTTCAGAAAAGTGCCTATAATCCTATCAGTGATCGACTTTTTGTAGCGGGTGGAGCCCGCGATGGTGGTGGGTACAGCCAAGGACTCCTCATGCCCATTGATCCAACGAATGGACAAGGCATGGGAACATTTGGAACTTGGGGCACTAGCGTTGCTCAAGTTGCGTTTCCAAATGATGGCAACTGTATATTCAGGGATATTGATGTACACTCAGGCCTTTACAATGGGGCCATGCGATTAACCGGGAATGCACTGATGAGCAATAATGCCGCAACCGGTGAGAACCCAGCATTATGGTCGGTAAACGTGAATTCGCAAGGAGTCGACCAAGAGGTACTCTGCACCCAAACTGTGCCCTTTACTACGAAGCAATTCAATATGTTCGAAGGTGATGGAGTTACTCAAATTGATCTTCCAATTCCTCCGTTCGTCCCGGTGAGTATTTCACCAATAAATGGGCCCTCAGTCAATGATTGTCATATTATAGGAATAAATCGACAAAATCTGGCAGACCTTCCCCAAGAAGCAGAAATCATCGATTTTAACGTTTTTCCCAATCCAGCTTCAGAAACGCTGACCGTTCAGCTGACTGAGGTTTCGAAAGATACGCGGGTCCTTTTACGAGATGCCTCAGGGAGGTTAGTAGATGCTCCTGTGTTGCGCAACAAGCAAGGTTTTATCCTCAACGTTAGGAACCTGTCCAGCGGTATGTACTTCCTACAAGTGAACAGCACAGATACACACTATTCACAGAAAGTAGTGATTGATTAAGCTGAAAATATCGGCCTCTCACCCATTTGGCGAATCAACCTGAGTCTCTTTTTCCTTATTTGAAATCGAGGTTCAGGTTTGTTCCTTCTCCATCCCTATTACACCAACTTCAACTCCATCTTCTGCTGTGGAGCAATCTGCGCGGTTTAACCTTCATTGTCCTCCTAAAAACACCTTATAATCAGGCAGTAGATATAAACAGCGCGGTGTTTTCGTCGGCTACACTAAGAGGTTGTACCTTATGTTGCAGAAGCCGAAAAGCATCCGGAGCAGGTAGCTTTATCAATTCATTTTCATGAAAAACGCTTCTATTTTACTCGTATTCCTCTTGTTGGGGCAGTTGAGTTTTGGGCAATTGACCTTTGCCAATCAAATTGCCCATTTTGTTCCCAATCCCATCGTGAGTGGTACACCTTGGCCTACCACCTATGGAGGTCAAACTGAAATCATTGAATCCTCCCCGGGACCGATCTATCGCACAGTAGGCACGGCTACGGATGATATTACCGGTGGATCTAATCCTGTGGTAGGAGCATTTGATCCGGGGTTTGGCCATTCATGGCTCCATAAGATCCTTATTCCGGGAACGGACTTGCTGAACGGCATGCAATTGTGCATTGGAAACAATGAGGAGGTCTTTGTTGGGGCGATGGACTATCAGACTGCTACGCAAACGCTACACAAATACCTGATCAAGCTCGACTCCCAGGGCAATCCGCTATGGGCCCTTGATCTTGGCCCAGGGACGATAAGGAGCATGATTTATGACAACATCGATTATAAGGTGATGGTGCATGGCGAGCAGGATAACCAGCTTTACCTTTCTAGCATTGATGCCACCAGTGGCGCAATGGACTGGGGGTTTACCTACAGTGGTACCCCCGTGGATAATCGACACATAGCGGGTGAAGTGCTCATCGATCCGGCAGACGAGCAGCTGGTGATGGTAGGCACAGGAGTGGACGGCAATGGTCGAAGCGATATTTTGGTATTTAAAATTGACCGGACTACAGGTATTGCAGATTGGGGCAGACGCTACAAGCGTCAGGCTCCTGTTTTTAATGAATCGGCCATAGCAGCCTGTTTCCACCCTGGCATGAACGGCATGCCTTCACTGACCATCGTTGGTCGAACAACAAATAATGTTGTGCTGACCTTGAATATCAATCCAGCCACCACATTGAACGGACCTGGAATAATCAATTGGCAGAGAAGACATCGATCACCCAGCTGGACATTCAACGTTCAACGGATTGCTTATAACCCCATCAGCAAGAAGCTCTTTGTAGTTGGTGGAGCTCGTTCAACCGGTGGGTTTAGTCAAGGTTTTGTGATGCCCATAGATCCCGCCAGTGGACAAGGCCTTGGGACGTTTGGAGTGTGGGCTACCAGCTATTCGCAGACTTCTTTTCCTGGTGATGGTGACTGCATTTTCAGAGACATCGACGTGCATTCACAGACCTATGCAGGAGAAATGAGATTGACCGGAAATGCGCTCCTGAGCAATAATTCAGTATCGGGCGCGAATCCTGGACTATGGTTTGCAGGCGCTACCTTAGACGGTATTGATGATGAAGCTGGTTGCGCAAATCAAGTGCCGTTTACGACCATGAACTACAACATGAACTTCATTGATGGTAAAAATCAAATTGACCTGCCTATTCCGCCCTTTGTTCCTGTATATATTGCCGCGATGAATGCACCAACACTTGACGACTGTAGCTACTCTTTTAGGTACCATCAGGATAACCCCCTACCCAAAGAGAGCGTTGTGTTCAACGTCTATCCCAATCCCACCTCAGAAAAACTGACCATTCAAATGGCCGAGGTGCCGGATGATTTGCAGGTTGTCTTAATGGACGCCTTCGGCAAGTTGGTAACCGTTCCTGTAGTGCGAAACGAACAGGGGTTTACCGTTGATGTCAGCAACCTGAGCAGTGGCGTTTATTTTTTGCATTCAAACGGTGTAGAAACACGCTTTACACAAAAAGTCTTGGTTGAATAAGAAACCCGACAAACGGAGTTAGTTCGATTCGCACCGAAGCCTGAATTTCCCGCCAAAAGCGGTGAGGTTCAGGCTTCCTTACTATGATGCAGTTTTACGACCGTACAACCTGTGCGCTGAAACCTGCCACAATTACACGAAAGCAACACCAAGTGGCAGCATGGTATACAACATACTTAGGCACGACCAGAGCGTTGGTCTCACCAATGATGTATCTACGAAGGAAGGCGGATTGAATCGATTTTCAATCATGGTTGATAACTTTCCAGGACCGGTATGTCCACACCAACTTCGGTTGGGCCCAACAAAGGTTTAACGAAAATTTTTCTTCTTCCCAAAGAAGGATTCCAACGTTTAAGGTTTCCAAGCACTGAACAACTCTATGCTTTTTGCGGTTGAATGCCGTAACTGGTGTTGAACAGGCCATTTTCTATCCCTGTTCGATAGCCTTACATTTGTGTGCTGATCTTGAAAGCCTTATGTCCCAGATTTCTACCTTCTTCTCGTTGAAGAAGTTATACTTCACGTTGCTTCTTTTTGTGGGATGCTTGTGTTCGATGGCCCAGCCTGGTCAAGGTGGTCCTCCGGGCAGACAACGGCCTTCCTTTCAAGTAAGCGGTCAGGTAACCGATGCGTCCGATCAACTCCTCCCCTACGCCAATGTGGTTTTTTACCGCCTGCGCGACAGCAGTCTGGCACTCGGTGGTGCCACGGACGAAACCGGAAAATTTGATCTTAAGGTGCCTGCGGGAATGTATTACGTAGAGGTTTCCTTTCTTTCTTTGGAATCTACCTTAATTCCTAAAATTATGGTAAGAGGTGGCCCCCAAGACTTGGGTACGGTGGTTTTAAAAGCCAAAGCCTCTACTTTGAATGAAGTAACCGTGGTGGCCGAAAAGAGCGATGTGGAATTGCAGGTGGACAAGCGGGTGTTCAACGTTGGCAAAGACTTGCAAAATGCCGGGGGAAGTGCCGCCGAAATGCTGGACAATTTGCCTTCCATAGAGGTGGACCCCGATGGCAATGTGGCGTTGCGAGGGAGTCAAAACGTGCGTATTTTAATCAACGGCAAACCATCGGGACTCATCGGGACCAGCCCAGCGGATGCCCTGCGCCAATTGCCTGCAGAATTGATTGAAAAGGTGGAAATCATCACCAACCCTTCCGCCCGCTATGAGGCCGAAGGCGAGGTAGGCATCATCAATATTGTGATGCGCAAAAACGACCAACCCGGCACCAACGGCTCCATTTCGATCAACGGAGGCTATCCTGAACAAGCCGGAGTGGCACTCAATTTCAACTTTCGAAAAAAGCGGATCAATTGGTTTGTAGGAGGTGGCGTCAACTACCGAAATCAACCTGGTACAGGAGAATCATTTCAACGCTTTTTCGCCGATTCCATTTTTTCTTACGAACGTGACAGGGAACACTTGCGTGGTGGATTTAGTGGCAACCTGAGGGCTGGAGCGGATATCGACCTGCACCGCTTTCACTCCATCACTATTTCCGGGCGTTCGCGTATTTCCAGGGGAGACAACGAATCTGTTTTGCGCTACCGGGATTTTGATGCCAACCGGTTTTTGATTGCTGAAACCATTCGTGATGAAACCGAAATCGACAACGGTGAAACCTGGGAAATGGCTTTTAATTACACCCGCACCTTTCCCAAGAAAGACCGCAAGTGGACCACCGACATTACATACACCTATGGCACGGATATCGAAACAGGTGATTTAACGGAAACCCGCCGATTTTTTGGCCCTCCTCCTTCAGTGCCGCCAAGGCCGCCCTTGCAACAGCTTACTGACAACGACACCTACGACCAGCGTTGGTTGTTCCAGAGCGATTACATCCACCCCTTGTCAAAAGGTTGGTTGGTAGAAAGTGGTGTTCGGTATTCTTTCCGGGAACTCGACAATGACTTCCTGGTATCGATACGGCAACCCGACGGTGATTTTGCCCCCCTGCCGGCTTTTGACAACCGATTTATCTATTCGGAGCACATTTATGCCGGCTACCTTCAAATGAAAAAGGAGTGGGACAAGTTGGGTTTACAATTTGGTCTGCGGGGCGAGTATACAGATATCGGTATTGAGATCGAAGCCAGTGAACCGGTAAATCCTAAAGAGTATTTCAATTGGTTTCCCAGTGCCAACCTTTCCTACAAACTAAGCCCAACCCAAAGTGTACAATTCAGCTACAGCAGAAGGATAAGCCGACCGCGATACCGCAACCTACTGCCCTTTTTTAGCTACAGCGACAACCGTAATTTCTTTTCTGGTAATCCTGACTTGGATCCTGAATTTACCCAATCGCTGGAAGCAACTTGGCTGCGCAGATGGCCCAAAGGCACCCTGCTCAGCAGTGTTTATTACCGCTATCGCACCGATGTGTTCCAACGGGTCTCTACGGCGGACACTAACGGCTTTATCTCTACTTTTCCTATCAACATCGGCACTCAGGATGCTTATGGGTTAGAATGGACCACCTCTTATTCGATCAAACGCTGGTGGCGCATCAGTGGCAATGCCAATTTCTTTCGGGCCATTACCCAGGGAGAATTCGAAGGCACTTCTTTGGATGCCGATGCTTTTACCTGGACTACGCGTTTTAATTCCAGGTGGAGCTACCACAAAAAGAACAACTTTCAGGCGTCCTGGCTCTACCGTGCACCCCGAGAAACGCCTCAGGGGCGTTCGTTGTCGTTATGGTCCCTGGACCTCTCGCTTTCGCGTGAATTGTTGAAGGGAAAAGGAACCTTGAGTGCCAACGTAAGGGACCTTTTCAATACCCGCAAACGGCGTAGCATCACCGAAACCGACCGTTTTTATTCTGAGTCTGAATTTCAGTGGCGCACCCGCCAGTTTCGGCTGAGTTTCACCTATCGCATCAACCAGCAAAACCGCAAGCGAAGTGGCAATAGTAATCGTTCTTCGCAAAGCTGGGGCGATGAAGAGTTTTGATATCAAACGGCTTTTACCAAAATCTTTTCTACTGATTCAAACATCTGCCGGAAGGAGCGAATCTCTACATAAGTTTCCTGCACCACATCATTGCGAAAAGGCCTTTGCATCACACTTTCACGGTCATAAGCTACTACTGGAATTTCCGGTTGTAGCGCACGTGAAGCTTCTTTGAAGGAGGAACACAAGCCTGCGCCATAAACCTTTCGTTCTCCTTCTTCTTGCATCACGCCAAATTCGATGGTAAACCAGTAGAGCCGTTGCAGTGCAATCACTCTTTCCGAAGTGGTGGCAGCACACCCCAAAACTCCAAACCACTCCATGAATCGTCGGTAATCTTCATTCAGCAACAGCGGAATGTGACCAAAAATATCGTGAAACATGTCGGGCTCTTCCAGGTAATCCAACTGCTGGCGGCTACGTACCCAGGTTGAGGAGCAAAACTTGCGTTGGCTCAATAAGGCAAAGAATTTTTCAACCGGAATCAAACCGGGAACAATTTCAATCTGCCAGCCGGTTCTCATGGCCAAAAAAGCATTGAGCACTTTCAGGTTGGGCAAGTCGTGAGGGTGCAGTACCGGTTCCATGGCCTTCAAACAGCTCAAATATTCGGAGCAGGCTTTGTCTTGAAGGTTCTCCAATTGCCGGGTAAAAAGTGTATTCCAAACCCAGCGGTCTTCTTCAGTGTAGCGGTCAAAGTGTTGTTCCATGGTAAAAAAAGACATAAAAAAACCCCGACAAATTCTTGCCGAGGTACATAATGATTGAAAGTATACAACTTCGCTCACGCACTTCCCCGGTCAGGAAAAGCCCAATAGCGATAAGTCATTACTTGTGAATTCATATTCATGAAAGATAAAGATAGCTTTTTAACGCTAAAACCCCACTTTTGGTATTGAAAATTTATTTGAAATGACCTGAAAATTTTCCCGCAAAACAAACTTGTCTTCGTTTACTGCGGCAAATTCTACATTGGAAACGAAAGCTTCTCCTAACTGATCGGTGAGTCCCTCTTTTTCGCGCCAGCCGTAAAACAACCAACGGTGAGCAATGGGCACCCCATCCACTTCCTGATAATCTTCATAAACTACAGCATGTGGATCTTCACTTGCTGCTTCGGCCGATTGCCCAAAGGTCACAATGTAAGCCGCTGCCTTTACCTGATGGGTCTCGGGATCGAAATAGGTTTGGTACCAATCATCGGGAGAATCGCCGGTGCCAGAAGCAAAACTTAGCCGACCGCTAAGCCATTGTTTATCCATCAGGCGCTTGGAGGCAAATTCGCCCCAAAAGGTTCCAGGATCACTTAGTTTGTAGGGAAAGGCAAAAAAGTAGGGCCAGGTAAGTACATCAAACCGGGCGCCTGCGGATTTTGCTTCCATGGGTTGCATGCGCACTTCTGCGTCCTTGTACACTAATATCCTGCCCCCTTCTTCTTCCAATCGAATGCGGGAACCTTCAGTAGTTTGCCAAATGCGCCCACGGAAGCGTTCTTTTCCTCCGAAAGTAAGCACGAGGTCATAGGCTACCATTCCCTTATCCATAAAAGTGGATTTATGATGGGCCTTTTCAGACATCATGATGGGGTGGTCAACCTTCTCCGTCTCATTTAGTCCGGGAGGCGAAATGTTGGCATTGTTTTGTGTTGGAGGGTTTTGGCAGGCAGCGAGTGCTCCGAAAACCAATATGGCGGCTGTAATTGTTCGAATCATCACGGTACTATTGGGTAATTCAATTGCTTACCCAAAAGTGCATCACCTGTAAGGAGTTGCCAAATGAAAAACCGGGCCATGTCGGCTATCCGACAATGCTTCGTCAATTATTAGGATTCTTGTCGTGGACTTGACAAAAAGCTGCAGACAGCCAGAAAATACCCCTCTAAGCCAAACCCGGTAATGATGCCTTTACAATGCTTGGCCATCAAAGATTGGTGCCGGTAGGTTTCGCGTGCATACACGTTGGAGATGTGGACCTCTACCACTGGTGTGGTGATGCCCGCTACGGCATCGGCAATGGCTACCGAAGTGTGTGTAAAAGCAGCTGCGTTCATTACAATGCCATCGAATTCAAACCCGACACGGTGTAGTTCATTGACCAACTCACCTTCTACATTGCTCTGAAAATAGGAGAGTTCTATGGGCTCCGGAAATGCTACGCGCATTTCCTCCAGGTATTGCTCGAAACTCTGAGCACCATAAACTTCTGGTTCACGGGTGCCGAGCAGGTTGAGGTTAGGTCCGTTAATGATGGCAATTCGCATGGTTCCATTTCACAAGCTCCTGTTTGCAATCTTTGGCGCTACACCATTTTCCAATGGCAGGAGCAATTATTTTCGTAATCACTCCAAAGATATTATTTCCACTTCTTTATGGCGGTTTGGATTTCACATCGAAAAGGTTTTGCGGCATACCTCAAGTTAGAGCGCTCGTTGTCGGCCAATTCCATTGAGGCCTATCAACGCGACATTGCCGCTTTTGCTGATTATTTGGAACGGCAGGGGCATGACAAACTGCAACCGGGACAAGTGAACCTCCAACAGTTGCAAGGTTTTTTAAAGGAGATTGGTGAAATAGGTTTGGCAGCCAGCACTCAAGCCCGAATTATTTCGGGCCTGCGGGCATTTTTCAAATACTTATTGATGGAGGACCTTCTGAAAGATGACCCAACACAGCTATTGGAATCACCAAAGCTTGGACGCAAATTGCCGGATACGTTAAACAACGATGAGATTGAAGAATTGCTGGGAGCGATCGACCTGAGCAAACCCGAGGGCGAACGCAACAAAGCGATGATCGAAGTGCTTTACGGCTGCGGCTTGCGGGTTTCGGAGTTGATCAATTTGCGCATTACACAGTTGTATTTCAACGAGGGCTTTATTCGCGTAGTGGGCAAAGGAGACAAAGAACGCCTGGTTCCTATCGGACAGATGGCGCAAAAACAAGTGGTCCGATACAAGGACGAAGTACGGGTACATGTCCCCATTCAGCCAGGTTTCGAGGATGTGCTTTTTCTCAACCGACGGGGTAAAATTCTTACCCGGGTAATGGTGTTTACCATCATTAAACGTTTGGCGGTAGTAGCACAGATCAAGAAAAACATTAGCCCTCACACTTTTCGCCACTCGTTTGCCTCAGAATTGGTGAATCGTGGGGCCGACTTGCGTGCCGTGCAAGAAATGCTTGGACACGAATCCATCACCACCACAGAAATTTATACCCACTTGGACCGGGACTATTTGCGTAGTGCTATTCTCGAGCATCACCCCAGGCACCAGCAATCCTAATTCATTCATCGAAGAAATCGAGTTGAACCCGGCTTTTGTCGTAATTTTCCCACATGGGGCAACGTATTTTTTGGGTGTGGGTTATGATCGTATTCTATCCGGTCTTTACCCAAGCCGCTTCGATCTATCCAATTGAGGCAGATACCGAGCAAGCCATATCGCTCCACAGCCATGCCCTTTATTTTGAAGACGCCGAGCAGGTCATTTCCTGGGAAGAGGTCCAATCCCTCTCTGCAGAGGATACGATTTATCAGCAGCTTAAAGCCCCTATCACCAATTTCAATTTCACCACATCCCGCTTTTGGGTGCGGTTTGAGTTGGTCAACGAAACGGCCAAACACCAAAGCTTTTTCCTCGAAACCGGTCGGCCACTCACCAACGTGGTCAACCTTTATTGCAAAGACGAAACGGGAGAAATTCAAGTCTTTAACAATGGAGACGGTCAGGTTTTTAATCAGCGCTTCATTAAAGATCGTCGGGTATTGTTCCCCATTGAGCTATCGCCCGGGGCTCGGGCAGAATATTGGGTGGAACTGATCAGCGATGGAGAAATCATTACGCTGCCGCTACTCTTGTGGCCCAAACGCACTTATTTGGCACAAAATGGTCGGGAAGCCCTGTTTCATGGCGTTTATTATGGGGTGCTACTCCTTGTTTTGGTGCTGTTCACCTTTTTCTTCATCGCCATGGGCGAGAGGGTGTTCCTCTATTACGTGTTGTATGTCTTTTGCCTTAGCTTCTTTCAATTCACTCTAGACGGTTACAGCTTTCGCTATTTGTGGCCCAACCTGGTTTGGTGGGGCAACCACGCATTGCTTTTCACTACCTCCATTGCAGTTATTTCTGTATTGATATACGCCCGGGCATTTCTAACCTTGTGCAAAAACTTACCCGGAATCAATCGGGTATTTCAGCTACTCATCGCCCTTACGGCAGTTGTAGCCCTCATGTCGCTCACCGATGGGGTACTCTACGAACTGGCCTTTCCGCTCATCAATTTTCTGAGCCTGATTTCAACGGTAACCATTCTGATAACCGTACTTATTGCCATGTACAAGCGCCTGAAGGTGAGCATTTTCTTCTCACTGGCGTTCTTAGCACTCATGCTTGGCGGCATCTATTTTATTTTGGGGAATGTGAACATCATTGAAAACACACCAATTACTGAGAATGCTATCAAGTTTGGTTCGGCTCTGGAAGTGATCTTACTTTCTATTGCGATGGCCGGACGCTACCGCGACCTACAGCTCGAAAAAGAGAAAGCCCAACAGACTGCGCTTGAAAAATTGGAGGAAATGAACCGCTTGAAAGACCGACTCAACATCGAGCTGGAACAACAAGTACAGGAACGCACCTCGGTAGTAGAACGACAGAACAAAGCACTCGCCGAGATAAACAAGGACATCACCGACAGCATTCGTTATGCGAAGCGAATACAAATGGCGATTCTTCCCTCCCAGCTTACAGTTGAAAGCCACCTGCCGGATTCCTTTATTTTATACCGGCCCAAAGATATTGTGAGCGGTGATTTTTATTGGCTACGTGCTACACCTGAAACAGTGCTGTTTTCTGCCGTAGATTGTACTGGTCACGGTGTGCCGGGCGCATTTATGTCTATCGTCGGGCAAAATGGCCTCAACCAGGCCGTAGACGAATACCACTTGCGACAACCGGGGGAAATTTTGGAACACCTCAACCAGGTAGTCGCCCTTACCCTGAAACAGCGAGAAGCCGACACCCAGGTTCGTGATGGCATGGACATCGCACTTTGCGGACTCAATTATGCCAAGCGATTGCTTGAGTATTCCGGGGCCTACAATCCACTATGGATCGTGTCTCAAACTCCTCCCTTGGTCAATGGCCTGCCGCTTGAACCCTATGCAAGAATCTCATCGGAAAATTTGAGTTTCTATGAAATAAAAGCCGATAAGCAACCCATTGGGGCCTACGTAGATCGGAAACACAAGCAATTTACCAACCATCAGATACAGTTACACTCCGGCGATACCTTTTACATTTTCACCGACGGTTATGCCGATCAATTCGGAGGGCCCAAAGGAAAGAAATTCAAGTACTTGCCCTTAAAGCGGTTGTTGATGGAGCTTTCTTCCCAAACTATGGCAGAACAACAAAAATCCCTTTCAGAAGCCTTCGATTCTTGGAAAGGTGACCTGGATCAGGTAGATGATGTTTGTATGCTTGGCGTTCGGGTTCCTTAATATCTTGTGCTGATTCTTTGTAGCTTTATGCCAAAGCTTTACCAATGAAACGTTTCCTCCTATTTCTTTCGCTTTTAAGTTGTTCAGGTGCTACATGGGCCCAATCAGTGGACAGTACGGCCTATGACAACATGCTGCTCGATCTGCTTTCGCATACAGTAAAAGAGGTAGCGGTGAACCAATGCCCACAAGATGGATCGGTCGTTTATGTAGACAGCCGGGAGAAGAAAGAATACCAGGTAAGTCACATCAAAGGTGCGGTTTGGGTAGGTTACGACAATTTTGACGCCTCCCGAATGGGCGATGTTGCTAAAGACACCCCCATTGTGGTGTATTGCTCGGTGGGCTACCGCAGCGAAAAAATTGCTGAAAAGCTGCGAGACATGGGCTATACCAATGTGTCTAACCTCTACGGAGGCATCTTTGAATGGGTAAACCAGGGACAAACGGTATACAACAACAACCAGCCCACCAAAGCTGTGCATGCCTATGACAAAAACTGGGGGCAATGGCTAAACCGAGGGAAAAAAGTATACTAACACCCGAAGAGCCACTCGAACTTCAGGTAGAACTTGCCTTGGAAGACTACTTGGCTTTCATGAACTACCACCATTTAGGGCGTCCTGAAAAAAGAAAGCAGAGCAGAAAAAGAAAGGTAATTTTTGCCACAACCTTTATCCTTTTACTTTTTGTGCTAATGGTGGGGCTGAAACAGAATTGGTTCGCTTTCTTCATCAGCTCGGGATTTATCTTATTGTTTTATTGGGTAATTCTGGACTATCTCGTCAAAGGCAATTTATTGCAGCAGGCAAAGCAAATGGCTTACGGCAGCACAAAAAATCCCATGCTGCGCCCCTTCACCTATCGGCTGTCCCCTTCCCATCTTCACGTTGAAGAAGAATTGTCAAAAACCGAGATCAGCTGGAAGCTTTTAGAGCATATGGAACAGGGTTTAAATCATTTTTTCTCTACTATGGTACGGTCCAAGCCTTCATTGTTCCTCACCGGGTTTTCGACTCTTCTGAAGCTCGGGACGCCTTTGCTGAAAAGGTTTTCCAGTACATGAACCGTGCTCAGCTTTAGATTGATTTCGCAAAAGGAAATAAATCTAAATTCAGTTTTTCCAAACTTTTATTTGGTCGAAAGCAATATTTCGGAATAAGCTACCGTTTTTATCTCGAAGCAAACGCAACAACCGCTGTTTTCAAGTAGTCAGTAAACCAACAGCAAGTTGCCCGCCTTAACCGGCAAAAACAGGAAGCAAATGAATATCAGGTTATCGAATTTCCCCGTACTTCGGTTGCTATTTCAGGCACCCATCCCCGAACTACCCATTTTAACTTTTTTCCCTCCGAATCAGCCCCATATTTCCCTCCGGAGCTGTCTACCAACACCAATTTGAGCCATAGGAACCCCGTTACAGGCCAATTCCCCCGGCCTGGGGTTCCTTCTTTTTCAACCCTTCTTTTCTTAAAAAGCATTTAGGCGACACCTAAAACGATGTGTGTCTGAGCGCCACCGCAGGATTTTGTTCTGTTTCCTTCATTTGAGGCGAGGGAGATTATAGAACACTTCGTCACCCTGCGGTGGCGTATTTTTTTGGACCATTCCCACCTACAAGTATATAAGCCGTGACAAATGAGTGACGATTTAGTGGTCCAGGCAGGCGGGCTTTTTCCTAATATTGGCCGCTAAATTCTAATCACAATTATGAAAAAGCTTGCTTTTTGCCCATTCAAGGTTCTTTTCATCAGTTTCCTTGTCTTTAGCATTTCTCCGCTTAGTGCCCAGAAAGTAGACTCTTTGCAACTGCAAGAAGTCACTGTCTTCGGTTCTCAACTTGATTTGCAACCAGAACAAACCGGCCGAAATACTACCGTGATTCCTGGTCGGCAGATCTCAGAACTTCCCGTCAACTCTTTCGACGAGTTGTTGTGGTATTTGCCTTCCCTCGAAGTTCAGGCCCGGGGTGGATTTGGGTCCCAATCAGATATTTCATTACGGGGTAGCACCTTCAATCAAGTACTTATTTTGATCGACGGTATGCGGGTGAACGATCCCTTAACCGGACACTTCAATGGTTATTTGCCGGTAGCACCGGGTGAAATCTACCAAATTGAGATCATTCGTGGACCAGCCTCCGCCATTTATGGCCCTGACGCAGTAGGCGGGGTTATCAACATTGTTACTTATGCCTTTGCTGCTCCCGACACTGGATCGGCTACCGGGATTGAGTTGGGACTCACTGCCGGGGAATACGATTTTGTGAGTGGCCAAAGTGGTTTTCACCTGCGCAAGGGGAAATTTCACCTCAGTGGAGGTACTTTGCTCAACCAAAGCAATGGCCAAAGGTTGCCAGAAGACACCCTGAGAAGTGAATTCAACCTACAAACCTATTCGCTGGGGGCCAGCTTTAAGCCCAATGAAAAATGGCAGTTTTCTGCTCGTGGTGGTTGGGATTACCGCGATTTTAATGCGGTTTATTATTACACCCGCAGCACCTTTGACCGATCGCGCGAAACCGTGAGGCGCGGCTGGGCACAAGGAACCGCCCGTTTTCGACCCAACAAATCGATGCAAACTTTGCTCCAGGCATCCTACCAATGGAACCAGGATTCCTTCCTCTTCAACCCTGCGTTTACGGGCAACAACCACACCTCTCAACTTATTTCCAGCCGTTTGACCCAACGCGTTCGCGTAATGGACAACCTGGAAATTCAATTAGGAGCCGAGGCAAACCAACGCACCATTGAAAGCAACGACCGTGGCAACCACGATACGTTCCATTGGGGTAGTTTTTTACAAGGACATTACACCCCGATTGCGGGAATTTCCGTGGTTCCTGCCATACGGGTAGACCAGGATGATGCCTACGGCTTAGAATTCTCCCCGCAAGTCAACCTTTCCTGGAATCGGCCGAAAATTGTTTACCGAGCGGCCGCCGGTCGGGCCATTCGCGCAGCAGATTTTACCGAGCGCTTTGTTTCCAACAACCTTCCGGGACCACTGCCCTCTAACCGGAACTACGGAAATCCCGACCTGGAAGCAGAACGGAGTTGGAGTGGCGAACTGGGTGCTGACATTACCCTTCTCCCCTGGCTTACGCTCAAATCTACCGGGTTCTATCGTCAATCCACCGATTTGATCGACTTTGCCTTGACTCCTGCCAGTGCGATTCCCAATGGAGATAATCTGGACCCCGATGGCGAGTACTTTTACACCACCAACTTGAGTGAATTGGCCACTTATGGGATGGAAAATGAATTGTGGATTCAAAAGAAAATCGGCGATTTGAAGTTGCAATCGGTAGTAGGGTATTCCCGCATCATCACCGATGAACAAAAGGATGTGAATTCCAAGTACGTGGCCAATCATGCCGGCCATGCCATATCGGGCAACCTAACGATAGGGTATAAAAATGCAGGTTTGAGTCTCACTGGCAGGTACAAAAACCGGGATTCAGACGATGCGGAAGCCATCAACCGGGAGTTAAAAACCGATTACCACGTTTGGAACCTCAAGGTAAGTTATCAGGTGTGGAAACAGTTTCAAGTGCACGCCACGGTACTCAACCTGTTGGATGAACAGTATTCGGATATTTTGGGTGCGTCTATGCCACGCCGGTGGTCCATGGGTGGCATCACCTGGAGGCTTAATTAATCATTTCCATTGCTCATGTTTTCCACAACGGAGTTCTAAAAAGTTTAGCATTATGAACCAAAGCAATGGTAGTTTCGTACTATCATTGCTTTGCTGTTTTATACTTACCCCAACAAAATCTCCTTACCTTTTCCAATACATTGCTACAAATACGTCATTATATACGTATAAATACGGTGTGAAAAGTGGCATTTCATTTCCACATTTAAGTACTCTGTCGAATTTTTTTCTTGAAAAAAGGCCACTCATAACAGTTCCGAGCCACCCTTTCAACAGATTTGTTTTTTCAAAAAAGTCAAGACATAAAAAAAAGGCTTCCCTCAGTACTTTTACGTCATAGAACAGCGCCCCGTCCTCCTCCCCGAACTTTCGCTGTTCGATTTGATTTATTGACGTTTCTGTGGCTTTTGCCACTCATCTGAATGTACGATAACGCATATTTAATTAGCCCCAGTCGAAAGACTCCTTGCGGAACATCAACAATGCTTCCCCATTTCGCAAGCACAAGACAACCCACAGGCGACCTGCTCACGACAATCTCTTGCCCACTCTTCGGGATTGCCAAAGCACATCAATAAAAAATTGAGCCCCAAGCCATTTTCCTGAATGTGGGTTGTCTTTTTACTGCCCTTATCCGTTAAAACGTCAGGGCTTATTTAGACCAGATGTTGTACTTGAGAATGCAAAAGATGGCTCTGAATCCATCTTTCCAATTGATCTTTTTCCCTTCGGCGTAGGTTCTGCCATAATAAGAAACACCAATCTCGTAGATTCTAACTTTGGGTATCCGACTGATTTTGGCAGTCACCTCCGGCTCAAAACCAAAACGTTTTTCGCGAAGCTCGAGGCCCTTCAACAAATCCGCACGAAACAGCTTGTAGCAGGTTTCCATGTCGGTGAGGTTGAGGTTGGTAAACATGTTGGAAAGAAAGGTGAGAATCTTATTTCCGATAGAATGCCAGAAAAATAATATTCGACGCGGGTGTCCACCCATGAAGCGAGAGCCATAAACCACATCTGCAAATCCTTCTAAAACAGGCTTCAATAGCAGGTTAAACTCCCTTGGATCATATTCCAGATCGGCATCCTGCACGATGATATAATCGCCGGACGCCAATTGAATGCCGGTATGCAGGGCAGCTCCTTTGCCCCGGTTTTGTGGATGCTTGGTGTAAGATATATCTACCGAGGGGAAGGCTTTTCTAAAACGCATCACTTCATTTTCAGTACCATCGCTGGAAGCATCATTGACGACCACCAATTCCATCGTTACATTCCCAATCAACTCAACACTCTTGAGTTTCTCCAGTACCTGGTAAATGGTCGCCTCTTCGTTGTAGGCTGGAACCAAAACGGACAGTTTAATCATCAATTATTTTATTGAAGCCCCCAAATGTAAGAAAATGAAACTGACCCATCGATTGAACTAAAATCGGCGAATATCCTGAGCCATAAAGGTCCAGGAGGGCGTTTCCAACTCCTCGCCAAAGTGGATGGAATACCAGGGAGAACTACCGGGTTCATTGAGGTTGCGCACAATGTGGATACTTTGTGCTGGCATATAACTCTGTGAAAGTAAAAATACCTTGTCCCGGGTGGTGGGATTATAGGCTACATCCACAACCAACATGGCATGCCCATACGGATTACCCGTTTGAACAAATACATCACCGGGTTCCATATTTTGCAGGTCTGCAAGGCCTTGCATTTGCCCATGAAGCGAACGGGTATTCGCGTAGGCAAACACATAATCCATGTATTTCCTAAATTTTTCTGGCGAGCGATCGTTTTGGGCATAATCCAACCAGCGGCTGGTAGAACCATTGGCAAAATCAAATCCAATGGCTGCCTCCTGTCCTGATTGATACAGGTATTCTCCACGCAAGCGCATTACTGCATCCGCGCACTGTTGCAGGTCCCTTTTCCCTACATCGATGTCTAAAACTGCATAATGCTTCCGCTGATTGCCTTTTTTTTCACCCGTATACAGGTAGACTGTATTGTCAATGGTATTGAGTGGAAAAGACCTTAAAAAACTTCCAAAAGAGCCTTGGTCTACTTCTATCCGTTGGTATCCTTCCGGTACAGGGATTGCTCCAATGGTGGCTGGCAACTCTTGCGGATCAATTTGCGGGTTTACCCATCCGTAGCCGCCAAGACCAAAAATGGCGATCCCCAAAAAAGCTATTGGTTTCCAGAATAAACGGATTGGTTTAGCCACCATAATAGCTTGCAACCCAACCGTAGAATGCTTTCACTTTGGCTTCATTATCGGCAACCCATGTCCGTGCTTCGGCTTCTTTTTCGTCTCCCGAGTTGATGAGGTTACATAAGGTTTCGACGTGTCCTTCTGCTTTGAGTTGGACAAAAAACGGAGCGTAATGCTCCCAAAAAAAGCCTTTGTTTTTCTTGTCGGTATTGAGCACATCGAAGACCATACTAAACTGCTTGGCCAATTTCTCCGGGTTGGAGAGTGGCTCAGCACCTTCTTCCATGGCCAATGCGGATGAAAAAGACAACAACAACTCTACCGCCTTAAAGTCATTTTCCTTCTCCTTTTCGTCTAAAGAATTGGCATCGATGTTGATTGTGATTTGATTTTCTCCATTTTTGGTCACATTGGAAGCCATCCGTTGGTAGAGCACCGGTAAAAAACGGTTGGCCCGTTCTCCTTCTGGCGACAACAACAAAAAGTGAGTCATGGCCAAAATGGTAGGAATACGGTTTCCGCTTTGATCGGCCACAATGGCCATATAATAATGAGAAGAGGTGTGTAGGGGATTGATGGTCAGTGCCTTTTCAAAAGCCTTTTGTGCATTTTCCATGTCGGAAGAACGCAGGTAGGTCACCCCCATGTTGAACGGCAACAAGTAGGAATCTGGTGCTTTTTTCATTCCCTCTTTGTAAACCTTGATGGCTTCTTTGGTATTCTCTGTTTGATCGAGGCAATTGCCGTAAAGCGTATAGAGGCCTTCGAGCTTATCGCTCTTTTTGTGTTTGGCAATCGTTTGTTTGCAAACCGAAATGGCCTTGCTACAATCTCCTTTGGCCTGATGACTCAACGCCAGTTCATACCAGGCTAATACATTGTCGGGATCTATTTCGAGGGCAGCTTCGTACTTGGCAATGGCTCCATCATAATCGCCTTTATCGTGTAGGGCAATTCCATCCTTTAACAGGGTTTTGGCATCACCAATTTGAGCCATCAGTCCACTTGGAAGAAGGAACAGACAACACACGAAAAGACCTAATTTAAGAGAGATTCTGGGGCGCATGCATTCGGGATTTTGATTCCCGTCCAAGGTAAAAATTTATTTCTGCCTTTGGGTTTACTCCAAGGGTAGAAATCACCAGCCGGGCGTGAATAATCGGCGGGCTCCGTTGATGCCACAATGCTGATACCGATCGTAGGCATTGGCCGCCCTTTCGCAAATCGCATCTGGCGTTTCATTCCACACCCAACCTTGCAAAACAGCTTCTAATACATAAGCTTCCGGGGCCATCAGGCCGGTGGTGAGCAACACCGACCGAGCTCCTCCCCGCTGTAGCGGATCGGAAAAATAATCTTTACTGACACAACAAATGGCCATTGCATCGGCTCTACGATTTTCTTTGGCTACCGGATACTCTTCTAACTGAAAATCCATCAACCCATTGTGTCCCAGGTAAATGACCAAATTGGCGCTACCGCCAATACCGACTGTACCTTGCTGTTCTGTGGCCAAAACATCGGCATCGTATCCGGCTACGTAACGAAAATAGTCGAAGGTAGCCTGGGCAATGTGCTGCCCGTCGTAGGCGTCTGCCACCATAAAAACAGCCTCATCTACATGCTTGAAAACTAGTCGTTCTAAGACCGGCCCCTCAGAAAGTTTCTCCTTGGTCAGTAATTCCCAATCTCCGCTATTGCTAAAAAAGGTGCGCACTCCATACATGGCTCCCCAATACAAGTTGCTGCTGGGATTCTGTCCGTTGCCAAGGTGGTCGGGCACGGGCACAATGCCCTGGTAATAGTTGTCGGCAAGCGCCACCAAGACATGAATAGTGCGAGGTTCTTGCGCCTTTCCGGCGAAAATCAAGGCCCAAAGAGCGAATAGTAGAAGGGTGATTTTGCGGGTCATATATTGTGAAATACCAACATGCGTATAAGTAACCGCTTTCGAAACAAAAAATTTTATAGCGTGAACAATTGCTACTTCGAGCCCACCTACTCTTCAAGTATGGTTAAACGTCCAATGCCTAAAATTTCATTGGACGTAGTTACACGATACAGGTAGGTGCCGGAAGGCAACTCCTTCAACAGCACCGTGGTTGGCAAGTTCAAGCCTTGCGCCTGGTAAAGCAATTGCCCTTGAAGGTTGTAGAGGTACAATGCCACTGCCGATTCGGGTTTAGAGGTCCGCAATTGCAAGGCTCCTCGGGTAGGGTTAGGATATACCGTTAAGGCTGCCCTGTTCACTACCGGAGAAGTGGTTGAACTTAGGTTGACTTCTACCGTTTGCTGGGTGGTATCGCTACCACAGGAGTTGAAAACCACTTGCAACACGGTAAAACTGCCATTGTTGGCATACGTATATACCGGATTGGCCTGGTTGGAGGTGTTGCCATCACCAAAGTCCCAAAACCATTGGGTAGCTCCCTGGCCTTGATCACTAAAAGCTACCAGGCCTCCATTCATCAATGCCGAAAAGCCAGCAGTAGGTGGAGCCTCTACCGTTACCAATTGAGCATCGATGGCATTGCCGCAAGCGTTGATTACTTCTACCCAGTAATTTCCGGTTTGCTGTACGGTGAGATTAGCGGTGGTATCGCCCGTTGACCATAAATAACTGGCTCCGGGAAAGGTGCCGGGTGTGAGTACCGCCTGATTACAAACTACGGTATCGGCTCCAAGTTCTACCAACAAAGCACTGTCGATGTATACCTGAACGGTATCGGATAGGTTGGCGCAAAGGTTGGACACCGCAAGGGTATAGGTTCCTGAAGAAGCAATGGTGACAACTTGGGTGGTGTCTCCACTGCTCCATTGATAGTCGCTTCCAAGGTTACCCGCATCCAGCATAACCGTGCCTCCGCATTGCCTGATCTGCTCGGGTAATACGGCCACAGGAGCAGGCTGATTGGTAATAGAAATGGTATCGATGGCCACGCAAGCCGAAGAGAGCTCGGTGACAGAAACGGCATAGGTACCGGTGGCGACTACCTGAATGGAAGCCGTAGTATCCCCGGTCGACCACTGGTAGGTATTCCCTACTCCCGCATTCAAAACGATTGGAAACGAAGGACAAATCACGGTGTCGTTGCCCAAATTCACCGAAACAGCCGATCTGATGCCCACTGCGGGGAGGCGTTCGCTGGTACAATCGCCATTGGGGTTGAAACCATGGTGATAGAAGACCTCACCGTTCCAATTGCGTGGAAAAAAGGTATTGCTAAAGTTGTGACTGATGCCACTACCAGTAAGAATACTCAATTCACCGGAGGAGAAACTCCCGGTGGAACCATTGCTGAGGTAAGAGAGATTGGACGAGGGATTGGCCATTTGCAGGTAGATGCCCATGGTATCGCCCGGCAGCAAGGTGAGCGGTACGGTAACGATGCGCACGGGTTCATCTGGGTCGGTGACTTGAACGGTATCGATACCGGCAAGGGTCCAAGCCAAACCGTTGCCTTCAAACCCCTGATAGCTACCGCTTTTGTAGTACCATTCTACTGCCTGGCTACCCAAAGAGTTGACTTTCAATGCTAAACTATCGATCACCAAACTGTCCTGCGCCACCAAATCAAACATGCACCCATTCCAGTTGATATTGGAGTTAAAGGTGGTCAACACATTTCCCCTAAAAAACAAATCTCCACGAACGGCCTGCGCATACGCACTTACTGGACCGTTTCCGGGAGGAAGCGCCAAAACCGAGCCGAAACCCAACAGGCTACCACCGGACAACGAGTCGTACCACAATACGGTGTCTTGAGTGGACGTATTGGCCTGCAAGAAAAAGGAATCTCCCTGGCAGGCGAAGGTAGAATCTGTGGTTAAAGAAGGATGTCCATTAAAAAGGTCTTGACGGGTAGCGGTATCGTTCAAAGGAGTGGTATCTCCTGGCATCACGAGATAGGCCTTCATTTGATAGTTGCCTCCTGAATAGGTATTGAGTATAAAATTCAAGGTATCCAGGCTACAAGAAGACAGGCCTCCTAAAAGGGTATCGGTGAACAACTGCGTTCCACTTCCGGAATTCACCTCCACCTCCAAGGGTAAATTGTAAAGGGCATCACTGCCCAAATTGCCCACCACAACGTGGTAGAGGCTGGCGCTATCGCCACAAACACTGGAGTTGGCCAGTGCGAAATCTAAAATGCCCAGGTTGGGGCCGTTAAAGGCCGCAGTATCCAACAAAGCACCGGGTAAATTGGCTTGCTTCACCACCTCAAATAACAGTCCGTGACCAGCATCGTTGAGGTGCACACCATCCCCGGAATCAAACGCCGGATCGATGGTGTTGCTGAGGTTGGCAGCTCCACTCCAAAAGTCGAGGGCCATGTTGCCAAATTGGATCAAAATGCTGTCGCGCACTTCCAGTTGAATTTGAATCGCGGCAGGTCCAAAATTTCGAGGTTGGGTGGTACATACCCAAACGGGTACACTTTGGGCCACTCCCTCATTGTACATCGCGATGAAATTGCTCATCTGCTCTACCGTGCCATATCCCGATGCGGCATCGTTGGAAGGTAAATTGATAATGATGGCATCTGGGTTGAGGGAAAGGGCCTTGGTGATGTTGCGTGCTGTATCGGGCAAAGGACGGTTCATCGGCGGCACAAATGCAGAGGGCATGAGCCGGTAAGTGTTGTAGCCACCCTGGGCCAGGTTGATGACCTCGTTGGCTGGCTGAATGGAATCTAAAAAAGTACGGTAACGGTTGACCCAGGCATTAGCCGGATTGGAAGCACCGGTTCCGGCTGCGGTGGACGACCCGATGACCACAATTCGAAAACTATCGTTGGCCAAACAGGGATTGGGTTGAGTTTGCCCTTGTGCATAAATAGTCCATAAAAGGCCTAACAAAATGGAGATCAGTGCTTTCATCCGGGGGAGGTATTCTCCCAAAGATAACAAAGCGTCTCAAAATCAGGAGCGTAGAATCAAAAGTACTACCCTACGGTTGAGCTGGTGCAGGGCTTCTTTTTCCGCATCTGTAGCAGCCGCTGCAATTTGTTGGTCTGTGACCAATGGCTCGCTTTCACCGTATCCCATTGGCATCATTCTTTTCAGTGGTACTCCCAAATCGTGCAGGTGCTCGACCACCGCCTTTGCCCTTTTTTGGGAGATCACCATGCAAGCCCGGTCGCCTCCTCTTGTATCGGTATGCACCCCGATTTCGATGGTAACAGTCGGGTTGTTTTTCATGAAGGTGGCGATGGCCTGAAGTACGGAATCGGTTGGCACATCATTGCCGTATAAGTCTTTGCCTAACCACAAGCGAGGCGACAAATCAAAAAGAATGTCACGGGTGGTATAGCTACCGCTTACTACACCAGTGTCGGTGAGCAAAAAGGTACTGTCGGACTGGGAAAACCCGCGGCCTGCCCAGAGAATAAAAACAAGAATAATGAGGTGTTTCATGCCTTTTTTGGAGGCATAATCCACCGGTTCTAAAAAGTCACGCTCAAGAGGCAGCTAAGTCGCGCAGCGCTTTGCTGATGACTTTTTTGCGGGCCATCAATTCGTCTCGTTGTGCCTTGCTTCGATCAATCTTCTCATACACTTCCTTCACCAAGGGATTATCACCTTTGGCGTTGGCAAAGAAACCAAGGTTGTTTTCGTACTGATTGATGGTTTCGTCCAGCTTTTTGATTTTGTCCCGGAGTTGACGTTGCTCACGTACCAGTTCTGATTCTGCTTCTTCCGATCCACTCAAACGGTCCACTTTTTCGCGGAAACGCAGGTCGGCTAGTTTTTTTCGATCCATGCCCAATTGTTGGTACAAGGCTTCCAGGGCTTTACTGAACTCTGCACCTACCTCGTTGCGCACCTTGTTGGGAACCGGACCAATAGCCGACCACTTGCTGCTGAAACCACGAATGGTTTCCATCTTGGCATCGTGTTCTCCTTCCAGCTTCACTTCCGCCATGGAAGCTATCAGTTCTTTTTTGGCTTTCAGGTTGTTGTTTTGGCGCTCGTCCATGCCGCCATAGAAAGCCTTTTTGGCACTAAAAAAGTGATCGCAAGCTTCCCGGAATTGCTTCCAGAGCTTCTGCTCGTCTCGCTGCTGGGTGGCGCCCACTTTTTTCCAGGCCTGCTGCAGGTCGATGATGGCTTTGGTGGTCGACTGCCAATCGGTGCTGTCTTTTAAAGCAATGGCCTGGTCAATGAGCTTGCGTTTGGCGGTTTTGTTTTGCTTAAAAGTCTCTTTGGCAGCATCAAAAAACGATTTTTTGGCTTCAAAAAAGCGATCGCAAGCTTCGCGAAAACGCTGCCACACCACCTCATTCTTCTTCTTTGGCGCGAACCCTACGGTACGCCATTCCTTTTGCAATTCAAGAATTTTGTTGGTCGCCTCTTGCCATTGCTTGGCTGCTTTGGGCACTTCGGCCATCAAGGCTTCGGCCTGCTCACAGAGTTGATTCTTTTTGTCCAGGTTTTGCTTTTGCTGGTCGCGCAGCTGCCCGTAGTGTTCTCTTATTTTCTGGTATACGGTAGAGGTAGCTTCCCGAAACTGGTCGCGAATTTCTTCCCACTTTTCGCGAAACGTGGGCCCTATCTCATCCCAATCGGTTTGATAGGTGCGCACCTGCGCCTCCATTTGGCGAATGTTGTCTGATTTGGCCAACTCTTGCATTTGGATCACCAACCCCATCTTTAGGGCGAGATTTCGGTTGAGGTCGTGCTCCTGCAGTTGCTTGTAGATGTTGATGTTGTAGAAGAAAAGCTCAATCTCACGGCTGTAAAGGGCCTGTATTTCTTTGTATTTCTTATTGGCCACCGGGCCAGTGTTTTTCCACTTTTCCTGCAAGTCGCGAAACACCTGAAAGGCGCGGCCAATGTTTTCCTCTTCTTTGTTGAGGGTAGCCAAACTGTCGATGATCTCTTTCTTGGTAACGAGATTTTCGGCTTCGGCCTGAGCTTTTTCTTCGTCCCGTTTCCTCTTGCGTTCCTTGATCTCGGCCACCAACTCTTTGTAGCGGCTATCTGCCGGATCGGTAGGCATTACAAAATCGATGGACTCTCCCCTATCGGCTAGGAATTTTTCCCGTGCGCTTTGACGGGCTTCGCGGTCGGCTTGCGTCCATTGCTCCTGCAATTCTTCCAGTGCATCAAGCGTGGCATCCAGGTCTTCGCCTTTGGCCAACTCTTCCAGACGTTCAATCAGCTCGGATTTCATGAAAATGTAGTTGATGTAATTGGGTTCTTCGTGAAAAAGAGATACAAAAATACCGTTAACCGGCTGTTTAGAAAAGATGGATTGAAAATTTGAGCTATTGTTAACCTTAGTTTGTGCCTAACGCAGAAATAAGGGCCGTTTTAGCAAAGTACCATTGAGGTTTACGCGCACCAAATAGATGCCTTCCGGATACATTTCCATGTTGATAACGGTTTCTACTCCGGTTAACCGGCGTTGGACCAAAAGGGTTTGCCCAGCCTTGTCAAAAACAGCAATAATGGCATCTGGCGACCAATCTTCGTTGTCAACCTTCAAGGTAATGATCTTTCCGGCGGCAAACAGTTTGGCATCACGAATGCGCACCTTGGGGTAATATCGATCATCGGGCGGTGGGGCCTCGGCTTTTGGTATGGGCGGTAGTTCCTGATCGGTTTTTGCTTTTTCAGTGGAAACGGTATTGGGGGTGGGTAACGGAGGGTTTTCCAACATCACCACGGGCGGACGCGTCAACTGCATTGGAGCAGAAACGGTATATCCCGGTTGTAGCCTCGACCCGGGGCGTGGCTTACTCCATACTACTAGGCAATAGCTCCGGTTTTCTTCAATCGCTTCGCCAAACAAATCGGGCAAATTGGCCGGTAATTCGGTCCCCAGATCGCGCCCCTCGGGCACCAAGGTGAGGTAACGCAGTCGACTTTCGGGCATGAGGAGGTAATTGAGGTTGGCATCTGCCGGTGCCACGCTTACCCGGTATTCGAAAATGCCTGACTCATCCTCGGCGGGTAAAAAGTGCAGGTAAAAATCACTTGCATTGCCTGCATCTCCCACATCGGCAAGGTAGATGTTGGGCACGGTAGGCACCATAGGGCGCGTTGCTCCACGGTCTCCGGCTGCAATGGGTTTGTCCCGGGTGGTCTCAAAAGCATACCCGGTAACCACGAAAGCGTCTTCCGATTCGCGCAGTTCTACTTCTACCCAGGCATAATGTGCTCCATTATCCAATAAGAGTCGGCAAGCCAAATAGCCTTTCACAGTTTGAGGGGCATTGACTTCCGGCGATGAAAACCGCACGCTTTCACCCCCACCAGATATCCAATCTTCCAAAGAGGCATCAATGGTCGTACCTGCTTGCACCAACCGGGGTTCCACTAAGCCATCTTTTAATTTTCCGGCCACGGCATGCCCATCGAAAGTGCTTACCCGAAAGGTATTTTGCCGCAAGGGAACAAACAACCACAGCGCCAGATCGGCTTTGTTGTTTTGGTCCACATCAATCAAAAAGCGACTCAACGGACGGTTCTCAAAATGCGGAGGTTGTAAGGGGACGTAAATCACCTCCGCCCAAACCGGTAAGGCAAGCATACCAAAAAGGAAAAGGCAAAATAGACGGATCAAAGGGGCAGCCATTGGTGGGATAAACGCTAAAACTATTGAATTATTCGCCTTTAGCAACGGATTCCGGCCGATTGAAAATGGCGTCTCTCATCCCTTGGTTGCGCTGGTTGCTAATGTTGAGCAACAATACCCCGAGCACAAAAAAGCCAATGCACAGCATGGAAAGGTTAAGCAAGCCCAAAGCAATGGTACTGGTCCAGCCAGTGATGGCAGTTCCAGCAATGAATTTTTGATACAACACATTGCCCATGGCCAATATAAACAACCCAAAAACGGCGATAAACAGCTTTAAAAAGACAAAAAGAAGGTCTTCGGCATATTCTACAAAGGATTTAAAGGCATGATAAAGCAACCCCTGAAGGTTCATTTTAGATTGCCCTTGCAGCCGGGGATCGCGGTCCCAGGTCACCGCCATTCTACTGGCTTTTTGTCGTGATAGAAAAGCCGGAAAATGGATGTAGGAACTAAAAACGGCATTTTCCAACACCTTGCGGTGAATCATGCAATAGTTGCCAAAGTTCATTTGCTTGCCTGTGATGGCCCGAAAGAGGATGCGGTAGAAACGATAGAACAAACGAAAGGAAAGACTCTCGTTGCGCTTGCCTCTTTTTACGTGTACGATCTCTGCATCCGAATGTTGAATCATCTCTAAAATGGCTTTGGGGTTGTCTTCCCCGTCGGAATCCATTATGATGAAATGATCGGTTGGCAAGGTCTTGGCAGCCAACATGCCTTGATAGATGGCTTGTTGGTGCCCTACATTGAAACGCAAGGTTACCGGATGTTTACTCAAGTTCCTGGCCTTGAACTCAAATGCCAGCAAAAGGTTCAAAGTGTTGTCGGCCGAGCAATCGTCTACCACCACCACATGAAAGTGTGTATCATTTCCTCCCAGGTGGTTTTCCAGCTGTTCCAAAAACCGGATCAGGGTGGTGTTTTCGTTATAAGCGGGCGTAATGATTGCTACGGAAGCAGGAGTAGAACTCATGTGGATGGAGAATGGCGCTTTTGGGTGGGGTAAAAATAAAGATTTAAGCCTTGCCAGTCCTCGAAGTAGCTTCCCTCATCGGATTTCGATGCTTTGAGTGCTCATTTGATGGACAGCACTTTCCCCAGGCGGTTGCACAATCACTCCTAAGGTATAGCTTCCCGGGGGAAGAAAGCGTTTTTTAATCTCCAACAAGAACCCCGAGGTGTCGTAATTAAAGCCAGTATTAAAGTAGGCGGTTACGTCTTGGCGCAACATAGAAATGGTTTCGGTCACCAGGTGCCCTTGGTCGCTGCTCCACACCACTTGTACCTCTCTTTCGGTCGCATCCCGGTCCATAAACATGGCCCAGCCACTGATTTTAATGCGATCGTTCAGGTCCGTCACGGTTTCTAAATTGGCACGCAATCGTCCATCGCCTGCGGGAGGCAACTGTTCCAACTTGCGCGGTCGAAACTCAGGCACCACCGTCAGTTCTTCCATATCGGGAAACTGATAGAAAATCGTATCTCCGGTAGCTTTACGAATGGCCATGCCCAAAGCGTATACCCCTGCCGGTAGGTGGTGGGTATACACATAAGAATCGAAACCTGCCTGATCCAGGTTTTCGGCTTCAAAAAAACCGGTAACGTCTTTGCGTTCCGTAGATCGAACGGCCGCAAGGTAATTGCCAGTATGGTTGCTGAGGACCGCGAAAGTGGTATCTCCTTGATTGTTGGAGGTGCCGTTGGCAAAAGCCCAGCCTTGTAGCTGTATCACCCGGTTGGTATATCCAAAGCTTTCTAAATTATAACGAAAGGAGGCACTGTCCGATGCAGGTAAGGTCGCCGGAGCCCAATTCCCATGTCGGGCCAAAGCGTGGTATACCGAATCTACTTGGTGGGCATTGCTATCGGCCGTCGTATAGCTTACTTCCTGATTTCGAGAATCGTAGAGGTAATAATATCCATCCAAATAGCCTAAAATCAGTTTGCGGTTGAACAACAGCGGTTCAAAGGGCAACAAGTGCTCTTGGGTGGTAATGAAAAGTTCGTTAGAGTCCAACACCTCTTTCCCTAATCGCATCTGAAGTGTATCTAAATACTGGCGATTGATGCCCGTAGTTTCGCGCGCAACATAACCCATGGCAATGGGCTTTTCCTGTTGGAGCATTAGGAAGCAAAGGTCTTGGTAATCGCTCGGGTACAACAAATCGTTTTTATGGGGTGGATAAGTAATCACGCGGTCAAAGGGGGCTACCAGTTCGGCCCAGGCTTCATCATTTAGTGGAGCTGGCGAATAGGCGCCATATCCCAAATCTTTGCTGAAGAAAAGTTGGGTATCGTAAAACTGAACACTACAAATGACTCCCAGGGTAATCAGTTTCGCAACCGTAGGCAGCTTCCAACGGCTGAGACCGATCAAAGCTCCCAACAACAACACATAGTACAACAGCCAGATAAACCGTCCACTGGCCCGAAAAATGCTCCCCAGTTTTTGTAGCGCCTCGGGGATAGGCACTTCTACCAATAGTCGATCGCCCCAGGTAAGTTGATGGGTGATGGCAAAAACAGCATATCCCCCAACCAGCGGCAACAACAACCAGAGCGGTTTTGGTAATCCTTGTTTTTTCAAAATCCAACGGAACGACCAATAACTGCACCCCACCAGTAAGAGTAGCATACCACCGAGGCCCAGGTAAGCATATCCTTCGTATTGTAAAGGACTATGGTACGGCAGGTGCTCAAAAAGGAAGGAATAACCGGCTGAATTGATGAAGGCATTGAGGTTGGTGCTGTACAAGCCATAGCTGTTGGCTACTTCCATGCTCACTTCATTGTTGAAACTGAGCATGCCCAGCACCATCCATGATAGCACTACACTGCCCATGGAGATGATGACGAAGCCACCCGCTTTCCACCAAGGGAGCAAGCGATCAATAAAGGCGTGGCGCAGTGGCAAAATGAGGTTGAAGCCTACTACAAACAAAAACAAGTAGGGATTGATAAGGGCCGCAATCACCACCAGCCCAATCTGTTTCCAATTGCATTGCATCACACTTGCTTTCGCAACTGGCCGTAAGTAATAGTACAAAGAAGCCAACAGCAACCAATGAGCGGTAGTGGCTGGGTGGATTCCGCGATAGAATAACAAGGGATTTAATCCAACGAAAATGGCTGCCAAAATGAGGAGTGGCCCTGCTACCCGGTAGTGTTTGAGCAGACGAATGGTGAATGCACCAGTAAGCAAATGACTGGTGAGAATATAGGCGCCCAAATACTGAAAAGTACCGGGAAGCAATCCGGAAAACACCTTGAAAAACAGCGCCAACAGCGGGATGGAATCCATATATCCTACGTTGGTTCCCGCCGGATAATTGATGTCTTCAATGGTGCCCAAGGGAAACTGCCAGGGGGCATCGCGAAAGTAGGCCCATCCCAAATAGTGTTGCCCCCAGTCGTGGTACACCTCCATGAGCCATTGAATGTTGGTGGGATCAATCACCGCCAGTCCATAACTCCAATGAAAGCCCAGCAAAATTCCCAAAAGGGAAATGCCATACACCCACCGGTCTGAAAGGTTGCGCATCATCTGTTTAGGAAGAGGATTGATGTGTTTAGGTAGTCTGGGGCATAGAAAACACAACTATCGCGCTGAATACCAACACTTTGTATAGTTCGTTTTGATAATTGGGCGCAAATATAAACATCTTAACTGTTAAAAAAGAGAGGACAATCAGCCGCGATCTACTGATTCTTGGTGCGCTTCTATGCCTTGGTATGAATTATAGTCGGTAGGTCCTGTTGAACAAATCCCTGTCGAGGAAAGACAAAATTATAATTGCCAAGGCCTGTTGTAAAAGTTTTACAATTAGGACTTTACGTAAGAGCAACCTTAAAAGATGAAAGAAGCTTTCACAACATGGAACGATTATAGACAAAAAAAGAGGACCCTAAAGTCCTCTTTTTAAACCCAACTACAATTCGGATATCGCTTCTTTGGCTTACTTCACATTTCTAATCCGAATCAATCAATGCTGCACAATTCGCTTTTGCTTAAATGGTAAGAACGTAATTAAAAACTCAACTAATCACCTTATTGAAAAGACCTTGCCAAAATTGGGTTTGCTTTTCTTTGTTCATTTGGTATCCTTCACCTCTATACAATCGCAACTGTCTAAATATTAGACATCAGGATTAAAATGCACACTAACCCAAAATGGAATTTTTTTCCTTCGCGGTTTTGGCTTCTGCCTTTTGGATTCTTCCCATTTTGAAACATTTGATTCATTTTGAAACATCATGTGTTTGCCTGTAAAGGGAAAGGCACATTTAAAAATGGGCGGTTCATGGCTTCTTTTGTGGGGAGGAATTTGTTTTTCTGGATGACACATAGGCATCTGTTTACCGAAGTAGGCATATATTAAAGTTATCTACTGGGTTTTAAAGTCCTCCTACTATCAACGGTAGTAAAAGAGGGCCGAAGCCCTCTTTTTCACCCAACTTACTGTTCGAGTCATCACAATTCATTTCCACTTAGTCTTTCGAACAGCTCTCTACAGTTGTTTCCAACATGCATAACTAATTAACCCGCACCACTAATAGGAAATACCTTGCCAACTAAGGAACAAGGATTGATTTTAGACTCCCCGAAACGCCTTAAAGCATTGATAAACAAATAGTAAGAAATTTTACTCAGGAATAAGACAGCACCATAGAGTGGCAGTCAAAGCTTCCAATTGGTGGAGAAACCCTCCACTTTTCGGAAAATCAAGGCTCGTTTTCGTCAGAAGTAAATTCCTGATAAGCCTGCTCGCTGGAATCGAACAGTTGCTCTTCTTCCGTAATTCGTTGTTCCTCTATTTTAGAAATTACCTTGTGGTGGAAGCGTTCCTTGGCCAGGTCGCACCACAAAAGGAGGCTACCCACCACCGCCGAAGAACTGGCAATACAAAGTAAAACGATTAGAAAGCGCATCATTTGATCGAAAAGCTGTTCCAGGCCTACCTTCAGTTGCCTGGAACAGCTGGTTTACAACTTAATCAACATCTATCTTTTCTTCTTCACGAATGGGATTGCGGAACACAAAAGCGCCATCAAATTCGTCCAGCACCAGGTTTTGTCCTTCTTTCACCTTTCCGGCCAGCAATTGGCGAGAGAGCTCGTTCAATACTTTCCGCTGCATCACCCGTTTTACCGGCCGTGCTCCGAATTGAGGGTCATAGCCCAAATCGGCCAGCATATTCAACACTTCGTCGGTAGCGGTCAGTCGAATGTCACGCTCGTTCAGCACTTCTTGAATGGCTTTGAAATGCAAACGCACAATTTTTACGATGTCCGCTTTTTCTAAAGGTGTAAACAGCATGGTCTCATCAATCCGATTGAGGAACTCGGGTTTCAAAGTGCGCTTCAACAGGTTGAAAACAGCGGCTTCTGTCTCCTCCAACAAAATGTCTTTGTTGGCAATGTCGGTTTTTTCGTAATTGTCGCGAATGATCTCCGAACCCAAGTTGGAGGTCATGATGATGATGGTATTCTTAAAATTGGCCACCCTTCCTTTGCTATCCGTCAAGCGGCCGTCGTCCAGCACCTGCAACAAGATGTTGAACACATCCGGGTGTGCTTTTTCAATTTCGTCGAGCAAAATCACCGAATAGGGTTTTCTGCGCACAGCTTCGGTCAATTGACCACCTTCGTCGTATCCTACATATCCGGGAGGCGCCCCCACCAGGCGAGACACCGCGTGCCGTTCCTGGTATTCGCTCATGTCAATGCGGGTCAAGGCATTTTCGTTGTTGAACAGAAACTCCGCCAAGGCCTTGGCCAGTTCGGTTTTTCCTACACCCGTAGTTCCTAAGAAAATGAACGAACCAATGGGCCGGCGTTTGTCCTGCAGGCCAGCTCTGCTGCGCCTTACGGCATCTGCCACCGCAGCAATAGCTTCCTCCTGCCCTACGATACGTTTGTGCAGTTCCGATTCCAGTTGCAACAGTTTCTCCCGCTCACTTTGCAGCATCCGGTTCACGGGAACACCCGTCCACCGCGATACCACTTCGGCAATGTCTTCTGCATCCACCTCTTCTTTGATCAAGGCAGACCCTTTCTCCTGCATTTCCAGTAAACGTTCTCCAAAGGTTTTGAGTTGTTCGTCCAACTTCACTAGCAAACCGTAGCGAATTTCGGCCACCCGACCGAGGTCTCCGTTGCGCTCTGCCTGTTCCGCATCAAACTTTAGTTGTTCCATCTCTTCCTTGATGGACTGAATGCCTTCCACTACTTCTTTTTCACTTTCCCATTGCACCCGCAATTCCGAACGCTGGTCACTCAAATCGGCAATCTCCTGATTGAGTTTGCTCAGTTTCACCGGATCGTTTTCTCGTTTGATGGCCTCCCGTTCAATTTCCAGCTGGCGAATTTTCCGCTCTACATTTTCCAGGGGCTCCGGCATCGAATTGATTTCCAGGCGCAACTTAGAGGCTGCTTCATCGATCAGGTCAATCGCCTTGTCGGGTAAAAACCGTTCGGTGATGTAGCGTTGGCTCAACTCAACGGCAGACAAGATCGCCTCGTCTTTGATGCGCACCTTGTGGTGAGTTTCGTATTTCTCTTTGAGTCCCCGCAAAATGCTGATGGCATCCATGGTGTCGGGTTCGCCGACCATCACCACCTGAAAACGCCGTTCGAGGGCTTTGTCTTTTTCGAAGTACTTCTGGTATTCGTTTAGGGTAGTGGCGCCAATGCTGCGCAATTCTCCACGAGCCAAGGCAGGTTTCAAAATATTGGCAGCATCCATAGCACCTTCGCTGGCACCCGCACCTACCAGGGTATGTATCTCGTCAATAAACAACACGATGTTGCCTTCCGAAGCGATTACTTCTTTCACCACCGACTTTAGGCGCTCTTCAAACTCCCCTTTGAATTTGGCTCCGGCAATCAAGGCGCCCATGTCCAGGCTGAAAAGCTGTTTGTTTTTCAGGTTTTCGGGCACATCACCATTGATGATGCGGTGCGCCAACCCTTCGGCAATCGCTGTTTTACCAACCCCGGGCTCACCAATAAGTACCGGATTGTTTTTCGTCCGGCGGCTGAGGATTTGCAACACCCTCCGAATTTCATCGTCTCGCCCGATCACGGGGTCGAGTTTGCCGTTGCGGGCCTGTTCGTTTAGGTTAATGGCAAACTTGTTCAATGCATTGTAGGTATCTTCCGCACTTTGACTGTTCACCGTAGCACCTTTCCGCAACTCTTCAATGGCCGCTTTCAGGTATTTGTGGGTAACGCCTTGATCCTTCAGCAACTGCCCTACCTGGTCTTTGGAATCGACAATGGCCAATAGCAAGTGCTCAATGGCCACAAATTCATCGCCAAAAGCTTTCAGCTGCTGCATGGCTTGTTGCAACACCCGAGTGCCACTTTGAGAAAAGTAAACGTTGCCTCCTTCTACTTTTGGGTATCCATCCACAATGCGGTCCAATACCTGGGTCAATACCTCAATATTTACATTCAGTTTTTTAAGCAGAAAGGGAGTAACATTTTCGTCAACACTTAGAATCCCCTTCAGCACGTGTCCTATTTCAATGACTTGTTGGCCATTGCTCATCGCCAGTTGCTGGGCCTGTTGGATAGCTTCCTGCGACTTGATGGTAAAATTGTTCAAATTCATGGGTTCCGTGTTTGTGCCGTCTCCGACAGTTCGCACGGCATTTTGCAAAAACCTTTCCCTTCGCTTTTTTCGGAAAAATTGACAGCACCTTCGAAAATCATCCGACGATTTGACCGGCTATCTTTCTGAAAACTGGCGATTTGACACCTTCGGGGAGGTAGGAAGCACCTTAAGATTGATGAACAACCACTGAAAGTTCAACGCTCATGGACGGGAAACAGCCTGCTGCTCCAAATCACTGCTCAAATATCGGGTAAACCCATCACCACCGGATTATGCGTTCCATTCATGCTCCATTGTCCCCATCCATCCAAAGCAGGATTCCCGGTTTGAATACAATGCAGGTTTTTCCCATTGCTTCCGGTGTAGATGTTGCCATTGGCCACCACTGCCTGCGACCACAATTTAGATGCGGTAGCGTACCGGTCGAGAATTTTACCATTGATGGGATGAACACGCCACACCTCTCCTGCGAGCGTAGTGAGTACTAATTCATCTCCTGCTAAGGAGGGCATAGTAGCCAAGGCTTTTTTGCTTCCTGCCACCTGTGGCAAGGGCAGCTTCCACATCAACTTTCCATTTCGCGGATCGGAGCATACCAGATTTTCTCCAAGCACCTGATAGTTGAAGCCCTTGTAATGTAGCGCCTGACTACCTTGGTGGTGCATGCAGTAGACGTGATAGCTGGCCAACAACTGTTCGAAATGGCTCTTACCCGAAAGCTCAGGATAGGTTTGCAACACCTTTTAGATGCTGGCTTCCAAAACAACGACTTGTTCCTGGTTGGCTTTTGAAGGGTGTTGTTGCATGGCAAAAACGCGATTTCCAACCACCGTTGGTGGAGCAGTCAACTTTAGGTTGGCCATGGTGGCGCTGCTGCCATCCAACCGGTTAAAACGGTGAAGTTCTCCTCCCCGGGCGGCCATGTATACCAAATTACCGGCGATCACCGGGGCACCCATACCCTCGTTAGCGATGTTTTTTTGCCATTTCACCGCTCCATTTTTAAGATCAAAACAGGCCATTACAAAGCCCTTGATATCTCCCTTGCCGAAACCGTAGCTGGAGGCATCATTGGCATAAACGGTATACACCAATCCATCGTAAACCGATGGAGTAGTCCACAGGTAAGGACTCAACCAATGCGACCAGAGCATGCGCCCCGATTGCACATCCAAGGCATACAAAGTGCAGGATTCGGTGTTGACCAATACCACTCCATTTTCGCATGCTACCGCTGAAGCGCCACCTTCACTCAGGGCCACCGTCCAGTAGTGTTCGCCGGTATGGGCATTGAGACAATGAAACAAGTTGGAATAAATGCCGTGACTAATGAAGAGCCGGTCTTCTACTACACCAGGGGTGGAGACGCCATTGGCATTGCTGAGGTTGATGTCGAAACCATTTTTGGTTTCTTTTACTTTTATCAGGTTTTCCGGCACTTTGGTTTCTACCATGCCGGGTTGGAAGGAAAGCGGAATTCCGTTCTCATCCCGGGGCACTTGGGCCATGTAGTTCTCTATCGCCTCTGAACCCCGGTAACGGCATTGTATCTCTACCCGACCAAATCCGCGTTTGTCGCGAAAATCGTAGCGGGCCAGGTAACTTTCGTATTTCAAATGCACATCGTAGACGTATTGCTTCGGCAGCAATGCCCTGCCAATGCCTTGTTCGTCGGTGGTTACTAAATAGACCCGTTGGCTACTATCAACATCGAAAATCAGTTCCTCTCCTGCCAATGGGGCATTTTCGTAATTGCGCACCTGAACGGTGACTAAAAATCGAGCTGAGGTGGGACCGTCATCGGTTCCAATGGTTTGACGCACGGTATCGTTGCGCATTTGCTCTTCTACATTGGTGGGTTCGAAAGTGAGGGTTTTGGTGAGCTTACCTCCGGGATAATCGGGAAAATTAAAACTGCTGTAATCTGCCCAATCTTCTAACCCAATGAGGTATTTCGAGTTGGGCTTTATCAGGAATCGAGCATTTCCGCTGCGGTCGGTAGTGGTGCGGTACACCCGCCGGTAGGTAGTGCTGGTAAGTACCACGGGATAGTTGGCTATCGGGGCTTTGTTTTGCCCCTTCAACTTCAAAACAAACAAAGCTTCTGAACGCCCGGCGCGCGCATTGGCTCCTACGGACTGGTCCAAGGTATCCATAGCTAATGGCGTTGCTCGGCTGGCCGGTGGTTGGTATACCAATGCACGGGTAATGACCAAAGACCCATAGCTGGGCACTGCAACTTCGCTGTGCTTTTTGCTTTTGTCGAACAAGATGTAATAGGTGGAGCCGTGGTCCACCCGAAAATGCACCTTGCCCTTGTGATCGGTGATGCCCTCTTGTTCGGCTGAAGTAGTGGCATCAATCAGCCAAACATCGGTGAAGGCAACAGGATGATCCGCGGAGTCGGTAACGTTGAGGTAAAGAGTGGAGTAGCCGCCTGCTTGGGCGAATAAGAAAACGGGGGCATAGAAGAGCACCCCAAGAAGGAAGGATTTCATGGCGCTTACTGGTTAGGGAATGAATGGCCTTTTGGGGAAAGGCTTGGTTTTGCTTCTGGTAGAAACGCGTTCTCGAAGAAATGAGCAACTGCGATCTTGAGGGAAAAAACTATGTATCTGTTTTTTTATTGCCTTGGTTCCCAAAGCAATGTGCTTTTTGGCAAGGACCCTGTAGTACCTATGAAACAAAAAAAGCTGTTTCCTACGGGGGAAACAGCTTTGATTAGCCTCTGAATGCCAGGGCAGGCAGATAATCCAAAAGGCTAAATGATCGTTAGAGGCCTAACACCTCAATTCCTTGTTCAAATACAATATCTACCAAAATTTCAGCTGGTGAAATTCGATCCAAATTCGCTTGCAGCCCCGTACCAAAACGCCCATTTATTTACATTTTGCAAAACAACTCTTAAGAATCGGTTGGTACTCTTTTCCTTCAACCAATGCATCAGAGCTTTCGCTATTCTAATTATTGGATGCTTGACAAGCAACCAATGCGCTCGAAAGGACGATAAAAAAACAGTTCATAAGGCGAGGTGCTTCCAGGCACAAAGTTTTAAAATTAGGAAAAACAAGGTTTCGGTCTTTCTTGGTTTTTCAACAGCTTTTCGTTGGCTTTTTTAAGCACAAAATTTGAACAATTTCCAAACTGATCCATCTACCTGCGCAACAGCATTGCGCAATACAGTTCATCGCTTTATCCTGAAAGGTAAAATTCCGGGTACGTTGGCTTGATACCGGCGATAGGCACTACCAAATTGGGCGATGAGTTTTCGCTCTTCCAACCAACTTCCCACAAACAAGTAAAGTACACTGCACCCTACAGCAATCCAGGTTGGCCGGTCTGGACGCCAAAGCGCAATACCAATGCACAACAAAAGGGTGGCAAAATACAGAGGATGACGTACGAAACGGTTCCAGCCGGAGACCTGTAAGGTTCCAGGGTCGAGCTTTCCGCGCTGCAATTGTTCCAGCCCCATGAACTCTGCCATGCTGTAGTTTTTCATTGCTGCTTTAAAACCAATCAAAGCCAATATTCCAAAGCAACCGGCCAAATACTTCGAACCAGTCCAACTCACGAGCAGTGGTTCGTCCGCCAATTGTGCATGCATCCAAAGCAATCCCAAAAGACTTAAAATAGCGAAGGAAGAGTAGCTCAACCGATACCAGCGAAACACACCCGGCCAGTGCAACTCAACAGTATTTTTGATGAGGTTGCTGGCCAAGAGGCTATGCACGGCATAGTAACCGCACCACGCGAATGCAATGTTGAGGTAAAGCATCTTTCCAAAGAAACAACAATGCTTATCCGAGAACAAACCCTTTTCTCCAGTAGCAGGTCGCTATCCAACGAAAATTCAATCCAATGGAACGGTCACTTTTTTAAGACAAAGGGTTATCGCTTTAAAAGCCTTTCAGCAAAATGAAAATGCCCTCCTCCTATCCTTGTCTTTCTTGTTACCTGTGCTGCTGCCCGCTCAGGTAGTGCTGCTGGATTATTTGATGGAAATACCTCCTGAAACCACCCGGGTTTATGCTCCTGATTCCCAACGCTCCTACTTGATACATCCGGTGGAATTCGGTCAACACGACTTTGCTTTAGAGCAATTGACAGATAGTCTGCAACACCACGTCACGCAGGTGGAGTTGGTGTATTCTGCCTACCGGTTATCCGGTGCTTTTGATCAGCAAGTGCTAAACCGAAAGCGTTTGAAAAAACTTCAAGTTATAGCTCCGCTGTTGATTGATAACAATTTGATTAAATGAAAGATAATCCAACAGGAACCTCAACCCATCAAAGCCGACAACCAGCGCTTGTTTCACGGAGTAGTGCTGTACTTCCACTTCACCTCTGAGATGGATCCTCTTGCCCAA